>OGCL01000416.1_pt1 | contig 46528 bp, 65 predicted proteins | sample 1570041 | NCBI WGS metagenome assembly OGCL01 (sample SAMN06266162, study PRJEB24511) | hot springs metagenome | isolation source: Hot spring water | place: South Africa: Limpopo | collected 2015-06-22 | reverse complement strand
GAAGACGGCCTGCGCTTCGCGATCCGCGAGGGCGGTCGCACCGTCGGCGCCGGCGTCGTCGCGAAAATCGTCGAGTAGTATTGCTTTTTCTGAGAAAGGGCGGGATAATCCTGCCCTTTCGTTTTTTGCGCATGGGCGCCGTTCTTTAAGGAAGCTGTCAATGCAAAGCCAAAAAATTCGCATACGCCTGAAGGCGTTCGACTATCGCTTGATCGATCAATCGGCGCTGGAAATTGTCGATACGGCCAAGCGTACGGGTGCGGTTGTGCGCGGTCCGGTGCCGTTGCCTACCAGAATTGAGCGCTACAACATTCTGCGCTCCCCTCACGTTAATAAGACCTCCCGCGATCAGTTCGAAATCCGGACGCATCTGCGCCTGATGGATATTGTCGATCCAACGGACAAGACCGTCGATGCCTTGATGAAGCTCGATTTGCCCGCAGGTGTCGATGTGGAAATCAAACTGCAGTAAGTAAGTGTCGTGGCTGTCGGCGTGGCAGCGTTTTGAGTTTTTTCTGGCCAATCGTAGCCAGAGAAGGAGATAACAATGAGTCTAGGTCTTGTCGGGCGGAAGGTCGGCATGACGCGCATCTTTGCCGAGGATGGGGCGACTGTCTCGGTGACGGTGCTTGATGTGTCAAACAACCGCGTGGCGCAAATCAAAACCCCGGACGTGGACGGCTATGCTGCTGTTCAGGTTGCGTCCGGACACCGCAAAACTTCCCGGATCAGCAGGGCGCAGGCAGGCCATTTTGCCAAGGCGGGAATCGAAGCCGCTCAGGCCTTGGTGGAGTTCCGCGTCAATGATGAGGAGCTAAAAGGATTTGAGCTGGGCGCCACGCTGCAGGCGACATTGTTTTCGGTTGGGCAGAGGGTGGATGTTGCTGGCACCTCCATAGGAAAGGGTTTTTCCGGATCCATCAAGCGCCATAACTTTTCCTCGAATCGGGCGTCGCACGGAAACTCGGTTTCGCACAATTCCCCCGGCTCGATTTCAATGGCGCAGGATCCTGGCCGCGTATTCCCTGGCAAGAGAATGGCCGGGCATTTGGGCAATGTGCGTTCGAATGTCCAAAACCTTGAGGTGGTCAGGGTCGATGAGGCCCGCCAGCTTATTCTGGTGAAAGGGGCCGTTCCGGGAGCGCGTGGCGGCAGTGTTGTGATTCGTCCGGCAGTCAAGATGCCTGGGCGTGCCGGTGTCAAGTGAGGGGGCGCCATGGAATTGAAGATGATCGGTGGCCAAGGTGAGGACGCTGGTGCAGTGAGCGTTCCGGATGGTCTGTTTGGGCGGGACTTTAACGAGGCGCTGGTGCATCAGGTCGTGATTGCATATCAGGCGAATGCGCGCTCGGGCAATCGTGCGCAAATGACCCGGTCTGAGGTGAGGCACAGCACAAAAAAACCGTGGCGGCAAAAAGGGACAGGCCGGGCGCGTATCGGTACAACCGCTAGCCCGCTTTGGCGGGGCGGCGGTCGTGCATTCCCGAACAAGCCGGATGAGAATTTCTCGCATAAGGTGAATCGGAAGATGTACCGTGCCGGCGTGGCGGCGATTCTTTCCCAGCTCGTGCGGGAGGGGCGTCTTTCCGTCATTGAGAGTTTTGATGTAGAAGCGCCCAAGACACGCTTGGTTGCGAAAAAACTCAAGTCGCTGGGGTTCGACTCGGTATTGCTCCTCACCGACAACCTGAGCGACAACCTGAGACTGGCGACGAGGAATCTGCCCAACGTTCTGGTTCTTGAACCCAGGCATGCCGACCCGGTGTCCCTTGTGCGTTTCTCGCGAGTTTTGGTGACCAAGGGCGCAGTTGAAAAACTGGAGGGCTTGCTGGCATGACTGTTACTCAATTCAATCAGGAACGACTGTTGCAGGTGTTGCGTGGGCCGCTGATATCCGAGAAAGCGACGATGGTTGCCGAAAAGGACAACCAGACGGTTTTCATCGTCTCCTCCGACGCGACGAAACCTGAGATCAAGGCTGCGGTCGAGCTGCTGTTCAAGGTCAAAGTGACCGCCGTGCGCGTGGCAAACGCAAAAGGAAAAACCAAGCGGTTTGGGCGGGCCGTCGGCCGTCGCAGCGATGTTCGTAAAGCTTTTGTCAGGCTGGCCGAGGGTCAGGAAATCAATTTCGCAGAAGGAGCAGCATAATGGCTCTCGTCAAAGTCAAGCCGACATCTGCGGGCCGTCGCGCACTTGTCAAGGTCGTCAATCCCGAGATTCACAAAGGCCGTCCTTATGCCGGGCTTGTTGAAAAAAAGACGGGAACGGCGGGAAGAAACAACCATGGCCATATAACTACCCGCCATAAAGGCGGCGGCCATAAGAAGCATTACCGTCTGATCGACTTCAAGCGCAATAAGGACGGTGTGGTCGCGAAAGTGGAAAGACTCGAATACGACCCCAACCGTTCTGCGAATATCGCCCTGCTTTGCTATGCGGATGGTGCGCGCAGCTACATTATCGCTCCCAAGGGTCTGGCGGTTGGCCAGGAGGTCGTGAGTGGGCCGGAAGCCCCGATCAAACCCGGCAATGCACTTCCAATCCGCAACATTCCCGTGGGTAGCGTCATCCACTGCATTGAAATCATACCGGGCAAAGGGGCCCAGTTGGCGCGTGCTGCCGGCACTTCCGTGCAGCTTCTTGCGCGGGAGGGGGCGTATGCCCAAGTGCGTCTCCGCTCGGGAGAAATTCGGCGTATCCATGTGGAGTGTCGCGCCACGATCGGAGAGGTTGGCAACGAGGAAAACAGTTTGCGCAAGATCGGCAAGGCGGGGGCGAGCCGGTGGCGTGGGATTCGCCCCACCGTGCGCGGCGTGGCCATGAATCCGATCGATCACCCGCATGGCGGCGGAGAGGGACGTACCGGCGAAGGTCGCGTCCCTGTCAGCCCGTGGGGACAACCGACCAAAGGCTATCGCACCCGCAGCAACAAGCGTACCGATAGCATGATCGTTCAGCGTCGTCATAAGCGCTAAGAGGTGACACAAAGATGGCACGTTCAATCAAAAAAGGCCCTTTCGTCGATGATCATCTTCTCAGGAAGGTGGATGCGGCGCGTGCAACCAACGACAAGCGCCCAATCAAGACATGGTCGCGTCGTTCGACCATCCTGCCCGATTTCATCGGCTTGACGATTGCTGTACACAATGGCAAGCAGCACATCCCGGTCTATGTGTCTGAAAACATGGTTGGCCACAAGCTGGGCGAGTTTGCTCTGACCCGTACATTCAAAGGCCATGCGGCGAGCAAAAAGGCCAAGAAGTAAGAAGGATATTGGGATGGAAACTAATGCTATTTTGCGCGGAGTCCGTTTGTCAGCCCAGAAAGGCAGGCTGGTCGCAGACTTGGTGCGCGGCAAGAGTATCGAGCAGGCATTGAACATTCTTACGTTTTCCCCGAAGAAGGGGGCGAAGATCGTCAAAAAGGTAATCGAGTCGGCAATCGCGAATGCCGAACACAACGATGGCGCAGATATCGATGCGCTCAAGGTGATCCGCATTCATGTAGAACAAGGCGCGGTGCTCAAACGTTTCACGGCGAGGGCAAAGGGGCGCGGCAACAGGATCAGCAAACCGACCTGTCATATTTATGTTGCAGTCGGCGAATAAGGAAGCGAGACATGGGACAAAAGATTCATCCGACAGGTTTTCGTTTGTCTGTCACGCGTGACTGGTCGTCGCGCTGGTTTGCCAATTCGAAGTCTTTTCCCGAGATGCTGAGGGAGGACATCGCCGTTCGCGATTATCTTAAAAAGAAGTTGGCGCACGCATCGGTGGGTCGCATTGTCATTGAGCGTCCGGCCAAAAATGCGCGTGTAACGGTCTTTAGCGCGCGCCCCGGTGTGGTTATCGGCAAGAAGGGCGAGGATATCGAGCACCTGAAGGGCGAGTTGCAGCGCCGCATGGGTGTTCCTGTGCACGTGAACATCGAGGAAATTCGCAAACCGGAAGTGGACGCCCAGTTGATCGCCGACTCGATAGCACAGCAACTTGAAAAGCGCATCATGTTCCGCCGGGCAATGAAGCGCGCCATGCAGAATGCCATGCGCTTGGGAGCCCAAGGCATCAAGATCATGAGCGCCGGCCGCTTGAATGGCGCTGAAATTGCGCGTACCGAATGGTATCGCGAGGGGCGCGTGCCTTTGCATACCTTGCGTGCCGAAATAGACTACGGTACATCCGAGGCGAAGACGACTTATGGCGTGATCGGCATTAAAGTGTGGGTTTTCAAGGGAGAAGCCGTGAACCGGAGCGAGTTGCTTGTGGGGTCGCAGGAGCAATCTGGCGAAGAGTTTCCCAAGCGCCCCAGAAAAACCGGAAAACCCGCTCACGATGGTGAACAAAAAGCCGGCGCTGCGCGACGACCGGCAAAGAAGGCCGAAGCACAGCCTGGCGAGGCGCCTAGGGCGGCTGAAGCATCCATTGAAAACGAGGGCGGCGCTGGCAAGCCCGCAGCGAAGCGTGTCCGCAAGGTCGCCTCGCCTTCGCCTAAGCCGGCTGGCGCTGTTGCGCAGAATGTGAAGGAGTAATTCGTTATGTTGCAACCTGCACGCAGAAAATACCGCAAGGAGCACAAGGGGCGGAATACCGGTCTCGCCACGCGCGGAGCAAAGGTGAGTTTTGGCGAGTATGGACTGAAGGCCACCGGGCGGGGGCGGCTGACAGCACGCCAGATCGAGGCGGCTCGTCGCGCAATGACCCGCCATATCAAGCGTGGCGGGCGTATCTGGATCCGCATCTTCCCCGACAAACCGATTTCGGAAAAACCGGCAGAAGTTCGCATGGGAAATGGCAAAGGAAACCCGGAATACTGGGTGGCTGAAATCCAGCCCGGCAAGGTGTTGTATGAAATGGATGGTGTCGGGGAACTCCTGGCGCGGGAGGCGTTCGCCCTCGCCGCAGCCAAACTCCCAATCTCCACGACGTTCGTGACCCGTCATCTGGGGTGAAGTATGAAGGCAAGTGAACTTAGACAGAAAAACGATGCGGAACTCGCGAGCGAACTCTTGGACTTGCGCAAGGCGCAGTTTTCCCTGCGCATGCAACTGGCAACCCAACAGCTCAACAACACGAGCCAGTTGGCCAAGTTGCGCAAAGATATCGCGCGCATCAAGACAATCCAGCATGAAAGGGCCACGGCAAGATGAGTGAGGCAATGCAACAAACTGCGCACCGCACCCTGGAGGGGCGGGTGGTGAGCGACAAGATGCAGAAGACTGTCACAGTGCTGGTCGAGCGGCGGGTAAAGCACCCGGTGATCGGCAAGGTGATGTTGCGCTCGAAGAGGTATCACGCCCACATCGACGGTATCGAGGCTGCCAGCGGAGATCTGGTCGAGATTGAAGAGTGTGCGCCCATTGCCAAAACGAAAGCTTGGCGTGTGACGAGGTTGCTCGAAAAATCCCGTGCGGTATAAAAAGGGTCGAAAAAAGTTTGCCCTAAAGTCAGGGTTGATTGTATGATTAGACGTTTCCAGTTGGCATCCAGATTTTGATAGTGGGTGGCTTCCGGAAGCGGCGAGTTCCCCCGCGAGAATGGCGGGTTCCAAAACTGACTGCGGTTTCGCAGGTTAAGTTGGAGAGTTTTGAATGATCCAGATGCAGTCGCGGCTCGATGTGGCCGACAATACTGGTGCGCGCTCGGTGATGTGCATCAAGGTGATGGGCGGCTCGAAGCGTCGCTATGCCGGAATTGGCGACATCATCAAGGTGAGTGTCAAGGATGCGGCGCCCCGTGGGCGAGTCAAAAAGGGCGAGGTTTATAGCGCTGTCGTCGTGCGAACCGCCAAGGGGGTGCGCCGCGCTGATGGGTCCCTGATCAGGTTCGATGGCAACGCAGCCGTTCTTCTGAACAACAAGCTGGAGCCGATCGGCACGCGCATTTTCGGGCCGGTGACCCGCGAGCTGCGCAGCGAGCGGTTCATGAAAATCGTTTCGCTTGCTCCTGAAGTCCTTTGAGGTGCGGGGCGCGGAGAGGAGTTACTCATGGAAAAAATTCGTAAGGGCGATGATGTAATCGTTGTTGCCGGTCGCGATAAGGGCAAGCGCGGAACGGTCTTGCGTTGTTTTGCGGAAGGTCTGGTTTTGGTCGAGGGGGTGAATCGTGTGAAGCGACACACCAAGCCGAATCCGATGAGAGGCGAGCAAGGCGGGATCGTGGAAAAGGAGATGCCGATACACCGCTCGAATATCGCCTTGTTCAATCCGGTGAGCCAGAAAGGCGATCGCGTCGGGGTCAGGGTGCTTGAGGATGGTCGCAAAGTGCGCTATTTCAAATCGAATGGTGAATTGGTCGAGGCGTAGGAGCGGTCATGGCGCGTTTGCAAGAGTTCTATAAAAATACCGTTGTCCCGCAGTTGCGGCAGCAGTTCGGATACGCTTCGGTGATGGAGGTTCCTCGCATCACGAAGATCACGCTCAACATGGGCGTTGGCGAAGCGGTTGCCGACAAGAAGGTGCTTGAAAATGCTTTGGGCGACATGGTGAAAATAGCCGGTCAGAAGCCGGTGGTTACGAAGGCTCGCAAGGCGATTGCGGGATTCAAGATTCGCGAAGGCTACCCGATCGGGTGCATGGTGACGCTGCGCGGTACGCGGATGTTCGAGTTTCTCGACCGCCTGATCAGCATCGCCATGCCGAGAATACGCGACTTCCGTGGGGTTCCCGGGAGCAAAGGTTTTGACGGCCGGGGAAATTACAACATCGGCGTAAAAGAGCAAATCATCTTTCCCGAGATCGAGTATGACAAGATCGATGCCTTGCGGGGGATGAACATCAGCATCACAACGACGGCAAAGACCGATGCAGAAGCCAAGGCATTGCTTGCTGCATTCAAATTCCCTTTCAAGAACTGAGGGAGAGATGGCGAAACTTTCTTTGAAAAATCGGGAAGCCAAGCGAGCCAAGCTGGTGGCGAAATATGCGGCCAAGAGGGCGGAGCTGATGGCGATTATCGAAAATGTCAAGCTGGACGATGAGGAACGCATGCAGGCGCGCCTTAGGCTCCAAAAGCTTCCGCGCAATGCAAGTCCGGTTCGTCAGCGACAGCGTTGCGTCCTGACGGGGCGACCGCGCGGGGTTTTCAAGAAATTCGGCTTGTGCCGCAACAAGCTTCGCGAAATTGCCATGCGAGGCGAGGTGCCTGGCATGACCAAGGCCAGTTGGTAAGGGGGCGCCATGAGCATGACAGATCCGATTGCCGACATGCTGACGCGCATCCGCAATGGCCAGATGTCGGAAAAGCTGGGGGTTACCATGCCGTCGTCCAAGCTTAAGGAGGCGATCGCCCAGGTACTGAAGGACGAGGGTTACATCGAGAATTATGTGGTCCGCAAGAATGGCGCCAAGGCGGAGCTCGACATCGAGTTGAAATACTATGCCGGTCGCCCCGTCATCGAGCGCATTGAAAGGGTCTCGCGCCCGGGATTGCGAATTTACCGAGGTACCCAGGAGCTTCCGCGCGTGATGAACGGGCTTGGTGTGGCGATTGTTTCCACTCCCAAGGGCGTTATGACCGACCGCAAGGCGCGTAGCGTCAATGTGGGCGGCGAAGTCCTTTGCATCGTTGCATAAAGAGAGGGGGAGCGATGTCGAGAATTGCGAAAAACCCGGTCCTGTTGCCCAAAGGAGTCGAGGCGACATTTACGGACGGTAAAGTGGTTGTCAAGGGACCGTTGGGTACATTGACCCAGGCGGTGCATTCCTCGGTTAGCGTGGAAAAGGAAGGGGACAGTCTCGTTTGCCGCGCACTTGCCGGCCGCCCCAATGCTGCAGCGATGTCCGGTACGATACGGGCGCTGCTCAACAACATGGTCGCTGGCGTCTCCAAGGGGTTCGAGAAAAAGCTGACGCTCGTTGGTGTTGGCTACAAGGCGCAGGCTCAGGGGGGGAAGCTGAACCTTTCGCTCGGATTTTCTCATCCGGTGGTTCATGAAATGCCGGAGGGCATCAAAGTCGAAACGCCGAGCCAGACAGAAATCGTGATCAAGGGAATAGACCGTCAACTGGTTGGTCAAGTGGCCGCAGAAGTGCGCGCATATCGTTCTCCGGAACCCTACAAGGGCAAAGGTGTGCGATATGCGGACGAGGCGGTCGTAATCAAGGAAACCAAGAAGAAGTAATCGGCTTGACCGTCAAAGGATAAGGGTTCGATGATGAACAAGAAAGAAGCTCGTTTGCGCAGGTCGCGTAAAACCCGCGCCAAGATTGCGGAGCTTAAGGTCGCCAGATTGTGCGTGCACCGCACGAATTGTCACATTTATGCGCAAGTGTATTCGGAATGCGGCACACGGGTATTGGCGGCGGCTTCGACGGTCGAAGCGGACGTTCGCAAGCAGGTTGCCAATGGCGGCAATATCGATGCCGCGAAACTTGTCGGCAAACTGATCGCTGAGCGTGCCAAGGCGTGCGGCCTGACTTCGGTCGCTTTCGACCGCTCCGGGTTCAAATACCATGGCCGCGTCAAGGCACTGGCGGAGGCAGCCCGCGAAGGCGGGTTGTCGTTCTAAGCCGCATGAAAAGGCATTATCGATATGGCTAAACCTCAAACGAAGAAACAGCAGCAAACTCCCGAAGAGCGCGATGACGGACTACGGGAGAAAATGGTCGCCATCAACCGCGTTACCAAGGTTGTCAAAGGGGGGCGCATTCTCGGCTTCGCTGCATTGACCGTGGTTGGCGATGGCGATGGCGGAATCGGCATGGGCAAGGGCAAAGCCCGCGAAGTGCCTGTTGCCGTCCAGAAGGCGATGGACGAAGCCCGCCGCAAACTTTCCAAGGTCAGTTTGCGCGATGGCACCCTTCATCATCCGGTGACCGGCAAGCATGGCGCGACGACGGTTCTGATGTCGCCTGCGGCGGCGGGTACCGGGGTTATCGCGGGCGGTCCGATGCGTGCCGTATTTGAGGTCATGGGAGTGACTGACGTGGTTGCCAAGGCGATCGGATCGACCAACCCTTACAACCTCGTTCGCGCCACCATCAATGGCTTGATGGCCATGAGCACTCCTGCCGAGATCGCTGCCAAGCGCGGCAAGTCGGTGCAAGAAATTCTGGAGGCCTGAGATGGCGACGGAGAAAAAAATCAAGGTGACGCTGGTGAGAAGCGTGATCGGGACGAAACAGGATCATCGGGCGACCGTTCGAGGCTTGGGTCTGAGGCGCATCAATGATTGCGTCGAACTGGAGAATACGCCGGCGATTCGCGGGATGGTCAAAAAAGTGGCCTACTTGTTGAAATGCGAGGGTTGATTTATGCGACTTAATTCTCTGAAACCCGCCGACGGAGCGAAGCATGCCGCAAAGCGCGTCGGTCGCGGAATCGGCAGTGGGCTGGGCAAGACCGGCGGCAGGGGACACAAGGGGCAAAAATCGCGCGCGGGCGGCTTCCACAAGGTGGGTTTCGAAGGCGGCCAGATGCCGTTGCAGCGCCGGTTGCCGAAGCGCGGCTTCGTTTCCCTCACTGCGGGACGCAACGCCGAGGTCAGGCTTTCGGAACTCAACAAGCTTCCTGTCGAAGAGGTCGATATGCTGACGCTGGCTCAGGCCGGATTGATTCCGGTCGGTTGTCTTTCGGCGAAAGTGATCCTGTCCGGAAAACTGACCCGAAAGATCCGCCTGAGAGGCGTTGGCGCAACGCGGGGAGCGCGCGCGGCCATTGAGGCGGCGGGCGGCTCCGTTGCCGACATTGCTCCGGCGGCGTGATCCAGAAGAACATCGGGAGTCAGCGAGTGGCCATCGCCACCGCCGGGAATAGCCCGGCACTCGGAAAAGGCGGCAGATACGGCGATCTGTGGCGTCGTCTGTGGTTTCTGCTGGGCGCGCTGGTTGTGTACAGGATCGGCGCGCACATTCCTGTGCCCGGTATCGATCCGGTTCAGCTTGCGGAATTGTTCAATTCCCAGCAAGGCGGGATTCTGGGGGTGTTCAACCTCTTCTCCGGCGGAGCGCTGTCCCGTTTCACGATCTTTGCCCTCGGCATCATGCCGTACATCTCCGCGTCGATCATCATGCAATTGATGACGCATGCGGTACCGAGTCTCGAACAGCTCAAAAAAGAAGGCGAGGCGGGACGACGCAAGATCACCCAGTACACCCGTTATGGCACCGTGGCGCTCGCCCTCTTTCAGGCGATCGGCATGACGATCGCTCTCGAAACGCAACCCGGACTGGTGCTCGATCCGGGGCTGATGTTCCGCGTCACAGCGGTAATGACGCTGGTGACCGGCACGATGTTCCTGATGTGGCTCGGCGAACAGATTACCGAGCGCGGCCTGGGCAACGGCATCTCGATCATCATCTTTGCAGGCATCGTGGCGGGGTTGCCGAGCGCGCTTGGCGGCCTGTTCGAGTTGGTGCGGACCGGAGCGATGCATCCGCTGACGTCGATCGTGATCTGCATCCTCGTTATCGCCGTGACCGCTTTCGTCGTCTTCGTCGAACGCGGGCAGCGCAAGATCCTCGTCAATTACGCCAAGCGTCAGGTCGGCAACAAGATTTACGGAGGGCAAAGTTCGCATTTGCCCCTCAAGCTCAACATGGCCGGAGTCATTCCGCCGATCTTTGCATCTTCGATCATCCTGTTTCCTGCGAGCGCGGCGGGCTGGTTCGGGGCGGGGGAAGGGCTGTTCTGGCTCAAGGACATCGCGGCCGCGCTTTCGCCCGGACAGCCGATCTATGTGTTGCTCTATGCCGCCGCCATTGTTTTCTTCTGTTTCTTTTATACAGCTCTGGTGTTCAACCCGAAGGAAACTGCCGACAACCTGAAAAAGAGCGGAGCCTTCGTTCCTGGCTATCGCCCGGGCGATCAGACGGCACGCTACATCGACAAGATACTGATGCGCCTGACGTTGGCGGGCGCCATCTACATCACCCTGGTTTGCCTGATTCCCGAGTTTCTCATTCTCAAGTGGAATGTACCCTTCTATTTCGGCGGGACTTCGCTGCTGATCATCGTTGTGGTGACGATGGACTTCATGGCTCAAGTGCAGGCTTACCTGATGTCCCATCAATATGAGAGCCTGCTTCGAAAAGCGAACTTCAAGGGCATCGGCATGCCCATGCGCTAAGACGAGCGGGAGCAGTTTGCGGAATGTCGAAAGAGGATGTCATCGAAATGCAGGGGGAGGTTCTCGAGAACCTCCCCAATGCGACGTTTCGAGTCAAGCTGGAAAACGGCCATGTCGTGCTCGGCCACATTTCCGGGAAAATGCGCATGCATTACATACGTATTCTTCCGGGCGACAAGGTCACGGTGCAATTGACGCCCTACGACCTGAACAAGGCGCGCATCGTTTTCCGCGCCAAGTAAAACCAGATTGCGTATCAGCGGAGAAGAACATGAGAGTGCAAGCATCGGTCAAGCGCATTTGCCGCAAGTGCAAGATCATCCGTCGCCATGGCGTCGTGCGGGTGATCTGCAGCGACCCGCGCCACAAGCAGCGCCAAGGTTGAAAAACGGACCAATTGCTTTTATAATCGCCGGTTCGCGTTTTGCCGGCTCCAGTCTTGGGTGTGCGAATGGCCCGTCCGGGGTTGGGTGTGAGTGCATGAATTTGAGGACAGACTGAATCATGGCCCGTATAGCAGGCGTAAATATTCCGAATCATCAGCATGCCGAGATTGCCCTGACGGCGATTTACGGCATCGGTCGCACCCGCGCGCAGAAGATCTGCGATGCGGCCGGCGTGAAACGTTCCGTCAAGATCAAGGAGCTCACCGAGGCGGACATGGATCGCTTGCGCGAAGAGGTCGCCAAGTTCGCCGTCGAGGGGGATTTGCGCCGCGAGGTCACCATGAGCATCAAGCGCTTGATGGACTTGGGGTGCTACCGCGGCGTGCGCCATCGGCGCGGCCTGCCGGTCCGCGGCCAGCGCACGCGTACGAATGCGCGCACGCGCAAAGGTCCGCGCAAGTCGGTTGCCGGCGCCAAGAAATAAACCATCGGATAGATATCAACATGGCTAAAACGACGACCAAGGTCCGCAAAAAGGTCAAGAAAAACGTCGCCGAGGGCATCGCCCACGTGCACGCATCCTTCAACAATACGATCATCACGATCACCGACCGCCAGGGCAATGCCCTTTCCTGGGCGACCTCCGGCGGCTCGGGTTTCAAGGGTTCACGCAAGTCCACGCCTTTTGCTGCCCAGGTAGCAGCCGAAGCTGCCGGCAAGGCGGCCCAGGAGTGCGGCATCAAGAATCTCGAGGTGCGCATCAAGGGACCGGGGCCTGGTCGCGAATCCGCCGTGCGCGCCTTGAATGCCTTGGGCATCAAGATCAGCAGCATCAGCGACATTACCCCCATCCCGCACAACGGATGCCGGCCGCCGAAGCGCCGCCGCATCTGAAGCCTGAAGCAAGGAGCTAGCAAGTGGCCAGAAATCTCGATCCCAAATGCCGCCAATGCCGTCGCGAAGGGGAAAAACTCTTTCTCAAGGGCGAAAAGTGCTTCACCGACAAGTGCTCGATCGAGCGCAGGTCCTACGCCCCGGGCCAGCACGGCCAGAAATCCGGACAGCGCCTTTCCGGCTATGGCCAACAGTTGCGGGAAAAGCAGAAGATCCGTCGCCTGTATGGCATCCTGGAGCGACAGTTCCGCAAGGTCTTCGCCGAGGCGGATCGTCGCAAGGGGCAGACCGGCGAAAACCTGCTCCAGCTGCTCGAAGGCCGGCTCGATTCCGTCGCTTATCGCATGGGTTTTGGCGCATCGCGCGCCGAGGCTCGCCAGATCGTTCGCCACAACGGCGTCCTCGTCAATGGCAAACGCGTCAATATCCCGTCGTTCAGCGTCAGTCCCGGCGATGTCGTTCAACTGACCGATGCCGCGCGGGCCCATCTGCGCACCAAGGCCGCCATGGAAGCTGCCGAATCGCGCGGTTTCCCGGAGTGGATCGAGGTCGACGTCAAGGCCGGCAAGGGCGTTTTCAAGGCCTATCCGGCACGCGACGAACTGCCGCCTTCCATCAAGGAGGGTCTGGTGGTCGAGTTGTATTCGCGCTAATTTCCGAACTCGCGCCTGGGGGCCGCCGCCCCGCGGGCGCTTTTCCCCATTGAGGAACGAAGATGCAAAGTCTTGCGCTGCTTAAACCCCGCATCATCGATGTGCAGGCGCTCTCGCCGGTCCATGCCCGCGTCGTCATGGAGCCTTTCGAGCGCGGCTATGGCCATACCTTGGGCAACGCATTGCGCCGAATTCTGCTGTCGTCGATGCCGGGCGCCGCCCCCACCGAGATGACGATCGAGGGGGTTCTGCACGAGTATTCGACGCTCGAGGGCGTGCGCGAGGACGTCGTCGACATCATGCTGAACCTCAAGGGCGTGGTGATGCGCCTGCACAATCGCGGCGAGGCGATGCTCACCTTGTCGAAACACAGCGAAAGCACGGAAACCGTCGTCACCGCCGGCGACATCCAGGCCGGTCACGATGTCGAGATCATCAACCCCGACCATGTGATCGCCCATCTGGCGCCGGGCGGCAGACTCGACATGCAGATCAAGGTTGAACTCGGTCGCGGTTATGTGCCGGCCAACGCCCGCACCGTGGCGAAGGAAAGCAAGACGATCGGCCGCATGCTCATCGACGCATCGTTCAGCCCGGTGCGGCGCGTCAGCTACCAGGTGGAGGCCGCGCGCGTCGAGCAGCGTACCGATCTGGACAAGCTGATCATCGACATCGAGACCAATGGCGCGATCGACCCCGAGGAATCGATCCGCTACGCGGCGAGCATCCTAATGGATCAGCTTTCGGTGTTTTCCGATCTGGAGGGCACGCCGATCTCCATCGAGCCGCCGAAGCCTTCTTCCGTCGATCCGGTCCTGCTGCGCCCGGTCGACGATCTCGAACTCACGGTGCGCTCGGCCAACTGCCTGAAGGCCGAGAACATCTACTACATCGGCGACCTGATCCAGCGCACCGAGGCCGAGCTGCTGAAGACCCCGAATCTCGGCCGCAAGTCGCTCAACGAGATCAAGGAAGTCCTCGCATCGCGCGGGTTGACGCTCGGCATGAAGCTGGAAAACTGGCCGCCGGCCGGCCTGGAAAAACTCGGCTGATCGGTCGCCGGAAAAACGGTTCGCAACAGACAACCTCACACGACAACAAGCAACCGGCCGCCAGCTCGATGCAGCGGCCGCAAAAAGTGAAAGGAAATCATCATGCGTCACGGCAACGGACTGCGCAAACTCAATCGCACTTCGTCGCATCGACAGGCCATGCTGCGCAACATGGCGGTGTCCCTGCTTCGCCACGAGGCCATCAAGACCACCTTGCCCAAGGCCAAGGAGCTGCGGCGCGTCGTCGAGCCGATCATCACGCTCGGCAAGAAGCCTTCGTTGGCCAACCGTCGTTTGGCATTCGACCGCCTGCGCGACCGCGAAATGGTCGTCAAGGTGTTCGATGAGCTCGGCCCGCGCTATGCGGCCCGCAACGGGGGCTACCTGCGCATTCTCAAGATGGGCTTCCGGGTCGGCGACAATGCGCCGATGGCTTACGTCGAACTGATGGATCGTCCCGAAGGGACCGCCGAAGCGCCGCAAGGCGAAGCCGCGAGCGCCGAATAAGAGACGCGCTGTCGCGCGCCATGGCAAGGCCAGGCATCAGCCTGGCCTTTCTTCCTTCTGCAGTGCCCACATTTGCGCGTAAGCGCCGCCCCGCGCCAGCAGGTCGACATGCGTGCCGCGCTCGACGATGCGCCCGGCATCCAGCACGAGAATCTCGTCCGCGTTCATCACCGTGGACAGGCGATGAGCAATGACCAGCGTGGTGCGGCCGATGGCGGCCTGTTCGAGTTCCGCCTGGATGGCCTTCTCGGTTTTCGAATCGAGCGCCGAGGTGGCTTCGTCGAAAATCAGGATCGGCGGGTTTTTCAGCAGCGCGCGCGCGATGGCCACGCGCTGCTTTTCTCCGCCGGAGAGTTTCAGGCCGCGCTCTCCGACGCGGGTCCGATAACCGTCCGGCAGGCGTTCGATGAAGTCGGCGAGGCGGGCTGCCCGCGCGGCGGCCTCGACCTCCTCGAATGAAGCGCCGGGGCGCCCATACTGGATGTTGTAGGCCAGCGTATCGTTGAAGAGCACGGTGTCCTGGGGAACGATGCCGATGGCGCCGCGCAGCGAAGCCTGCGTGAGATGACGGAGGTCGTGGCCGTTGATGCGGATCGCCCCCGCAGCCACGTCGTAGAAGCGGAACAGGAGGCGCGCCAGGGTGCTCTTGCCCGATCCGCTGTGGCCCACGACGGCGACGGTTTTGCCGGCAGGAATCTCGAAGCTGACGTCGTGAAGGATCGGTCGGCGCGGTTCGTAAGCGAAGCCGACGTTCTCGAAGCGGATCGCGCAGGGCCCCGGTTCGAGCGGGCGGGCATCGGGCGCGTCGCGAATCTCGCGGTTTTCCTTGAGCAGCGCGAACATGCGCTCGATGTCGGTGAGCGACTGGCGAATCTCGCGGTAGAGCACGCCGAGGAAGTTGAGCGGGATGTAGAGCTGAATCAGGAAGGCATTGACCAGCACGATGTCGCCGACCGTCATGGCGCCGTGAGTCACGCCGACGGCGGCGCGCCACATCATCAGCGTGACGCCGATGGCGATAATGGCGGCCTGGCCGAGGTTGAGGTAGGAAAGCGAAACCTGACTCTTGATCTGGGCCGCCTCCCAGCGCTGCATCTGCTGGTCGTAGCGGTCCTTTTCCCAGGTCTCGTTGTTGAAGTACTTGACGGTTTCGTAGTTGAGCAGGCTGTCGATAGCGCGCGTGTTGGCGGCGGAATCGAGCTCATTCACCTCGCGGCGCAGATGCACGCGCCAGTTCGAAATGACGATGGTGAAAACGACATAGACGGCCAGGGTGCCGGCGGCGATCAGGGCGAAGGAGGGTTCATAGCGCCAGGCCAGGATGCCCAGCACGAGGGCCACCTCGACGAGCGTCGGCAAAACGGAGTAGATCGCATAGCTGATCAGCGAGGCGATGGCGCGCGTGCCGCGCTCGATGTCGCGCGTGAGACCGCCGGTCTGGCGCTCCAGGTGGAAGCGCAGCGACAGCTGGTGCAGGTGTTCGAACACCTGCAGGGCGATCCTGCGCACCGCGCGCTGCGTGACGCGCGCGAACAGCAGCTCGCGCAGCTCGGTGAACAGGGAGACGGAGAAACGTAGAATGCCGTAGAGAACGATCAGGGCGAGCGGCGCGATCAGCAGGGGCGTCATGCCGCCGGCCGGGGCGAACCCGTCGACGATGTCCTTGAACACCAGGGGGACGGCGACGTTGGCCAGTTTCGCAGCGAGCAGGCAGGCCAGCGCGAGCAGGATGCGACCGCGCCACTGGAGCAGGTAGGGGGCCAGCGTCTTGACGGTCTGCCAGTCATGGCGCTCGGAGGGGGGAGGGGCCGGCAGGGCGATGTCGCGACGCATGCGGGAATTCTAGCAACCGCCCCGATCGGGTAAGATCGGCGCATGGAAGAAAAAGGTTCGGATCACGGCGGCGTCAGCATACCGGGCAGGGAACCGGTGCTGCGGGTGATGCCGATGCCCGCCGACGTCAACGCGTCCGGCGACGTCTTCGGCGGCTGGGTGATGGCGCAGGTGGACATCGCCGGCGCGATTCCGGCGATGCGGCGCGCGCGCGGTCGTATCGCGACGGTGGCGGTCAACTCCTTCCTGTTCAAGCAGCCGATTTCGGTGGGGGATGTCGTGAGCTTTTATGCGTCGATCGTCCAAGTGGGCCGCACCTCGATCACCGTCGATGTCCAGGTTTTCGCCGAGCGCAACCCGGCGCATCCGATGGTGGTGAAGGTGACGGAAGCGACGCTGACCTACGTTTGCCTCAACGCCGACGGCAGCAAGCGGGAAGTGCCGCCGCCGGAGGTCTGAGCGGTCGCGCTTAGCGTGAAATACATGGCCGCGACCGGGCGGGGTCTACCTGCCCGCCAAGCGGCACGCGCCGGAAGGCGCGAACCGCGCCGACCGTCCCACGGAAGCCGCCCGTGATATCGAGCGCAGCGAGCACGAAAGAACCCCCCGAGAGGGGGGGCGAAGGGGGGGCGGGTGTCAGGCAGCGACGGACTGATGCGTCGCCGGCGCGAGTTGCCGTCCGGCCAGCGCCGATTTTCCGCGCCCCGCCGCCTGGGCTTCCATCTGCTCGAAGCTGTCGATTTCCGGCTGCACGATGGTGCGCGTCGCGCGCGCGCGCTCCGGGGTGACCTGGAAATACTTGGGTTGCAGCACTTCGATGAGTGAAATACTTCTGCGGTTCATGGAAATATCCTTCGAGAAAGGCCGTGTTCTTCGGGAAACGGATGAGACTCGGGCGGGATGCGCGGGTTCCCGCCCGATGCCCGGCGGTTTGTAACAATTTCCGTCAGAAAGCGACGTGGGGGCGCCGATGGCGATTTCAAGCGAACGGGGAAAATACGCCATTCCGGCGAGAAACATGCCGTAAAGCGCGGGCTCCTCGGCTTTTTGTCCCGGTTGCGGCGCCGCTATGATCGGGGCAATTTACCCTGAATGGGGCCTGACGCTTGCCCGCGAACACCGTAAGCCGACCAGAAGCCGAAAACCCGGGATGCCCGCGCAGGGAGGGCAGGCGGTGACGTGGCTCGGTTTCGGCGTGCGCGACGTCATCCTGGTGCTGCTGGTGCTGGCCGCGGTGTACCTCGTCGTGATGCTGCTCAAGCTCTTGCAGCTGGGTCGGCATCGCTCTCCTGCCGAGCCGGTTGCCGATCTTGCGGCTGAAAAGGCCGAAGAAACCCGCTCTCCGTTGCGTCGGTGCGTCGAACCGGGGCTGCCCGAAGCCGCCCCCGATGTGGCGGTCGCTGAGGAACCGGCAAGCCGGGAAACGGCGGCGAGCGGGGAAACGTTCGCCGTCCCGCCAGCGCCGACTTTCGAGTGGGACGAGGTCAGGGCGCTGTTCGGCGCGGAGGAGGTCGCTCCCGCCCCGCCGCGCGGCGGCGGGTTCGGCCAGCCGCTGTCCGAACATCTGGCCCGTTCCGAGGTGGAAATCGAGATGCAGCGGATGCGCGACGAGATGGCGCGCATGCGTGCGGAGGTCGAGGCCATGCGCAGCGCGCGGCGCGTGTCGCCCCAGTATGCCGAGGCGATGGAGTTGGCGCAACGCGGCATGACGGCCCAGGCGATCGCCGACCAGTTGGGCATCTCGCTGGCCGAGGCCGAGCTGGTGCAGGCCTTGAGCCGAGGCAGAGACGATTTTGCGGAAGGAGAGAAGCATGGCGAAGACGAATACGCCACAGGAAACCGGGGACACGACGAACTCGTTCGGCGTCGCACCGGCTGAAAACGACGACGCGCTGCGCAAGAAGCTGCTGTCGCGTATCGCGGTGGCCGGGGTCGTCATCCTCGGCCTGCTGGGGGGGCTCGCCGTCTTCGACTCGTTGAATCGGCCGCCAGCGCCGGCACTGCCGAAGATGGCGGCGCTGCCCGAACCTCCGCCGGTGGTTCAAACCGCCGAGGCGGAGAAGACGGAAAAGCCGGCCGAGGAGGAAGCGGAAGGCAAGGCGGAAGAGGAAAAGGAAAAACTCGCCGCCGCGGAAACCGTGCCGGAACGCAGCGAGACGCCCATCGCCAAGCCGCTGACGGCGCCCGCGACGGCCCGCCCGGCGACGGTCAAACCGAGCGAACCGGCGATGGCGCCGACGCGTCCGGATGCGCGGCGAGACATCGCGCGCACCGCGCCGCCGGCGGTCTCCGGAGTGCCCGAAGCCACCCGCCCGCCCCAGGCGCCGGCTTCTCGCCCCCTGGTGCGGGCGCTGGAAAGCAGCGCCCAGCGTTTTCTCGTGCAGGTCGGCGTTTTCAGCAATCCTGCCAACGCCGAGGAACTGCTGCAGAAAATCCGTGCGGCCGGCATCCCGGCACAAATCGAATCGCGCGTGCAAGTCGGCCCCTTCGCCACCCGGGCCGAGGTCGACGCGGCGCGCGAAAAACTGAAGACCCTGGGCATCGACGATGGCATACTGGTAAGGAGATAATGAGCCGATGGCGACCATGAATATCGACAACCCGCACGCTGCCACGCTTGGCATCGCCCCCGACCGCATCATCGAGTTTCCGCAAGGGCTGGCCGGCTTCGAAGAGCTGCGCCGTTACAGCCTGTTCCATCCGGAAACCGAGGCGGGAGGGCCCCCGCGCTACTTCATCCTGCAATCGCTTGATGATCCCGGAGTGGCGTTCAACATCGCCGATCCCGGACTGTTCGGCTTCAATTATGAAATTGCCCTGTCGGACGAGGAAATCGCCACGCTCGAACTGAACGATCCTTCCGAGGCGGCGGTGGTGGTCATCCTCGTCAAGGACGGCGGCCCAAGCGGCTTGCGCGCCAATCTCAAGGCGCCCCTGGTGCTCAACACCCGCACGCGGCGCGGCATCCAGCACGTGTTCGTCGCCCTCGACTGCCAGGTCACCCTGAAGGCGCCGGAGTAGGCCATGTCGCGTCAGATCGTCAGTACGCCGAACGCGCCTGCCGCCATCGGCACCTATTCGCAAGCCGTCCGGGCCGGGAACACGCTTTACCTGTCGGGCCAGATCGGCCTCGATCCGGCCAGCATGCAGATGGTCGAGGGCATCGACGCGCAGATCGAACGCGTTTTCGAGAACCTCAAAGCCGTCGCCGAAGCCGCCGGAGCGACGCTCGACGCCACTGTGAAGCTCAACATCTACCTTACGGATCTCGCGAATTTCGCCCAAGTGAACGAAACGATGGCGCGCTACTTCCGGCAACCCTATCCGGCGCGCGCCGCCGTCGGCGTCAAGGAACTGCCGCGCGGCGCGCTGGTCGAGGCGGATGCCGTTCTCGTGATTGACTGATAAGGCAACCATTCCCGGCGCGACGCCCCTCGTCGCCGCGAAGCTGGCAAAGCTCGGCCTCACCCGCCAGGCCGATCTCGTCCTCCACCTGCCGCTGCGCTATGAAGACGAGACGCGCGTCACGCCCGTCGCGGAGGCGGCGCCCGGGGAGACGGCGCAGTTCGATGTCACCGTCGCGTCCGCCGACATCGCCCATCGACCGCGTCGCCAGCTGGTCTGCCGCACGGCGGATGCGACGGGCGAACTGGTGCTGCGCTTTCTCAATTTCTATCCCGGCCAGCACAAGGCGCTGCAGCCCGGTACGCGCCTGCGGGTCTTCGGCGAGGTGCGTGGCGGCTTCTGGGGCGGCGAGATCGTGCACCCGCGGTATCGGGTGCTGCAGGGCGACGAACCCCTGCCGACCGCGCTCACGCCGGTTTATCCGACTACCGCCGGTCTCGGCCAGGCCACGCTGCGCCGTCTGATCGCGCGTGCGCTGGCCGAAGCCGACCTTTCCGACACCCTGCCGGAGGCGTGGCTGCAGCGTTTGCGATTGCCCGACTTCGCCAGCAGCGTGCGCCTGCTGCATTTCCCGCCTGCCGGGCTTTCCCCCGAGGCGCTTGCCAGCGCGCAGCGTCCGGCCTGGCGACGCATCGCCTGCGACGAACTGCTCGCTCAGCAGCTTTCGTTGCGTCAGGCGTATGCCGCGCGGCGCACGCGCGGCGCGCCGGTGCTGGCGGGGGACGGATCGCTCACCGCCCGTCTGCTCGCCCGCCTGCCGTTTCGTCTGACCGGCGCTCAGCGGCGCGTCTGGGCCGAGATCGCCGCCGATCTCGCCCAGCCTCATCCGATGCAACGCCTGCTGCAAGGAGATGTCGGCAGCGGCAAGACGGTGATCGCCGCGCTGGCGATGCTGCAGGCGGTCGAATCCGGCCATCAGGCCGCGCTGATGGCGCCCACCGAAATTCTCGCCGAGCAGCATTGGCGCAAGCTTTCCGCCTGGCTCGCCCCGCTGGGACGGGAGGTTGCCTGGCTGTCGGGCAGCATGAAGAAAAGGGAAAAACAGGCCGTCCGCGCAAAAGTCGGCGCTGGCGAGACGGCGATGATCGTGGGCACTCACGCCCTGATCGAGGAAAGCGTCGAATTCGCGCGCCTGGGGCTTGCCATCGTCGATGAACAGCATCGCTTCGGGGTGCGACAGCGTCTCGCGCTCAAGCAAAAAGGTGTGCACGCCCACCAGCTCGCCATGTCGGCGACGCCGATTCCGCGTACGCTGGCGATGAGCTACTACGCGGACCTGGATGTCTCGGTGATCGACGAGTTGCCGCCCGGTCGCACGCCGGTGGTGACCAAACTGGTGGGTGAAGCGCGCCGCCACGAGATCGTCGACAAGGTGCGCGTGCTATGCCGGGCCGGGCGACAGGTCTACTGGGTGTGTCCGCTGATCGAGGAATCCGAGGCGCAGCAGCTGAAGACGGCGGAAGAGACGCTTGCCCACCTGAGCGCCGAATTGCCAGAGCTTTCCATCGGGCTCGTGCATGGCCGGCTCAAACCGGAGGAGAAAGCCGCGACGATGGCGGCCTTCGCGGCGAACGAAATCCAGCTCCTGGTGGCGACCACCGTCATCGAGGTCGGCGTCGACGTGCCCAACGCCAGCCTGATGGTGATCGAGCACGCCGAGCGTTTTGGGCTCGCGCAGTTGCATCAGCTGCGCGGCCGGGTCGGTCGCGGCGCGGCAGAGTCGGCCTGTATCCTGCTTTACGCCCAACCGCTGTCGGAGACCGCGCGGCAACGCCTGAGGATCATCTACGAAAACAGCGACGGCTTCGAGATCGCCCGACAGGACCTGCATTTGCGCGGCCCCGGTGAATTCGTCGGCGCGCGGCAAAGCGGCCTGCCGCTCTTGCGCTTTGCCGATCTGGAGGACGGCGAACTGGTCGAAATGGCGCGCGCGGCGGCAGAAGACATGCTCGCCCGCTGGCCGGAGCACGCGCAACGCCACCTGGCCCGCTGGCTCGGCGACCGTGCGGAACTGCTCAAGGCCTGAAAAAGCCCGCTGTCGGGAACAGAAAACGGCCCGGACGCTGCCGGGCCGCTCGCGACGGTTTTTCGAGGTGCCCTCACGTGGGATTTGCTAAAGTGAACGGAAGGAGACTCCACCATGAGCGAACAAGTCGATAACCTGGTTCTCGAGCACCTGAAAAGATTTCAAGCAGGACAAGATCGAATCGAAGCGAAACTTGACGAAGTGATAATGCGCCTCGGACAACTCGAAATCGCCTCGGCCAGCATCAAAAGCGAAATTGCACACGGCGAAGCAACCGACGCCAGTTTGAGCATCAGATTGGACGCCGCAATGAAACGCATAGACAGAATCGAGAGGCGATTGGAACTCGCCTGAAATGCAACGGCCCGGACGCTGCCGGGCCGCCGTCCTGCCAGCGCCGACTTTTCCGGCTCAGAGCAGTTTGACGAGTATGCCGATCAACAGGCCAATCTGTGCAAGCGCCAAGCCGACCATCCACTTGATGACGTCCATCTTCAGTTCGATCAAGTCGGCTTTAGTCGCAATATCCGATGCGGAAAGAGCCTCCGCCAGCGCGCGCGCCTCTGCTTCCGCCTGAGCGGGCGGAACCCCGGCCTCTTTCAGACGGTCGGCAAATTTCAGGGTGTCGAATGTGATGGAAGCCATGCGCGAAGAATATCAGAAACCATCCGTCAAACGACGACGGCCCGGATTGCTCCGGGCCGCCGCTCGATGGCAAACGCGGTGTGCGCCGACTTCTGGCAGCGGCAGAAATCGGGGTATGCCCCCGTTTTACCGTGCGCACATTATGGTCGCGTTATATGTGACCAGCCCGGTCCCGCCCCTGGCAGCCCTGATGGTGCAGGTCACGCTCGTGTTGCCGGTAGCGGCCGTGCAGTTGCCCGTACCGCCAACGACAAACTGGCTGCTGGTGGGGTTCGCCGGGGCGGTCGCAACCAAGGTCGTCGAACCACCGCTCAAGAACTGCTGAAGTTGCCCCGGGAGACAGACGTTCGCAGCGTTTAGCGCGATGGCCGACGTGTTTCCGGCCATCCTGGCCCCATAGTTTATGGCGGTGGCGGAAGAGAGTGTCGCGGCCACCCCAGTCGCCGCCGCATTGGCAGCGTCATCGCTGATGTTGGTCATCCTCGGCAGCGCCACCGCCGACAGAATGCCGAGGATGACGATGACGACGACGAGTTCGATCAGGGTGAAGCCTTGTTGTGCATGCATGGTCTTCATGGTTTCCTCCGTAAGGTGGGTGAAAGAAAGGGAGAAGCGAAGAGGGAACACCCCCTGCGCCCAGTATAGCAGAAATCGTCAGCAGCCGGATGTCTCCACCGAGATGAGCGGTGCGGCGGGCGCGGGGGCGCCGTGGGCGGCGGGCCGATAGGTGACGCGGCAGTTGGGCGCCGTGCCGCCGACGATGTCGAGGCAGAGCGCGCCGGGCGGGCAACCGGCGCCGCCGGTGAGCACGTTGGCGGCGGCGGGATCGATGTTGGCGGCGGCGAGGATGCCATCGACCGTGGCGGCCGGGTAGCGGTTGACGATTTCGACGGCCCTGCCGCCCATATCCACGCGCGGCGGGTTGGCCCGGCAGTTCGCCGCCGACAAGGCGGGCGCGCCGGCGGCCAGATCCAGTTCGCAGCGCCAGTGGGCGAGCAGGGCGGCGGAATGGAGCGAGCCGTGAATCATGCGCGCCTTGGCGATGCGCGCATCGCCTTGGATCCCGACGAGGCGCGACAGGAGAACCGCCGCGAGGACGGTGATGACGGCGATGACGACCGCCAGTTCGAGGAGCGTAAAGCCGCGGGCGGGGGCGATTGTTCTGTTGGCGGGCATCATGCGGGAAGCTTGGCAGCGTGTGAACGAGGCATTTCGTCGAATAACGGCCGCCTCGTCGCCTACTTGAGGGCGGGAGCGAGAAAATGGGGCAGCGCCGCGATGACGTGGTCGGCAGACGCCATCGCCGCCAGCGCCTGCTCACGGTCGTAACTTTTGCCGGGGATGAGGTCAATTTCCCCGTAAAAGGCCATTTCCCGTTCCTTGCGCAGTCGGGAGGATGCCTTGACGAGGGTGGCGAGCGCGGGACGTACTGCTTCGGGGAGGCGTTCGCGCTGGCTTTCCAGCACGGCGCCGACATCGTGCCAGCGCGGCGGGTCGATGCCTGCCCAGCGCAACATGCCCTTGAGCGCCAGTTCGACCAGCTCCTGCGCCTCGCGCACCACGTCTGCGTATTCGCCCGCCTCGAACAGCAGATCGAGAACGCGACGCCGTACCTGAGCGCGGCGAAAATAGTCGTGGGCGAGTTCGTCGGTGGTCATGCCGACTAGATCGGAATGGGTTCGCCGGGCTTGGCCGACGGTTTCAGGATCCAGTAGGGCGAACCGTCGATGAATCGGCGCTCGGCGCCTTGCGCGTGGAGACGTCGGGCCAGGCGCGAAAAATAGTCGCGCGCGATGCCTTCCGGATCGAAAAGAAAGCGGCCCTCGACCGGTATGTCGAGAAAGGCGAAGCTGCCGGCCTCGAGTTCGGCGGGCGTCCTGATCAGGGGGGAGAACTCGGCATGCACGCCTTTGGCGCTGGCGGCTTCGCTGTGCGGACGCATCGCCTCTTCCAGGGCCTCGAATTCGATGATGCGTGCCATGCGCCGATCCGGCAGGGGATTGGCGACGAGCAGCAGATCGATATCGGAATCCGGCCGTTGCGTACCGCGCGCGACCGATCCGAACAGCACCAGCGCCTTGAGCCGTTCGCCGTAGGCATCACGCGCGGCCTTGGGCAGGGCCGCCACGATGTCGTGGTAAGCGGTTTTCCAGTCGGCGGCGAGCGGCGCGAAGTTCATGCGGGCAACCCTAGCATCATTGCCGCGAATTTGAGGGTGTCGAAAGCTGTCGTTGCCATGCGGGGAAGAATATCAGAAAGCGCCCGTCAAACGAGACAACGGCCAGGACGATGACGTGCCGACCACGATCGTCCGCGTTCCATTGGCCGTGGGCGGCCCGAGGTCGGCGATGCGGCGTTAGCGTGAAAGACGCGGCAGCGACCGGGCGGGGTCTCCCTGCCCGCCAAGCGGCACGCGCCGGAAGGCGCAATCCGCGCCGACCGTCCCACGAAGCCGCCCGTGATATCGAGCACAGCGAGCACAAAAGCCCCCCCGAGAGGGGGGCGGGTGTTCATGATGCGGGGCGTTGTCCCCGCATCATGAACGTTAGGGACGCGCTGATTTATTCGCAGATCTATGGATCGGACTCATCCATGACATGCGAGAATCGACACACTGACAGTTGATAGGCAGTTGACGATGCAAGCGAGTTTTTCCGAACTTGAATACGCGGCGAAGAAGAAGGTAACGCGGCGCGACCGGTTTCTCGGCGAGATCGACAAGGTGACGCCGTGGTCGGCGCTGGTGGCCGAGATCGAGCCGTTCTACCCGAAGGGAACCGGACGAGGCCGGCCGCCGATTGGCGTGGAACGCATGCTGCGGATGTATATCGCCCAGCAGTGCTTTGGTTTGTCCGACGAAGGTGTCGAGGATGCCATCTACGACAGCCAGGCCATCCGGAGCTTCGTCGGCATCGACCTGTCGCGGGAGTCTGCTCCCGATGCCACCACCCTGCTCAAGTTTCGCCGCCTGCTGGAAACGCACCATCTGACCGAACGCATCTTTGCCGCCATCAACACCCTGCTGGCGGTGAAGGGCCTGATCCTCAAGGAAGGCACGGTCGTCGATGCGACGATCATCGCTGCGCCGTCCTCGACCAAGAACCAAAGCGGCGAGCGCGATCCGGAAATGCATCAAACCAAGAAGGGCAACCAGTGGCACTTCGGCATGAAGGCCCACATTGGCGTCGATGCCGAAACCGGCATCACCCACACGCTGGTGACGACCCCGGCCAACACCAATGATGTCACCCAGGCCCATGCCCTGTTGCATGGAGAAGAGAAAGTCGCCTTTGGCGATGCGGGCTACCAGGGTGTCGAGAAGCGGGAAGAGAACCGGAACGGCGAGGTTCAATGGGAAGTCGCGATGCGTCCGGGCAAGCGCAAGGCGCTGCCGAATACAACGATTGGCAGACTGACGGACAAGATCGAGCAACTCAAGGCGAGTGTGCGCGCCAAGGTCGAGCACCCGTTCCACATCGTCAAGAACATCTTCGGCATGAAGAAGGTGCGCTACAAGGGATTGGCGAAGAACACGGCGCAGCTTTACACGCTCTTCGGGTTGGCGAATCTGCTGATCGCCAAGCGGCGATTGTTTGCCCTTGACGCCCAAGGTGCGTCCTGAGATGGACGAAATGAGGAAATTCGCCGAGAAACGGGGCGAAATCCGGTCGAAAACGGCAGCAGAAAAGACATTTCTTGCCCGCCGAGGCGTGAATGTCGAATGGATGCGGTCAGTTTCCCTCATCTTCAATCAAATGCTGATTTGTTCAGCGCGTCCCTGATTTGTTCAGCGCGTCCCTAATGGACAATCTGGGGTAAAATCGCCCCGTGACGGCTAAGCGTGGGGCGACGAGCATGGAGCGAAATCAGGCAGCTGAGGAAAGAGCGACGGAAATCGACCGCGGCAGTGTCGCGGACAACATGGGCATGGCCCTGCGCGACATCGGCATTCCGCCGCGCCCGACCATCCTCGCCCAGATCGAGCGCGAGATGGAAAAGGACGAACCGGACTTCCGTCGTCTCACCGAGATTCTTTCCAGCGACGTCGCCCTCGCCGCCGCGCTGCTCAAGACCGCCAATTCGCCCTTCTTCGGCTTCAACAGGCGCGTGCGCAGCGTGTCCGAGGCCCTGCTGGTGCTCGGCATCAAGCGCATCGTGCAGGCCGTCGCCGGCTTTGCGCTCAGGAAGGCTTTCCAGCATGTGCCGGACATGGAACGCTTCTGGGATTCCTCGGCCAAGATCGCACGTGTGACCGGCTGGTTGGCCCGGCAGCGGGGCAAGGGCGGTCCGCGACCCGAAGATGCCTATACCTTCGGCTTGTTCCGCGATTGCGGCATTCCTGTGCTGATGATTCCCTTTCCCGAATACCGCACCGTCCTCGCCGAGGCCAACGTGGCGAAGACGCGGCGCTTCACCGAGGTCGAGGACCAGGAGATCGGCATGAACCACGCCGAGGTGGGTGCGTCGCTCGCCGAATCCTGGCTGCTGCCGGAAGAAATCGTGCTGGGCATTCGTCACCACCATGCCCTCGATGTGTTCGTCGCCGAAAGCGAGGCGGGGCGCATCGCCCGTCCGATGATCGCGCTTTCCCTCCTCGCCGAGCATCTGGTGCAGCGGCGCACCGGCCGGGCGCAAAGCTGCGAATGGGAAAAGGTCGCCGGGCCGGTGACGGAACTGCTCGGCATCGACGCCGGACAGATCGAAACCCTGATCGAGGACTGCAGCGAGGCGCTGGAAGCCGACTGGTAGGCCGGCAAGCAGCGCTTTTTCTGCCTATGCGATCTGCCACGCCGGAATCGCATCGCACGCCGGCGTGATCGGCAGGCGTTCCGGCGCCAGGCAAACGACCGCGCCTTTGCCAATGGGCAGCCCAAGCTTTTCCAGCACCGCAAAATGGCGCACGGACTCCTTGCCCGGCTGCCCCGTTTTTTTGATCTCGACCGGGAAGATGCGTCCGTCGCGCACGATCAGCAGGTCGATTTCTTTCTGATCCTTGTCCCGATAGTAGTAGAAGGGGGCTGGTTTGCCGTTATGCCACCAGCTCTTGAGCATTTCGCCGATCACCCAGGTTTCGAAAATCGGGCCGGAGAGGGCGCCGGCCTCCAGCGTGGCGGGCGAACTCCATTCCGTGAGATAGGCCGCCAGGCCGGTATCGAGAAAATACAGCTTCGGCGTCTTTACCAGTCGCTTCGCCAGGTTGGTGTGATACGGCTCCAGCAGCCAGACCAGACCGGATGCCTGGAGGACCGACAGCCAGTGGCGTGCGGTATTGGGCGCCACGCCGACATCCCGCGCCATGTCGGCAAGGTTCAGCAGCTGGGCCGTGCGCGCCGCGGCGCTGCGCAGGAAGCGGGTGAAGGCTGTCAGGTCGCCTACCTGCGCGAGGTCGCGCACGTCGCGCTGCAAGTAGGTTTGCAGGTAGGAGCCATAGAAAAGATCGCGATCCGGCGCATCCGCCTGGCTCAGGGCCGGGAAACTGCCACGCCAGATGTGTTCAAACATCCACTGCAAGGGCGAGGTCACAACGTCCGGCGCGAATTGCGTTCCTGCGTCTGGCAGGAACGGCGCAGAGTTCGCTCCGTTCCCGTGGCGCTCGCCAAACGACAGCCCTTGCAGGTGCATGACCGCTACCCGTCCGGCCAGCGATTCCGATACGTTTTGCATCAGATGGAAAGGCTGCGAGCCGGTCAGCCAGAACAGCCCCTTGCCGCCATGAGCATCGGCGAACTCCTTGATCGAGGGCAGCAAGCCGGGGGCGTATTGAATTTCGTCGATCAACACTGGCGGCGGAAAACGTTGCAGGAACAGGGCGGGGTCGTCGCGCGCCAGGGCGAGCAGCATCGGGTTGTCCAGCGTCACATAGTGGCGGGACGGACCGCCAGCGCCGTCGCACAGCGACTTGAGCAGGGTCGTCTTGCCGACCTGGCGCGGGCCAGTCAGCATGAGTACGGGAAACTGGCGGTTGGCCTTGTCGATGAGCTTCCCGAGAGTGCGCGGCAGATAAGGCATGCGAGTGATTTCGTCCAATTTTCAGTTTGACTGAATATTAGACGAAATGGGGGCTGAAGGGAAAGCTGCGGCAAAAAGTCGACGCCGGCAGGACGGCGCCGGGTTTATCCCCTGGCCGGTTTGCCCTCCGCCAGTCCGCGCAGCGAGGCGTAGCGTTCGCTGCGCACGGTGCGCACGCGCTCGATGGCGTGATCCATCGGCACGCCCAGTTGCACCAGGGTTTCCGCGGCGATCATCAGGCTGCCTTCGAGCACTTCGGGAATCACCTCGGTGGCGCCGGCGGCCTTGAGGCGCATCACGGCCGATTCGTCCGGCGCACGCACGATGATGGGCAGTTCCGGACGCTGCTCGCGCACCTTGCGCACCACGCGCTCGGCCGAATGCACGTCGGGATAGGCGATCACCACGGCGCGGGCGCGCGGCAGACCGGCGGCCATCAGCACTTCGGCGCGGTCGGCGCTGCCGAAGCTGACGCGCCCGCCGACAGGCGCGGCACGCCTGACCTGCTGCGGGTCGATGTCGAGGGCGAGGAAGGGGATGTTTTCGGCGGAAAGAAATTCGCCGATCTGGCGGCCGGTGCGGCCGTAGCCGCAAAGGATGACATGCTTGTCCAGCCCGAAACCGGCGACGGCGATGTCGTGGATGGCCTTGGCCTTGTGCGCCCAGTCGCCCTTGGCCATCTCGCCCGAGAGCCGCGCGGCGCGCTCGATCAGGAAAGGGGCGAGGAACATCGAGACGAGCATGGCCGAGAGCGTGACCTGGAACGCCTCGTGGCTGACCAGCTTGAGGCTGTAGGCCAGCCCGATCAGCACCAGGCCGAATTCGCCGGCCTGCGCCAGTTGCGCGGCGGTGCGCAGGGCGATGTCGAGCGGGCTTTTCGCCAGTCTGGCGATCAGGAACACGACGATGCCCTTGCCGCCCACCAGGAGCAATACGGCGATGGCGAGCGCCCCGGTGTTGTGCACGACATAGCCCAGGTCGAGCATCATGCCGACGGTGACGAAGAAGAAGCCGAGCAGGATGTCGCGGAAGGGACGGATGTCCGCCTCGACCTGATGGCGGTAGATGGTTTCCGAAATCAGCATGCCGCCGACGAAGGCGCCCAGCGCCAGCGAGAGGCCGACCAGCCCGGTGAGATAGGCCAGCCCGATGACGACCCACAGCGTGGCGAGGACGAAGAACTCCTCGGAGCGCTGGCGCGCTACGGCATCGTAAAAGCGGCGCACCCATTTCTGGCCGACCCAGACCAGGAGGGCAAGCAGGATGGCGGCCTGCACCAGCGCGATGCCGAGCGAACGCGGCAGCGCGTCGATGGATTGCGCGAGCGCCGGCAGCAACACGAGGCAGGGCACCACGGCGATGTCCTGAAACAGCAGCACGCCCATGGTCTGGCGGCCGGATTTCGAATGCAGTTCGAAACGCTCGGAGAGCATCTTGGCGACGATGGCGGTGGAGGACATCGCCACCGCCAAGCCGACCGCCAGTCCCGTGCGCCAGTCCTGGCCGTAGACGAAGACGGTGAACGAGCCGGCGCCGAGCGCGGTGAGCCCCATCTGGGCGGAGCCGAAGCCGAACACCAGCCCGCGCATCGCCTTGAGCTTTTGCAGGCTGAATTCGAGACCGATGGAAAACATCAGGAACACCACGCCGAACTCGGCGATGGTTTCGATCTCGTGGCTTTCTTCCATGGCGCGCAGGCCGTGGGGGCCGAGCAGCATGCCGACCGCCAGATAGGCGAGCATGGTCGGCATCCCGAAACGGCGCGCGAGGGCCAGCATCGCCACCGCCACGGTGAGCAGGAAAAACAGGACGAAGAGGTTGCCGTGCATGGGTGCCGATGATACGCAACCCGAATGGATTCCTGGTTGCGTAATTCCCCGTGTTTGGCTACGCTCTAGCCTTCCCGTTTCACCTTGCAGCCAGGCAGCCCATGAATATCCTGCTCCGAGGTTTTTCTCCCGCTCCAGTCCGCGTCTCGCTGACAAGCAAGAAGCCGCGCAGCTTCCTCCGGCGCGCACTCCGCCTCCTGGCGGCGCTGTTCGTCCCTTTGTTTGCGCTGCCGTCCCTCGCGGCGGAACGCGTCACCGTGGTCTACCCGGGGCCGCTGAACATCTCCTATCTGCCGCTCGATCTCGCGGTAAAGATCGGCGCCGACAAGGCGGAAGGGATCGAACTCGTCCTGCGGCACGTCGGCGGCGGCGGTATCGCGCTTCAGCAATTGCAGTTACGCAATACCGATTTCGCGGTGGCGGGTGTGCCGGCCGCGCTATCCGCGCGACAACGCGGTCAGGATGTCGTGGTGGTGGCGCCGGTGAATGACTTGCCTCTCTTCCTGCTCATGGTGCGCGGCGACCTGCGCGGCAAGGTGAAGCGCCCGCGCGATCTGGCGGGCGGCGTGATTGGCGTCAATGCCAGTTCGTTGCAGGCGAAAACCACCTCGCAGCAGCTGGCCGAACTGATTCTGAGAAACGACGGCGCGTCCGCGCAGGAAACGCGCTTCGTCGCCGCCGGGCAAAGCTGGGACGAGCAATCCTCGGCGCTGCGCAGCCGCGCCGTGGATGCAATTCTCGGCGACGAGCCCTTCGCCTCGCGGCTGGCGGCGACCGGCGAAGCCTTCGTTCTCGTCAATCTGGCCGACCCCAAGGATGCCAAAAGCATTCCCGGCGCGGGCTTTTTGCATGCCGCGCTGGAAACGCGGAGCGACATCGTGCGCAATGCGCCGCAGCGGGTGGAAAAAATGGTGGCGATGCTGCGCCGCACCCTGCAGTGGATGGCGGCGCATTCGCCGGAACAAATCGTCGCGGCGCTCGCAATCGACGATCCCCAGGCGCGCGCCTCGCTGCTGGCCGTCTTGCAGCGTTATCCGCGTCTTTACAGCCCGGACGCGAAGTTCTCTCAAGCGCAGATCGTCGAAACCGACCGATTCTTCGCCGCCACCGAAGGCGACCGGCAGACGGTGCGATTCGCCGAAATTCTCGACGACCGCTGGGCAGGGAAGAAGCCATGAACGCTCGCCCGCGTTCCTTGCGCGTTCAGGCCATAATGGCCGTGGGCTTCGTGCTGACGCTGGCGGCGCTGCTGGCCGCGCTGTTCGCCGCTGGGGTGTATCACACCACCCATGACCGCAGCGCCCGACACAGGGGCGACATGCTGCAACGCGATTTTTCCGAGAGACTGCGTGGAATGGAGATCGAGTGGAAAAACCAGGTCCACCGCGAAAAGGCACGGATCGAGTTTTCCCGTCTGCTCGAAGATCCGGTCACCCGCTGGGACCGGCTGCGCACCTATCTTGCCGCTTTGGCAGATTCGCAGCTCTACGCGGGCCTGGCGCTGTGCTCGCCGGAGGGTCGCCTGCTGTTTCGCCAGGGGTCGGTGACCGGCTGCCGTACCATCAAAGGCGGCGGGCAGTTTCACTACGTCTTGGATGCCGCCGGGGTATTGCATGTCGAACTCGATACGCCCGTCTGGCTGGGGCGGGGTGGCATGGGCAGCATGCGTCTGGCCATGCCGCTCGACCATGCTTTCTTGTGGCGCAACGCCTTTCCCGAGACGGAGCTGTTTTTGGAGTGGGAAGGCCGTATCGTCGCCGCCTCTGCCGGAGAAACCGGCGTGGCGCGCGGCATGCCCGGCCACGTCGGCCGTCTCGAACGCGCCGACGAGCGTTTCGAACAGCGACGCATCGCTTTTCCCGGGAAAGGCAGTGTTCCGTACCTGGTTCTTCAGACGCGCATCGCCCCGCCATTCTCGCCGCTGGAGGCGGGGGTCGTAGGCGCCTTGCTGTTCTCCTTGACTACCGCTCTGTTGCTGCTCGCGCTGGGGCGCTGGTTCGCCGGGCTCTTGCCGCGCATCGAGAACCTGGCGCGTGCCGCGCGGCTGTATGCGGATACGGGGCAGCCCACTGCGCAACTCGACGCGCTGTTGCAACGCGCGGCCAGCGGACCCCGCGACGAGATTGCCGACGTGGCGCATGCATTGATCAACATGGTGGCGGCGCTGGCCCTGCGCGACCGGCTGCGCGCCGAGTCGGAGGAAAAGCTGCGTCTGGCCGACAAGGTGTTCCAGAACAGCGCGCAGGCGATCCTGGTGACGGACGCCGCGGCGAACATCATTTCCGTCAACCCCGCCTTTACCGACATCACTGGTTACAGCGCAGAAGAAGCGCTGGGCGAAAATCCCCGCCGCTTCGCTTCCGGCCGCCACGATGCCGCCTTCTATGCCGCGATGTGGGCGGCGCTCAAGCGCGACGGCCGCTGGTCCGGCGAGGTGTGGGACCGTCGCAAGAACGGTGAGGTCTATCCGAAGTGGCTGACCATCAACGCGGTACAGGATGCGGCAGGCGGCGAGACGACCCATTACGTCGGCATCTTTTCCGACATCACCGAGCAAAAGGAGAACGCCGAGCGCATCGAGCATCTGGCCTATCACGATCCGCTCACCGGCTTGCCCAACCGCTACGCCCTCAATGCCCATCTCACCCAGTCGCTCGCCGACGCGCGGCGTAACGGCGCCCAAATCGCCGTGATGTTCCTCGACCTCGATCGTTTCAAGAACATCAATGATTCGCTCGGCCACGATGTCGGCGACCAGTTGCTCATGGAGGTGGCGCGGCGCGTCCGCGGGGTGCTGCGCGAGTCCGATACGGTGGCGCGCCTTGGCGGCGACGAGTTCGTCGTCGTCCTGACCGGCGTCGCGGGCCCGGAAGACGCCGCGCGTGTCGCCGAAAAGATCGTCGGCGAGGTCGGCGCGCCGCTGATGCTGGCGGGGCATTCGCTCCACACGTCGCCTTCCATCGGCATCAGCATCTATCCGCATGACGGGACGAGCGCAGACATGCTGATGAAGAATGCCGATGCGGCGATGTACCAGGCCAAGCAGGGCGGTCGCAATGGCTTCCGCTTCTTCACCGCCGACCTTGACGAGGCAGCCAGCGAGCGGCTGTTGCTCGAAACCCAGCTCCACGGCGCGCTTGATCGCCGCGAATTCTTCCTTGTCTTCCAACCGCAGGTCGAAATTCTCAGCAGCCGCGTCGCGGGCGTCGAAGCGCTGTTGCGCTGGCGGCATCCCGATCGGGGCGTGATCGAACCGGCACGCTTCATCCCGATCGTCGAAGAGATCGGTCTGATCGTACCGCTGGGCGCCTGGGTGCTCGAAGAAGCCTGTCGGCAGGCGGTGCGCTGGGGGGTCGGATTGGCCAGCCCGCGCGTCGCCGTCAATCTTTCCGTGCGCCAGCTCGAAGATCGCCATCTGGTCGAACATGTGGCGCAAACCCTGCAGGAAACGGGCCTGCCGGCCGAGCGCCTGGAACTGGAGATTACGGAAAGCGGCGTGATGCGCCATCCGGAACGGGCGATCGAGGTGCTGCGTTCGCTGGCGGCGCTCGGCGTGCGGCTGGCGATCGACGATTTCGGCACCGGCTACTCGTCGCTGTCCTACCTCAAGCGTCTGCCCAACAGCCGCCTCAAGATCGATCGTTCCTTCGTCAGGGATATCGAAACCGATCCCAACGACGCGGCGATCATCGGGGGTATCATCGCGCTGGCCCACTCGCTCGGGCTGGCGGTCACCGCCGAGGGCATCGAGACGCCCGCGCAACTGGCCATGCTGCGCAAGTTCGGCTGCGACGAGGGGCAGGGTTACCTGTTCAGCCGACCGCTCGATGCCGAGACGCTGAGAGAATTCCTCGTCGCGGCAGGCAGCGGCTCAGCGGTCGCCGCGCCGTTGCCGGCAGCCAACCGGCAGTTGCATTAATGCCGCATCGCCGACCTTGGTCGGCGCGTGAGGCGTTCCATACGAGCGCCGCACCGCCGACGTCGGCAGCCCGCTCCCTGTCATGGCGCAAAGCCTCGACATGACGCTTGCCGACTGCGGCATCGGCGCCGACACCGCCCTGCACGACGCGGACGGGCGGGAGGCGAGGGGTTTTCTGCCCGGCGGGTGGCGAAATAACGCATGTCCGCTACAATGCAATCATTGCAATCACCCAAGAAGATGTCGTCATGGCCACCAGTCTTGTCGTCCGCAATGTCGATGAATCCGTCGTCCAGGCGCTCAAGCGGGCTGCTGCCGCCCATGGCCGCAGCGCCGAGGCCGAGCACCGCGAAATCCTGCGCGCCAGCCTGACGACCAGGCCGCCGCGTCGTTCGCTAACCGAGGTGCTGTCTGCCATTCCTCTGGGGGGCGCCGACGAAGACTTCAACGCGCGGCCCTGATCCGCCGCCGTGTTCCTCATCGACACCAACGTCATCAGTGAGGCGCGCCGGGGTCCGCGGGCAGATTTCGGCGTGCGCGATTTTTTTCATGCGACCGATGCCGATGAGACCTTCCTGGCCGCCATCACCCTGGGCGAGTTGCGGCGCGGCATCGAAAAAGTCCGCCTCCTCGGCGATGTGCCGCAAGCGCGCCTGCTGGCGCAATGGCTGGAGAACGTCGAACAAAATTTCGCCGGCCGGATTCTCTCTTTCGATGCCGACTGCGCGCATGTCTGGGGCCGGCTCATGACGCCTCATCCGCAGCATCCCATCGACAAACAGATCGCCGCCATCGCCCTGATTCACGATCTCACCGTCGTCACCCGCAACGCCGCCGACTTTGCCGGGACAGGGGTGAAATCGTTGAACCCGTTTTCAGCATGAACAAACCCACAGCAGTCGGCCGCCTGTTCGCCTCCGGCGGCCTGTGGGCCACGCCCTTCCTCACCCAGGGACTCGGCATGACGCGCGAGGCGACCTGCACGCTGTTCGCCCTGATGGGCCTGCCGCCGATCGCCGTTGCCGCCGGGTTCGTCCGCGAAACCCATTGCCGCAATATCTGGAAAGAAATCCCATGAAAGGCATCATCCTGTTCGGCCACGGCTCGCGCAGCGCGGAATACCTGCAACCCTTCGAGCGCACGCGCGCCGCCGTCGCGGCGCTGCAACCCGGCGTGCCGGTGGAACTGGGCTTCCTCGAACTGACCCAGCCGCCGCTGGAGACGGCCATCGAGACACTGGCAGCCAAAGGCGTGACGACCATCAAGGTCGTCCCCATTTTTTTCGCGCCGGGCAAGCACGTCCTGAAAGACCTGCCGGAACGGATCGGCCACGCGATGGATCGCTTTCCCGGTATCGAATTCGACATCGCCGCCTGCGTCGGGGAGGTGGATGCCGTGATCGAGGCCATGGCCGCGCACGCAGCAGGCTGAACCCGGCTGGAACCCGCATTGACTCCTCTCTTCATTCGTATTACGATAAGTGCGACTGATGTCACACAAAGGAGTTTGTCATGACGCTTTCGGTACGCCTTCCCCAGCGCGTCGAGGAAGAACTGGCTGAATACTGCATCGAGCGCGGCGCGACGAAAAGCGCCGTGGTGCAGTCGCTGATCGAGGACTTCCTGGCCCGCGAAGCGGACGCTGCCGGGCTGCCCGCCTTTGTCGGTTGCGACGAGGGCGATGGCGCGGACATCTCGGGAACCATCCGGCAACGCCTGCGCGAGCGCTTTCGCCCCGCATGAGCCACGCGCCGACGCTGGTCGACAGCGGATTTCTGGTTGCGCTCGGCATCCGCCGCGACCCGCGCCATGAAGCGGCGAAAGCCTGGTTGCGCAACAGCGGCGCGCCGCTGCTGGTACCCGGGCCGGTGGTGGCGGAAAGCTGTTATTTCTTTTCCCCGCAGGCCAAGTGCGAGCTGCTGCGCTGGGTGGCCGAGGGACGGCGCTTGCGGATGCTCGACATTCCGGCGGCCGCCCACGGCGACATCGCCACGATCATCGGCAAATATGCCGACCGCGACCCGGACTTCGCCGACGCGGCCCTGATCTGGGCTGCGAACACCTTTCACTGTGCGCGTATCCTGACGGTGGACCGTGCAGACTTCGAGGTTTATCGCCTTCAGGGGGGCAAGCGTTTTCACATCGTCGACTGGCAAGACAACGGGGCTTGAAAGCCGTATATAAGGCTATACTTATAAACCATGAAAACACTCGATAATTTCCTGAAAACGCTGATGCTGCTGGCAGTGGCGACCCCCGCCCTTGCGCAGACGCGCATCGTCGAACCGCGCGAGGTGCCGCTTTCCCTGCCCGCCGAGGCGGTGCTCGAAGCGACGAAGCAGGCCGTGATCGCCACGCAGGTGTCCGGCCGCATCGTCGAGGTCCGGGTCGAGGCCGGCCAGCGCGTGCAGGCCGGGCAGGTGTTGATGCGCATCGACGCCCGCGAGGCGGCCGAAAACGTCGCGGCGGCCAGGGCGCAGCTCGCGCAGGCCGAGGCGAATTTCACCCGCACGCAGAACCTTTTCAAGCAGAAATTCGTCAGCCAGGCCGCGCTCGATGCGGCCGAGGCGACGCTCAAGTCCGCGCGCGCCCAGGTCGCCGCCGCCGGGGCCGGCGCCTCGCATGCCACGGTGACCGCGCCGATTTCCGGCGTGGTGGCGCTGCGTCACGCGGAACTGGGCGATCTGGCCATGCCCGGCAAGCCGCTGTTGACGATCTACGATCCCAGGGGCTTGCGCGCGGTGGCCAGCATCCCCCAATTCCGCCTCAAGGAGGCGCAGGCGGCGCGAAGCGCGAAGGTGGAGTTTCCGGAAAGTCGACGCTGGCAGGACGGCGCCCGCATCGAAATCCTGCCGACCATCGACGCGCACAGCCATACGGCGACGGCGCGCGTCTATCTCGCCGACGCGGCGGGCCTCGCGCCCGGCATGGCGGCGCGCGTGCATTTCGTCACCGGCAGCGCGCAGAAGCTCACCGTGCCGCGCGAGGCGATCCTGCGCCGCGGCGAGATCAGCGCCGTGTATGTGCTGAGAGACGGCAAACCCGTCTTGCGTCAGGTGCGGCTTGGCGAAGCCGTGGCCGACGGCGAAATCGAAGTGCTCGCCGGCCTCGCGCCGGGCGAGACGATCAGCCTCGATCCGGTCAAGACCGGCATCGAGATGGCCCGCCCCCCTTCGCCCCCCTCGCGGGGGGTTCGATGATGCGCGCTTCGCTTGCCAGTAACGGGGTGCTCCGCATGAACGCAGGTGCGGATTGCGGCTTCGCCGCGTGCCGCGTCTGCTTGGGGCGGCCCGGCGCAAACGCTGCCATGCCGAGCGTAGGATAAATCATGGGGATGTCGGGCCGCATCGCGGCCTTCTTCCAGCACAGCGCGCTGACGCCGCTGATCGCGCTGATCGCGCTGCTCCTGGGCGTGTTCGCCACGCTGATCACGCCGCGCGAGGAAGAGCCGCAGATCAACGTGACGATGGCCAACGTCTTCATCCCCTTCCCCGGCGCGACGGTGAAGGATGTCGAAAACCTCGTCGCGCGGCCGGCGCAGCAGGTCCTCTCCCGCATCGCCGGCATCGAGCATGTCTATTCGGTGTCGCGGCCCGGCATGGCGGTCATCACCGTGCAGTATCAGGTCGGCGAAGACCCGATCCAGGCGCTGGTGCGCCTCTACGACACGATCAATTCGCATCGCGACTGGATTTCGCCGCATCTGGGCGTGGGCGAACCGATCATCAAGCCCAAGGGCATCGACGACGTGCCCATCGTCGCGCTGACCTTCTGGAGCGCCGATCCGGACAAGTCCGCCTTCGAGATGCAGCAGGCGGCGCGCGCGGCGGAAATCGAGCTGAAACGCATTCCCGGCACGCGCGACGTGCTCACCCTCGGCGGGCCGGGTCATGTGGTGCGCGTGCTGATGGACATCGAGAAGATGGCCGCGCGCGGCATCGCGGCGCAAGACCTGAAGGCGGCCCTGCAGGTCTCGAACGCCTCGCAGCCGGCCGGCAGCCTGGTCGCCGGCAACCGGGAAATTCTCGTCCAGACCGGTACCTACCTCGAAACGGCCGCCGACGTGAAACGCCTGGTCGTGGGCGTGCATGACAGGAAGCCGGTGTTCATGGAGGACGTGGCCACCGTGATCCAGGGGCCGGATCAGCCTTCGCGCTACGTCTGGCACGGTGTGAATGGTCAGGCGTATCCGGCCGTCACGCTGGCGGTGTCGAAAAAGCCCGGCGTCAACGCGGCCGACGTGGCGGAGGGCGTCATCGCGCGCATGGAATCGCTCAAAGGCACGGTGATTCCCGAGGGCGTCGAATTCACGGTGACACGCAACTACGGCCAGACCGCCACCGACAAGGCGCAGCAACTGATCGGCAAGCTGGTGTTCGCCACCGCCTTCGTCGTGCTCTTGGTGCTGTTCGCCCTGGGCCGCCGCGAGGCCGTCATCGTCGGCGCGGCGGTGACGCTGACGCTCGCCGCCACGCTGTTCGCCTCCTGGGCCTGGGGTTTCACGCTCAACCGCGTCTCCCTGTTCGCGCTGATCTTCTCCATCGGCATTCTCGTCGACGACGCCATCGTCGTGGTCGAGAACATCCACCGCTGGCACACGCTCTACCCCGAGAAGAAGCTCTGGGAGATCATTCCCGGCGCGGTGGACGAGGTCGGCGGGCCGACGATACTGGCCACCTTCACCGTCATCGCCGCACTCCTGCCGATGGCCTTCGTGTCGGGGCTGATGGGGCCCTACATGAGCCCGATCCCGATCAATGCCTCGATGGGCATGTTCATCTCGCTCGCGATTGCTTTCATTGTCACCCCCTGGCTGGCGCTCAAGCTGATGAGGCCCGCCCATCATGGCCACGTCCCCTCGGCGACCGATGCGAGACTCGACGCATTTTTCCGCCGCGCCCTCTCGCCCTTCCTGCATCCGCGCACCGGTCGCAAGGCGCGCGCCATGCTCTGGATCGGCGTGATCGCCGCCATCCTCGCCTCCGTGTCGCTGGGCTATTTCAAGCTGGTCGTGTTGAAGATGCTGCCCTTCGACAACAAGAGCGAATTCCAGGTCGTGCTCGACATGCCCGCCGGCACGCCGGTCGAGGAGACCGCGCGCGTACTCGCCGCGATGGCGGCGGAACTGGCCGACGTGCCCGAGGTGAAGGATTACCAGGCCTATGCGGGCACGGCGGCGCCGATCAACTTCAACGGCCTGGTGCGCCAGTATTACCTGCGTTCGAGCGCCGAGATGGGCGACATCCAGGTCAACCTCGTCGACAAGAAGGAGCGCAAGCGCCAGAGCCACGAGATTGCCGTGGCGGTGCGCGATCGCCTGATGGCGGTGGCCAAGGCCAACGGCGGCAATGCCAAGGTCGTCGAGGTGCCGCCGGGGCCCCCGGTGCTCTCGCCGATCGTCGCCGAGGTCTATGGCCCCGACTACGCCGGTCAGATGGCGGTGGCAAAGACGATCCGCACCGCCTTCGAGGGCACGGCGGACATCCTCGGCGTGGATGACAGCGTCGACGAGGATGCGGGGAAAATCGTCCTCAAGGTGAATCAGGCCAAGGCCGCGCTGCTCGGCGTATCCCAGAAGGACATCGTCGAGACGGTGCGGCTGGGACTCTCCGGCGAGGAAGTGACGCCCCTGTTCGACGGCGAAGCGAAATACGAGATTCCGGTGAAGATCGCCCTGCCGGCCGAACGTCAGTCATCCATCGATGCCCTGCTCAAGCTGCGTGTACGGGCATTGCCGGCCTATGGCGGGCAACTCGTGCCGATTTCGGAACTCGTCGAGGCGAAGCCGGCGCTGCGCGAGAAGGTGGTCTACCACAAGGATCTGCTGCCGGTGGTCTATGTCGTCGGCGACATGGGCGGCCAGCTCGACTCGCCCTTGTATGGCATGTTCGACATCCGCTCGAAGCTCAAAGACCTGAAGCTGGAGCAGGGCGGGCGGCTTGCCGAATACTTCATCCGCCAGCCGGGCGATCCTTATGCCGGCTATGCCGTGAAGTGGGACGGCGAATGGCAGGTGACTTACGAAACCTTCCGCGACATGGGCGCCGCCTACGCGGTCGGGCTGATCCTCATCTACCTGCTCGTCGTCGCGCAGTTCAAGAGTTATCTCGTGCCGCTCATCATCATGGCGCCGATCCCGCTCACCATCATCGGCGTGATGCCCGGCCATGCGCTGTTCGGCGCGCAATTCACCGCCACCTCGATGATCGGCATGATCGCCCTGGCCGGCATCATCGTCCGAAACTCGATCCTGCTCGTCGATTTCATCAACCAGCAGGTGGCGGAAGGCATGGACTTCGCCGAGGCGGTGATCCAGTCCGCCGCGATCCGCGCCAAGCCGATCGCGCTGACGGGACTCGCGGCGATGCTCGGCGCGCTGTTCATCCTCGACGACCCGATCTTCTCCGGCCTGGCCCTGGCCCTCATTTTCGGCATTCTCGTCTCCACCCTCCTCACGCTGGTGGTGATCCCGGTTCTCTATTACGCGGCCATGAAGAGCCGCTTCACTTCAACCCTTACAGGAGCAAACCCATGACCGTCAATCGCATCGTCCGCATCGTCGCCGGTTTCTTCATTTTGCTCTCGCTCGGCCTCGCGCACGCCGCGGGGCAGGTCGACCTCGCGCAGATGAGCTGGCTGTGGTTCACCCTTTTCGTCGGCGCCAACCTGTTCCAGAGCGGTTTTACGACCTTCTGCCCGCTCGACACGATCCTGAAGAAACTCGGCGTGCCGGAAACCGCCGGCGACTGCAAGAGCGGCTGCGCCTGATGCCGCGCGCCGCTTGTGCGGCGCGCCATGCGGATAAGACTTACCGCATATAATCGACGGCATGTCAGCCGCCACCTCCGCTCAGCTGCTCCGTATCCTCGTCGCCGACGATACGGCGACCAACCGGCAGATTCTTTCCGTGTTCCTGCGCCGGCTGGGGCATCACGTCGACTTGGTCGAAGACGGCGCCCAGGCGGTGGCGCGCTTTTCGCCGGACGCCCACGACTTGGTCATCATGGACGTGATGATGCCGGTGATGGACGGCTACGAGGCGACGCGCCGCATCAAGGCCGCCTGCGGCGACCACTGGGTGCCGGTGGTTTTCCTCTCGGCGCTCGACAGCGACGAAAGCCTGGTGGCCGGTCTCGAGGCGGGCGGGGACGACTACCTGCCCAAGCCGGTCAATTTCGTCGTGCTCAAAGCCAAGCTGCGTTCGCTTTCGCGTGCGCTTTTCCTGCGCCGCGAACTGGAGGAAACCCGCCGTGTGCTGCAGGTCTATCACGATGATCGCGAGGCGGAAAACGTCTTGGCGGCGGAGATTTTCGAACAGTTGATGCAGCGGCCGGGATTGTCCGATCCGCTGCTGCACTACTGGATGAATCCGGCCTCGCACTTCAGCGGCGACATCGTCGCAGCGGCGCGTTCTCCCGATGATCGCCTGTTCGTGCTGCTGGCCGACGCGACCGGCCACGGCCTCGCGGCGGCGATCAGCGTGCTGCCGGTGCTGACCCTGTTCTACGACACCGTCGAGCGTGCGCCGCCGCTCGATCGCATGATCACCCGGATCAACAGCCAGTTGCATAAGTCCCTGCCGACCGGGCGCTTCGTCTGCTGCACCTGCCTGTGCGTCGATCCGCTGACGGGCGTGTGCGAACTGTGGAGCGGCGGCTTGCCCGATGCCTTGCTGATCGATGCGGATGGTCGCGTTCAGCGTTCGCTGCATTCCGCGCAATTGCCGCTCGGCATCATCGAGTTCGATGAGGCCACCTGCGCCACCGACTCCCTGCCCTCCGCCCCGGGCGCGCAGCTGGTGCTTTTTTCCGATGGGCTGGTCGAGGCGCGCAATGCGGAAGATGAGGAATTTGGCATGGATCGCCTCGTCGCCGCGCTGGCCAGCGCGCCCCCTGCCGAGCGACTCGCCGCCGTCAAGGATGCCGTTCTCGAACATACCGGCGCCGAAGCGCCGCATGATGACACGACCCTCGTGCTCATCGACCTGCCCGCCCGAATGCCCACACCCGAGGAGACCCACCCATGACCAGTCCGCAGTATGAACGCGCCGTCGCGCTGATCGACGCCGCCAACGCCGAAGACCCGCGCAGGGATACCGATTGCGACGGCAAGCCGGTGCCGCGCGAACTGCTCTACGGCCGGCGCATGACCGAGATGATCGAGCGCTTCGCACCCGAGGCCGACGAGGTGCAGAAACTCGCCGTGCGCGCCCAACACATCCAGCGCTGGAAGACGCCGCGCGAGAGCTACCCGATGACGCGCGAGGGCTATCTGCAATGGCGCACCGGCCTCTACAAGTTCCACGCCGAGACGGCCGGCCGTCTCGTCAAGGAGGCCGGCTACGACGCCGCCGCCGTCGAGCGCGTCAAACAGGCCGTCGGCAAGCGCGGCCTCAAGGTGAATCCGGACACGCAGCTGCTGGAGGACGTCGCCGACCTCGTCTTCATCGAGCACTACATGCTCGAATTCGCCGGCCAGAAGCCGGACTACAGCGAGGAGAAGTGGCTCGACATCATCAGGAAGACCTGGAAGAAGATGTCCGAGCGCGCCCATGCCTTCGCGCTGTCCGGCCGGCTCAAGCTGCCGGAGCCGCTGACGCCGCTGATTACCAAGGCGATTTCCGGATGATGTGCGGATGATGTCGTCCGGATGACTTGCGCCTCTCCGTGACTTGTATTATCGTTAATACAAATCACGGAGATCGCTCATGACCACCACCGTCCGCCTGCCCCTGCGGGTCGAGCAAACGCTTGCCGAGTATTGCGCCGAGCGCCGCAAGACCAAGTCCGAGGTGATTGTCGAGGCCCTCGACAAACTGCTCGCGGAGTCCGCTCCGGCAAGGAAGAAAACCCCCTACGAGATCGCCATGGAGGTCGGTTTCATCGGTTGTTTCGAGGGCAGCGGCGAGACCGGTAACTACAAAGAGCGGGTCAAGGCTGCCATCCGCGCAAAGCATAAACGGTGAGACTGCTCGTCGATACCGGCCCGCTGGTCGCGCTGTGCGACCGGAACGATGGCAACCATTCGGCCTGCGCCCGCTGGCTCAAAGATTTTTCCGGGCAGATGATCACGACCTGGGCGGTACTTACCGAGGTCAGCCACCTTGCACCTTCGGTCAAGGCGGGCCTGATGATCCTTCGCTGGGTAGAGCAGGGAGGGTTGCACGTTCTGCCGCTTGGTAGCGAAGAGTTGGTGGCGGCAACCGACTGGATGGAACGCTACGCCGACCGGCCGATGGACTTGGCCGACGCCTCGCTGGTCGTCGCCGCACTGAAAACCGGCGTGACCGCCGTCTGGACGCTCGACCGGAGCGACTTCGACACTTATCGCCTGCCCAATCGCAAGCGCTTTCGCCTCGTGGGGATGACATGAACATTGGATTTATCGGCCTGGGCCTGATGGGCCGGCCGCTTGCGCTGCATCTGGCGCGAGCCGGACACAGTCTGCACCTGTGGGCGCGCCGCCCGGCCAGCCTGGAGCCTTTCGGCGATGTGAATGCCCGCTGTCACGAATCGCCTGCCGAAGTAACGCGACATGCGGAGATCGTCTTTACCATGGTGGCCGATGCGCCCGACGTGCGGCAGGTCTGTCTCGGGGAAAGCGGCCTGGCGGCCGGAGCGAAGGAAGGGTCGATCATCGTCGACATGAGCACGATCAACCCGAACGCGGCGCGCGAGATCGGCGCGGCGCTGGAAGCGCGCGGCATCGATTTTCTCGACGCACCGGTGTCGGGCGGCGAGATCGGCGCGATCAACGCGAGCCTCACCATCATGGTCGGCGGCAAGACGGAAGTGTTCGAGCAGGTCAAGCCGCTGTTCGAAAAGATGGGCAAGTCGATCACGTTGATCGGCGGCATCGGGGCGGGACAGGTCGCCAAGGCCTGCAACCAGATCCTCACCGGCGTCGGCGTGCTGGCGGTGGCGGAAGCCTTCAACTTCGCGGCGAAGAATGGCGTGGATGCCGCCCGGGTGCGCGAAGCGCTGTTGGGCGGCTTCGCCGCCTCGCGCATCCTCGAAAACCACGGCCAGCGTATGCTCGATCACAACTTCAAGCCGGGCTTCAAGGCCTGGATGCATCAGAAGGATCTGCGCATCGTCATGGAGGAAGCGCAGCGCCTCGGCCTGATGCTGCCCGCTGCGGCGGCGACGGCCCAGATCTTCAACGCGCTGGTCGGCAGCGGACTGGGCGAAGAAGATTCGGTCGCCGCCCTCAAGTTATTGGAACGCATGTCGTCATCAGCCGAATGAATATCGATTCCGCAACGGGATGAACATCGGCTTCATTGGCTTGGGCGGCATGGGCGGGCCGATGGCCGGTCGCCTGCTGGCTGCCGGCCATGCGCTGCACGTCTGGGCGCGCCGTCCTGCCAGCGCCGACTTTTTGCTGGCGCGCGGCGCCCGGTGGGCCGAAAGCCCGCTGGCCCTCGCGCGCCAGAGCGAAATCGTCTGCACCAACGTGACTGGCGATAGCGATGTCGCCGCTTTGGCGGAACGAATTCTGGACGGCATTCCCGCCGGCGGCATCCATGTCGATTTTTCCACCGTCGCCCCGTCCCTGGCGCGCGAACTGGCGGTGCGCTATGCGACGCGCGGCGCGGATTTCGTCGATGCCCCCGTGTCGGGCGGCACGACCGGCGCGCAGGCGGCGACGCTCGCCATCATGTGGGGTGGGCGGGAGGCGCTGGGCGAACGCCTGACGCCGCTCTTCGAAAAACTCGGCAAGACCGTGGTGCGCGTCGGCGAGGCGGGCGCCGGGCAGGTCGCCAAGGCGTGCAACCAGATGGTGATGGTCTCCGCCATCGAGGCCTGTGCCGAGGCGGCGCACCTGGCGCGGGCGGCGGGCGTCGATTTCGCCAGGGTGCGCGAGGCGCTCATGGGCGGCTCGGCGGCCTCGCGGGCGCTCGATGTCTTCGGCGACAAGATGGCGCGCCGCGATTTCGCTCCTGGCGTTAAGGCGCGCCTGCACCACAAGGATTTCGCCATGCTGCTGGCCGAAGCGGCGGCAAGCGGCGTACCGCTGCCCGTCGCCGCGACGGTGATGCCGCAGTTGAATGCCCTGATGGCGGCGGGCTGGGGCGGGGAAGATACTTCGCGCCTCCTGGCCGTGCTGGAGCGCACCCATGTCTGAGCCGGCGAGCAAGATCCAGTCGCTCGCCGAGCGGCGCATCGCCGAGCGGCGCGAGGAGGGGCGGCGCGAGACCGATATTCCCCAGTCGCAGGCCCTGCTCGAACTGCGGGCAATTCTCGAAAACGCCACGGTCGGCATCCTGTTCACCCGCAACCGCACCCTGGTGCGCGGCAACCCGGCGTTCGGCCGGATGTTCGGCTATGGCGAGCAGGCCTACCGGGGCTTGCCGGGGCGGGCGCTCTATCCTTCCGACGCGGCTTACGAAGCGCTCGGCCGCGAAGCCGGACCGGTTCTCGCCGCCGGCCTGCCGTTTCGCGCCGAAGCGGAGATGCGCCGCCAGGACGGCAGCCTGTTCTGGTGCCGCATGTCGGCCAAGGCGGTCGATCCGCGCCGTCCGCAGGACGGCACGATCTGGATCATGGAGGACGTGACGCAAGAGCGCGCCCAGCGCGAGGCGATCGCGCGCGCCAACGAAGAACTCGAACGACGGGTGGCGGAACGCACCGCCGAATTGCAGGCGGCCAACGCGCAGCTGCAGGCGGAAGTCGTCGAACGCAAGCAGGCAGAAGAGCGCATTCGCCACATGGCCCAGCACGATGCGCTGACCGGTCTGCCCAATCGCGCCCTGCTGCACGACCGGCTCGATCAGGCGCTGGTGCAGGCGCGCCGCCACAATCATCCGGCGGCGGTGATGTTCCTCGACCTCGACCGCTTCAAGGCCATCAACGATTCCCTCGGCCACGAGGTCGGCGATGCCTTGCTGCGCGAGGTTGCTCTTCGCCTGCGTGGCGTGGTGCGCGCCGCCGACACGGTCGGCCGGCTGGGCGGCGACGAGTTCGTCGTCGTGCTGCACGAGGTCGCCGATGCCGATGCGGCAGTGCATGTCGCCGAAAAAATCGTGCAGGCCTTTGCCCCGCCGGTGCGCATCGGGGTGCATGAGTTGCGCGCTTCCACCTCGATCGGCATCGCGCTCTTCCCCGACCATGGCGACGAAGGCCACGCGCTGGTGAAGTCCGCCGACATGGCGATGTATCTCGCCAAGCGCGACGGTCGCAACCGGTATTGCATCTACGACGCCGGCTGAGGCCGGTCGGCGCGGCTAGCGGCTGATCGGCTTGTAGCGGATGCGCTTGGGCTTCGCGCCTTCCTCGCCGAGGCGCTTCTTCTTGTCGTCCTCGTA
>OGCL01000415.1_pt1 | contig 46544 bp, 38 predicted proteins | sample 1570041 | NCBI WGS metagenome assembly OGCL01 (sample SAMN06266162, study PRJEB24511) | hot springs metagenome | isolation source: Hot spring water | place: South Africa: Limpopo | collected 2015-06-22 | reverse complement strand
CAGCAGTACCTGGAGAAGCGCGGGCTGTCGTCGTGCCACACGACGCCTTGAGTGTCCGCGTCTTCCTCGAAGACTCGTCAGGCGCGGCTTCTCATGGAGCGCCCGATGCCCGCGCGATGGGGACTGTTTCCGGCGCGAGTTCGGGCGCGCTCCGGGCCTGTTCGTGGCGCTCGAGCCCGGTCGCTGGAGCGCCGCGCACCTGGCGGGAGGCGAGTGGCAAGCGCTGCGCGTAGGCCGGCTTGAGGGAGATCCCGCGGAGGCCCTGCTGGAGCTCATCGAGCGGGAATCGGCCCTGGCCGGCGACCCGGCGCTGCCGGTGCGCGTCTGCGCGCCGGCGTTCCCGGACCTGCGCGCGCTGGCCTGCGATACCGCGCTCAAGCCCCTGCCTATCCATGTGAGCTACCGCGAAGACCCCTCGTCACCGGCCATGGAGGCCGTGGTGCGCTCGGCGCTCAGCTTTATCGACGCGCAACAGCCGCCGTCTAAGGTGCGCAAAGCACGCGCCTGAGCGATTCCGTACGCGCTTTTTTCCGCACTTCTATGCGCGCATGCACCGGCGCAGTGCATGGGTGCTGTGGCTGCAATGGCTATCCGGCGTCGCACGGACGCGGGGCGGAAGTGGAGCACGCCAGCACACGCACGCGCTACGGCGATCAGAGTGCAATTCTTTGTCCGGGTTAACCCCTAAATTCCAACCAAGGGTTAACCCTTGAGCACCAGTCTGGTTCACTCTGCCCCAATGAAGTGCATCGAAAAAATCGATGAGCTAAGAGAAATTTTTTGAATTTGCCAGCAGGCAGTGTGGCCCAACACAATCCGCCCAACGTCATGCAATTGACATTTCTCAATGCAAGGAAACACGGTGGATTCAGTTCAAGACAAAGCGCTGGCAGTGTTTGGCGCCGAGGGCATCAACAACCCCGGCCATGTGCGCAGCGTCATCCGGCAAGGGGCCTGGGCATCGCACACCAGTGGTCTGGCGCATGGGCGGGTGCAGGGCAACCTGGTGATCCTGCCCGAGGTGCAGGCGGGTGATTTTCTGCGCTTTTGCCAGCGCAACCCCAAGCCCTGCCCGGTGCTGGCCGTGAGTGAGCCTGGCCAGATCACGTTGCCATCGCTGGGCCAGGGCATCGACATTCGCAGCGATGTGCCGCAGTACCGCGTCTGGCGCCATGGCGAGCTGGCGCAAGAGGTGACCGACATCACCGACCTGTGGCGTGCCGACCTGGTGACCTTTGTGCTCGGCTGCTCGTTCTCGTTCGAGTCGGCATTGCAGGAAGCCGGTATCAGCCTGCGCCACATCAACGAAGGCAAGAACGTGGCCATGTACCGCACCAACATTGCGACCGAACCCGCAGGGCCCTTTGGTGGCGCCATGGTGGTGTCCATGCGGCCCATGCCTGCGGCCGATGTGATCCGCGCGGTGCAGGTCACCTCGCGTTTCCCCAACGTGCATGGCGCCCCCGTGCACATCGGTGATCCGGCGCTCATCGGCATTGCCGACATTGGCCAGCCCGACTACGGCGACGCCGTGGCCCTGCTGCCCGACGAGATCCCTGTGTTCTGGGCCTGTGGCGTGACGCCGCAGTCCGCCATCTTGAATGCCCAACCGGCGTTCTGCATCACCCACGCCCCGGGCTGCATGCTGGTCACGGATCTTCTTAACCACCAACTCGCCAGCTTCTAAGCGGCTTACCCCCAGGAGTCTCCCCATGAAAAAATTTGCACTGTGTATGACGGCCGCCCTCAGCGTGTGCGCGGCCCAAGCCCAGGTCAAGTGGGACCTGCCCACCGGCTACGGCGCCAACAGCTTCCAGACGCAAAACGTGCAGCAGTTCGCCACCGATGTGGACAAGCTCACGGGCGGCAAGCTCAAGATCACCTTGCACCCGGGTGGCTCGCTGTACAAGGCCAACGAGATCAAGCGTGCCGTGCAGACCGGGCAGGTGCCATCGGCTGAGTTCATCCTCTCGGGCGCATCCAACGAGAACCCGCTTTTCGGCGTGGATTCCATCCCCTTCCTGGCCACGAGCTACGCAGACTCCAAGCGCCTGTACCTGGCCGCCAAGCCTGCGCAAGAAAAGCTGCTGGCATCGCAGGGGGTGAAGGTGCTGTTCACCGTGCCATGGCCCGGCCAGTCGCTGTACTCGCTCAAGCCCCTGAGCACGCCTGCGGACTTCGCGGGCACCAAGATGCGCGCTTACAACCCGGCCACCACGCGCATTGCGCAACTGCTGAAGGCGCAGCCCGTCACCATCCAGCTGTCCGAGCTGGGCCAAGCCCTGGCCACCAACACGGTGCAGAACTTTCTGACCTCGAGCGCCAGCGGCGTGGAATCCAAGCTGTATGAGCAGGTAAAGCACTTCTACCCTGTCAGCGCCTGGCTGCCGCGCAACGCCACGGTGGTCAACCAGAAAGCCTTTGATGCGCTTGAAAAGCCCTTGCAGGACGCTGTTCTGAAGGCCGCAGCCGATGCCGAAGCGCGCGGATGGACCACCAGCGAGCGGGTGGACAAGGAGTTCATCAAGGAACTGGCCGCCAAGGGCATGACCGTGGCCGAGCCCAGCGACAGCATCAAGAAGGAACTGGCCAGCATTGGCGAGTCGATGACCGCTGACTGGGTGAAGTCGGCCGGTGCCGAGGGCCAGGCCATCATCGACGCCTATCGCAAGAAGTAAGCGCTGCGCTCCAGGCCCCGCCGCGGGGCCGGGCAGCACCCGTGCGTGCTGCCCCTGTTTCCAGTCACTCCCTTTTTCATTTTCAAGCGTTACCGGAGTACGCCATGGACAAACTCGTCCGAAATTTCTACAGGCTGCTGATGCTGCTGTCCGGCATCTCCATGCTGGCCGCGTTCGCCGCTGTCACGCTGGGCGTGTTTGCCCGCGAAGTCGCCCACCTGAACATCGACGGGCTCGATGCATACGCAGGCTACGCCATCGCCGCTGCGCTGTTCTTCGCCCTGCCCAGCACGCTGCAAAACGGCGACCACATCCGCGTGACGCTGGTGCTGGACCGCCTGCCAGCGCGCCTGCGCTCGGCGTTCGAGTGGTTCTGCCTGAGTGCGGCGCTCGCGCTCACGCTCTACATCGCCTGGTACGCCGTGCGCTCGGTCTGGATTTCTTACATCACGCACGACATCTCGCCCGCAGCCGACGCCTCGCCGCTGTGGATCCCGCAGATCAGCATGGCGATGGGCTGCATCGGCTTTGCGCTGTCGTTTGCGCATGCCCTCGTCCTGCGTTTCCAGGGCGTGGCCTTCATGGCCGTGTCCGAGTCGGCGCGTTCCGAATAACCCGAAACCGGAGACACCATCATGGACGTCATCATCGCTTTGGGCCTGATCGTGGTGCTGTTTGCAGTGCTGGGATCGGGCCTGTGGATCGGCCTGTCGCTGCTGGCAGTGGCCCTGGTCGGCATGGAGCTTTTTACCAACCGCCCGGTGGGCGACAGCATGATGCTGACCATCTGGGGGTCCACCTCCAGCTGGACGCTGACGGCTTTGCCCCTGTTTCTGTGGATGGGTGAGATCCTGTTCCGCAGCAAGCTGTCGAGCAGCATGTTTAAGGGCCTGGCCCCGTGGCTGGAGCGCCTGCCGGGCCGCCTGCTGCATGTGAACGTGGTGGGCTGCACCATCTTTGCTGCCATCTCGGGCTCGTCGGCCGCCACCTGCGCCACCATTGGCAAGATCACACTGCCTGAACTCAAGCAGCGCGGCTACCCCGAAGACATTTCGGTGGGCACATTGGCCGGAGCTGGCACGCTGGGTCTGCTGATCCCGCCCTCGATCATCATGATCGTCTATGGCGTGGCGGCCAATGTGTCGATCTCCAAGCTCTTCCTGGCGGGCGTGATTCCGGGCCTGCTGCTGGCGGCGCTGTTCATGGGCTACATCATCGTCTGGGCGCTGTTCAACAAGGACAAGGTGCCTGCGCCCGATGCCCGGCTGAGCTTTGCACAGAAGCTCTATGCCTCGCGCCACCTGATTCCCGTGGTGTCGCTCATCGTGGTGGTGCTGGGTGCCATCTACAGCGGCATCGCCACGGCCACCGAGGCCGCAGCGCTGGGCGTGGCGGGGTCGCTGATCCTGGCCAAGATCGAGGGCTCGCTCAACTGGGCCCGCTTCAAGGAAGGCCTGGTGGCCGCCTGCCGTGTGTACTGCATGATCGGCCTCATCCTGGCGGGCGCAGCCTTCCTCACGCTGGCCATGGGTTTCATCGGCCTGCCTCGTCACCTGGCCGAGTTCATCGGCGCGCTGCACCTCTCGCCGTTTGCGTTGATGCTGCTGCTCATCGTGTTCTTCATCCTGCTGGGCTGCTTCCTGGATGGCATCTCCATGGTGGTGCTGACCATTGCCGTGCTGCTGCCCACCGTGGAGGCTGCGGGCTTTGACCTGGTGTGGTTCGGCATCTTCATCGTGCTGGTGGTCGAGATGGCGCAGATCACGCCGCCCGTGGGTTTCAACCTGTTCGTTCTGCAGGGCATGACGCGCCGTGAAGTCACCTGGATCGCCCGCACCGCGCTGCCCTTGTTTGCCCTGATGATCGTCGCGGTCATCATGACTTACTTCGTGCCCGACGTGGTGCTCTGGCTGCCGCGCCAGATGCAGGGCTGATCCACCGCACTGCTTCCCAGCCTGCACAGGAGTCCCCATGAAAACCTTTGTGTTGCTGGCCGCGCTTGCCGTGGCCCCGATGGCGCACGCCCAGACCCAGTGGAAACTGGCCACGGGCTACCGCGCAGAGTCCTTCCACACCCGCAATGTGGTGCAGTTTGCGCAAGACGTGGAGCGCGCCTCGGGCGGGGCGTTGCGCATCGAGGTCCATGCCAACAACACGCTGTTTAAGCTGGGCGAGATTCCCCAGGCCGTGCAGGACGGCAAGGCCCAGGCGGGCGAAACCATCATGACCAGCCTGGTGCAGGGCATGCCCATTGCTGGGGCCGACACCGTGCCATTTTTAGTGCGCAGCTACGCCGATGCGCGCCGCCTGTGGGACCTGCAGCGCCCGCTGATCGACGGGCACTTTGCAGCCAAGGGCCTCAAGGCCCTGTATGCCGTGCCCTGGCCACCCCAGGGGCTGTTCTCCATTGGGCCGGTGCGCTCGTCGGCCGACTTCAAGGGCACGCGCATGCGCACCTACAACCCGGCCACCGTGCGCATTGCCGAGCTGCTGGGCGCCACCCCGGTGGACGTGCCCATGGTCGAAGTCAACAAGGCGCTGTCGGCGGGCAAGCTCGACTCCATGATCACCTCGGCCCTGACCGGGGTGGAGAACCAGGTCTGGGGGCAGATCAAGCAGTACTACGGCATCAATGCCTGGCTGCCCAAGAACATCGTGTTTGTGAACCAGCAAGCGTTTGATGCGCTGCCCCCCGCTGCGCGCCACGCCGTGACCCAGGCGGCGGCCGAGGCCGAAACACGCGGCTGGGCCCTGAGTGCCGCCGTGGCCGAAGAGTCGGTGGGCGAGCTGCAGCGCAAGGGCATCAAGGTCGAACGCGCATCCGCCGAACTGGACACCGAACTCAAGCGCCTGGGCGAACGCTTCTCCCGCGAATGGGTGCAGTCGGTGGGCAACGAGGCCAACAAGATTTTCATTCCCTACTACTTCCAACGCTAGTCCGACCTCCGACGCTAGTCCGTTAGTCCGTTAGTCCGTTAGTCCGTCAGTTCATCCGTTAACCAGTGAGTCCTATCACCATGCAAGCACCCACCACCATGACCACCGCACCGGCCGGCAACCGCTGGCAGTTCTGGATCGACCGGGGCGGCACTTTCACCGACATCGTGGCCAAGCGGCCCGATGGCTCGCTCACCACCCACAAGCTGCTGTCCGAAAACCCCGAGCAGTACAAAGACGCGGCCGTGGCGGGCATCCGCCACCTGCTGGGCCTGCAGCCCGGCGAGTCCGTCACCCCGGCGCTGGTGGAATGCGTAAAGATGGGCACTACCGTGGCCACCAACGCGCTCTTGGAGCGCAAGGGCGAGCCCACGCTGCTGGTCACCACACGCGGTTTTCGCGATGCGCTGCGCATCGCCTACCAGAACCGCCCGCGCCTGTTTGACCGCCATATCCAGTTGCCCGAGCTGCTGTACACCGAGGTCATTGAAGCCCGCGAGCGCATGGGCGCCCATGGCGACCTGCTGCAGAACCTGGACGAAGCCACCCTGCGCGGCGACCTGCTGGCGGCCTACGGGCGCGGCCTGCGCAGCGTGGCCATTGTGTTCATGCACGGCTACCGCTACACGCAGCACGAACAGGCGGCAAAGCGCATTGCCAAAGAGGTGGGCTTTACTCAAGTCAGCACCTCGCACGAAACCAGCCCCATGATGAAGTTCGTGAGCCGGGGCGACACCACGGTAGTCGATGCCTACCTGTCGCCCATCCTGCGCCGCTATGTGGAGCAGGTGGCCAGCGAGATGCCGGGCGTCAAGCTGTTCTTCATGCAGTCGTCCGGCGGGCTCACCGATGCGGGCACCTTCCAGGGCAAGGACGCGATCCTGTCCGGCCCGGCGGGCGGCATTGTGGGCATGGCGCGCACTGCGGGCCTGGCCGGGCATGAAAAGGTCATCGGCTTTGATATGGGTGGCACCAGCACCGACGTGAGCCACTACGCAGGTGCGTTCGAGCGTGAGTTCGAGACCCATGTGGCCGGTGTGCGCATGCGCGCGCCCATGATGAGCATCCACACGGTGGCGGCGGGAGGCGGATCGGTGCTGGCGTATGACGGATCGCGCTTCCGCGTGGGCCCCGAAAGCGCAGGTGCCAACCCCGGCCCGGTGAGCTACCGCCGGGGTGGCCCGCTGGCCGTGACCGATGCGAACGTGATGGTGGGCAAGGTGCAGCCGCGCTACTTCCCCAGTGTGTTTGGCCCGGCAGCCAACGAAACGTTGGACGCCGATGCGGTGCGTGCCCGCTTCCAGGAGATTGCCACCCAGACCCAGCGCCAGCCCGAGGAAGTGGCCGAAGGCTTCATCCAGATCGCCGTGCAGCAGATGGCCAACGCGATCAAGAAGATCAGCGTGGCGCGCGGCTACGACGTGACACGCTACACCCTGCAGTGTTTTGGCGGCGCAGGCGGCCAGCACGCCTGCCTGGTGGCCGACGCTCTGGGCATGTCGCGTGTGTTCGTGCACCCGCTGGCGGGTGTGCTCAGCGCCTACGGCATGGGCCTGGCCGACCAGACCGTGATCCGCGAACAAGCCGTGGAGATGCCGCTGGCCGCTGCCTCGCTACCCCTGATTGCCGAGCGGCTGGAGGCCCTGGGCGCTGCTGCCCAGGCCGAACTGGAGCGCCAGCAGGTCAGCGCCAACCCGGTGCAGGTGCGCCACAACGTGCATGTGCGCTACGAAGGCACCGACTCGGCCCTGGTGGTGCCGTTTGGCGACTTGGCCAGCATTCAGGCCGCCTTTGAAAAGGCCTACCGCCAGCGCTTTGCCTTCCTGATGGCGGGCAAGGGGCTGGTGGTGGAGGCCGTGTCGGTCGAAGCCATGATTGCAGGCGATGCCCCCGCCGAGCCGCGCCTGCCAGTGCACCCGCACCGTAAGCACCCGCAACGCGAGAGCGTGCGCATGTACTCGGGCGGCGAATGGCACACCGCCGCGCTGGTGGTGCGCGAAGACTTGCACCCCGGCGACGTGATCCCGGGCCCGGCCATCATTGCCGAGAAGAACACCACCACCGTGGTGGAGCCCGGCTGGTCTGCCCGTCTGACCGACCTGGACCACCTGGTGCTGGACCGCGTGACCGCGCGCAAGGTGCAGTACGCCGCAGGCACCACGGTGGACCCGGTGCTGCTCGAAGTGTTCAACAACCTTTTCATGAACATCGCCGAGCAGATGGGGCTGCAGCTGCAGAACACGGCCTACTCGGTCAACATCAAGGAGCGCCTGGACTTCAGCTGCGCGCTGTTCGATGCCGCAGGCAACCTGATCGCCAACGCACCCCACATGCCCGTTCACCTGGGCTCAATGGGCGAGAGCATCAAGACGGTGATTCGCGAGAACGCGGGCAAGATGCACCCGGGCGATGTGTACATGCTCAACGACCCGTACCACGGCGGCACCCACCTGCCCGATGTGACGGTGATCACCCCGGTGTACGTGGCCGAAGGCGCCGAGCCCACCTTTTATGTGGGCAGCCGGGGCCACCATGCCGACATCGGTGGCACCACGCCGGGCTCCATGCCACCGTTCTCCACACGCATTGACGAGGAGGGCGTGCAGATCAACAACGTGAAGCTGGTGGACCGGGGCATCTTCCTGGAAGATTCCGTGCGCAACCTGCTGGCAACGGGTGGCGGCACCACGCCATACCCCAGCCGCAACCCCGAGCAGAACCTGGCTGACCTGCGTGCGCAGATCGCAGCGAACGAAAAGGGCGTGCAAGAGCTGTCGAAGATGGTGGACCAGTTTGGCCTGGATGTCGTGCAGGCCTACATGTGCCACGTGCAGGACAACGCCGAAGAATCGGTGCGCCGCGTGATCACGCAGCTCAAAGACGGGCAGTTCACCCTGCCGCTGGACAACGGCGCGCAGATCAGCGTGTCGGTCAAGGTCAACGTGGCCGAGCGCAGCGCGGTGATCGACTTTGCGGGCACCAGCGCGCAGCAGATGAACAACTTCAATGCCCCGCGTGCCGTGTGCATGGCGGCCGTGCTGTATGTGTTCCGCACGCTGGTGGACGATGACATTCCGCTCAACGCCGGGTGCCTCAAGCCGCTGCAGGTGATCATCCCGCAGGGCTCGATGCTCAACCCCAACCCACCGGCCTCGGTGGTGGCTGGCAATGTGGAAACCTCCACCTGCATCACCAACGCGCTGTTTGGCGCCCTGGGGGTGATGGCGGGCAGCCAGCCCACCATGAACAACTTCACCTTCGGCAATGCGCAGTACCAGTACTACGAAACCATCGCTGGTGGCAGTGGTGCGGGCGCGGTGCTGGATGCCTCGGGCCGGGCGGTGCGTGGCTTTGACGGCACCAGCGTGGTCCAGACCCACATGACCAACTCGCGCCTGACCGACCCCGAGGTGCTGGAGTTCCGCTTCCCGGTGGTGCTGGACAGCTACGAGATCCAACGCGGCTCGGGCGGTGCAGGCCGCTGGGCGGGCGGCGACGGCGGCGTGCGCCGGGTGCGGTTCCTGGAGGCGATGACGGCCAGCATTCTCTCCAACGGGCGCCTGAACCCCGCTTTCGGCATGGCGGGCGGCCAGCCTGGGCGCGCGGGCGCCAACCGGGTGCTGCGCGCCAATGGCCAGGTCGAGGAGCTGGGCCACATTGGTGCCGCGCTGATGGAGCCGGGCGATGTGTTCGAGATCTCCACGCCCGGCGGTGGCGGGTTTGGAGAGTGCGTGGCGCACTGACCGCTGCGATGAAGGCTGCGCTGGCTGCACTTGCCGCCAGTGCAGCCTTCGGCCCCGCCGGGTGCGGGGCATGAATGAACCAGGAGAACACGCATGAACTACTTGCCCGCTACATCTGGTGTGTCTCAAGGCACCTCCCTGTCTGGAACGCGTGTGGATGTGACCCATCCGGTACCACGGGCCGACGCGGCACAGGCGCCCACAGCGGCCCGGCGGCGCAGCCGCAGCCTGAGCGTGGGCCAGAAGCTCGCCGCGAGTTTTGGCATCCTGGGCCTGGCCGTGGCGCTGCTGGGGGCCACCACCTGGATGACGGGCGAGGGCACAGGCCGCCAGGCCGCGCTGCTGACGGCCGAGCAGCTGCCCATCGAGCGCTCGGTGCGCGACTGGAAAACGCAGTCGGTGGCCATCGGCCAGATTGCGCTGCGCGCCACGCTGTCGTCGGATGTGTTCCCGCTGGTGGCCGAAATGCGCACGCAGCTGGCTGCCGAAGATGCCCAGCGCAAGCGCATCGAGGCGGCCTTGGCCCAGGCATCGACCGCCGAAAACACCAAACCCCTGTGGGCCCAGGCCCAGGCGCAGCGGCAGCGCTATGCGGTGCTGCGCGATGCGCTGGTGCAGAACGCGCTCGAAGCCAAGATCATCAGCCAGAAGGAACTGCAGGAGCATGCCGCCGCCCTGGCCCAGTACCTCACGGCCATCGACCAGTTGCTCGCGGCGTCGGAGCAGGCGTCTTTGCGGGCGGGCGACAGCATGATGCGCGACGCCTCACGCGCGCAGTGGATCAGCGCGATTGCCGTGCTGGTGGTGGTGGGGCTGTCGGCGTTGTTTGGCTGGCTGCTGCGCCGTTCCATCGTGTTGCCGTTGCGCCAGGCGTCCGACGCAGCTGCCGTGGTGGCGCGGGGCGATCTCACGGTGCGCATGGACACGCAGCGCACCGACGAGATCGGCCAGTTGCTCATGGCGCTCAACAGCATGGTCGAGTCGCTGCACTACGTGGTGACCGAAGTGCGCGACTCGGGCGAATCCATCCATGTGGCCAGTTCCGAAGTGGCGGCGGGTAACACCGACCTGAGCATGCGCACCGAACACGCCGCCAGCAACCTGCAGCAGACGGCGGCCAGCATTGCCCAGCTGGCGCAGATGGTGGCCGCCAATGCCGACAGCACGCGCCAAGCCAACGCGTTAGCGCTCAATGCCACCGAGGTGGCCAGCAAGGGGGGCGAAGTGGTCCACCAGGTGGTCAAGACCATGGAAGAGATCAACGCCAGCAGCAAGAAGATTGCCGACATCGTGGGCATCATCGACGGCATTGCGTTCCAGACCAACATCCTGGCGCTCAACGCTGCCGTGGAGGCCGCGCGGGCGGGCGAGCAGGGGCGTGGCTTTGCCGTGGTGGCCAGCGAGGTGCGCGGCCTGGCCGGGCGCAGCGCCAATGCGGCGCGCGAGATCAAGGCGCTCATCTCTGACAGCGTGGCCAAGGTGAGCGATGGCGCCAAGCTGGTGGTGACTGCGGGCTCCACCATGGGCGACATCGTGCACAGCGTGGAGCGCGTGACCACGCTGATGTCCGAGATCAACGAGGCCAGCAGCGAGCAGAGCACGCAGATCGGCCAGGTCAGCCAGGCGGTGGACCAGCTAGACCATATGACCCAGCAGAACGCCGCGCTGGTGGAAGAGGGCGCGGCGGCAGCGCAAAGCCTCAAGGACCAGGCCAACCGGCTGGCCGGGGCCATGGGGCAGTTTCAGCTCGCCCGGGCAGTGTAAAAATCGATAAAAAAAGGGGCCCTGCGCGGGCCCCTTAAGCATTGTTTGCTATCAATTTTGATTACATGCCCGAGTAGTTCGGGCCGCCGCCGCCTTCGGGGGTGACCCACACGATGTTCTGCGTGGGGTCCTTGATGTCGCAGGTCTTGCAGTGCACGCAGTTCTGCGCGTTGATCTGCAGGCGCTGGGCGTTGCCGCCCTTGGCTTCGTCGGCCACAAACTCGTACACCCCGGCAGGGCAGTAGCGGGCCTCGGGGCCTGCGTACTTGGTCAGGTTGATGTTGACCGGCACGCTGGCGTCCTTGAGCGTGAGGTGGGCGGGCTGGTTTTCTTCGTGGTTGGTGTTGCTGATGAATACGCTGGAGAGGCGGTCAAACGTGAGCTTGCCATCGGGCTTGGGGTAGACGATGGGCTTGCACTCGGCAGCGGGCTTCAGGTAGGCGTGGTCGGGCTTGTCGCGGTGCAGCGTCCAGGGGATGTGGCCGCGCAGCACGAACTGCTCGAAACCGTTCATCAGTGTGGCCGTGGTCAGGCCGTACTTGAACCAGTTCTTGAAGTTGCGGTCCTTGTTCAGCTCGGTGTAGAGCCAGCTCTTTTCAAAGGCTTCGGGGTAGGCGGTCAGCTCGTCGTGCTGGCGGCCTGCGACCACGGCGTCATAAGCGGCTTCGGCGGCCAGCATGCCGGTCTTGATGGCGGCGTGGCTGCCCTTGATGCGGCCCACGTTCAGGTAGCCTGCGTTGCAGCCCACCAGGGCGCCGCCCGGGAACACTGTCTTGGGCAGGGCATTGATGCCGCTGGCGTTGATGGCACGTGCGCCGTAGGACAGGCGCTTGGCCGTGATCTCGCCCTTCTCGTTCTCGAAGTAGTAGCGGACGTTGGGGTGCGTCTTCCAGCGCTGGAATTCCTCGAACGGGCTCAGGTAGGGGTTGGCGTAACCCAGGCCGGTGACGAAGCCCAGGGCCACCTTGTTGCCCTCCAGGTGGTACAGGAAGGCGCCGCCGTAGGTGTCGTTCTCCATGGGCCAGCCCGCGGTGTGCATCACAAAGCCAGGCTGGTGCTTCTTGGGGTCGATTTCCCACAGTTCCTTCACGCCGATGCCGAAGCTTTGGGGGTCGCGGTCCTTGTCGAGGTGGAACTTGGCGATCAGCTGCTTGCCCAGGTGGCCGCGTGCACCTTCGGCGAACACGGTGTACTTGCCCAGCAGCTCCATGCCCAGCTGGAAGTTCTCGGTGGGCTCGCCGTCCTTGCCGATCCCCATGTTGCCGGTGGCCACGCCCTTGACGGAGCCGTTGTCGTTGTAGAGCACTTCGGCGGCCGTGAAACCGGGGAAGATCTCCACGCCCAGGGCTTCGGCCTGTTCGCCCAGCCACTTGGTCAGGTTGCCCAGGCTGATGATGTAGTTGCCATGGTTCTGCGCAAACGGCGGCAGGAACATGTTGGGCACGCGAAAGCCCGATTTTTCAGACAGGAAAATGTAGGCGTCGTCGGTGACGGGCTGGTTCAGCGGGGCGCCGCGCTTTTTCCAGTCGGGGATCAGCTCGGTGAGGGCCTTGGGGTCCATGATGGCGCCCGACAGAATGTGCGCGCCGGGCTCGGAGCCTTTTTCGAGCACCACGACCGAGACATCCTGGCCTTTTTCGGCCGCCAATTGCTTCAGGCGGATGGCTGTGGCCAAGCCGCCAGGGCCGCCGCCAACGACCACCACGTCGTATTCCATGGATTCGCGGGGGCCATATTGGGCGAGGATTTCTTCGTTTGTCATGGGCTTCTCGTCGGGCGTTTGATAATGGACTATTGTCGGCAGAGCATGGGCCAGACCCTGTCTGTCTGGCGACTGATTGTATTCACGGAATATGGACAATCGAACGACCGTTCTTTTTTGATCAGTGGGGAGACTCTAAATGGCATACAGCATCGACTTGTCGGGCCGCGTCGCTTTCATTACCGGCGCATCGAGTGGCCTGGGCGCGCAGTTTGCGCGCACCCTGGCGCGTGCCGGAGCCGGAGTGGTGCTGGCCAGCCGCCGGGTAGAAAAGCTCAAGGAACTGCGCGCCCGCATCGAAGGCGAGGGCGGTGACGCCCATGTGATCGAGCTGGACGTGACCGACCATGCCTCCATCAAATCCGCCGTGGCCCATGCCGAGACCGAGATGGGCTCCATCGACATCCTGATCAACAACTCGGGCGTGAGCACCACGCAACGCCTGCAGGACGTGACGCCCGAGGACTACGACTTCATCTTTGACACCAATGTGAAGGGCGCGTTCTTTGTGGCGCAAGAGGTCGGCAAACGCATGCTGGCCCGCTCGCGCGGTGCGGCGCCGGGCAGCTTCACCGGTGGGCGCATCATCAACATCGCCTCGATGGCAGGCCTCAAGGTGCTGCCGCAGATCGGCGCCTACTGCATGAGCAAGGCTGCCGTGGTGCAGATGACCCGGGCGATGGCCATGGAGTGGGGCAAGTTCGGCATCAACACCAACGCCATCTGCCCCGGCTACATCGACACCGAAATCAACCACCACCACTGGGACACCGAGCAAGGCCAGAAACTCATCGCCATGCTGCCGCGCAAGCGCGTGGGCAGCCCGCAGGACCTGGACGCGCTGCTGGTCATGTTGGCCAGCGACCAGAGCCATTTCATCAACGGCGCGGTGATTGCGGCGGACGATGGCTTCGCTGTATGAAGATCGAAATCCCCGAGGTCAAAAAGCTGGTCTTTGAGACGCGCTTCCCCGTGCGCTGGGGCGACATGGACGCAATGGGCCACGTCAACAACACGGTGTACTTCAGGTACCTGGAAACCGCGCGCATCGACTGGATGGTGTCGGTGGGCTGCAACCCCGACCCGCGCGGGCAGGGGCCGGTCATCGTCAATGCGTTCTGCAACTTCTACAAGCAGCTCGAATACCCGGCCGATGTGCTGCTCAAGCTCTACGTGAGCGACCCGGGCCGCACCACGTTCGAGACCTGGGGCACGATGGAACGCGCCGACCAGCCGGGCGTGATCTGCGCGGCAGGCGGGGCCACCACCATCTGGGTGGACTTCCCGCAGCAGAAGGCGGCACCGCTACCGGACTGGATGCGGGCGCTGGTTGCGGCTGACGCGTAGGCCTTGTCAGCCCTGCTTGGTGAAAGCGAGCCTGTCTATGACCGGCGTCCACCGCTGGCCATCGAAGACCGTGGCGCCGTAGATGCCCGCCAGGAGCATCACGCCGTCACCCACTGACAGATTGCCTGCGCAGGAATGCACCGCGTGCGGCACGTCCGCCTCTACCAGTTCGCCCCCGACGATCTGCCAAAGGCCATAGTCCGAGGTGCACCAGACCCTGCCGCCGTACCAGACCATGTCCTTGAACGGCAGCGTCATACGGCCCTCGTGGATGATTTCCCAACGGTCTTCGCGGCCTCGCAGCACCGAGCCGCCCTGGGCGCCAACATAAACATGGCCGTCACCTGCGCAACACACGTTGTGCAGCAGCATTCTGGACGGCAACGCGCACTGCAGCCAGCGATGCCCGTTGTATCGCCATAGGTCTCCGTAGCCGCCAGCGGCATACAGATCGTTGGAAGCAAACCCGTCCACAGACTGGAAGCCCCAGTCCGTGCCAAATTCGAGGCTTTTTCGTGTGCCGGGCTTGGGCAGTATGGAATCGGCGCACAGTGATTCCCATTGATCTACGCCGATTCGGCGGGCGATGGTGCGCCATGGCCCCGCCACATACACATGGCCAAACAGTGTCGACGCGCACGTGATGGAGCCACGACGAGGCCCATCGGGGCCATACTCAATTTGCTGCTCCATGTCATTTTTGCCACCACCCAGAACGGCCACTTCGCCCGTGCTGTCAATCAACACAGCCTGTTCGACAGGGTGATGGGCAACGGCCAGCTTGGAGCGTAGAAATCCCAGGTACTGACCACAACCGATGCGGCGTGTGGGCTCGGCATTGACAAAGAAGTTGATCAGACGAATTTGTTTGCCGGTGTCTGAGTCTTGTGAACACCCCTCGTCTGGCTGGTTTTCCCTGAGCAGAAAACTGAACGTGTCACGCGACCTGACAGCGGCGTCTGTCAGGCTGTATCCCTGGAAAAAAGTCTGGTACTCCAGCTCGTTCAGCATTAATGGGCTCTCCTTGCAAGGGCTCCATTGCTTGCGGGCGAAGCGCCGGAGCGGTCGTCAGGCCGGGTGTCAGGCCTTTTGTTTCGGCACCCGTCCCATCAGATAGAACTCGGGGTTGGGCAACATGCCTGCAAAGCTGGCCATGCGGTTGCTCAGCCCAAAGAACGCGGTGATGGCCGCGATGTCCCAGATGTCCTCGTCGTCAAAGCCGTGGGCGTGCAGCGCAGCGAAGTCGGCGTCCTCGATCTCGTGCGAGCGCTGGCAGACCTTCATCGCAAAGTCGAGCATGGCGCGTTCGCGAGGGCTGATGTCGGCCTTGCGGTAGTTCACGGCCACCTGGTCGGCGATGAGGGGTTTCTTTTCATAGATGCGCAGGATCGCACCGTGCGCCACCACGCAATACAGGCACTGGTTGGCCGCGCTGGTGGTGGTGACGATCATCTCGCGCTCGCCCTTGGTCAGGCTGCCTTCTTCTTTCAGCATGAGTGCATCGTGGTACGCGAAGAACGCGCGCCACTCGGCCGGGCGGCGCGCAAATGCCAGGAACACGTTGGGGATGAAACCCGCCTTCTCCTGCACTTCCACGATGCGTGCGCGGATGTCTTCGGGCAGGGTGTTCAGGTCGGGGAAGGGGTAGCGGCTCACGGCGGTCTCCTATGGTTTTTTGTGGTTCGGGTTGCGGGGCAAGTATCAGGGATGCCACTGGGTGGCTCGTACGGGGCTTTGTGCGGGTGCGGCCGAGTTGCCCGCCAGTGCATACGACAGCTGCGTGGCAGCAGCCATCACGGTTTGCGCCAGCGCTTCTAGTTTTTCCGCTGGCAGTCGCGATGCCGGGCCCGAGATGCACACCGAGCCCATCAGCCGCCAGTGCATGCCAAACACCGGCGCCGACACGGTGGCCACGCCCTGTTCGCGCTCGCCAATCGACCAGTGGTAGCCCTTCCTGCGGATCTCTTCGTAGGCCTTGCCCGGCTCGCCCGAAAACGCCAGGATCACGCGCCCTGGCGAGCCTTTGTCGAGTGGCAGGCCTTCGCCTATGCGGGCGTGGTGGCGCAGAGCCTGCGGGCCTTCCACGCGCACCAGGCAGGTCCGCACATTGCCTTCACGCACGTAAAAGGCAGCGCTTTCGCCCGTGGCAAGGGTCAGCTCACGCAGCGCGGGCTCCAGCACGTTCTGTACATCAAAACCGGCCTGGTAGCGCGCGCCCAGCCAGCCAGCAGCGGGCCCCAGGCGCCAGTCGCCGTCTTCGCGCTGCACCATGAAGCCCGACTGCGCCAGCGTGCGTGCCAGGCGCAGCACGGTGGTCTTGTGCAGGCTGCAGCGGCGGCTCAGCTCGGCCAGAGACAGGCTCGATTCACCCAGTGCAAACGCCTCCAGCACCTGCAGGGCGCGCGTGACGGCGATGACACCACCGCCAGGTTCTGCATCGGCCGGAGCCATGGGGCGGGGCGCGGGCGTAAGTGCGAGGGTGGGGGCGGGGGGCTGGGAGGGCTTGGTGGGACGGTTGCTCATGGCGCAATTCGTTTCATTGTATGCAACTGCATTGTATGGGTTGAAACGTCTGCGTACAGTCGCACCCACGGCGCTGGACCAGAACACGGATCACAACAAAGGCCCTGCAGACCGGCGTGACGAACCACCACAACGGAGACAAATCCATGACCGCCTTCACTTCACTTTCGCGCTCCTTGTGCGCTGCCATTCTGGGCCTGGCCGCCGCTGCAGTGCCCACCGGGGCCGCTCTGGCGCAGGCCTTTCCGGGCAAGCCCATCCGCCTCATCGTGCCGTTCCCGCCCGGCGGCGGCACCGACATGATTGCGCGCACCGTGGCGCAAAAGCTCACCGACCAGAACAAGTGGAACGTGATCGTGGACAACCGCCCCGGCGCAGGCGGCAACCTGGGGGTGGACGCCGCCGCCAAGTCGCCTGCCGATGGCTACACGCTGGTCATGGGCCAGACGAGCAACCTGGCCATCAACCCCACGCTCTACCCCAAGCTGCCCTACGACCCGATCAAGGACCTGGTGCCTGTGGCCCTCGTGTCGTCCTCGCCCATCGTGATGGCTGCGCCCGCCAATTCGCCGTTCAAGTCGTATGCCGATGTGGTGGCTGCGGCCAAGGGCAAGCCCGATGCGCTCACGCTGGGCTACTCGGGCAACGGCACCGTGGCCCACCTGGCGGGCGAACTGGCGGAAGACGCGGCAGGCATCAAGCTGCGCCACATCCCCTACAAGGGCGCCGCCCAGGCCATGACGGACCTGGTGGGCGGGCAGATCGACCTGTACATGTCGTCCGTGCCCACGCTGCTGGGCCAGGTGCGCAACGGCAAGCTCAAGGTCATTGCCATCACCTCGGCCAAGCGCTCGCCCCAGCTGCCCGATGTGCCCACGCTGGCCGAGTCCGGCTACAAGGGCTTCGAGGCTGTGACCTGGTTCGGCATCCTGGCACCCGCCGGTACACCAGCCCCCATCGTGGCGCAGCTCAACAAGGCCATCAACGCGGCCCTGCAGCAGCCCGATGTGGCTGACAAGCTGCGTTCTGAAGGCGGTGAGGTGTTGGGCGGCACGGCCGAGCAGTTCAGCCAGCTGCTCAAAGCCGAAGTGCCGCGCTGGGCCAAGATCGTGAAGGATTCGGGCGCCAGCCTGGACTGACAGCGTCGCCCGCGCCGCAGCCCCACCCACGCTCACACAGCCATCGCCATGTCCCGCGATTGCCTTGTCACGCCCGTACCGTTCTCGGCGGGCGCCACCGTGCCGCGCACGGCACTGCCCGCCGGGTCTTGCGACTGCCATGTGCATGTGTACGACCAGCGCTTTCCTGCCGCACCCGGTGCCAGGCTGCTGCCGCCCGATGCGTCAGCGCAGGACTACTGCGCGCTGCAGCGGCGCATCGGCACCACGCGGGTGGTGCTGGTCACGCCCTCGACCTATGGCACCGACAACCGCTGCCTGCTTGCAGGGCTGGCCGCATTCGCAGCCATGGGCGTGGAGGCACGTGGCGTGGCGGTGATCGACGGCCAAGAAAGCGATGCCGAGTTGCAGCAGCTGCACGCCGCCGGCGTGCGCGGCGTGCGGCTGAACCTGTCGCTGGGTGTGTCCGGCTCGGTGGATTCCATCGTGCCGCTGGCCCGGCGCATTGCGCCCTGGGGCTGGCATTTGCAGCTGCTGATGCCGCCGGATCTGCTGGCAGGGCTGGGCGCCGTGCTGCGGCAGTTGCCCGTGCCGCTGGTGTTTGACCACTTTGGGCGCATTCCCCCCGAGCAGGCAGCGCACCATGCCGCACATGCGGTGCTGCTGGAGCTGCTGCACAGCGGGCAGGCGTGGGTGAAGCTGTCCGGCGGCTACATCGTGAGCAGCATGCATTCGGTGGAAGACCCGCTGCTGGACGCGCTGGCCGCCAGCTACCTGCACTGTGCGCCCGGGCGTGTGCTGTGGGGCAGCGACTGGCCGCACGCCACGGCAACGGCTGGCGTACAGCCCCTGCCCGATGACGCCCGCCAGGTGGACCGGCTGGTGGACTGGACCGCAGCCTGCGGCGGCCCCGCGCTGCTGCGCCAGGTGCTGGTGGACAACCCGCAGGCGCTCTACGGCTTCGGCCGCCCGCTGTGACAACCCCTTTGTTTGATTGTTTGGAAGGCATTGCCATGACCCCCACTTCACGCCCCCTCCATCGCATCGCTCGCCGCAGCCTGCTGGCCCTGGGGGGCGCCATGCTGGCCGCCCCTGCATGGGCGCAGGCCGACTGGCCCGGCGGCAAACTCATTACCTGGGTGGTGCCGTACCCTGCGGGCGGCAGCACCGACGTGCTGGGCCGCAACATCGCGCAGCGCCTGGGCCCGGCATTGGCCACCAACGTGGTCGTGGACAACAAGGCGGGCGCCACCGGCACCATTGGCGCAGCCTTTGTGGCCAAGGCGCAGCCAGACGGCCTGACGCTGCTGGGCACCTCCATCGGCCCGCAGGCGATTGCGCCGCACCTCATGCCCAAACTGCCTTACGACCACATTGCGGCGTTCGAGCCCGTGGTCACCGTGGGCACCATCCCGCACATCCTGGTGGTGGGGGCCAACCAGCCGTTCAAGACCGTGGCTGACCTGCTGGCAGCAGCCAAGGCGCAGCCGGGCAAGCTGGCGTTTGCCTCGGGCGGCAACGGCACCATCCTGCAAATGCAGGGCGAGCTGCTGCAGCAACAAACCGGCGCGCGTTTCATCCATGTGCCCTACAAGGGCGACACCCCGGCGCTGCAGGACACGCTGGCCGAGCAGGTGCAGTTCATGTTTGCACCCGCCGCCGCCGCGCTGCCCCATGTACAGGCGGGCAAGCTGCGTGCGCTGGCCGTCACGTCGGCCCAGCGCCTCAAGTCCCTGCCATCCGTGCCCACGATGGGCGAGGTGGGCATGAAGGACTTTGTGGTGGAGCAGTGGCAGGCCGTTTTCGCGCCCGCCAGGACGCCCACGGTTGTGGTGCAGCGCCTGAACCAGGAAATCAACAAGGCCCTGAAAGACCCTGCCGTGGTGGCCCTGGCCGACAAGCTGGGCGTGACGCTGGTGGGGGGCACGCCCCAGCAGCTGGGCGACCTGCAAAAGGCCGACTCCGCCAAGTGGGCCAAGGTGATCAAAGACGGAAACATCCAGGCCGACTGATGGGTGCGCCTGCCAGCCCCCTCCACCCCTTTTACTTTTCTACCTGATGGAACAACCATGAACCAACTCCCAGAAATCATCCGCACCATCGAGCGTGTGGGCGCCGACGTCGTGGCCAAAGCCTCCACCTTCCAGGCCGCCATCCTGTCCGACGTGTCAGGCCGCCGCGGCACCATGCATGGCCGCGTGGCGCCTGTGCACCAGAGCATGAAGGTGGCTGGCCCCGCCTTCACCGTGGAGGTGCGCCCCGGCGACAACCTCATGATCCACGCTGCCATCGCCCTGGCCCAGCCGGGCGACGTGCTGGTGATCGACGGCAAGGGCGACCAGACCGCCGCGCTGATGGGCACGCTGATGCTCAGCGCGTGCAAGAAGCGCGGCCTGGCGGGCGTGATCGTGGATGCGTCCATCCGCGACAAGCTGGAAATTCTGGAGCTGGACTTCCCCGTGTTCAGCGCGGGCTTCAACCCCGCAGGCCCCACCAAATTTGTGCCCGGCCGCATCAACCACCCCATCAGCGCCGGTGGCGCCACCGTGAACCCCGGTGACCTGGTGGTGGGCGACGCCGATGGCGTGGTCGTCATCGAGCGCGAAAAAGCCCCCGCCATGATGGCCCTGGCAGACAAGAAGGTGGCCGACGAAGCCGCCCGCATCGAAGCCATTGCCCGGGGCGACACCGCCGCGAAGTGGCTGCCCGCCGCCCTGCGCGCCGCTGGCGTGCTGAAAGAAGGAGAAACCCTGTGAGCCAGCCCACCATCATCGTCACTGGCGCCGACCTGGCGCAACAAGCCCTCGACCTGCTCACGGGCTACGCAATCGTCTATGCAGGCAAGGCGCCGACGGAAGAGGACCTGGTGGCCTTGTGCCGCACGCACAACCCTGTGGCCATGATCGTGCGCTACGGCAAGGTCGGCGCTGCGGTGATGGACGCAGCCCCTGCGCTCAAGGTCATCTCCAAGCATGGCAGCGGCACCGACACCATCGACAAGGTGGCGGCCCAAGCCCGGGGCGTTGAGGTGGTGGCTGCCGTGGGCGCCAACGCCGCCGCCGTGGCCGAGCAGGCGCTGGCGCTGCTGATGGCCTGCGCCAAATCGGTGGTGCAACTCGATGCGCGCATGCACGCTGGCCATTGGGACAAAGCCACCCACAAGAGCCTGGAACTGGGTGGCCGCACCGTGGGCCTGGTGGGCCTGGGCGCGATTGGCCTGCGCTTTGCCAAGATGGCCGACGCCCTGGGCATGCGTGTGATCGGCTTCGATCCGTTTGCCAAGAACCTGCCCGCGTACGTGCAGGCGGTGGATCTGGAAACGATCTGGCGCGAGTCAGATGCCATTTCGCTGCACTGCCCGCTGACCGACGATAACCGGGGCATGCTCAACGTCACCACGCTGGCGCAGTGCAAGCGCGGCGTGATCGTGGTGAACACCGCACGTGGCGGTCTGATCGACGAGGCTGCGTTGCTGGCGGCCGTGCGCTCGGGCCAGGTCATGGCTGCGGGGCTCGACAGCTTTGCGGTGGAGCCCATGACGGCAGGCCACCCATTCCAGGGCGAGAAGAACTTCGTCCTCAGCCCCCACATTGGCGGTGTGACGAGCGACGCCTACGTGAACATGGGCGTGGGCGCCGCGAAGAATCTGCTGGCCGTGCTGGCCCGCAGCGCCGTGGCTGCCTGATCGCATATTCCCATCCACAACAACAAAGGGGCCGGTGCCGCGCACGCTGAAGCGTTGTGCGGCACCGGCCCCCTGGAGACAAGAAACATGCAACAAAACTTCAAGAAAAATAGGCCGATAGCGCTCGTAAATAAAGCGCTTGAAGCTATGGTTTTGATAGTAACCGCCACTGCAGGCATGCTGGGTGCAGCGCCTGCGCAGGCCCAAGGAGCCTGGCCGGACAAGCCGCTCAAGCTCGTAGTGCCGTACCCGGCCGGAGGCAATGCCGACAACACCGCACGCCTGCTGGCCACGCAACTGGGCCAGCGCCTGGGCCAGCAGGTGGTGGTGGACAACCGCCCTGGCGGCAGCGGCACGATTGGTGCCACGGCTGTGGCCAAGGCCCCGGCCGATGGCTACACGCTGCTGCTCGATGCCACGGCCTTCACCGTCAACCCCAGCCTGTTCCCCAAGCTGCCGTTTGATGCGGCCAAAGACTTTGCACCCATCTCGCTGGTGCTGCAGGTGCCGCTGCTCATGGTGGTGCCCACGGCATCGCCCTTCCAGTCGGTGGCCGATGTGGCCAAGGCCGCCAAGGCGCGGCCAGGCCACTTGACCTACGCATCGGCGGGCAACGGCGGCGCGCAGCATCTGGCGGGCGAGCTGTTCAAGCAGGGGCAGAAAGTGGCCATTACCCATATTCCGTACCGGGGTGGGGCGCCCGCGCTCACCGACCTGATCGGCGGGCAGGTGGACGTGATGTTCAGCGCCACCACGGCCAGCGGCCCGTTCGTCAAAAGCGGCAAGCTGCGTGCGCTCGCCATCACATCGCCCCGCCGCGCCGAGGGTTGGGAGTCCGTGCCCACCGTGGCCGAGTCTGGCGTGCCCGGCTTTCAGGTCAGCGAGTGGAACGGCTTGTTCGCCCCCGCAGGCACACCGCGCCCCGTGCTGGAGCGGCTGGAGGCCGAAACCCGCGCCATCGTGGCCAGCCCCGAGATGAAGAAGCGCTTTGCCGAACTGGGCGTGCAGGGCGTGGGCTCCAGCGCGCAGGAGTTCAGCGCCTTCTTAAAAGCCGAAACCACCAAGTGGGCCGAGGTGATTCGCACTGCTGGCATCCGCATGGATTGAGGGAGTCTTCGCCATGTTGGAGCAAAAAATGCCTTTGGCGCTCATCCCTCATGCGCTGGCAGCTATTGTTTTGGTAGCATCTGGCGCCGCCCACGCGCAGACCAGCGTGGCGACCTACCCGACCAGGCCCGTGAAGCTGGTGGTGGGCTTTGCCGCAGGCGGCCCGACCGATGTGGTGGCGCGTGCGTTTGCCGACCACGCCAGCCGCGCGCTGGGCCAGCCGTTCATCATCGACAACAAGCCGGGCGCGGGCACCATCATTGCCGCGCAGGCCGTGGCCAGTGCACCGGCCGACGGTTACACGCTGCTGTTCGGCGCCACCAACCACGCCATGATTCCGGGGCTGTACCAGGGCCGTATCAAGTTTGACGCGGTGAAGTCCTTCCGCCCCCTGTGCATGGTGGCCAGCAGCCCCACAGTGCTGGTGGTGGCCCCCAGCCTGCCGGTGAAGACCCTGGCCGACTACCAGGCCAAGGCCCGCGCCGAGCCCGGCCGCGTGACCGCAGGCACGGCCGGGGTGGGCAGCTCAGGCCACTTTGCCACCGAGATCTTTGCCCGCGCCCAGGGCCTCCAGCTCAACCATGTGCCCTACAAGGGCGCTGCACCCGTGGTGACGGACCTGATGGGCGGCCAGCTTGACAGTTCGTTTGCCACCTTGGGCTCGGTGCTGCCACAGATCCAGAGCGGCAAGCTGCGTGCCCTGGCCGTGGGCGCACCTCAGCGCTCGACCCTGGTGCCCGATGTGCCCACTTTTGCCGAGGCAGGCGGTGGCAAATACGCTGCCGACGTGTGGTACGGCGTGCTGGCCCCCGCAGGCCTGCCCGAGCCCATTGCCCAGGCGCTGGAGCGCACGGCGGCCGACTTTGCCAAGAGCGCATCGGCCATCGACAAGCTGCGTGGCCTGGGGCTGGACGCCGAATCGCTCTGCGGCAATGCCTTTGCCAGCCGCGTGGCCCGCGAGGTGACCACCTATAGCCAGATGGCCAAAGCGCTCGACCTCAAAGCGGAATGAACGACATATACGGAGACTCTCATGCAACGCATTCACACCTCACTGGGCGCAGCCCTTGCGCTGACCTTCGCCATGGCCCATGCCATGGCACAAACCGGCTACCCGGACAAAGCCGTCAAGATCGTGGTGCCATACCCACCCGGCGGTGCGGTCGATCAGGTGACCCGACGCATCGCCCAAAAGCTCACAGAGCAAACCGGCCAGAGCTTCTTTGTCGAAAACAAGGCGGGTGGCACGGGCACCATCGGTGCCAACCAGGTGGCGCGTTCGCCAGGTGATGGCTACACGCTTTTGGCCAATGACACCACGTACTCCATCCTGCCCCAGGTGTTCAAGAAGCTGCCTTGGGACTACGCTAACGACCTGGTGCCTGTGGCCGGTTTCAACTTCGCCCCCACCACCGTGGTGGTGGCCGCCAACTCCCCGTTCAAAACGCTGGGCGACCTGGTGGCATATTCCCAAGCCAACCCGGGCAAGCTCAACTACGGCACCGGTGGAGCGGGCACCATGCCCCACTTCGCCACAGAAGCATTGCAAGGTGCCAGCGGCCTCAAAGCCACCCATGTGCCCTTCAAAGGCGCTGGGGAAGCCACCTTGGCGTTGCTGGGCGGGACCATCGACTTCCAGATTGCATCGACCCCAGGCGTGATGGGGCAAGTGCGTGGCGGCAAAGTGCGCTTGCTTGCAGTCAGCGGCGAGCAGCGGCTCAAGGCCGTGCCCGATGTGCCCACGTTTGCTCAGGCAGGCGCGCCGGGCTACAAAGTGGTCAATTTCACCGGCCTGTGGGCTCCCAAAGGCACGCCGGAGGCGGTACTGGACAAGCTGCGCCAGGAAATCACCAAAGCCATGGCCAGCGCGGATGTTCAGACTTTTGCCACGGACCTTGGCGCCGTGCCCAGCGTGCTCAGCGGAACCGCCTTTGCAGACAAGCTGAAGGCAGATGCCCAGCTGTGGGAGTCTGTGGCGGTCAAAGTGGGTATTGAAAAGCAATGACCCTGGTGCCCCACTCGGTGGGCTTCAACCGCCCACAGCGCCGGTTGCCGTCCGGCGCGTGCGACAGCCACATGCACATCTTTGACCCGCGCTTTGCGCCTTCAGCCCACTGGCCGCGCACGCCGCCGATGGCCCCCGTGGCGGCGTACAGGCAGCTGCAGGCTCGGTTGGGCACCACGCGCACGGTGGTGGTCACGCCCTCCACCTACGGCACCGACAACGCCTGCACGCTGGATGCGCTGGACCAACTGGGCCACGATGCGCGCGGCGTGGCCGTAGTGGGCGAGGGCGTGAGTGCGGATGAACTGGCCGATCTGGCCGCACGCCGTGTGCGCGGGCTGCGGGTCAATTTCGTCTCGCCCCAATCCTGGGGCACAACCACACCTGACATGCTGGTCACGCTGGCGCGCAAGGTGGCTGATCATCCGGACTGCGCGGGCTGGCATATCCAAATTTTTGTGCACCCTGAGCAACTCATCGAACTCGCGCCGCAGCTGCACACCTTGCCTGTGCCTCTGGTGATAGACCACCTGGGCCGCATCGACCCGGCGGAAGGCCCCGCTGCGCAGGCCTATGGCGTGATGCGCAGCCTGCTGGATGGAGGCAACACCTGGGTCAAGCTCTCGGGTGCCTACATGCGCTCGACCGTGCATGGCCCCAGCTACGCCGACACGCTGCCGCTGGGCCAGGCCCTGGTGCAGGCTGCGCCCGAACGCCTGGTGTGGGGCAGCGACTGGCCGCACACCACCGAGACGCCTGGCACCGTGAACGATGCCGATCTGGTGGATTTGCTGCAGGCCTGGACCGCCAGCGATGCCGCCATGGATCACATCCTGGTCGACAACCCGGCGCGGCTGTATGGTTTCGATACCGCTGCCCCCGCTTGAACGAGTCATCTGAACGAATTGGAAAGACCCGCCATGTTTTTGCTGCAAGCCCCTGAGGTCCGCGACCTCGACGTGTTCACCACCATGCCCGAGCACTTTCGCCGCCGCGAGCGCAGCGACTGGGCCGACGCCAACCGGGGCGGCACCATCACCGATTCGTTTCTGGAAGGCCCGGTGTTTGACGATGCGGGCAACCTCTACGTCAGCGATATCCCCTGGGGCCGGGTATTTCGCATCAACCCGCAAGGCGAATGGGCGCTAGTGGCCGAGTACGACGGCGAGCCCAACGGCCTGAAGTTCTTGAAGCCCGGCACACTGCTCATCACCGACTACAAGAACGGCCTGATGCAGTTGGACGTGGCGACGGGCGCCGTCACCCCGTACCTGCAGCGCCGCAACAGCGAGCGCTTCAAGGGCGTTAACGACCTGATCTTTGACGCCGAAGGCAACCTGTATTTCACCGACCAGGGCCAGAGCGGCCTGCATGACCCGAGTGGTCGCCTGTACCGCCTGCGGCCCGACGGCCAGCTCGACCTGCTGCTGCACAACGTGCCCAGCCCCAACGGCGTGGCCCTGTCGCCCGATGGCCGTGTGCTGTACCTGGCCGTGACGCGCGGCAACTGCGTGTGGCGCGTGCCGCTGTTGCCCGATGGCAGCGTGGCCAAGGTCAGCCAATTCTTCACCTCGTATGGTCCGAGCGGCCCCGACGGTCTGGCAGTGGATGCCGAAGGCGGCCTGCTGGTGGCCAACCCCGGCCTGGGTTATGTGTGGGTGCTCAACCACCGGGCGGAGCCGGTGCAGGTGCTGCGCGGCGCGCCGGGTAGTTCCACCACCAATCTCGCCTTTGGCGGGGCAGAGCGCACCACGGTATATGTCACGGACTCCACCCATGCCCGCATCCTGCGCGCTGACATGGGGGCACCTGGACTGCCGCTGGCTCGCTTGCGTTGAAGCGGCCTCCTGTTTCGTGAATCCATGGGCGCAGTGAAATCAATGGAGTGAAGTTGTTCTATTGAAATTGGCTATTGATGAGATTCAATCGATTCAATTTACCTGTCATGGTTTGCTTCCTACCATCTGTCCTGTCGATACGTTTTGCCGACGCGCTTTCACAGGAGATGACCCATGACGACAGAAGCCAAGTGCCCCTTTGACCACACCAAGGCCGTGCCCACGGGCCCCCGCAATGCCGACTGGTGGCCCAACCAGCTCAATCTCCGCCCCCTGAACCAGAACTCGCCGCTGACCGACCCGATGGGCGAGGGCTTCAATTACGCCGAGGAATTCAAGAGCCTCGATCTTGCAGCGCTCAAGGCCGACCTGCGCGCCCTGATGACCGACTCGCAGGACTGGTGGCCCGCAGACTTTGGCCACTACGGTCCGCTGTTTGTGCGCATGGCTTGGCACAGTGCGGGCACCTATCGCCTGGCAGACGGGCGTGGTGGCGCCGGGGCAGGGCAGCAGCGTTTTGCACCGCTCAACAGCTGGCCCGACAACGCCAATCTGGACAAGGCGCGCCGCCTGCTCTGGCCCGTCAAGCAGAAATACGGCCGCAAGATTTCGTGGGCCGACCTGATGATTCTGGCGGGCAACGTGGCGCTGGAATCCATGGGCTTCAAGACCTTTGGCTTTGCTGGTGGCCGCCCCGATGTGTGGGAGCCCGATGAAAACGTGTACTGGGGTGCTGAAAGCACCTGGCTGGCTGGCGACAAGCGCTACAGCGGCGAACGCGATCTGGCCAACCCGCTGGCCGCCGTGCAGATGGGCCTGATCTATGTGAACCCCGAAGGCCCCAATGGCAACCCCGATCCCGTCGCTGCCGCCCGTGACATCCGCGACACCTTTGCACGCATGGCCATGGACGACGAAGAGACCGTGGCATTGATTGCTGGCGGCCACACCTTTGGCAAGACCCACGGTGCGGGCGATGCGGCCCTGGTGGGCAAGGAGCCCGAAGGCGCGGGCATCGAGGAGCAGGGCCTGGGCTGGAAAAGCAGCCATGGCTCTGGCAAGGGTGGCGACACCATCACCAGTGGCCTGGAAGTCACCTGGACCACCACGCCCACGCAGTGGAGCAACAACTTCTTCGAAAACCTGTTTGGCTACGAATGGGAACTGACCAAGAGCCCGGCGGGCGCCCACCAGTGGACGGCCAAGGGAGCTGCGGCGACGATCCCGCACGCGCACGATCCGTCGAAAAAATTGGTGCCCACCATGCTCACCACCGACCTGTCGCTGCGCTTTGACCCGGCCTACGAGAAGATCTCGCGCCGCTTTCTGGCGCACCCCGAGCAGTTTGCCGACGCGTTTGCGCGCGCCTGGTTCAAGCTCACGCACCGTGACATGGGGCCGCGTGCGCGTTACCTGGGCGCCGAAGTGCCTGCCGAAGTGCTGGTGTGGCAAGACCCGGTCCCGGCCGTGGACCACGCTCTGGTCGATGCACAGGACATTGCTGCGCTCAAGGCCAAGGTGCTGGCATCGGGCCTGTCCATTTCGGAGCTGGTGTCCACGGCCTGGGCCTCGGCCTCCACCTTCCGGGGCGGCGACAAGCGCGGCGGTGCCAATGGCGCACGCATCCGTCTGGCGCCGCAGAAGGACTGGGCTGTGAACCAGCCTGCGCAACTGGCGAAGGTGCTAGGCCAGCTCGAAGCCATCCAGCGCGACTTCAATGCCGCGCAGACCGGCAGCAAGAAGATATCGCTCGCCGACCTGATCGTGCTGGCCGGTGGCGCCGCCGTCGAGGCCGCAGCGAAGCATGCCGGGCAGGATGTGACCGTGCCTTTCACCCCCGGCCGCACCGATGCCTCGCAGGAGCAGACCGATGTGCCGTCGTTCGAGGTCATGGAGCCTGTGGCCGATGGTTTCCGCAACTACGTGCGCCCCGGCCTGGAAGGCGCTGTGGCCGAGTTGCTGGTAGACCGCGCCAACCAGCTGACCCTGACCGCGCCGGAAATGACGGTGCTGATCGGTGGCCTGCGGGTTCTGGGCGCCAATGTGGGGCAGGCGGCCCATGGTGTCTTCACGCATCGCGTCGGCACATTGAGCAACGATTTCTTCGTGAACCTGCTCGACATGCGCACCCAGTGGCAGAAGTCCGACACCTCGGCGGGCGTGCTGGAAGGTGTGGACCGCAGCACAGGCGCCAAAAAATGGACCGGCACGGTGGCCGATCTGGTGTTTGGCTCCAACTCCGTGCTGCGCGCGCTGGCCGAGGTCTATGCCAGCAGCGATGCGCAGGCGGTGTTTGTGCAGGACTTCGTCCGCGCCTGGACCAAGGTGATGAACCTGGACCGGTTTGACCTGGCGGCCGCCAAGGCCTGAGCGTTGTGCCGATGCCTCCTGCAGATCCTGGTGGACGTTGCAGGGGGCGTTTTTCTTTGTACGTGGATGGGGCCGCTACGATGGTGGCCCCCAAAGAACCGAACCAGAGAGCCCGCATGACGCAACCACCCACCCCCTCCATCAAGGACTTCGACAAAGGTCTGGCCACACGCAAGCAGGTCATGGGCGAGGATTTTGTGGCCAATGCCTTTGGCAATGCCACGGAGTTCACCCAGCCGATCCAGGAGTTCATCACCCGCAATGCCTGGGGCGATGTGTGGCAGCGGCCGGGGCTGGACATGAAGACGCGCAGCCTGATCACCGTGGCTTTTCTCACGGCACTGGGCAAGCAGCATGAGCTCAAGGGCCACGTGCGCGGCGCGCTCAACAATGGCGCCACATCGGCCGAGATCCAGGAGGTGCTGCTGCACGCCAGCATCTATTGCGGCTTGCCTTCAGCGGTGGAGGCCTTCCGCACGGCGGCCGAGGTGATCGACGGGCCCAAGAGGGGCTGACGATGCGGTCTTCGGTTTGGACTGCTGCCTGTCGCCCGTAGAACTGGCTGTACCCAGCCAGTTCTACCGTGGGAGCCTATCCACCCGCCAGCAGCTTGTGCACCAGGTCGGCGGCGGTGGATGCGTTGTACTTGCGCATGAGGCGTGCGCGGTAGATCTCCACCGTGCGGTGGCTGATCTCCAGCGCCCGGCCGATCTCCTTGGAGGTCAGTCCTTCCAGCAGGCGTGCGGCCACCTCGCGCTCGCGGCCCGTGAGTTCGGCCTTCACGGTGCGCTGCGAGCTCAGGTCTTCAAAGCTCCAGATGCCAGAAGCGTGCGGATTTTCGCGGTTGAGCGCGCGGCCCGACACATGGCACCAGAACACCTCGCCGTTGGCGCGCTTCATGATGCGGTTGTCCGCATAGTGGCCTTTGGCGTTCAGGATGGGCTCCATGTGCGCGCCCAAGCGTTCATACTCGTCGGCGCTTGGGTACAGTACCTGGAACGACTGGCCGATGAGCACTTCACGCGAGGCGCCGAACATCTCGCAGACATGGCGGTTGCAGTCGACCATGGTGCGGTTGCGTGACAGCACCAGCCCCACGGGGGCCATGTCGAAAGCCAGTCGGTAATCAACGTCCATAGTGCAAGTCTTTACGAGAAACTACTTATTTAGATACGTAGTATCGTAGCGCATCCCAATTCATAAGGAGATCGTGGTGAACAAGATATTCCCCTCCGCAGCCGAAGCCCTGAAGGGCGTGGTTGCAGACGGCCAGCTCATGGCCGTGGGCGGTTTCGGGCTGTGTGGCATTCCCGAGGCCCTGATCGACGCGTTGCGCGATTCGGGTGCGAAGAACCTCACTGTGATCTCCAACAACGCGGGCGTGGACGGCTTCGGCCTGGGCAAGCTGCTGGAAACCCGCCAGATCAAGAAGATGATCTCGTCCTATGTGGGCGAGAACAAGGAGTTTGAGCGCCAGTACCTGGCGGGCGAGCTGGAGCTGGAATTCACCCCCCAGGGCACGCTGGCCGAAAAGCTGCGCGCTGGCGGCGCGGGAATCCCGGCCTTCTTCACCAAGACCGGCGTGGGCACCATCGTGGCCGAGGGCAAGGAGCTGCGCGAATTTGACGGCGAAACCTACGTGATGGAGCGTTCCCTGGTGCCTGAGGTCTCGCTGGTCAAGGCGGACGTGGCCGACAAGTCGGGCAACCTGCGCTTCAACCTGACGGCGCGCAACTTCAACCCCGCCGCCGCCACTGCAGGCAAGGTCTGCATCGTCGAGGTGGAAAAGATCGTGGAAGTGGGCGAGCTGGCCCCCGACGACATCCATCTGCCCGGCATCTATGTGCACCGCATCGTGCTCAATGCCAACCCCGAAAAGCGCATCGAAAAGCGCACGATCACCGAGAAAGCAGGAGCCTGACCATGCCGTGGACCCAAGACCAGATGGCCGCCCGTGCGGCACAAGAACTCGAAGACGGTTTCTATGTGAACCTGGGCATCGGCATTCCCACGCTGGTGGCCAATTTCACCGGTGACAAGGAAGTGTGGCTGCAGTCCGAGAACGGCATGCTGGGCATCGGCCCCTTCCCGACCGAAGACAAGGTGGACCCAGACCTGATCAACGCGGGCAAGCAGACAGTGACCACCATCAAGGGCTCGTCCATCTTCGGCAGCGACCAGTCGTTTGCCATGATCCGTGGTGGCAAGATCAACCTGTCCATCCTGGGCGCCATGCAGGTCAGCGAAAAGGGCGACCTGGCCAACTGGATGATTCCCGGCAAGATGGTCAAGGGCATGGGCGGTGCGATGGACCTGGTGGCGGGCGTCAAGCGTGTGATCGTGCTCATGGAGCATGTCGCGAAGAAGAAGGACGGCACCGAAGACCTGAAGATCCTGCCCGCCTGCACGTTGCCGCTCACGGGCGTGGGTGTGGTGGACCGCATCATCACCGACCTTGCCGTGCTGGATGTGACGCCACAAGGTCTCAAGCTGGTGGAGTTGGCACCAGGAGTAACGTTTGAGGCGCTGCAAGCCAAGACCGGTGTGACCATCCTGCAGTAACAAAGGCTGCACTTTTCCGTGAATGGTCTGGCGACAGCCCATCACATGAGGCCGGGGCCTGAGGGCCCCGGCTTTTTTTGCTCGTGGAGTCCCCAGAGTCTGGGGGTAACGGTCAGGGCAACTGGAGCCAGTTCTGGTTGTTGCCCGCGTTGCAGGTCCAAGTGAGCAGGGGGATGTCCTGCGCAGTCGAGTTGTTGGGCACATCAAGACAGGCGCCCGATGCGCGGTTGCGCAGCGTCGATCCGGACAACGTCCACTGCGCCGTGTTGCCCACCGTGCAGGCCAGCTGCACCACACCGGCGCCACTTGCCGCCATGCTGTCCTGTGCCAGGCAGAGGTTGCTGTGGCGTGCGACCAGTTGTACATAGCCGCCTGCCACGCTGCGCACGGTGAAGGTTTCATTGCTGGCCGTGCCGCAGGGCCATTGGATGGCCACTGCGCCGACATTGGCCGATGCCCCTCGGATGTTGACGCACAGATTGCTGTGGTTGGAGCGCAGGCGCGTGGTGTAGTCGGCAGCGGTGTCTAGCGAGCGCACATAAGCCGCCAGCGCCTGCCGGTCCGCGGCTGGCAAACCTGCGGCGTTACCGTGGCCATCGGTGATCAGATCCAGCACGCTGGCCTTCTGTCCGTTGTGCAGGTAGGACTTGGCCGCCCAGCTACCCAGCAGGGTGGGTGTGTCGAAACCGATGCCAGCCAGCGGCTGGTTGCCGCCCTTGCCCGACGAGGGCTGGATGCTGCCCACATCGTGCCGGAGGCCATCCTGGAAGGTGCCGCCCGCATGGCAGCTGGCGCAGTTGGCGCTGGCGAACAGGGTCTGACCGCGTGCGGCCTCCAATGTCAGGCTGCCATCGGCCGCACGCGCCGGGCTGCGCAGGTACTTGTTGAGCGAGGCCAGGTAGGCTGCGAGATCGTCGAGCTGCGCGTTGCGTCCGGCCTTGGGGGCGCCTAGCGGATCGGCCGTGGCGGCAAAGTCGGCATCGCTCAGGAAGCCAGTGCCACCGAAAGCGCTGCGCATGTCGTTCTCGAAGTCCTGCACCTCGTCAAAGTTGGCACTCCAGTGCAGCTTGCCATGGCCGGTGCCGCGCCTGCCTTGCAGGCTGATGGTGCGGCGCAGGCCCTCGCCTCGCTGGGTGAAGTCCCAGACCATGCCGTCGTCGCCGCCGTCGGCATGGCAGCTGGCGCAGGACATGTAGTTGTCCTTGCTCATGCGCCGGTCCGCCGCGTTGTAGAACACCAGCTTGCCGCGCAGCGCGGCTGCCGCCAGGGGCTCCTGCGCCACGGTGGTGATGTTCTGCAGGAACACCGCTGCAGCGCTGCGCGAGGCCAGCACGTCGGCCACGTCGTGCACGGTGACCGAGCGCGCGAGGAAGTTGTTCACGAACAGGCGCTTGCGCGTGGCGTCCAGATACAGGCCATGCGGCGCGCTGCTGGCATTGATCTCGCCGCGCACGGCGCGGGTGTAGGCATCGACGATGGCGATGTTGTTGCCCTCCATCTGCGCCACGAAAAGGTAGTCGCCCGCAGGGGAGAAGAGGGCGGCGCGTGCCGGGGCCCGGTCGTCGAAGTCGATCTGCTCGGGCAGCAGGTGCGTGGCCTGCGCCAGATCCACCTGCGAGAGGATGGAGCGCACCGTCTGATCGTGCAGCAGATCCTTACCGTCGCGGAACCGGCCACGCACGACGTTGTCCTTCTTGCCGGGCAGCACCGCACGCGATCCATCGGGCGAGATCACCACCTGGCTCAGGTAGTTGGCCACTCCACGCGCGCTGTTCTCGGTGTCCACGGTGGTGGTGTCCACCGGCAGGGCAATCGTGGACAGCAGTTGCAGTCCATTGAGTCCCACCTTGTGCAGCTGGCCGCCCGTCATCTTCGATTTGAAGCGGGTGACGTAGGCCGTCTGCGAGTCTGCAGCCACCGCAATCCCGCGCACGTCGCCGTCGAGAACCAGCGTGCCGGTGGTGTTGCCAGTGGTGGGGTCGAATGCCATCAGCGTGGACTTGCTCTCCAGCGTCAGCAGGCCGGTGGTTCCGTTGGGGGTGAAGGCCACGCCGTACGGGCCGCTGCCGTAGGGCAGTGCCACGGTGGCGGCGACGGTGCCATCGGACGGATTCAACGCCACCAGCTTGTCTTCGCCCTGCACTGTCACCCAGATGCGCCCGTCGGGCGCGCGGGCCAGGGTCTTGGGCTCGTCGCCCACCCGCTGCTCCCAGCGCTTGGTGAGTGCCTGGGCATCGATGGCGGCTACCGTGCCGCTGTCCGGGTTAACGCTGTAGACGGTGTTGGCATCTCCCACGATGTTGCTGGAGTGTGTGGGTGCCACGGCAGTTGTCGGGAACACCACCGTCACGGTGAACGTGTAATAGGTCTCCTGGCCACCCGCATCGCGCACCGTCAGCGTGACGGTGTAATGGCCCGGGCGGTTGTAGCTGTAGGTGACTCGGGGTTGGCTCAGGAAATCCGTCTGTGTGCCGTTGCCGAAGTTCCAGCGGTAGGTGGCGCCGCTGCCCCCGCCCAGCCGGCTTGGGTCGAAGATAAGTTGCCCGTTCACGAACTGTGTCCCGCTGCTCACCCCAGCATCGCCGATGAGAGCCTGTGACTGCAGTTGCGTGACATCGGTATCGCTGAGCACACGGCCATACACACGCAGGTCGGCCAGGGTGCCCCGGAAGAAGTCGCTGGTGCCCTGGAGCTGGCCCAGCAGCGCAAACTTGTTGTTCAAGCCCTTGGTGCCGGTGAGGCCGGTGGACGTGGTCTTCACGCCGTCGATGTACATCGTCTGCACGCCTGAGGCCGCGTCGCGCGTCATCACCACGTGGTGCCAGTTGCCATCGTTGATCGGCGCCCCGGAGCGTGTACCGGGGTTGTTGGTCGCCACGTTTCCTACCGACAGATTCAGACGGCCGTTGTTGTCGATCCAGCCCCAGAACACATCGTCTGCACCCCCTGCCTGGTCGCGCCCGAAGATGCCAGGAGCCGTCCAGGGGTTGGGCGATCCGTTCTGTGTGGTTTTCATGTAGAAGGCTACAGACGCCGTGCCCCCCAGGGCTGTGGCCACGCTGTCGTTCTTGAGAACGACACCGGCGTTGCGCTGCGCGAAGTTCAGTCCGATGCTTTCGAAGCGGTCGGCGGCCGAGGTCGTGCCGTTGTTGGCGCCGATTTCATCGACCAGACTGCGGGTCAGTGGCCAGTGGTTCATCAGGCTGATATCGGTGGCGTTGCCGGTGTGGAACACCGCACGGTATTGGGTGGCGATGCCATTGCCTGCGTAGTCCTTCACGCCTCCAGCGGGCAGCAGGATCTCGTAGCTGGTGCCCGCTGAGAGTGGCTGGGCAGGATGGAAGTTGATGATGCCCAACTGCACACTGTAGGTGCCCTGCAAGGTGTTGCCGTTGACCGGGCGCACGATGAAGGTGGCGGAATTCACGCTCTCGGGCCGGATGCTGTCCGTCAGGCCCACACCGATGCGCGAGGTCAGTGCCTGCTGTTTCGCGCCGTGGGCGGGCGAGGTCTGCTTGACGGCGGGCGGCGTGGTGTCGGGTGCTGTCTGGTGCACGATGAAGCCGCTGCCCGAACCGTGGTCGTTGCCGATGAACAGCAGGTTGCCCATCGGCGCGACCTGGCCGTGATCGGCGTGCGAGTATTCGGGGTCGTTGGTGGCAAACAGGCTGCCCTGGCCCACCTCGACATGGTTGAGCGGGTTGCTCACGTCCACCTTGTGCACCTTGAACTGCGCGCCCTGGAAGACGTAGTGGTCCTGCGTGCCGCAGTAAAGCTGCTCGTCGATGACCAGGCGGTTGTCCTCCGCCACGAACCGCGTGCGGTCCAGCAGGTCGTAGCTGTACATCCTGGCGCCGCCACCGCGGGCCGAGGCGTGCAGGCTGCGGCCATCGAAGCAGGTGGCGTAGTAGTTGGGGTTGGAGCCCACGGTGTCCAGCACCTTGGGGTTGAGCGGGTCGGAGATGTCCAGGCTGGCAAAACCATCGGTGTTGTCCATCGAGGTCAGCACCATGTGGTTGCCCATGGTGAAGATGGGGCCGACGCGAAAGCCGCCGAGCTCGCCCGTGGGCACCGGGTTGGGCTTGCCCGCGCCGCGGTTGGCGATGACGGCATTGGCCGGGTCGCTGGCGTCCACGATGTAGACGCCGTCGTTGGCCGATGCCACGTACACATAGGGGGCCTGCCACCACAGCTGCCAGGCCACGTTGGTGTAGTCGCCACCGTTCACCGTGGGCAGAGAGAGCTTCTTGACCTGCTGGATGTTGTTGATGTCGGTGAAGTCCCAGAACTCGATGCCCTTGATGCTGGGCACCACCACGTACTGGCGGCCACCGATCTTGGCCGTGCCGAAGGCGTGGGCCTCGCGGAACTCCTTGGTGCGCCCTTCGGGCTCGTAGATCTTCTTGACGAGCACGATGGCGCGTGGGTTGGACACGTCGTAGAGCAGAAAGCCCCCAGGGCCCAGGCCGCTGTCGGGCGCGAAGGAGGTCAGGAAATAGCCGTTGAGCATGATGCCCACGTTCAGCCCGTAGTCCTTGCGGCCGGGGTAGGTGGCCGGCACGTCGCCCGAGGCCCGGGTGATCATGGAGACCGGCTTGAATAGCTCGGCAGAGGTGTAGGTGAGATTGCCCAGGCCTGGCCCTTGCAGTGGGAGAGGAACCTCGCCGGCCCGCGTGACCGCTGCCGCCATGGTGGTGAGGGTGGTCATGGGGCTGACCCCCGTGATCGCCGCATGCGTGAGCAAGGTGGCGAACGGCAGCAGCAGTGCCATCAGGTAATACCGGATTTTCATCGTCGTCTCCTGTTTGTGTGGTTCTGTGTGAACCTTCTTCCTCGATCCTCGTGATCGCCCGCCGCAGGCGCGCACAGGTGCGCCAGGCCGGTGGCTCCCTCGCCACCGGCCGCCGGGCTTTCTCCTGGGGCCCTCTCTTCTTGTTCTGCTCTCGTCGGTGCGCAGTCTTCTGCGCGCAATGCGCTTGTGGCCTCAGGACGCGTGCGTCCCCGTGCTGTAGATGTCCCAGGCAGCCGCAGCGCTCGCACCGCGGTGGATCATGGCCATCAGCGCATCGACCACCGCCGAGGGCTTGGCATGCTGGTAGACGTTGCGGCCGTAGACCATGCCCACGGCGCCCTGGTCCAGCAGCACGCGCGAGCGCGCGAACACCTGCTGCAGGTCCTCGCGGCCACCGCCGCGCACCAGCACCGGGCAGCGCGCGGCCTGCACCACGCGGTGGAAGTCGGCGGGGTCGGTAGTGGGGTCGGCCTTCACGATGTCGGCGCCCATCTCGCGCGCCAGGCGCACCAGGGTGACGATCTTCTCGGCGTCGCCATCGACCATGTAGCCGCCCTGGTCGCTGTGCGGGCGCATCACCAGCGGCTCGATCATCAGCGGCATGCCGTAGCGGTCGCAGTCGGCGCGCACGCGCGCGATGTTCTGCACGCACTGGCGGAACAGGTCGGGCTCACCCGGCAGCATGAACAGGTTGACCACCACGCAGGCCGCGTCGCGCTGCACGGCGGGCAGCACCGGGTCGTGCTCGTTCTGCAGCACGGCCCACATCACGCGGTGGGCCGTGGCGTTGTAGGGGTTGCCCATGTCCAGGCGCATCACCAGCGCGGGCTTGCTGCGGCCCGGGCGGTCCTGCAGCAGATCGGCCTGGCCGTAGTTGAGCTGGATGGCATCGGGCGCGGCGGCGACGAGCTTGTCCATCACGCCGGGCATGTCCTCCAGGCCATTGAGGAAGCTCGGTTCGTTGCACACGCCGTGGTCCAGCGCGATGTCCAGGCAGCGCCCGTGGGTCAGCAAACGGTTCAGGCGCGCGGTCTTGTCTTTCGACATACGAAAAAATCCTTGAGTTGGGGTGTTGGGGAATATGCAGAGGGGTCAGGCCAGCGCCTTCAGGTGGGCGCTGGCGGCATCGTCGATGCGCTGCACGGCCTCCTCGGGCAGATCCAGGGCACCGGCGGTTGCGTTCTCGGTGGCCTGCGCCCGCGTGCGCGCACCGCACAGCGCCACCGAGACGCTGCCGCTGGCCAGCGTCCAGGCGATCATCAACTGCCCGAAGGAGCAGCCGAACTGCCGGCGCAGGGGCTCCAGCTCATCGAAGAAGGCCTGGAGCCGTGTGCGGTTGGCCGCACTGAAGCGTGGGTTGGTGGCGCGCTGGTCGTCGCCCGTGAACTGGCGTGCCGGGTCGATGGGGCCGGCCAGCAGGCCCAGCGCCAGCGAGGAATAGCCCAGGATGGCCACGTTGTTGCGGCCGCACAGGGGCAACAGGGTCTGCTCGATCTCGCGGTCGATCAGGCTGTAGCGCTCCTGCGCGGCATCCACGGGTCCATGGCGCAGGTACTCGGCCAGCGTCGGGGCGTCCACATTGCTCACGCCGATCGCGCGGATCTTGCCTTGCTTCTTGAGGCTGAGCAGCGCGTCCATGGTCTCTTCCACAGGCGTGGTGCTGTCCTGCCAGTGGGTGATGTACAGGTCGATGTAGTCGGTCTGCAGGCGCTTCAAGCTCTCCTCGACCTCGTGGAAGATCGACGCGCGGCCCAGGTGGCGGTAGACCGGGTGGCCGTCTTCGTCGAAGAAGTGCGTGCCCTGCTGCGTGTGCCAGACCAGGCCGCACTTGGTGGCGATCACGGCTTCGTGGCGGCGGCCCTTGAGCGCGGCGCCCACGAGGCGCTCGGAGGCACCTAGGCCGTAGGCCGGCGCGGTGTCGATCAGCGTCACCCCGGCGTCGAGCGAGGCGTGTATGGCTTGCGTGGCGGCAGCGCTGTCCTGCCCGCCCCACATCCAGCCGCCCATGGCCCAGGTGCCCAGGCCAATGGCCGAGCACTGGATGCCCGAGGGCCCCAGGGTGGTGGTCTTCATCGCGGCGTTCATCATCACAGCATTCATCGCTTGGTCTTTCGGGTGTTCATGAGGTGGTCGATGGTCACGGCGGCCAGCAGGATCAGGCCCTTGATCACGTCCTGCCAGTAGGGCGAGACATCCAGCAGGATCAGCGAGCTGGTCACCACCGAGAGCAGGGCCAGGCCCAGCACGGCGCCCAGCACCGTGCCCGAGCCGCCCTTGAGGCTGGCGCCGCCGATCACGGCGGCCGCGATCACGTTGAGCTCCATGCCCACCCCGAAGGTCGGCGTGGCGGCACCGAAGCGCGCGGTGTAGATCACGCCGGCCAGGCCCGCCGAGGCCGCGCACAGCACCGTGACCCAGAACTTCACGTGGCCCGTGCGGATGCCCGAGTACAGCGCCGCCTTCTCGTTGCTGCCGGTGTAGAACACGCGGCGCAGCAGGCTGGCGCGGCGCAGCACGAAGTCGCTGACCACCACGATGAAGAGGAAGATCAGGATCACCGCCGGAATGCCGAACAGGTTGCCCTGGCCGATGAACTTGAACGAGGCCGGCAGCGAAAACAGCGACTGCGGCGTGCCCTGCGTGAGCGCCAGGCACAGGCCGCGCACGATGACCATGAAGGCCAGCGAGGCGATGAAGTGGTTCAGCCCGATGCGCACCACGCAGCCGCCGATCATGGCGCCGATGAGGGCACTGGCCGCGATCGCAATGAGCCCGGCCGACCACGGGTCCAGGCCCATGAGGAACAGCTTGCCCGTGACCACCATGGCAAAGCAGACGACGGAGCCCACCGACAGGTCGATGCCACCCACGATGAGCAAAATGGTCATGCCCACGACCACGATGCCCTCGATGGAGAACGAGAGCAGCATGGCGCGGATGTTGTCCCAGGTCAGGAAGTAGGGCGAGGCGAAGCTCATGCCCACGCACAGCACCGCGATGATGACCAGGAGGCCCATTTCGCGCATGCTGGTGAGCTTGGTTCCGCCCGGCTTTCCGGGCCCTCCCGGTTGCCGGGTCTCGCGCAGGGGCTGCAGGCCGGCCACGCTGCCGGCATCCAGTTGTGCGGGGTGATTCATGCCATTTCCTCGTGTTGTCGTTCCAGTCCCGAGGCCAGCCGCAGCAGGGCCTCTTCCGTCATGTCCTTGCCTTGCACTTCGCCCGCGACGCGGCCATCGCGGATGACCAGGGCCCGGTCGCACAGGCCGATGATCTCGGGCAGCTCCGAGGAGATGACCACCACGCCCACGCCCTGGCAGGCCAGGTCGCGCAGGATGTGGTGGATCTCCGACTTGGCCCCCACGTCCACGCCGCGCGTGGGCTCGTCCATCAGCAGCACGGCCGGGTTGGTGGCCAGCAGCTTGGCGATGGCCACTTTCTGCTGGTTGCCGCCGGAGAGGCTGGCCACCTCGATCTGCACGCCATCGGACTTGAGCTTCAGGCGCGTGCCCAGCTCCTGCGCCAGCCGGTGTTCGCTGGCGCGTTGCAGAAGACCGAAGCGTGAGCTCACGCGTGCCAGCGCCATCGACGCAATGTTCTGCGCGATCGGCAGGTCCAGGTAGACGCCCGCGGCCTTGCGGTCCTCGCTCAAATAGGCGATACCGGCGCGCAGCGCGTCGCTGTACTTGCGGATGGCAAGTGGCTTGCCGCTCAGGCGCACGCTGCCGCCGGTGGCGGGGCGCAGGCCGCACAGGGTCTGTGCCATCTCGCTGCGCCCGGCGCCCATGAGCCCGGCGATGCCCAGCACCTCGCCGCGCTGCACGGTGAACGAGACGCCGTGCACACGCTCGCCATCGGCCAGGTCCTGCACCTCCAGCACGGGGGCCGTGGCATCGGCTTCCTGCTGCTTGGGCGGGTAGTAGTTGCCCAGGTCGCGCCCGACCATGCGGCGCACCAGGCCGTCGGCGTCGAGTTCGGCCAGTGGGCCCGAATGCACGTTGCGCCCATCGCGCAGCACGGTCACGCGCGTGCAGTGGGCAAAGATCTCGGCCATGCGGTGGCTGATGTAGATGATGCCGATGCCCTGGTCCTTGAGGTCGTGCAGCACGCGAAAGAGGGCGGCCGACTCGTTGTCGGTGAGCGCGGCGGTCGGCTCATCGAGGATCAGCACCTTGCAGTCGAGCGTGAGCGCCTTGGCGATTTCGATCAACTGCTGGCTGGAGATGGGCAGGTCGCCCACGCAGGCCGCGGGGTCGATGTCCTGGCCCAGCCGCTGCAGCACCCGGGCCGCGCGCTCGTTGAGGCTGGCGTAGTCCATCCATGCCTGCCGACCTGCATTGATCTCGGGCATGAAGATGTTCTCGGCCACGGTGGCGTCGGCGCACAGGGCGATTTCCTGGTGCACCAGGCCGATGCCCAGGCGCATGGCCTGGGCCGGCCCATCGATGGTGACCACGCGGCCGTCGAGCGCGATCTCGCCCGCGTCCGGCTGGTGGATGCCATCGATGATGTTCATCAGCGTGGACTTGCCCGCGCCGTTCTCGCCGCACAGGGCGTGGATCTCGCCCGCCTGCAGCGAGAAGTCCACGCCCGAGAGCGCATGCGAAGCGCCGAAGCGCTTGCAGATGCCGCGCAACGCGAGCAGGGGGGCGCCCATGGTGGTGGTGCTCACTCGCTGATGCCCTTGGTGCCACGGCGCGCGAGGTACTTGTCCCAGTAGAAGTCGTCGGCGTTGGCCTTGCTGACCACGGCCAGGCCGTTGTCCAGGAAGGGCACAGACATGGGATTGGTGCCGTTGCGCTTGGCATCGTTCATCGGGTCGATGAGGCCGGGGTTCTTGGCCAGGAACAGCATCATCATGCCCATGTAGCCCTGCATGCCCTGGTTGGGGTTGATGGCGCCGAACACGTCGCCGGACTTGATCATGTCCAGGATCTTGGCGTTCACGTCGCAGCACATCACCTTGATGTTCTTCTTGCTCTCGACCTTGGCCTGGGCGGCACCCAGGGCCGAATTGGCCTCGGGCATGAACAGGGCGCCCAGGTTGGGGTTGGCCTGCGCCAGGCTCTGCACGGCCTGGTAGGCCTTGTTGGGGTCCTGGTTGCTGGCGGCGCGGCCCACCAGCTTCATGCCGGGGTGCTTGGTCTTCATGCGGTTGATGAAGGCGGCGATGCGGCGGTCGTGGTTGTCCTGGCCGGGGTTCTCCAGCACGGCGAACTCGCCCTTGCCGTTCAGGGATGCCGCGATCGCATCGGCCGCCTGGGCACCTTCGCGCTCGTTGTCCGATGTGATGAAGGAGGTGCGCTTGGAGTTGGGCGAGTCGGCCGCGAAGGTGACCACCGGGATCCCCATGGCCGCGGCGCGGTTGATGGGCTCGATGAACGGGTCGGGGTTCATGGGGTGCAGCAGGATGCCGGCGGGCTTGCGTGCCAGCTCCTGCTCGAACGAGGCCAACTGCTTGTTCACGTCGTATTCGGGCGTGCCGGTGTAGCGGGTGCGCACGCCCAGGGTGCGGCCGAGCTGCTTCATCATTTCGTAGACCGGAAACCAGTACTCCACGCCCGAGACCATCACGTTCATCACGTAGACGTCGCTGGGATTGCCGCGCAGACCGCCCGCTGCAGCGGGGGCGGTTGCGGGCTGCTGCGCGAATGCGCTGGTACCGGCTAGGCCGATGCCGGCGGCTGCTGCGGACTTCAGGAAATTACGCCTCATTTTTTGTCTCCTCTTGTTGAACGGGGCAGCGCATGGTGCTGCTTTCTCCAGGTCTGGGATGGGGTGCTTGGTGTCACGACAGTTGTTATGACAGGTAGAATGTAAACGTGGATCGAATCGCCAGATAGTTAGGGGAAACACTACTGGATAAGCCCGCTGGTTCGACGGAAGCTGTTATGACATGAAGACCCAACTACTGATCGGCATCGACCTCGGGTCGAGCAGCCTCAAAGCCCTGGCCCTGGAGGCCGCGAGCGGCCGCACCGTCGCCCTGTCCCGCATGCCCCTGCAGCACGACCGCCTGCCCGGCGGTGGCTGCGAAGTGGGGGCGCCCATGATCCGCTCGGCCCTGTCCAGCGTGCTGCGCGATGTGGCGCACCAGCTGGGCAGCCGGGTGGACGATGTCCGCGCCATCGGCTGCACCGGGCATGGCGCCGGCCTGTACGCGCTGGATGCACGCCATGAACTGGCCGGCGGCCGTGCCGTGGCCTCGACCGACCAGCGCGCCGCGGCGCGGGCCCAGTCGCTTGCCGCCAGCCGCGGGCCTGAGCTCCTGGCCGAGGTGGGTTGCCAGCCCTGGCCGGGCCAGCCGACCGTGATCGCCGCCGAGCTGCTGGGCAGCGATGCGGTGCGCAGCGGCGCCCTGCAGCGGCTGATGTTTGCCAAGGACTACGTGGGCTTTCTGCTCAGCAGCGAGATCGCCACCGACGCCAGCGATGCCAGCACGGCAGGCCTGCTGTCCGTGGCCACGGGCACCTGGTCGCCGCTGGCCTTTGCCGCGTCGGGCATTGCTGGCCTGGCGCCCCAGGCCTTTGGGCCGCTGGTGCGCAGTGGCGAGGTCATCGGCACGGTGCAGCCGGCAGCAGCGTTCGCCTACGGCCTGCCGGCCGGTGTTCCGGTGGCCATGGGCGCCATCGACCTCCTGGCCGCGATGACGGCGGTGCGGGCCGAGGAGCGGGGTCGTGCGGTCTCCGTGCTGGGAACCTGGTGCGTGAACGCCGTCATCGGCCCGGTGCTGTCGCCCGGGCCGGACGTGGCCTCCACCGTCAATTTCGGCCCGCACGACCGGCGCCTGTACATGGAAAACAGCCCTTCGTCGATGGCCAACATCGCCTGGCTGGCCGGTGTGCTGGGCCTGCCCGACGCGCGCGCAGTGGTCGATCTGGCGATGTCGGTGCCGCTGGGGGCCGGGGGGCTGCGCTTCTTGCCCTTCGTGAACGGCGGCGGCGGCGTCACTGCGGGCTTCGTGGGCCTCAAGAGCCACCACACGCGCGGTGACATGGCGCGGGCCGTGGTCGATGCAGTGGCGGCGCTGCATGCGCGCCACACCGCCCGGCTGGCCGCCGGGGGCCTGCCGGTTTCGGCGTCCACCGTGCTGGGCGGCGGCGCCAGTGATACGCGCCTGGTGCGCTTGCTGGCCGGTCTGCTGGGGCACCCGGTGGAGCGCTGCGCCGACGACGAGACCGGTGCGCGGGGGGCGGCGATCTACGCCGCGATGTCGCAGGGCATCGACGCGGCCCCCTTGTGCGCACCGTGCGACACGGTCGAGCCCGATGCCGGCCAGGCCCGGGCCCATGCGGATTTCAACGCCGATTTCAACGAGCTGATCACCACCATGTCCCCTGTCTTCGGCCACCTGGCCGGCCATGCGCCAGAGCGCGCGCCCGCACCCGCCACGCCGATCCCGGCGCCTGTTCCTGTGCAGCAGGTGGAGGCATTGCCATGAGCACCACGTCGGCACTGCCCTTCGTGCGCCCGGCCGCCGTGGCCGGCCGCCACTTCTCCACGGTGATCGTGGGCGCGGGCATCAACGGCGTGGGCGTGTTCCGCGACCTGTCGCTGCAGGGGGTGGACTGCCTCATCGTCGACAAGGGCGACTTCAGCGCGGGTGCCAGCAGCGCGCCCTCGCGCATGATCCACGGCGGCCTGCGCTACCTGGAGAGCGGCAGCTTCTCGCTGGTGGCCGAGGCCACGCGCGAGCGCAACCTGCTTTTGCGCAATGCGCCGCACCTGGTGCAGCCGCTCAAGACCGTGGTGCCGCTGTCGAGCTTCTTCGGCGGGCTGATGAGCAGTGCGCTCAAGTTCCTGGGGCGCACGCCGCCGCAGCGCACGCGTGGCCTGCTGGCCGTGGCCACGGGCCTGCGCCTGTACGACCTGCTGGGCCGGCGCCAGCGCGTGATGCCCAACCACCGCATCAGCCGCGTGCAGCCGGCCGACCGCCAGCTGTTCCGCGCCGCCGTGCGCTGGACCGCAACGTTCTTCGACGCCTGGATCAGCCACCCCGAATGGCTGGTGCTGGAGCTGGTGCGCGATGCCTGCCGCGACCAGCCCCGCTCTGCTGCGGCCAACCACTGCCGGGTGATGGGCTGCGCGGGCAAGACCCTCACACTGCGCGACGAGACCACGGGCGAGGTGGTGCAGGTGACGGCCGATGCGGTGGTCAATGCCAGCGGCGCCTGGCTGGACCGCAGCACGGCACTGCTTGGTGGCGCCGTGCCGCGCGTGATGGGCACCAAGGGCTCGCACCTGGTGCTCGACCACCCGGCGCTGCGCGATGCCCTGCAGGGGCGGATGGCGTATTTCGAGGCGCTGGATGGCCGCGTGTGCATCGTCTACCCCTTCTTGGACCGCGTGCTCGTGGGTTCCACCGACATCCCGGTGGACGACCCCGACCAGATCGCCACCGAGCCGGCCGAGGTGGACTACCTGCTGGAGGTGCTGGGCGAGGTCTTCCCCAACCTGTCCTTCGGGCGCAAGGATGTGGTCTACACCTATGTGGGTGTGCGGCCCCTCGCGCGCTCGGATGCGGACAAGCCCGGGCAGATCTCGCGCGACCATTCGGTGGTGATCGACCCGCCGTCTCCTGCGCGCGACATTCCGGTCGTGGGCCTGGTAGGCGGCAAGTGGACCACCTTCCGTGCGCTGGCCGAAGAGGCCACCAACGAGGTGCTGCACCTGTTGGGTCGCGAGCGCACGGCCTCCACGCGGCAATTGCCGATTGGCGGGGGCTCGGGCATGCCGCAGGGCGGGCAGGCGACCGAGCATTTCATCGAGCGCATTGCCCGGGATGCGGGTCTGGCACGCGAGCGCGCCCAGGCGCTGCTGCGCCGCTACGGCTCCGAGGCCTTGCGCATGGCTCCGCATTTCAAGGTGGCAGGCGACGTGCCACTGCAGCATGCACCTGACTACTCGGCGGCCGAGGTGGCCTGGCTGTGCACCGAAACCGGTGTGATCCACCTCGACGACCTCGTGATCCGCCGCACGCTGCTGGCCATTCGCGGCCTGGTCACCGATGCCGCGCTGGCCGAGATGGCCGGCATTGCCGCAGAGGCTTTGGGCTGGGATGCAGGGCGCGAGCGGCAGGAGTTGCACAATTGCACCACTGCACTGCGCGAGCGCCATGGCGTGCGCCTGGCTCCCGCAGCCCCCGATTCCGATTCCGATGCCGTGCCAGCTTTTCATGCACCTTTGACCACCCATCCGGCCCTGAGCCCGACATGACGTGAATTCTCCGAACGAACTCCAGCCGCTGCTCGACCGCAATTCCGAATCGCCCCTGTGGGCGCAGTTCCGCGATGCCCTGCGCCTGCAGATCCTGCAGGGTGATCTGGCCATCGGCGCCAAGCTGCCCTCCGAGGCCGAACTGGGCGAGCAGTTCGGCATCTCGCGCATCGTGGTGCGCGAGGCCCTGGCCGACCTGGTGCGCAACAACCTGATCTACAAGATCAAGGGCCGTGGCGCCTTTGTCGCGGCGCGTGAGCGCGACGAGGATTTCGTCTCCACCGTGCTCGGCTTTTCAGACGAAATGGAACGCAAGGGCCGCTCGGTGCGCACGCAGATCCTGTCGCAGCAATTGCGCGACCCCACGCCGCAGGAGATCAGCGCGCTGGGTCTCACCGACGACACCCAGGTCGTGGCCCTGAAGCGGCTGCGCAGCGTGGACGGCGAACTGCGCCTGCTGGTGGAGACCGTGGTGCCCGCCGACCTGGCGCCCGGCCTGCACCGCATGCGCCTGGACGACCGCTCGCTCTACGACGTGCTGCGCCGCCAGTACGGCGTGCGCCTGGTGCGCGCCGAGCGTTGGATCGACGCCGTGCTGCCCGATGCCGAAACCTGCGGGCTGCTGCAGCTGGAGACCCCCGAGCCGCTGCTGCGCATCGAGTCCATCGCCTATGGCGCCAATGGCCGGCGCCTGGAGTATTACAACGCCTTGCACCGCTGTAAATCAAGTCGGCTGCACGTGCAGACGACAACTTAGCACCCCCTGGGCTGTGGGCTGTGCTCCTGCCGTACATCTGTCACATACAAAGACAACGGGCTCCCGAAGGAGCCCGTTGTCTTTGTGGTGCTGCCAGCCATGTCCTGCGACATCCTGGCAGGCAGCCGGTGGATTACATGGCGCTGAATTCGCCCGAAGGGATCTGACCCGTGCGCAGGGCTTCAGCAGCCTGGGCACGCACAGCAGCGCGGTCAGCCGTGGACTTGTAGGTCACCACGCGCGAACCAGCAGGCTCCTGGCTGCGGGTCTGTGCCACGGTAGCGGCTTCGGCAGCCACTTCAGCGCGGGTGCGGTTCGTGTCGAACTTCAGGGCAAATTGCGA
>OGCL01000414.1_pt1 | contig 46686 bp, 50 predicted proteins | sample 1570041 | NCBI WGS metagenome assembly OGCL01 (sample SAMN06266162, study PRJEB24511) | hot springs metagenome | isolation source: Hot spring water | place: South Africa: Limpopo | collected 2015-06-22 | reverse complement strand
GGAGTTTACGAGCTGTAAATGAGCATTTTGAGCCTGTTTTTAACGCAGCAATGGCAACGCAGGTAGTTTTTCAACAGACTGCTAATGCTTTGGGCACAAGTTGCCGATACGCCAGGGACAGGCGCAGCTCATGCGTTGAGGAGTCCCCCATGCGATTCAAGTCGATCCAGTTCTCCGTCGCCCTCCTGGCCGGAGCAAGCATTCTGGCAGTGGTCGTGGCGCTGGTGCTGTACGCCCTGTTTGCCGGCAGCCGTACCCAGGAGTTGGTACAGCAGCGCACCCAGAGCCTGCTACAGGCCACCATCAATCAGCGCCTTGAAGCCATTGCCGACGCCCAGGTCGGCAAACTGCAGCGCCAGTTCGAGCAGCCCATGCTGGTGGCCAAGGCCCTGGCCACCCTGAACAGTCGCCTCGGCCAAAGCATGTCAGACGGCACCGTACTGGCCTTGAGCCGCGAGGAACTGAGTGCCCTGGTCGGCGAATACCTCAAGGACAACCCCGATCTGATCGACGTCTATATCGGCTGGGAGCCAAACGCCTTCGATCAGGACGACGACCTCTACGCAGGCCAGACAGACAATGGCTACGATGCAACCGGGCGCTTTATGCCCTGGTGGTACCGCGACGCAGGCCAGTTCAAGCGCGAACCCCTGACGGTCGAGCAGATGGAAAGCCAGGAGCGCCAAGCCTCCGGCGTACGTACCGGTGAGTACTATCTGTGCCCCAAGGAAACCGGCAAACCCTGCGTGATTGATCCGGCGTCCTATGACTTTGGCGGCAAGCAGGTACTGGTCGCCTCCTTCAACGCACCGATCATGGTCAATGGCCAGTTCAAAGGTATCGCCGGCAACGACCTGGCCCTGGACTTTATTCAGGAATTGCTGAATCAGGCCAAGCAGCAACTCTATTCCGGGGCTGGCGAACTGGCGCTGATTTCCGCCAACGGCAACCTGATTGCCGCAACCAAGGATGCCAGCCTGATCACCCAGAATGCCGAAAAGGCGCTGGATGCCGAGCTGCTGCAGGCATTCAGGCAGGGCGGTGGCAACAAACCCCTACTGCGCCTTGATGCACAGGGCGAAAGCGTCCAGCTGCTGCAACCCTTTCGCGTTGCCGGCACCGAAACCCTGTGGACTCTGGCCATCGTGCTGCCCACCGAAGCCGTGTTGACCGAGTTGCACCAATTGCAGAACGACCTGGCCCGCCAGGCCAACGAAGATACCCTGGGCATGGCGCTGGTCGGACTGCTGGTGGCTGCCGCCGGCCTGCTGGTGATCTGGCTGGTCGCCTACGGCATCGCCAAACCGCTCAAGCAGATGGTGGCCATGCTCGACGATATCGCCCAGGGCGATGGCGACCTGACCTGCCGCCTGGAAGTAGACCGCGCCGACGAGCTGGGGGCCATCGCCAAGGGCTTTAACACCTTCCTCGGCAAACTGCAGAGCATGATCACCCAGGTGGTCGGCTCGGTGCAGAAGGTCAGCGATTCCTCGGAGCACACCGCCGATATCGCCATCCGCACCAACCAGGGCATGCAAAAACAGCTGGCCGAAATCGAACTGGTGGCCACCGCCGTGCATGAAATGACCGCCACCGCCCAGGATGTGGCACGCAATGCCACCCATGCCGCCGAGGCGGCCAACCATGCCGACCAGGCCGCCAACCAGGGCCGGCAGACGGTACAGCGCACGGCCGAGGCCATTACCGCCCTGGCCGCGGAGATCGGCCGCGCCGTGGGCGTGGTGCAGACCCTGGCCAAGGACAGCGAGAACATCAACGCCATTCTGGTGGCCATCCGCGGCATCGCCGAGCAGACCAACCTGCTGGCCCTCAATGCGGCCATCGAGGCGGCCCGCGCCGGTGAACAGGGCCGCGGCTTTGCCGTGGTGGCCGACGAGGTGCGCAACCTGGCGCAGAAGACCCAGCAGGCCACCGAAGAAATCCAGAACATGATCCAGCAACTGCAGCAGGGCACCCGGGACGTGGTGACGGTCATGCAGGACAGCCAGGACAAGACCCAGCTCAGCGTGCAGCAGGCCAGCGATGCGTCCCAGGCCCTGGAATCCATCACCCAGGCGGTGTCGGTGATCAATGATATGAACACCCAGATCGCCAGCGCCGCCGAGGAGCAAAGCGCGGTGGCCGAGGACATCAACCGCAATGTCACCAATATCGGCCAGGTGGCCAACGAGGTGGCCAGCGGCGCCGACGAGGCCAGCCAGGCCAGCGCCGAGCTGACCAAGCTGGCCGAGCAGCAACGCCGGCTGATCAATCAGTTCAAGGTGTAAAGCAGCGTCCCTGCGCACAGATCAAAGCCTGTTCACGGGCTCACTCGCGAACAGGCTCAGCGGCGGTTCTACTCTGCAAAAGAGGATCACTCAACCGGGATGGACGGCAGAAATAGTGCCGAACATGCATAAACTTGCCGAAAGACTGCAAACCTCCTTTATTTGAGATGGGCGATTAGGGATTTTCTCCATAAGCAATGACAGCCAGTGACAGGCCTCATCCTTGACGCGTGGAGCTCTTATGAAATTTCGCTCGGTCCAGACCACCATCGCCTTGCTCGCCGGCGCCAGCATCCTGACCATAGTGGCAGCGCTCATCACCTACGCCCTCTATGCCAGCGGCCGTAGCCAGACTGTCACCCAAGAGCGCACCCAGAACCTGCTGGAACAGGTGATCGAGCGCCACCTCAGCGCCCTGGCACAGAACCAGGCTTTGCTGATCCAGCGTGAACTGGAATACCCGCTATTGATCAGCAGTGAGCTGGCCAACACCAACCGCCTGCTCGCCCTGCAGGATGAGAACGGCAGCCCACTGCTTTCCAGCAGCCGCGAAGAAATGCTCAACCTGCTCAAACAAGTGCAGGTTCAGCATCCCAAGCTTCTGGGTGTCTACCTTGGCTGGGAACCCAATGCCCTCGACAACAGCGACGACATCTATGCCGGCAGTGACAGCCCGGGCATGTCAGCCCAAGGGCGCTTCATACCTTGGGTCTACCCCAGCGACGATGGTGGTCTGAGCATTGACCTCCTTAGCCAGCTGGAAGACGAAAGCCTGCTGCCTACCGGCGTCAGAGCCGGCGAGTACTACCTGTGTCCACGGGAAAGCAAAAAAGCCTGCGTGATTGATCCGGCACCCTACGAGATGGGCGGTGAGATGGTGATGCTGGCCTCCTTTGTCAGCCCGATCATGGTCAATGGCCAGTTCAAGGGCATGGCCGGAGCCGACCTGGCGGTAAACTTTATCCAGGATCTGCTGCTCAACGCGGATCGCCAACTCTACGAGGGTGCCGGTGAGATGGCTCTGATTTCCAACCATGGACGCCTGATCGCCTCGACCCAAGCCCCGGACAAGCTCGGCAACCCGGCCACCGAGTTGCTCGATGCCAACGAGCTGGCCAATCTGAAACAACTGAGCCCAGGTCAGGTGCTCTACGACATCCATATCGAAGAAGACCCGGCAGAAAGCCATATCGAGCTATTTCTCTCCTTTAACGTCGGTAATACAGATGCACGCTGGACCCTGATGCTGGTACTGCCACTCAACACAGTGATGGCCGATCTGCAGCACTTGCATGACGAGCTGAGCAGCCAGCGCCAGGCCGACACCCTGAACATGACCCTGGTCGGGCTGTTGATTGCCGGCCTTGGCCTGCTGGTGATCTGGCTGGTCAGCCATGGCATCGCCAAACCGCTCAAGCAGATGGCGGCCATGCTCGACAATATCGCCCAGGGCGATGGTGACCTGACGCAACGCCTGGAGGTCGACCGCGAGGACGAACTGGGCGCTATCGCCAGGGGCTTCAATACCTTTCTCGGCAAGCTGCAAGCCATGATCAGCCAGGTGGTTGGCTCGGTGCAGAAGGTCAGCGACTCCTCGGAGCACACTGCAGATATCGCCATCCGTACCAATCAGGGCGTACAGAAACAGCTGGCCGAGATCGACCAGGTGGCCACCGCCGTGCATGAAATGACCGCCACCGCCCAGGATGTGGCACGCAATGCCACCCACGCCGCCGAGGCGGCCAACCATGCCGACCAGGCCGCCAACCAGGGCCGCCAGACGGTACAGCGCACGGCCGAGGCCATCACCGCCCTGGCCGCGGAGATCGGCCGCGCCGTGGGCGTGGTGCAGACCCTGGCCAAGGACAGCGAGAACATCAACGCCATTCTGGTGGCCATCCGCGGCATCGCCGAGCAGACCAACCTGCTGGCCCTCAATGCGGCCATCGAGGCGGCCCGCGCCGGTGAACAGGGCCGCGGCTTTGCCGTGGTGGCCGACGAGGTGCGCAACCTGGCGCAGAAGACCCAGCAGGCCACCGAAGAAATCCAGAACATGATCCAGCAACTGCAGCAGGGCACCCGGGACGTGGTGACGGTCATGCAGGACAGCCAGGACAAGACCCAGCTCAGCGTGCAGCAGGCCAGCGATGCGTCCCAGGCCCTGGAATCCATCACCCAGGCGGTGTCGGTGATCAATGATATGAACACCCAGATCGCCAGCGCCGCCGAGGAGCAAAGCGCGGTGGCCGAGGACATCAACCGCAATGTCACCAATATCGGCCAGGTGGCCAACGAGGTGGCCAGCGGCGCCGACGAGGCCAGCCAGGCCAGCGCCGAGCTGACCAAGCTGGCCGAGCAGCAACGCCGGCTGATCAATCAGTTCAAGGTCTAGGAGCCGAGCGGCTCAATACAGAGGGCTACGCCGGTGTCAGGCACTCCGGCGCATCCAGCGCCGGGTCATTGACCAGGCTGGCCAGGGCCCGCTCGCGCAATGGCAGCCGTGGCCGCTCAAGCAGGGCCTGCAGGTCTGCAGGTGCGGCTTCGGGGTTCAACCAGAGCGCCTGGGCGGCGGCATCGAGCAGCAGGGGGCGACGCAGTCCGGCGGCCTCCTGGGTCACCAGGGCGGTGCTCAGGTAGGTATGCCCGGAAACCGGATAGGCCTCCCAGAGTGCGGCGAAATACAGGATCGAGTCTTCCCCGGTCATCCAGTACGCACGCTTGCGCGCACTGCCCCGCCACTCGTAGAAACCGTTGGCCGGCACCAGGCCGCGACGCAGGCGAAAGGCCTCGCGAAACATCGGCTGCGCGGCCAGGGTTTCGGCCCGGGCCTGGGCCGGGCTTTTGCTCAGGTCGGTAAGCCAGGCCGGAGTCAGGCCCCAGCGCACCCGACTGAGCTGCCGCACACCCTCCACCTGACGCAGCAGCAGCACCTGGGCGGCCGGGGCAATATTCCAGTGGGGCTGCTGGTCAGCGGGGAAGCCTGGCAGCGCGGCAAACTCGGCAGACCAGCGAAACAGGGCAAAACGTCCACACATGGGCAGGCTCTGAAAATAGGCGATGTGATCATCACAAACAGCGTCCAGCCATGCCCAGCGAGCCGAGACAGGTCCCGTAGGGTGCGCCGTGCGCACCAGGGGCTCTGCGTTCGAGCAGGGGCGCACGGCGCAACCTATCCGCCGCCACCGGGCTCAACACAGCAGCACGCCCTGACACGACTCCGGCTCATCGCCAGGCAAGGGTTGCGCCGCATTGTACGCGGCGATCAGCTGCTGCGCGCGCTCAGCCTGCGCATCGTCCACCAGCAGGCCCAGCAGGCCGCTGGCCGGCAACTCGCCGACAGCACCGGCCAGGTGCCGACCGGTCAGATAGGCCTCCACGCCTTCACTGGCCAGCATGGCCTGCAGCAGCTCGCCCTCCATGGTGTCCTGCGGTTCATAGATTCGCTGCATCAGTCATTCTCCGTGCGCACCGCCAATGACCACTGGCAGCCATCGGTGCGCAATTCGAACAGCACCGGCCGGCAACAGACCGGGCAATCCTCGATGTACTGCTGGTCGCCAGCGGACAGATCCAGGACGGCCTCTACCGCCTCGCCACAATAGGGGCATTCATAGTCCTGGTACTCCAGCATCTCAGCCTCCGTGTGACTTGCGCGTATAATCGCCGGTCTATAGCTGGCCCCGAACCTCGTGACGCGGGCACCCTTCTGCAGCCAACCACAAGAGAACATGATGGGCGAATTCGATGCCATCCGACCTTATGCCGACGCCGAAGTGCCCGCCGTCATGGCGCGCCTGCTGACGGATCAGGCCTTTCTCGACACGCTCACCCGCTTTCGCTTCCCGCGCCTGGCCGGTTCGTTCGCCTGGCTGCTCAAACCACTTATAGCCTATCGCCTGAAACTTGAGTTCCGCGGCGTTGACAGCGTGGCGGCCCTGCAGGCGAAAATCGAACCCTATATCGACCGCACGGTGGAGCACGCCACCGATGGCGTGACCTATTCCGGCACGGAAAACCTGTCGCGGGGCAACGCCTACCTGTTTCTCGCCAACCACCGCGACATCGTTATGGACCCGGCCTTCGTCAACTACGCCGTGTACCACGCCGGCCTGACCACGCCGCGCATCGCCATTGGCGACAACCTGCTGCAAAAGCCCTTTGTCAGCGACCTGATGCGCCTGAACAAGAGCTTTATCGTGCACCGCTCCCTGAGCGGCCGGCGCGAAAAGCTGGCGGCCTTTCAGCTGCTGTCGGCCTATATCAACCATTCGATCATCAAGGATGGCGAATCGATCTGGATCGCCCAGGCCGAAGGCCGCGCCAAGGACGGTGATGACCGCACCGACTCGGCCATCCTCAAGATGTTCCATATGAGCCGCAAGGACGAGCCCTTTGCCGAGGTGATCAACTCTCTAAAGCTGATACCGGTGTCCATCAGCTACGAATACGACCCCTGCGACCAGGCCAAGGCCCGCGAGCTGTTTATCCGCGAAAGCACCGGCAGCTACCAAAAGGCGCCCGGCGAGGACGACCAGAGCATTGCCCTGGGCATTACCGGCTACAAGGGCCGGGTGCATATCCACTTCGGCCAGCCGATTCGTCAGTGCCCGGAAGACCCCAAGCAACTGGCCCACGCCGTGGACCAGCAGATCCTCACCGGCTATCGCCTGTTCCCCGTGCATTACCTGGCCTACGCCATGCACAACGAGCGCGACCCGCAACTGGCCGTAGCGGCTGCCGAAGAACTGTTCCCGGCCGAAGAACTGGCCAAGGCCCGCAGCGAATGGCAACGCCGCCTGGATGCCTGCCCGGCCGAACAGCGAGCGCAGCTGATCCGCCAATATGCCAATCCGGTGCGTAATCAGTATCGGATCAAGGCCGGTCTACCGCTCTAGTCGGTGTGCGAGATACAAAAAAGGCAGCCCATGGGCTGCCTTTTTTGTAGACATTGCAGCGGATTAAAGCTGGGTGCTGACCCAGGACAACAGCAACGCCAGCATCAGCGTCGCCATACCAAACCCATAGAAGAAGCGGTTGATCCGTGCGGTCGGTTCATCTTCGGCATACTCGGCCTCGCTCAACTCGCCCCCGGCCAGCAAACGTGCCGCGACACGCTGCTCGCGTACCCGGGTAGCCAGCAACAGCCAGGCCCCGGCCAGTGCGAAAAACAGCGCCAGCCCATTGAGCAACTGCGCCGGATAGGCGAGGAACAGCGACCACAGCACCTGCAACGACATCTTCAACCTCGACTTCGGGCCGCGCGCCCGCGCACAACCCGTATGACAACAGCACGCCGCGACCATCCAGCGCGTGCACAAGGGCGCGCAGTCTACCCAATCGCTGTTCGGTCCCGATCCCTTTCCGACGAACTGCAAGAAAAGTGACCAACTGGTCTAAACGCTGTCATATTCATGATCTATGGTCTTAAAGGCCCTGGGCAACTCAGCCAGCCCCAGAGCCAACCCATTACTCACGGAGGAATAACCCATGCTGCATGCGCAACCCCATGACCAGGACTACCTGATCGACAGCCTGGATGAAGTCGAGGCGGTGATCGATGAGCTGTCGTTCAACGTGCAGGATCACAACTGGCTGGTGTACTGCACCCTGGGCGGACATGAACACTACGCCCTGCCCGATATCCATTTGCCCGGCCACTACAGCGAAGCGGCCTGACAGCCCCCATAAAGCACAAAGCCCGGCTAAGCCGGGCTTTGTGCTTTATGGGGAAAGACTTATTGCGCCAGCATCTGCGCCACGGCCGGGTCCTTGAAGGCTCGGGTCAGGGCATCGCTGAGCACGTCGCTGATCAGCTTGGTATTGGTGGCCTGATTGGGCGCCATGCCGAAACGCTGGTTGAGCGAGGCGCCATAACGCCCGCTGTAACGACGGTTGGCATTCTGCACGTCAATGCGCATGGTGGCGGCGATATCGGCCTCGGTCACGTACAGACCTTCCTTGGGCGACTGGTACTTCAGTTCGGCCAGGGTCAGGGTCAGTTGCGGCGCATTGTAGGCGCCGGCCGTGGGGGTAAAGCCGAGCAGGCGTACCGCGGCCTCGGCCTGAGCCTGCAGTTTGGGCAATACATCCTGGCCGCTGACGCTGATGGCACTGGTGTCCGGGTACAGGCCGCCGCGCGTACCCAGCACCGGAGAAGGACGACCGTCAGCCACCCGCACCACCACCGGCTGCCCCTGACCCACTGCGGTCAGCGGCGCATTGATGGTCGGTTGTGGGCGGAGTTGTTGCGGGCTGTGGGCACAGCCCACCAAGGCCAGGCTGGTCAGGGTAATCAGACCAAACAACAGACGCTGCAGCATGCTTATCTCTCCAAAAGGGGGTAAGGCAAAAGTGGCCGCAGTATAACCAGCACGACCTGGACCTAACAGGGCCTTGCTGGGACCTCATGGCGACGATTTTGGTTCCCGTCACGGCGCTGTCACGACGCTCTGGCATAAGACTTTAGTCTTCCCCAGCCGTGAGTCATCGCCATGTTTTCACTTCGCGCCCTGCTCGCTCCGCGCCCGCTCAAGCGCTGTTTTGCCCTGCTCGATGCCCAGGGCATCTGTCGCGCCTTGCGCCACTCAGCCCAGGCGCCACAAGGCCTTGGCTGGATCGAGGTGGAATCCATCGGCCCGCACTGGCTCGGGCAGCAGCTGCCGGCCAGCGTCAGAATCGTTGCCAGGCAGCATCCCGCCTTTCGCCACGAGGCCTTGAGCGCCTGATCACCGGTCGAAGAAAAGCCACGCCAGACAATCAATTTTTCCGCTTTGGCCTTATAATCTCGCCCCGATTATAAGGACGCCTCCTGTTCGGGCCTTGCCGTACCGCTGATGCATCTCCATCGGCCACGCCCCAGAGAGTCGCCCACTTCGCGCTGCCGCCCAGGTCGCCGCCTTTACCCAGACGCAGAATGCCTTGCAACCATGCAAGGCACTGCCATGCCGGTAATAAAGGCCCGCGGTGCAGACGTGCTTGAGGTTCACAGCTCCAAAAGAGCGTGAAAGAAACGATTGAAAAACTTCACGAGAGTGTGGCGAAAATGAACGATCTTGCGGCAGTGATCTGCATCCTGAGTCTTCCCCCCTTCAACCACGAGTGTCTCGTCGACTGCTGATCGGCTGTGCTTTGGGCACAAGCCAACTAACGTCTATTGAGTGCTGGTTTGCGGAGAAGTGGTAATGACGCAGAACGAATACGAAACGATGGATGTGGTGCTGGTCGGAGCCGGCATCATGAGTGCGACCCTGGCCGTACTGCTCAAGGAGCTTGACCCCGGTATCAAACTGGAAGTGGTTGAACTGATGGCCTCCGGGGCCATCGAGAGTTCCAACCCCTGGAACAACGCCGGCACCGGCCACGCCGCCCTGTGCGAACTGAACTACACGCCGGAAGCGGCAGACGGTTCGATCGACATCAAGAAGTCGATCACCATCAATACCCAGTTCGAAGAATCCAAGCAGTTCTGGGCCTACCTGGTCAATAAAGGCGCCATCGGCTCGCCCCGCTCCTTTATCAACTCGGTGCCGCACATGAGCCTGGTGCGCGGCCAGGAAGGCATCGCCTACCTGAAGAAACGCTTCAACGCGCTGACCCAGCACCATGCCTTCAGCGGCATGGAGTACACCGAGGACCGCGCCACCATCGCCAAATGGGCGCCGCTGCTGATTCCCGGCCGCGACCCCAGCGAACCTCTGGCCATGACCCGCGCCGAAGGCGGCACCGACGTCAACTTCGGCGCCGTGACCCAGAAGATGCTCGACTACCTGGGCAAGCAGGCCGAGACCAAGGTGACCTGCAACCAGAGGGTCACCGATCTCAAGCGTGATGGTGACGGCTGGCGAGTCAGCATCAAGGACACCCAGAACGGCAGCAATCGTCAGATCCGTGCCAAGTTCGTCTTCCTCGGCGCTGGCGGCGCCGCCCTGCCGCTGCTGCAACTGTCCGGCATTCCGGAGAGCAAGGGCTTTGGCGGCTTCCCGGTCAGCGGCCAGTGGCTGCGCTGCGACAACCCCGAGGTGGTCAAGCAGCACCAGGCCAAGGTTTACAGCCAGGCGGCCGTGGGCTCACCGCCCATGTCGGTGCCGCACCTGGACACCCGCGTGGTGGACGGCAAGACCTCGCTGCTGTTCGGCCCCTATGCCGGCTTCTCCACCAAGTTCCTGCGTCACGGCTCCTTCCTCGACCTGCCGCTGTCGGTACGGGCCAACAATATCGGCCCGATGCTGGCCGTGGCCCGCGACAACATGGACCTGACCCGCTACCTGATCAAGGAAGTGATGCAGTCCGAGGCGCAGCGCCTGGAAACCCTGCGCGGCTTCTATCCCGAGGCCAAGGCCGAGGACTGGCGCCTGGAGATGGCCGGCCAGCGCGTGCAGATCATCAAGAAGGACCCGAAGAACGGCGGCATCCTGCAGTTCGGTACCGAACTGGTGGCCGCCGCCGACGGTTCCATCGCGGCCCTGCTGGGTGCCTCGCCGGGCGCCTCGGTTACCGTGTCGATCATGCTCGACCTGCTTAACCGCTGCTTCCCCGAGCAGGTCAAGTCCGAGGCCTGGCAGCGCAAGCTGCATGAGATCTTCCCGGCCATGGGCAAGGTCCTGGCCAGCGACCCCGAGCGCTACCGCGAGGTCCAGGCGCGCTCCGATGCGCTGCTGCAACTGGCCGCGCTGGAGCAGCCGGTCAGCGCCTAAGCCACGCCCCACAAAAAAACCGCCGTAATGGCGGTTTTTTTGTGGGGCATACACATCATGTAGGCATACAGGACTCTGGCTTAGGCGGACGCTGCCAGGGGGTGAAAGCTGAAATAGAAGCGCAGCGCATCGACCAGCTCCAGGTAATCGGCGGGGGGCGCCACCAGGGCAAAGCCCGAGTCAAAGCTGCCGGGGGTGACATCCTCGCGAGACCACTGACAGTTGGCAGAAAAGTCGATGCAGTGCAGGCCCTGCTGGCCGGGGATCTTCAGCCGCATATCGAAACGCGCGCCCACCAGCATGGGCAGCTGGCTGATCAGCAGCAAGCCGTCCAGGGAGACATTGCCGATGTAGCCCATCGGCTTGTCGGTAAAGCGGTTGAACACCTTCAGGTAGTAGGGCAGCTGATGGCGCTCGATGCGGCGTTGCACGGGCATAGGCATGCTGGCACAGGGCTATAGGAGCCTTTGAGTATGGCCCCACACCCCGCCATCAGCCAGGCTCAGGAGCAGTGTTCGGATAGCTGGTCGCGTAGCTGCTGACGAGCGGTATCCAGCTCGGCATCACTGTAGTAATGCCGCGAACCGTCGATCATGGTCTGGTAGTAACGCTGGCCGGGGGCGATATCGCTCAGCGCCTGGCGCAGGCGTTCACACTGGGCATTGCGCTCGGCACGGAACTCGCTGGCCTGGATGCGCGTCTGCTCCTGCTCGGCCTGGCGGGCCTCATAGAAGCGTGCGACGCGCTCTTCACGCTCCCGGGTCTGCTCATCGCGCTCGATGATCTGCGGCTTGACCTCGACCTGCTGGGCCTGGGCACCCGCCGCGGGGCGCTGACCGAAGTGCACCCGGCCCTGCTCATCGGTCCAGCGATAGATTTCGGCCGAGGCCAGGGCCGGCAATAGAAGAAGGCACAACAGAAGACGCATGGGGTCCCTCCGGAAAAGCTGGAAAAATACCCGCTTTCCGACAGAACCTCATATTTCACCGACAAATGGTCATGGCGTAGCCGGCGATACCTTGACCGCCGCCGGCAGGCCGTCGTGACCCAGCTGGCGCAGCGTGTCCATGCGCGCCCGGGCCCGGTAGGCGTACTCGCTGGCCGGGTAGTGGGTGAGGATGAACTGATAGGTCTGCATGGCATCGACAAACAGCGCCTGCCGCTCCAGGCACTGGCCGCGCAGCAGGGAGATCTCCGGCTGCATCTGGCGCCGCGAGCGGCTGGTGCGCTCGGCCTTGGACAGCGACAGAATGGCCGCCTCGCACTCGCCCCGTTCGTAGGCCTCGTAGGCATTGTTCAGATGACGGTCGAACGAGTAGCGATTGCACCCGGCCAGCCCCAGTAGCACACAGACGATCAGTAAAATTCGCATAGACGTCCTCCTTCGCTGTGCAGTGTATCGACTGCGGCGGAAAAATCTGCAGGCCCATATCCTCCGATGGGTCTTGCCGCGCCGGACTTGGAGCAGAGCCCTGGGGCTGACTAGACTGACGGCCACGGCCAAGCCAATCCGGAGCCTCCATGCCTGTCCTTCGTTGCCTGCTGACCCTGCTTGGCCTGGGCCTGCTCGGCGCCTGCTCGCCCACCACTCCGCTGTTTATCGCCCAGGTCGCCACCCATGAGGTGGTGGAATACAAGACCCTGAAGAACAACCGCATGCTCGCCGCCATCGAGGAGGAAGGCGACCTGCTGACCTACAGCGCCCAGGCCATCCGTGATGACCGCAGCGAAAAGGCCGAGCAGCTGTACCTAACCGGCTACCGTGACCGCAACCTGAGCGACGAAGTACGCGCCATCGCCCTGTACCAGGCCGGCCTGCTCTATATGAACCGTTTTAACGAGGGCCGCGACGACACCAAGGCCCTGGGCTACCTCAAGCAGGTGCTCGACGAATTTCCCGCCAGCCGCGCCGCCGAACGGGCCGAGGCGCGCATCCTGCTGATCCGCCAGCGCCATGCCGAGCCGGTGCACAAGAGCGCCCGGGAGCTGCTAGCGCACTGGCAACCGGATTACCGCCTGGATCTGTACAAGGCCAGCCTGGATCCGGACATGACCCTGCTGTCGCGCCGCGCCGTGCTGAAGAACCGGGTCGAGGAGGCCGAGGAACTCTATCTGCTGGCCCTGAGCGACCCGGGCATCCCGGCCGACATCAAGGAAAAGGCCCTGTACCAGCTGGCGCTGATGCACCAGGCCGCGGATAACCCCAACGCCGACCGCGACAAGGCCATCCGCTACCTGCGCCGCCTGCTGGTGCAGTTCCCCCACAGCCCGCTGCAGGCCAAGGCCGCGCGCCATCTGGACCAGGCGCTGAACAGCAGCATGCCGTGACCACAGGGCGCAACAGGTAGTGCAGCACAGCCATGACTACAGAGTCGCGGCGTAGTAGCCTGCATGGCAGACGCTATCCATGGAGTGCCTGCATGACCTTTCGCCGCAGCAAAATCGTCGCCACCCTCGGCCCCGCCAGCAACAGCCCCGAGATTCTCGAACAACTGATCATCGCCGGCCTGGATGTGGCCCGGCTGAACTTTTCCCACGGCACCCCGGACGAGCACAAGGCCCGCGCCAGGCTGGTACGCGAACTGGCGGCCAAGCACGGCCGTCATGTTGCCCTGCTCGGCGACCTGCAGGGGCCGAAGATCCGCATCGCCAAGTTCGCCAATAAGCGCATCGAACTGAAGGTTGGTGATCGCTTCAGCTTCTCCACCAGCCACCCGCTGACGGCCGGTACCCAGGACATCGTCGGCATCGACTACCCGGACCTGGTCAAGGACTGCGGCGTGGGCGACGAGCTGCTGCTGGACGACGGCCGCGTGGTGATGCGGGTGGTCGAGGCTACAGCCGATACCCTGCACTGCGAGGTGACCATCGGTGGGCCGCTGTCCGACCACAAGGGCATCAACCGCCGCGGCGGCGGGCTGACCGCCCCGGCCCTGACCGACAAGGACAAGGCTGATATCAAGCTGGCCGCCGAGATGGAACTGGACTACCTGGCCGTGTCCTTCCCCCGCGACGCCGCCGACATGGACTATGCCCGCCGACTGCGCGACGAGGCCGGCGGCACGGCCTGGCTGGTGGCCAAGATCGAACGCGCCGAGGCGGTGGCCGACGACGCCACCCTGGACGGCCTGATCAGCGCCAGCGACGCGGTAATGGTGGCCCGTGGCGACCTCGGCGTGGAAGTCGGTGATGCCGAACTGTGCGGCATCCAGAAAAAGATCATCCAGCGCGCCCGGCGCCTGAACAAGGCGGTGATCACCGCCACCCAGATGATGGAATCGATGATTCACAACCCGATGCCGACCCGCGCCGAAGTGTCCGACGTGGCCAACGCCGTGCTGGACTACACCGATGCGGTGATGCTGTCGGCGGAAAGTGCCGCCGGTGCCTACCCGCTGGAGGCCGTGCAGGCCATGGCGCGCATCTGCCTGGGGGCGGAGAAGCACCCCACCAGCCAGAAGTCCGGCCACCGCATGGGCCTGACCTTCGAACGCTGCGACGAAAGCATCGCCCTGGCAGCCATGTACACCGCCAACCACTTCCCCGGGATCAAGGCCATCATCGCCCTGACCGAAAGCGGCCATACCCCGCTGATCATGTCGCGCATCCGCTCATCGGTGCCGATCTTCGCCTTCTCTCCGCACCGCGAAACCCAGGCCCGCGCCGCCCTGCTGCGCGGCGTCTACCCGGTGCCCTTCGACCCGGCGGCGCTGCAGCCCAGCGAAGTCAGCCAGGCGGCGGTGGACGAGCTGATCAAGCGTGGCGTGGTCGAAGCCGGCGACTGGGTGATCCTGACCAAGGGCGACAGCTACCACACAATTGGCGGCACAAACACGATGAAGCTGCTGCATGTGGGGGAGCCGCTGGTTTAGCTGCAAGCAAGAGGCTCGGCGCTAGCCTGCCACATGTGAAAGGCCGCTCCATCGAGCGGCCCTTTCCTATCCGTAGGGTGCGCCATGCGCACCGCCGTATAAGCCCAGGTGCGCACGGCGCACCCTACGCGAACCTGGAAAAATCCGGGGTACGCCGCTGCATAAAGGCGCTCAGTGCCTCGATGGCCTCGGGCGAGCGTAGGCGCTGGCCGAACAGCGCGCCCTCCTCCTCAATCACCCGGCGCAGCTGCTCGCGATCCGGGGCGCGCATCAGGCGCTTGCTGTCGACCACCGCCGCCGGGGCCAGTTGCTCGAAGCGTTTGGCCATATCCCGCGCCTTGGCCAGGGTGGCTGCGCCATCCTCCAGGGCCTGGTTGGCAATGCCCCAGCTGGCGGCCTGCTCGCCGGTGAAACCCTGTCCGAGCAGCAGCAGCTCGGCGGCCCGGGCATGGCCGAGCAGGCGCGGCAGGATCAGGCTGGAGCCGTACTCCGGGCACAGGCCCAGGTTGACGAAGGGCATCTTCAGGGTCGCATCGCGGCTGACATAGACCAGATCGCAGTGCAGCAGCAGCGTGGTGCCAATGCCCACCGCCGGGCCGCTGACCGCCGCCACCACCGGCTTGCTGAACTCGAACAAGGCCAGCATGAATTGAAACACCTCGCTACCCAGACCGGTGGGCGGCGCCTGGATAAAGTCGGCCACATCGTTGCCACTGGTAAAGCACTGCTCGCTGCCGGTGATCAGTACGGCGCGCACGCTCCTGTCCTGATCGGCCTGACGCAGCACCTCGGCCATACCGCTGTACATGGCGCGGGTCAGGGCATTCTTCTTCTCCGGGCGATGCATGCGCAGGATCAGCAGCGCGCCATTGCGTTCGACTTGCAGGTGTTCGCTCATAGGGGCTCCAAAACCTCGGGGTACGCCGCGTCGCCCAGACCGCGCGCAGCAGAAAGCGGATGTAGCGGAATCGAGTGTGCACAGCCTGGGCGGGCCAGGCATCCTACATATGGGGTAGAAACCGGTCGGCGAATATCTGACTACGCGGCAAACCCACCATATAGAGGCGCCGGGCACATTCGTCGAGCGTGGCAGGATGGCCACAGAGTAAGGCGCGGGTCTGCCGCGAAACAAGGCGCAGTTGTGCCAAAGCCGGCTGCAACTCGGCCGTCGTCCAGTACTCCACCTGTAGCCCGGGATGCTGTGCCGCCAGCTCGGCCAGGGGCTCACGCAGGTAATGGGCGGCCGGCTCATGGGCCACATGGATCAACCGCAGCGGCCCCTGGTGTCCCTGACGCAGCGCCTCGCGCAGCAGGCCATAGAGCGGCGCCAGGCCGGTGCCGGAGGCCAGCAGCCAGAGCGGATGGTTGTGCCAGTCCGGATCATAGTGCAGGGCGCCGCCACGCAGCTCGCCCAGGCGCAGCGTATCGCCCGGCTGCAGGGCGCGGGCCGCATCGCGAAAGGCACCGCGCTGGCGACAGTCGATATGCACCTCCAGCCAGTTATCCTCCCCCGGCAGGCTGGCCAGGGAATAGGGCCGGGCCACACCACCTGCGCTCCATAGCAGCAGGTGCTGCCCCGCCTGATAGCGCAGCGGCCGCTCGGGCTGCAGACGCAGGCGCAATACCTCGGCCCCCAGCCAGTCGCAGGCCAGCACCCGGGCCGGCCGGCCATCGCGCTCGGGGTCGAACAGCTCAACCTGCAGATCCTCGACGACCCGGCACTGGCAAGCCAGGCGCCAACCCTGGGCACGCTGCTCCACACTCAGGGCCTCGGGCTGCTGGTCTTCGGGCTCGCCCGCCAGGCAACGCACCAGGCAGGCATGGCAACTGCCGGCACGACAGCTGTAGGGCACGGCCAGATTGGCACCCAACAGGGCATCGAGCAGATTGGTAGAGGCAGGAACGTCATGCCGCTGCGCCCCCACGCGCAACTCAGGCATCGGCATCCTCCCAGGTCGCGGCGCAGCGGTTGCGGCCGTCGCGCTTGGCCTGGTACAGGGCCTGATCGGCCCGTTGCAGGGCATCGTCCAGGTCATCGTCCTTGCCCACCAGGGTCATGCCGATGGACAGGCTCAGCGCACCGACCTTGACCCCCAACGGTTCGGCGTGATTGAACGCCTCGCGCAGGCGCTCGCAGCAGGCGGAGAACTGATCGGCCTCGGTATTGGGCAGCAGCAGGACGAACTCCTCGCCGCCATAGCGGGCGATCACATCACCGTCACGCAGGCAGGCCCGCGCCACCGCGGCGAAGGTCTGCAGCACCCGATCGCCGGCGGCATGACCATGTACATCGTTGATGCGCTTGAAGTGATCCAGATCGAGCAGGGCCAGGCCATGCTGGCAACCATGACTCAGGCTGTTCAGTTCATGGCTGGCCAGGCGCAGGAAATGCCGGCGGTTGCACAGGCCAGTCAGCTCGTCGGTGGCGGCCAGGTCTTCCAGCTGGCGCATCATGCCGCGCAGGGTGTCCTGGTGCGCCTGCAGGGCAAAACGGCGCTGACGCATGCGCTGGCGCATGGCCTGGGCATAGGTGGCGAACAGGCACAGCCACATCAACACCACTGCCAGCACGCAGGCCTGCATGATCGCCAGGCGCGGATCGGCCAGCTGGAAGCGGTAGCCCTCGTAGAGGTTGAGCGCGGCGAAACCGCAGAAGGCGAACAGCGCGCAGCGCACGAAGACCCGCGGCGGCAACTGGAACACACCAAACAGCATGATCAGCACATAGATCACCAGCATGCTGCCGCGGCCTTCATCGAACAGCCCGAGCAGCAGGGTCAACCAGGCCAGGGCAGTGAGCACCTGGGCCTCGGTCAGGCTGGGATCGGCAAAGCGCAGATTGCGCCGGCTAAGAAACAGGGTGAGAAACACCAGCTGGCTGGCGGCAGCGCCCAGGGTCAGCAACACCGCGGTCTGCGCCGAGGCCTGGAACAGCCCGACAAAGAAGCCCACCCAGCACAGCAGGGCGGTCAGCGCATAGGTCGCCACGGCCATGCCGAAGCGCTTCAGCAACAGGCCTTGCAGGGTTCGCTGGGTAGCACGCTGGCGACTGGTGCTCATGGACTCCATCCCATACTGGCATCTAGCCGTCACTGTACTCGCGTGTGCCGGGCATGCCTAGCCCGGCCAAGGATGGGTACATAGGCCGTTCATCGCCTGCGCTCAACGACCAAGGTCGCAGGCCGGCAGGTGTCCGCCCTGCCCCGGGCGCGCTATACTGCCGCGCCTTTTTTGTTGCCTGCCATCGGTGGCGGCAACCCGAAGGGCCGTCGCGGAGTGACGTGAATAATTGCTCCCGGCAATTTTTTGTGGCCTGCCAAGCTTGGCGGCCACCCAAGTAGACCGCCGCGGGGCGAGATAAAAATCGCGCCCGGCCCTGTTTTCGCCGTTGCGCCGGCCCAGATTCGGCGCTTCCTTTATAGATGTTCCCAGCCAGAGGAGCGCCCCTGCATGACCGTGATCAAGCAAGACGATCTGATCCAGAGCGTCGCCGATGCCCTGCAGTTTATTTCCTACTACCACCCCGTGGACTTTATCCAGGCCATGCACGAGGCCTACCTGAAGGAAGAGTCGCCGGCGGCCAAGGACTCCATGGCGCAGATCCTGATCAACTCGCGCATGTGTGCCACCGGCCACCGCCCGATCTGCCAGGACACCGGCATCGTCACCGTATTTATCAAGGTCGGCATGGACGTGCGCTGGGACGGCGCCACCATGAGCGTCGACGACATGATCAACGAAGGCGTGCGCCGCGCCTACAACCTGCCGGAGAACGTCCTGCGCGCCTCGATCCTGGCCGACCCGGCCGGTGCACGCAAGAACACCAAGGACAACACCCCGGCGGTGATCCATTACGCCATCGTCCCCGGTGACAAGGTGGAAGTGGACGTCGCGGCCAAGGGTGGCGGCTCGGAGAACAAGTCGAAGATGGCCATGCTCAATCCGTCCGACTCCATCGTCGACTGGGTCCTCAAGACCGTGCCGGAAATGGGCGCTGGCTGGTGCCCGCCGGGCATGCTCGGCATCGGCATCGGCGGCACCGCCGAGAAAGCCGCGGTGATGGCCAAGGAAGTGCTGATGGAGCACATCGACATCCATGAGCTGAAGGCCCGTGGCCCGCAGAACCGTATCGAGGAACTGCGCCTGGAGCTGTTCGACAAGGTCAACCAGCTGGGCATCGGCGCCCAGGGCCTGGGCGGCCTGACCACCGTGCTCGACGTCAAGATCATGGACTACCCGACCCACGCCGCGTCGCTGCCGGTGTGCATGATCCCCAACTGCGCCGCCACCCGTCACGCCCACTTCGTGCTGGACGGCAGCGGCCCGGCCGAGCTGGAAGCGCCGGACCTGTCCGCCTACCCGGAAATAGTCTGGGAAGCCGGCCCGAGCGCGCGCCGGGTGAACCTGGACACCATCACCCCGGAAGAGGTGCAGAGCTGGAAGCCGGGTGAGACCATCCTGCTCAACGGCAAGATGCTCACCGGCCGCGACGCCGCGCACAAGCGCATGGTCGACATGCTGAACAAGGGCGAGCAGCTGCCGGTGGACCTCAAAGGCCGCTTTATCTACTACGTCGGCCCGGTCGATCCGGTTCGTGAAGAGGTGGTCGGCCCGGCCGGCCCCACTACCGCCACGCGGATGGACAAGTTCACCCGGCAGATCCTGGAAAGCACCGGCCTGCTGGGCATGATCGGCAAGTCCGAGCGCGGCCCGATTGCCATCGAGGCGATCAAGGACAACAAGGCGGTGTACCTGATGGCCGTGGGCGGCGCTGCTTATCTGGTGGCCCAGGCGATCAAGAAGTCCCAGGTGCTGGCCTTCGAAGAACTCGGGATGGAAGCCATCTACGAGTTCGAGGTCAAGGACATGCCGGTGACCGTGGCGGTCGACACCAAGGGCGAGTCGGTGCATATCACCGGCCCGGCCATCTGGCAGAAGAAGATCCACGACAGCCTGGCCGTCGAGATCAAGTAAGCCAGACGGCAAGCACAATAAACCCGGCCAAGGCCGGGTTTATTGTTTCTGTCATTCGGCCAGGTAGGCGCGCAGGTGCGGGTCACCGAGCAATTGCACCACCCCCAGCGCAATGGTGCCATCCAGAACCCGGTCGAGGCTGGCGGGGCTGCCATGGCTGACCTTGACGACACGGCGGTAGCCATTGCCCAGGCGCATTGCCACACTCATCTGCGAGCGGGTGTGCCATTGCTGTCGCTCAGCCGAAAAATCGATGACCTTCAGGGCCACTGTCTTGTGCACCGCCTCAGCCCCCGCCACGCCATGCCGGCCAACCTCTTCGGCCATGGACTCGACCAGGCGCGCAGTCACCGAGCGGTAGTTGAACAGCACATCGAGGGGGCCATAACTGAAGCGCCTTTCTTCGGCATCGGTCTGCTCATTGCTGATCGCTAACTGGCCGTTCACCACCAGGTCATCGATACGCGCCTCGCCTAACGGGTAGCGACCCGGCTCATAGCGAAAGGTCATGCAGCCGGTCAGCAGCAACGCCAACACAATCGGGAAAATCCGCGTCATGTGTCCCCCTTCTCGTCACCGCTAGACACACGGCTCTACACGCCGTAATCAATCATCCCGGGTCAGTACTTCCAGCAACTCCACCTCGAAAATCAGGTTGGAGCCGGGCTTGATATAGGCGCCGAACTCGCGCTCGCCATAGCCCAGCTCGGCAGGCACATAGAGCTTGCGCTTGCCGCCCACACGCATGCCCATCATACCGATATCCCAGCCCTTGATCACCCGGCCGGTGCCGATCACGCACTGGAAGGGCTTGCCGCGATCATAGGAGGAATCGAACTTGCGACCGTCCTCCAGATAGCCGTTGTATTGGGTGGTGATCAGGGCACCCTTGACCACCTCCTTGCCGTCACCCAGCTGGATATCTTCGATCTTCAGTTCAGTGATCATCGTGCTCGCGCTCCTGTCTGGCCATCTGCCGGCGCCGCTCTGGGCGCCCTGCAAGTCGAGACAACCGGCAGCGCACGCAAGTCACGCTGTCGTGGTTTCCAATATAGCCAATAACGCCGACAGGCCTTCGGCCAGTTGTGCCCGGGTGGCGGCCGGCAGCGGCGCGAGGATGCGCGCCTCGTTGGCCACATGGGCCTCCAGAGCGCGGTCGATCAGCTCGAGGCCGGCCGGGCTGAGCTGCACCAGCAGGCTGCGGGCATCGTGCGGGTTGGGCATGCGGCTGACCCAGCCAGCCGCCTCCAGCTGCTGCAGCTGCCGGGTCATGGTGCCGGAGGTGATCATCAACGCGGAAAACAGGGCGGTGGGCGCCAGGCAATAGGGCGCGCCACTGCGGCGCAGAGTCGCCAGCACATCGAACTCCCAGGCACTCAGGCCGAAACGCGCGAAGACCTGTTCCAGCTCGCGGCGCAGCAGCGCCGAACAGCGGCCGACGCGGCCGATCACCGCCATGGGGCTGGCATCGAGATCAGGACGCTCCTGGGCCCACTGCTGCAGGATGGTGTCGACGGCATCGCCGGGGCGGGACTGGGGCATGGTTGCTCCTCGATTATTTATCTTGAATTCAAGATAAAATCGCTCTAGGCTGAAATTATCTTGAATGCGAGATAATTTACATGAAACGCCAACTCCTGCATAACCCCTGGGTCAACACCCTGCTTACCGCCCTGGCGCCACTGATCTGGGGCTCCACCTATATCGTCACCACCGAACTGTTGCCGGCCGACCGGCCCTTTATCGCCGCCATGCTGCGGGTGCTTCCGGCCGGCCTGCTGCTGGTGCTGTGCTGCCGCCAGCTGCCGCTTCGCCAGGACTGGGGCCGCCTGCTGGTATTGGCGGCGCTGAATATCGGCGCCTTCCAGGCCCTGCTGTTCGTCGCCGCCTATCGCCTGCCAGGGGGGCTGGCCGCCGTGGTGGGGGCCATCCAGCCGCTGCTGCTGATGGCCCTGCTGTGGGGCCTGGAAGGCCGTCGTCCGGCCCAGCTGGCCATCGCCGCCAGCGTGCTGGGCATGGTCGGCATGGCCGCCCTGCTGCTATCGCCCGATTCGCACTGGGACAGCCTGGGCATCGCCGCGGCCTTTATCGGCATGGCCTGCATGGCCCTGGGCACCTACCTGACCCAACGCTGGCAAACCAGCCTGAGTCTGCTGCCCTTTACCGGCTGGCAGCTGCTGCTGGGCGGCCTGATGCTGCTGCCCCCGGCCCTGCTGCTAGACCCGCCGCTGCCAGCCCTGAGCCTGGCCCAGGGCCTGGGCTACGCCTACCTGTCGCTGTTCGGTGCACTGCTGGCCTATCTGCTGTGGTTCCGCGGCATTGCCCGGCTGTCGCCGGTGGCGGTGTCGTCCCTGAGCCTGCTGAGCCCGGTGACGGCCGTGCTGATCGGCTGGGCGCTGCTGGACGAGCGCATCACCGGCGTGGCCCTGATCGGCCTGCTCACGGTGCTGGGCAGCATCCTGCTGGTGCAGCGGGCCGCCCTGGCGAACGCCCCGGCACCAGCCTGCGACACCCCGCTGCCACCCCAACCCAGGAGCGCCCCATGAACACCGCGATCAAGACCGCCATCGAAACCCGTACCTCCACAACCCGCTACCAGCCGGGCCTGGCGCTGCCGGAGTCGAGTATCCGCGAGCTGGTGCAGCTGGCTACCCGCGCGCCATCGGCCTACAACCTGCAGAACTGGAAGTTCGTCGCCGTGCGCTCGCCGGCCGGCAAGGCCCGCCTGCATGACCTGGCCTACCAGCAGCGCCAGGTGCTGGATGCCGCGGTGACCTTTATCGTCTGCGGCACCCTGCAGGCGCATATCCGCCTGGCACAGCACCTGCAACCCTCGGTCGATGCCGGCATCCTGCCGGCCAGCGTCCAGCAGAGCTGGACCGCCATGGCCAGCGCCGCCCACGACGGCAACCCGCAGCTGCAACGGGACGAAGCGCTACGTTCAGCCTCACTGGCAGCCATGACCCTGATGCTGGCGGCCCAAGGCATGGGGCTGGCCAGCGGCGCCATGTCCGGCTTCGATGCCGCAGGGGTACGGCAGGCATTTGCCCTGGCCGCCGATGAACAGCCGGTCATGCTGATCACCGTTGGCCAGGCGGCGGCAGGCAACTGGCCGCAGAAGCGCCGGCGCCCCCTGCAGGAGGTGCTGGCCTTCGCCTGAGCAGCCGCTACTGCCGCTGCTGCACCCGGGGTGACAAGGCCAGTACATGACCCGGCCGCTGGCTGAGAAAGCGCGTACAGCTGACCCGCAGAAAGGAGGCGAAGTTGACCACCTCACCGCGGTAGTCCATGACCTCGTCATACAGCTTGGTGATCAGCTGGTTGGTGGTCATGCCGTCCACCGCGGCGATCTCGCTGAGGATGTCCCAGAACTGGTTTTCCAGGCGCAGGGTGGTGACCACCCCGCGTATGCGCAGCGAGCGCGCCCGCGACTCATAGAGAATCGGGTCGGCTTTGACATAGAGCTCGCACATGGCCGCACGCCTCCTTGGCGCCTGAGAACCTGTCGGCGATCCGGCGCCATTACGGCCCCGGATACCAACCCCAGCTTACAGGCTGATTTGCGTGCCGAGCAGCCCCAAAAAAGCCGCCAGCCAGCTGGGATGCGCCGGCCAGGCCGGAGCGGTGACCAGATTGCCCTGCACATGGGCCTGATCCACGGCGATGTCGATATAGTGCCCACCGGCCAGGCGCACTTCCGGGCCGCAGGCCGGGTAGGCGCTGCATTCGCGCCCCTGCAGCACGCCGGCCGCCGCCAGCAACTGGGCACCATGACAGACCGCGGCAATCGGCTTGCCGGCCTGATCGAAGGCCTGCACCAGCGCCAGCACCTGGGGATTGAGGCGCAGGTATTCCGGGGCGCGGCCACCGGGAATCAACAGGGCGTGGTAATCCTCGGCCCTGACCTGGGCGAAGTCGAAGTTCAGGGCAAAGTTGTGCCCCGGCTTCTCGCTATAGGTCTGCTCGCCCTCGAAGTCATGGATGGCGGTGCGCACGCTCTGCCCGGCGCTTTTATCCGGGCACACCGCATGCACCTGATGGCCGACCATGGACAGGGCCTGGAACGGCACCATCACCTCGTAGTCTTCGACGTAATCGCCCACCAGCATTAGAATCTTCTTCGCTGCCATGTGCCTGCTCCCTTGCTGAATTGAGAAGCACAGAGTGTTGTTCAGATCAGCCCGGTGCGGGTAATAACCCGGTACTACAGAGCCAGGCACGGATAGACGGTCGGCAATCGGTAGGGTGCGCCGTGCGCACCGAGGCCGGCTGCACGCGACGCCCCTAAGACGGCAGGCTGGACGCGTGACTATTCCAGCACTTCCTCATCCCGCTGCAGCACATAGGTGCAGCCGCTGTCGTCTTCCAGATAGTCGTGCACATAGAACATCAGGATTTCACCCAGGCCGGACTGAACCGCCACATAGTCACCGATATCCACGGTGAAATGGCCCTTGGACCCCGGTTTGGCCTCGCACTCGATGCGCGCATTGACGAACAGATCAGGCTCGCTGTCGCCGAAATAGTCCTCGCGCTCCGCCGCATCCCAGTCGGCCGGAGCCTCGAAGGGGCCGCAGAACAGCACCTTGGCATCGCCCAGATCCACTTCCTCGGCATCCGGGTCCTGCTCATCGGCGCGATAGACCGTGCAGCTCTGCGCGGCGGGGTTTTCCAGAATGGCCAGACGGCTCGCCAGTTGTTGCTCAGTTTCCATGGGGGGCATAACTCTCTCCGAGCGGTTGGCGCTTAACAGTTTGTTGAAAAACTACCTGCGTTGCCATCGCAGCGTTAAAAACAGGCTCAAAATGCTCATTTAGCACTCGTAAACTGCGCTTTTTCGCCTTTTTTTGCCTTGCGCTGGCGGCCTCGCCAACGTTTTTCAACCGACTGTAAGAACATGTTGTATGACTGACGCCGCATCGACACGGCACAGCGTAAGCAAGGGCAGGCTAAGCCCGAGCAGAAAATTTTGCGACTTAATTTAGCCTTAAGCCAGGCAGCCGAGACTCGCCCCCAGGTTCTCAGACGAGGTTCCGCTTATGGAGCTGCCTTGGGTGTATCACGATACCGCACTTGCACAGATCGGCCGCGAGCAGCCGCTCAGCCTGTACCTGGCCAACACGACCAGCCCACGCCGCGCGGGGATTGAAGCCTTTATCGGCGAACGCTTCGCCGTGCAGCATCAGGCGCGCATCCGTCACTTTCTGCCCTGCCTGCTCAGCCTGGAGGACGGCAGCGGCCAACTGCTCGGTGCCGTGGGCCTACGCAGTGCCAGCAGCGGCCCGCTGTTTCTCGAACGCTATCTGCACCAGCCGGTGGAGCAAGCCATGGCCCGGCACCCGCTGCCGCTGGCACCGCAGCGCAAACAGCTGGTGGAAGTCGGCAACCTGGCGGCCAGCAGCCCGGGCGCGGCGCGTCTGCTGATCGTCACCCTGACCGACCTGCTGGTGGCCCTGGGCTTTCGCTGGGTCTGTTTCACCGGCACCCAGGCCCTGCTCAACAGCTTTCAGCGCCTGGGCCTGACCCCCGTTGCCCTCGGCCCCGCCAACCCCGACTGCCTGGGCGATGAGCAGGCGGACTGGGGTCGTTACTACGACAACCACCCCCAGGTGATGGCCGGCGACATCTACGGCGGCCATCAGCGTCTGCTGCAACTGGGCACCTACCCCCGCCTCGGCCACCAGGCCTTCTATGCCCCGGAGGACATGCCCGATGTGGCCTGCCGCTGAATCCTTCTTCAACTGTCTACAGGCCCACGGCAGCGCCATTGCCCTGCGCGAAGGCCTGCGGCAGCTGAGCTACGACCAACTGCAGGGCGAGGTCGCGCAGCGCAGCGCCCAGCTGCAGCAACTGGGCGCCCGGCGTATTGCCCTGGCCCTGGATAACGGCATCGACTGGGTGCTCTGGGACCTGGCGAGCCTGCACGCCGGCCTGATCTGCGTGCCCCTGCCGGGGTTCTTTTCCGCCGCCCAGCAACAGCATGTGCTGGACAGCGCCGGGGTCGACTGCCTGATCGGCGAGCCGCCCCTGCCGGGTTTTGTCAGCCGCACGCCGGGGCTTTGGCAGCGTGACGTGGCCCAGCCCGGCGTCGTGCATGCCGGCACCAGCAAGATCACCTTTACCTCCGGCACCACCGGGCAACCCAAGGGCGTATGCCTGGACTTCGCCACGCAACTGGCGGTGGCCCACAGCCTGATCCAGGCCAGCGCCAGCTGCCACATCGAACGCCACCTGTGCGTGCTGCCCCTGGCCACCCTGCTGGAGAATATCGCCGGGGTTTATGCGCCGCTGCTGGCCGGGGCACGGGTCGAGCTGATGCCCATGGCCCAGGTCGGCCTGCCGGGTGCCAGCCAGTTCGACCTGCCGCGCTTTCTCGGCGCCCTGGCCCAGGCCCAGCCCCATAGCCTGATCCTGCTGCCGCAGCTGCTGCTGGCCCTGGTCAGCGCCGCCGAGCGGGGCCTGCCGCTACCCGCGTCACTGCGTTTTATCGCCGTCGGCGGTGGCCGTGTCTCCAGCCAGTTGCTGGCCCGCACCGACGCCCTGGGGCTGCCGGTATTCGAGGGCTACGGCCTGTCCGAATGCGCCTCGGTGGTGTGCCTGAACACCCCGGAACACCGCCGTATCGGCACGGTCGGCCAACCGTTGCCACACCTGCAGGTGCGCCTGGCTGCCGATGACGAGGTGCTGGTCAAAGGGCCGCGCCTGCTCGGCTACCTGGGCGAGCCCGCCACCACCGAGCCCTGGCTGGGCACGGGCGATCTGGGTCATTTCGACGGCCAGTTCCTGGTATTGCACGGACGCAAGAAGCATCAGTTCATCACCGCCTTGGGCCGCAACGTCAACCCGGAATGGGTCGAGGCCGAGTTGGTGCAGCAACTGCCGATTGCCCAGGCCTGGCTGTATGGCGAGGCCCTGCCGGGCAACGTCGCCGTGCTGGTGCCGCGCTTCCCGAATACCAGCGACCGCCAACTGGCCGACGCCGTGACCAGGGTAAACCAGACCCTGCCCGACTATGCCCGGGTGCACCACTGGCTACGCGCCGAGCACCCCTTCAACAGCACCAACGCGCTGGCCACCAGCAATGGCCGACTGCGCCGCGCCGCCTTGTTTACCCACTACCAGCACGCCATCGCACAGTTGATGGCTACCGAACCCTGCTACGGAGATGCCTGATGAGCTTCTATCAACACCTGCTCGAACAAACCGCCCGTGAGCGCGACTATCTGCTCAGCGCGCCGATCATCGCCCAGGCCATGGCCGGCAGTGTCAGCCTGCCCAGCTATGTGGCCTTTCTCACCGAGGCCTATCACCACGTCAAGCACACCGTGCCCCTGCTGATGGCCTGTGGCGCGCGCCTGCCGGAGCGCCTGGAGTGGCTGCGCGAAGCCATTGCCGAGTACATCGACGAGGAAAAGGGCCACCAGGAATGGGTGCTCAATGACATCGCCGCCTGCGGCGCGGACAAGGAAGCCGTGCGCCAGGGAACCCCGGCCATGGCCACCGAGCTGATGGTCAGCTATGTCTACGACCGCATCGCCCGGCACAACCCGGTGAGTTTCTTCGGCATGGTCCAGGTGCTGGAAGGCACCAGCATCGCCCTGGCCACCCAGGCCGCCGGCATCATCCAGGACAGGCTGCAACTGCCGAACCGCGCCTTCAGCTACCTGACCTCCCACGGCAGCCTCGACCTGGAACATATCGAGTTCTTCAAAAAGCTGATGGATCAGCTGGACAACGCCGATGACAAGAGCGCCGTAGTACACACCGCCAGGATGGTCTACCGCCTGTACGGCGACATGTTCCGCAGTCTGCCGCCAAGTGCCTGAGGAGTCGCCATGAAGATCTGTGAATGCCGCGTGCTGCTTACCGGCGCCAGTGGCGGAATCGGCCAGGCACTGGCCACCGCCCTGCTGAGCGAAGGCGCCCAGGTACTGCTGGTGGCGCGCCAACTCGACGGCCTGCAACCCCTGGTCCAGGCCTACCCGGGCCAGGTCAGCCTGGTGGCGGCCGATATTCGCCAGCCCAGTGGCCGTGATGCCGTGCTCGCCGCCGCCCAGCGTTTTGGCGGCCTGAATACCCTGATCAATGCCGCCGGGGTCAATCACTTCGGCCTGCTCGACGAGCAATCCGAAACAGCCATTGCCGAGCTGATCGACCTCAACGTCACCGCCACCCTGCAACTGACCCAGCGCCTGCTGCCCCTGCTGCGCCGGCAAAAACGCGCCCTGCTGGTGAACCTGGGCTCGACCTTCGGCTCCATCGGCTACCCCGGCTTCAGCACTTACTGCGCCAGCAAGTTCGCCCTGCGTGGGTTTTCCGAGGCGCTGCGCCGCGAGCTGGCCGACACCCAGGTCAAGGTTCTCTACTTCGCCCCCCGGGCCACCCGGACGCCCATGAATGTCAGCCGGGTGGTGGCCATGAACAAACAGCTCAAGGTGGCCATGGACGCCCCCGAGCATGTGGCCCAGGTACTGCTGGCCACCCTGCGCCGCGAGGAGGAGGAGCGTTACCTGGGCTGGCCTGAGCGCCTGTTCGTACGCCTCAACAGCCTGCTGCCACGCCTGGTCGACCAGGCACTGCGCAAGCAACTACCCACCATCCTGCGTTTTGCCCGCGACCACCACTGAGGAAACTGCCATGCCAATACGACGTGCTCTCGCCTGCGCCCTGCTCTGCCTGGCCAGCCTGCCGGCCTTCGCCTTGAGCGAACAGGGCCAGCAGCAACTGCAAACCCTGCAGCAGCGCTGGGCCGAGATCAATTACCAGCTGCCCAAGGCGCAACGCGAGAAAGCCTTCGCCAGCCTCAGCGAACAGGCGCAAAAAGCACTTGCCGCCGAGCCAACGTCCGCCGAACTGCATATCTGGAACGGCATCATCCTCAGCACCTACGCCGGAGCCAAGGGTGGCCTGGGCGCACTGGGTCTGGTCAAGCAGGCCAAGGCCAGCCTGGAACAGGGCCTGGCCCTGGACCCCGAGGCCCTGGCCGGCTCGGCCTACACCAGCCTGGGCAGCCTCTACTACCAGGTGCCCGGCTGGCCACTGGGTTTTGGCGATGAGGCAAAGGCCGAGGCCATGCTCAAGCAGGCCCTGACCATCAACCCGGACGGCATCGACCCCAACTACTTCTATGGCGACTACCTGGCCCGTGCCAAGCGCTTCGACGAAGCCCGCGCCGCCCTGGAAAAAGCCCTGCAGGCGCCGCCACGGCCCGATCGCCTGTCCGCCGATGCCGGGCGCCAAGAAGAAATCCGGGCGCTGCTCAATACAGTCAAAGCCGAGCTGGAGTAATCTCGCCGGTGCAAGCTTGAATAGACAACGCGAGAGTCATGGCATGCGCATTCTGCTGGTCGAAGATGACAAGGCCCTGGGTGAGGGCATCCGCACCGCGCTCAAGCCAGACGGTTACACCGTGGACTGGCTGGAGGACGGTGCCAGTGCCCTGCACGCCCTGAGCAACGAGAGCTTCGAGCTGGCCATTCTCGACCTCGGCCTGCCACGCCTGGACGGCCTGGCGGTGCTCAAGCAGCTGCGCGCAGCCGCCAACCCGGTGCCGGTGCTGGTGCTGACCGCCCGTGACGCCACTGCCGACCGCATCGCCGGGCTGGATGCCGGCGCCGACGACTATCTGGTCAAGCCCTTCGATGTCGCCGAACTCAAGGCACGCCTGCGCGCCCTGCTGCGACGCAGCTTCAATCGCCCGCAACCCACCCTGGACTACCGCGGCATCCACCTCGACCCGGTCAGCCAGGCGGTCAGCTACCAGGGCCAGGCGGTCAACCTGCCACGCAAGGAGTTTCTCCTGCTGCATGAACTGCTGGCCCAGCCTGGCCGGGTGCTGACCCGCGACAAGTTGCAGCAGGCCCTCTATGGCTGGGATGAGGAACTGGAAAGCAACGCCCTGGAGGTCCATGTGCACCACCTGCGCAAGAAATTCTTCCCCGAGCTGATCCGCACCGTGCGCGGCGTCGGCTATCTGGTGGATAAAGCCTGATGGGCTCGATACGCGCACGCACCCTGCTGCTGGTGCTGGGGCTGCTGAGCCTGACCCTGAGCCTGATCGCCTACCAGAGCTACCGCGATGCCCAGCATGAGATCGAGGAGCTGTTCGACGCCCAGCTGGCCCAGTCGGCCCGTCTGCTCGCCGGCATGATGGGCCCGGCCCTGTCGGCTGACCAGCTGCAGAACCTGCAACAGGCCCTGGATCAGGCCCTGGCGGCCCGCCACGCGGGCAGTCGCCAGGGCCACGCCTACGAGGCCAAGCTGGCCTTTCAGGTGCTGGATGATCAGGGTCGGCTGCTGCTGCGCTCGGCCAGCGCGCCCAGCGATGTGCTGGCGCAGATGCTGGGCGTGCCCACGCCGGCGGGCACCCTGGCCGAACAGCTCGGCGGCTATCACAGCGTGGCGCTGCAGGGTCATCAATGGCGCCTGTTTATCCTCCATGCGCCGCACAATCGCCAGCTGATTCTGGTGGCCGAACGCGCGGATGTGCGCGGCGAACTGGTGCGCAAGATCGCCCTGCGCAGCCTGCTGCCGGACCTGATCGGCTTACCCCTGCTCGCCCTGCTGGTCTGGCTGGCGATTGGCTGGGGCCTGCAGCCACTGCAGCGTATGGCCCTGGCGATCCGCTCCCGCGCCCCGGACAACCTGGCGCCCCTGTTGTTCGAGCCCCTGCCCGCCGAGCTGGAACCCATGGGCGCGGCCCTAAACCGCCTGCTGTGCCAGGCCAACCAGCTGCTCGACCAGGAAAAACGCTTTATCGCCGATGCCGCCCATGAACTGCGCACGCCCCTGGCGGTGCTGCGCATTCACGCCCAGAACGCCCGCGAAGCACCCGACCCAGCCGACCGCGAACAGGCCCTGGGGCAGCTGCTGCACGGTGTGGAGCGCGCCACCCGGGTAGTCACCCAGCTGCTGACCCTGGCGCGCCTGGAGCCGACCGGGGTCAGGCTGGACATGCGCCAGCTGGATCTGCTCGCCTACCTGCGCCAGGAGCTGGCCGAACTCAGCCCCCTGGCCCTGGCACGCCATCAGGAGCTGGAGCTGGAGGCCGATGAACAGGCGGACTTCAACCTGCTGGGCGACGCCCCGAGCCTGGGCACCCTGGTGCAGAACCTGGTCGGCAATGCCGTGCAGTACAGCCCTGCCGGCAGCAGCATCCGCATCCAGCTGCAGGCACAGCCCCACAGCCTGCTGCTGCGGGTCCAGGACAGCGGCCCGGGGGTGGCGGCGGCGCTGCGCGAGCGCCTGTTCGAACGTTTCTACCGTCAGGGTGAGGGCCAGGGCGCCGGGCTTGGCCTGTCCATCGTGCAGCGAGTGGTGGAACTGCACCAGGGCACGATCAGCCTGCACGATTCGCCCCTGGGTGGGCTGGAAGTCTGTGTGGAGCTGCCGCGGCGTTAGCAGGCCGTTGCAAAACGGCCTGCTGATCAGATCCCGATCAGCCCCAGCGCCTTGCCCACCGAACGCCAGAAGCTGCGCTGCATGCGCTCGGTTTCGCCGCTGGCGGCGATGCGCTCGAAGGGTTGCACCTGGCGGGTATGGCCGATCTCCAGCTGCGCCACATGCTCTGAAACCAGCTGCAGCGGGCCGTCGCCCTGGGTCAGCTTGGGCTCGCTGACCGGTGGCGGGTTGAGCTCGTCGTAACGCAGGTAGAACACCCCACCGGCCTCGGCATCCAGGGCAAAACTGGCGATGCGGGTAAAGTCCATCGGCCCGTCGGCCAGCAGGGTCCAGTGCGTACCGAACAGCGGGCGGCGCATTTCCAGCTGATAGCTGGCCCGCTCGAACTCCAGCACCAGATAGGCATTGCTCGGCAGGCTGCCGATCAGGGCATTGTTGAGAAACAACCCTGGGGCTTCCAGCTCCTGGTCGGCCCAGTCACTCCTGGGCCGGTACAGATAGACCAGGGCATGGGCCTCGTCGCTCAGCTCATGGGGGCGAAAGGTCTCGCCGTTGGTGGCGCCAAAGAAGGCGCCGGGGGTCGAGCAGCCGCCAAGCAGCAAAGTCGTCAGCACAAGGCAAAGAGTCAGGGCGCGCATCAATGGATCCTTGGGGCGTTTTAACAGCGAGCATAGCCAGGACAGCAGCCGATCACACCCGACAAAAGTGCGGCTAACGCCAGCGATCGAGCAGATTGACCACCAACCTATCCAGCCAACCCCACAGACGCTGCTGGGCACGCCGCCAGAGCGGCCGGGCGCGCCAGTCCTCCAGGGTAACGGCCTGGCTGTCGGCGAAGTCGGCGACAAAGCTGCGCGCCACGCTGGCGCTAAAGGCCGGGTCGAGGGCCTCCAGGTTGGCGTCCAGGTTGAAGCGCAGGTTCCAGTGGTCGAAGTTGCAGGAGCCGACACTGACCCAGTCGTCCACCAGCACCATCTTCAGGTGCAGAAAGCGCGGCTGGTACTCGAAGATCTGCACCCCGGCCTTGAGCAGCCCGGGGTAATAGCGCTGCCCGGCGAAGCGCACCGGCGGGTGGTCGGTATGCCGACCGCTGAGCAGCAGGCGTACCTCCACGCCACGGCCGGCCGCCTGGCGCAGGGCCCGACGCACCGTCCAGGTCGGCAGGAAATAGGGGGTGGCCAGCCAGATGCGCTGCTTGGCGCCACGCAGGGCGCGCACCAGCGACAGCAGGATATCGCGGTGCTGGCTGGCATCGGCATAGGCCACCCGGCCCAGGCCCTGCCCCGCCGGCGGCATGCCCAGGCGCTGCAGGCCCAGGGGCAGGCGCGGGCGCCAGGCGATGCGGGCGCGGCTGGCCTGCCACTGGCGCTCGAACAGGCGCTGCCAGTCCAGCACCAGGGGCCCGCTGATCTCTGCCATCACTTCATGCCACAGGCTGTGCGCCTGCCCCGGCTGCCAGAACTCGTCGGTGGCGCCGCTGCCGCCGACAAAGGCCCAGCGCTCATCCACCAGCAGCAGCTTGCGATGGTCGCGGTGAAAGTTGCGCCAGCCCTGGCGAAAGCGCAGCGGGTTGTACCACTGCAGTTGCACCCCGGCCTGCTGCAGGCGCTGGCGATCGGCCGCCAGCAAGCCCTGGCCGCCATAGGCATCGAACAGGCAGCGCACCTGCACGCCGCGCTGCGCGGCGGCGCAGAGCACCTCGATCAGGGTCGTGGCGCAGGCGCCGCTTTCCACCAGATAGAGTTCCAGGTCCACCTGACGGCGGGCGCCGGCCATCAATTCCAGCATGCGCGGAAAGAACAGCGGGCCGTCGACCAGCAACTCGATGCGGTTGCCGCGACGCCAGGGAAAGACGTTATAGGCCATGGGGGCTCAGGGACGGACAGGGTGCCCTCACCTTAGCCATCTGGCGCGCCCTTGCAAGCCCCGGCGTGCGCTTAATCGGCCAGCAACACGCAGCCACTACGCGCATCCATCCATACCGCCTGATGGCTGCGCCCCAGGGCCGAGGCACTGACCCGCTTGTGCGCGGCGTCGTCCTGCAGGTCGCTTAACGGCACATACTGCTGCACATAGACCGTGCAGTACTCGGCAGGCTGTCCCGTGACATAGCGGCAGGAGCAGTATTCCTTGGCCGAGTAGGCGCTGACGATATCGGGGAAGGCCTGCAGGTGCACGCGGTTATGCCAGCCCAGAGCAGCCAGCAGCAACAACGCCAGCAGCAACAGACTGAGCCAGGGACGGCGACGGATCATGGCTGCACCTCATCGGCAAAGGCTGCCTGCACCAGCTTGAGCAACTGGTTGTGCTGAAAACTGTTATCGCGGTCATCGGCGTAGCGCACGATCACCAGTTTTTCCCGGGGTAGCACGTACAGGCCCTGGCCCCAGTGGCCGAGAGCGGCAAAGCTTTCCACCGGCGCATCCGGCCAGGGTTTGGGCGCACCGGCCACCGCCGCGTTCAGCCACCAGTGCCCACCAGGCACCGGCTCATGGGGTTTGCCGGCCACCGGCAGGTAGTTGGCAAAGGGCGTGCGGTTGAACTCGACCCAGGCCTTGGGCAGCAGCTGGCGTTCCCCCCAGCGGCCGTCGCGCTGCATCAGCAGGCCGACCCGGGCCAGGTCACGCGCCGTCATATAGGCATAGGAGGAGCCGACGAAGGTGCCGGCACCATCGCGTTCCCACACCGCCGAACGGATACCCAGGGGCTCGAACAGGGCGGCCCAGGGGTAGTCGGCATAGGCCTGCTCGCCGACCATGCCCTTGAGCGCGGCGGCCAGCACATTGCTGTCGCCGCTGGAATAGCGAAAGCGCGTGCCCGCGGCCACGGCGGCCGGATGGGCGGCGGTAAAGGCGGCCATATCGCCACGGCCGCGGGTATAGAGCATGGCCACCACCGAGGACTTCAGCGGGGCGTATTCGTAGTCCTCCTGCCAGTCCAGGCCCGAGGCCCAGTTGAGCAGGTGCCCCACCTTGACCTCGGGATGGGCGGCAAAGGGCGGGTAGTAGTCGGCCGCCCGGGCATCCAGGCGCAAGCGCCCCTCGCCATAGGCCACGCCCAGGGTGGTGGCCAGCAGGCTCTTGGCCATGGACCAGGTCAGGTGCGGGGTATCGGCGTGGGTCGGCGCGGCGTAGCGCTCGTAGACGATCTGGCCATCGCGTACCACCAGCAGGGCATTGCTGCGCACGCCACGGCGACTGGCCTCATCCCGGGCGGGGAAGGCATAGGCCTCCAGCTCGGCCAGGGCCGCGCCTGCGGCCGGTGCCGCCGTGCTCCAGTCGGGGATCGGCCAGGGCTCGGCCTGGGCCGCCAGGCTACCCAGCCCCAGGGTCAGGGCCAGCGCAAAGGGTTTGAACGGTGACATAAAGGCGCCTGTGCAAGGGTGGCAAAGGCGGCACCCTAGCACGCCGAGATGACGCTCAGTAGCGCCGGATCGGCCGATCCACAGGGGATTTTGGCGCGAACGGTCACTACTTGGGCAGGCAATAGTCCTCGGGGCCCAGCAGGTCCATGCCGCACTCCAGGCTCTCGATCCAGTAGAGGAAGGCGCTGATCATCTCCCGGCCGACAAAGGGCCGGCCATGCTGGGGCACGATCATTTCCACATCCATCTGCCGGACCATGGCTGCCCACAGCCGGCAGACCTTGTTGCTGGCCATGTAGCGGCGGTGAAAGCCGAGCATATGCGGCACATGGTTGGCGAAGTCACGCACCGGGGTAGCGTCATCGACCATGGAGGCGCCCATGTCGCCGGAGAAAAGGATCTTGCTCACCGGGTCGTACAGCTGGAAGTTGCCCACCGAGTGCAGGAAGTGCGCCGGCACCGCCTTGAGCGTGCACTTGCCGAGGGTGAAGGACTGGCCGCGATCCGGCAGCGCGATGATGCGGTCGAAGGTGTTGATGCCACGGCTCAGGGCCAGGTAGTTGGCGGTCAGATGCGGCAGAAAACGCGCCCACAGCTTGGAGCAGATCACCTTGGCGCGGGTGTGCAGCAGCCACTTGTCCAGGGAGGCGATGATGTCCGGGTCCTGGTGCGAGGCGAAGATATAGGTCAGATCCTGCACCGGGATATGCTTGGACAGCTCCAGCGACAGCGGTGTGTAGGTCAGGTCACCGCCCGGATCGAGGAGCAGGTACTGCTCGTGGTCGGTGATCAGAAACTGGTTGGACTGCACCCCCTCGCCGCTGACTAGGTCATCGAACATCAGGCATTGGTGGTGGCCGTTATCGAATAGCACTATGGGTTCGCGGCGCATGGCGGGCTCTCTTCCGAAAGCCGGCGACTTTACTGGTCCAGGGCCCGGGGCTTACTGATCTGGATCAAGCCGCCGGGTGGGAACGCAACCCGTAGCCCGGATGCAATCCGGGAGTGCTTGTATAGACCAAGCGTTGCCCCGGATTGCATCCGGGCTACTTCTGGATCAAGCCGGCAGCGGCAGCCCCAGCCGTGTACGGGCCTTGGCCAGGCGCTTGGCCCGGGCACTGCCGGCAATCGCCAGCAGCCCCTTATCGCGCTGCCAGAGCTGCGCCCAGTGGCCCGGAGCACTGGCAAAGGCGCCATCCAGCTCGCTGCGCAGGCTGTCGAACTGAGCGAACAGGCCGGCCAGCAGCAGGTGGCTACTGGGCGCTGCGGGATTTTGCCGGGCCACCTCGGCGCAACCGGCGAGCAGACCAAGCAGACGCAACTGCAAGGTCTCGGGCCAGGCGCATTCCTCGCCTACGCCATACAGCCAGGCGCTGAAGGCGCCGAGCACATGGCAGTCCTCGATGCTGCGAAAGGGCTTCACATAATCGTCCCAGCCATCCCCGGCCAGGCGCTCGCAATGAGCAGCGTGCAGATGCAGGCGGGCATGGCCGATATCCGGCATCAGCGGCAGGGCCGGCAGGGGCTCGACGCGCACCCCCGGATCGCCGTTGCGCACCACCGCCAGGGCCAGGCGTGGCGCCGCCCCCTGCGCCTCCTCGCGGGCCGCCACCAGCAGCCAGTCGGCGGCCTCGGCGGCGGTAACGAAATCCTTGCGACCCTCCAGGTTGAGGCCGGCAATGCGGGTGGCCATATCCGCCGGGCGGGTGCTCTTGTGCTCGGTCACGCACAGCGCACCCAGGCTCCAGGGCGCCGCCGGCCAGAGCGCGCGCAGGGCCGCCTGGTAGCCGGCGAGAAAGGCCAGCCCCGGAGTGGCGGCCAGGCGCCCGCCGAGCAGGGCCAGCTCAAAGGGCGCAGCCTGCCCCAGCTGCTCCAGCAGGCTGGCGTACCAGCTTTCCAGATCCGCGGCAGGCAGACGAGGTTGAGGGCGCAGCAGGCGTTGCCAGGGCATGGGGGCTCCTTGGGACGGGGGCGGAATGACTGTCATGCAAGCATCACCAAAATTTCACAGGGGTGACATTGCCGTTACCTAGCCTGAGCTTGCCCAACAAGAACGACCGGCTGCAAGGCAAAAAGCCGGCTTAATCGGCCAAGTGTCAGGCGCACGATGCCTGAATGGAGAGAACGGCATGACCCAGATGGCAAGTACCCGCGACCGCAGCACCCCGCGCCGCCTGCAGGCCGAGCGCCTGTACGGGGCCAGCGCCCTGCGCGAGGCCCAGGCCCTGCGCTTTCGCGTGTTCAGCGCCGAATTCGACGCCAAGCTCAAGGGCGCCGAGCAGGGTTTGGACATGGATGACTACGACCTGCACTGCCGGCATATCGGCGTGCGTGACCTCAATAGCGGTGAGCTGGTAGCCACCACCCGCCTGCTCGACCATAGCGCGGCGGCGGACCTGGGGCGCTTCTACAGCGAAGAGGAGTTCAGCCTGCATGGCCTGGCCGGCCTCGAAGGGCCGGTGCTAGAAATCGGCCGCACCTGCGTGGATGCCGCCTACCGCAACGGCGCCACCATCGCCGTGCTCTGGGCCGAACTGGCCGAGGTGCTCAATGAAGGCGGCTACCGCTACCTGATGGGCTGCGCCAGCATTCCCATGCAGGACGGCGGCCTGCAGGCCCAGGCCATCATGCAGCGTCTGCGTGAACGCCACCTGTGTACCGAGCACCTGCGTGCCGAACCGAAAACCCCGCTGCCCAGCCTGGAAGTGCCAGGCAATGTGATCGCCGAGATGCCGCCGCTGCTCAAGGCCTATATGCGCCTGGGCGCCAAGGTCTGCGGCGAGCCGTGCTGGGACCGCGACTTCCAGGTGGCCGACGTGTTTATCCTGCTCAAGCGCGACGAGCTGTGCCCGCGCTATGCACGGCACTTCAAGGCGGCCGTCTGATTAGAGTTGCGCAAGGCTGGCGCGGCTCGTAGGGTGCGCCATGCGCACCGCCTGCGGGCCACCCGTGGTGCGCACGGCGCACCCTACCCGCCGTTATGCCTGTTAGCCCGACGTTGCCTGCGGAGAGGCCGATGAAAAAACTGCGCTTATATCTGCGTCTGCTGCGCCTGCTGGCGGTAATCAGCCTGGGCGCCCTGCTGGCCACCGGCGTGACCCTGCTGGAGCGTCTGGTGCGGCATGACCTGATGCCCACCCGCCAGCGCCTGACCCGCTGGTTCCTCGCGCGCCTGGCCGGCGCCCTGCCGTTTCGCTTCAAGGTCAGTGGCGAGCTGCCGCGTCAGCCCATGCTCTGGGTCAGCAACCATGTGTCCTGGACCGATATCCCCCTGCTCGGCATGCTCACCCCACTGTCCTTTCTGTCCAAGGCCGAGGTGCGCACCTGGCCGGTGGCCGGCTGGCTGGCACACAAGGCCGGCACCCTGTTTATCCGCCGCGGCTCGGGCGACAGCAACCTGGTCGGCCAGCAGCTCAATCGCCATTTGCAGCGTGGTCGCCATCTGCTGATCTTCCCCGAAGGCACCACCACCGACGGCCTGGGCCTGCGCACCTTCCACGGCCGCTTGCTGAGCAGCGCCATCGACAGCGGCGTGCCGGTGCAGCCGGTGGCGATCCGCTACCTGCGTGGTGGCCAGCCTTGCAGCGTGGCGCCCTTTGTCGGCGACGACGATATGCTCAGCCACCTGCTGCGCCTGTTGGCCAGCGACCTGGGCGAGGTGCAGATCCAGCTGCTGGCGCCCATCGACAGCCGCGAACTGAACCGCAATGCCCTGGCCCGCCAGGCCCAGCAGGCCATCGGCCAGGCACTGTTTGGCGAGAGCCAGGCACAGGCAACCGAGCAGGACCAGGCGGCCTAATCGCTTCACCGCGTGCGTTCGCGCTCGGCAAACGCCTGCAGTTCGGGATAAAAGGCGCGAAAGTCCTCCAGCAACGGCTGATACAGCTGCTCCAGTTCATCCATCGCCCCGGCCAGGGCCTCTGGCCGTGACAGGCGCCGCTGCAAGCCCGCCAGCACCTGCTCCAGCACCGCGAACTCGCGGTAGCTGCCCAGCCAGTCCTGCGCCGCCATGCGCGGTGCAATCAGGGCCAGGCGCCCGGGCAGGTGCGGCTCGTCGGCCAGCAGTCGATACACCCGCCCGGTAAAGTGCGGCAGCGGTTCGCTGGCGTAATCGACCCAGTGCCGGGCCAGGCAGTGGTCGAAGAACACATCCAGCAGCATGCCGCTGTAGCGCCGCCGCTCGGTGGGAAAGCGTGCCCGCGCCTGCACCAGCAGCGGATGGCTGTCGGTAAAGGCATCGATACGCCGGTGCAGGCCGATGGCGGCCTCGATCTCGGGCGCAAACTGCCCCTGCAGACGGCCTTTGACAAAGTCGCCATAGAGGCTGCCGAGCAGCTGCGCCGGGGCGTCGCCGCCGAGATGAAGGTGGGCCAGGTAGTTCATGCATCAGCTCATTCGATGATCACTATCGCGGCAAACGATCTGCTTCCCGAGCAGCCCCGCGCTAAGGTTCGCAGCACCACGATACGTCCTTTTCCAGGCAGATGGAGAGATTCATGAGCACCCTTTTCGACCCTATCCAGATCGGTGACTTGCACCTGCACAACCGCATCATCATGGCCCCGCTGACCCGCTGCCGGGCCGACGCTGGCCGCGTACCCAATGCCCTGATGGCCGAGTATTACGTGCAACGCGCCAGCGCCGGGCTGATCATCAGCGAAGCCACCGCCGTCGAGCCCATGGGCGTCGGCTACCCGGATACCCCCGGCATCTGGTCTGCCGAGCAGGTGCGCGGCTGGCGCAATATCACCCAGGCGGTGCATGCCGCCGGCGGCAAGATCATGCTGCAGCTATGGCATGTGGGGCGCATCTCCGACCCCATCTATCTGAACGGTGAACTACCGGTGGCGCCGAGTGCCATCCAGCCCGCCGGCCATGTCAGCCTGGTACGCCCGCTCAAGGCCTTCGTCACCCCGCGCGCCCTGGCAACCGAGGAAGTGGCCGATATCGTCGAAGCCTTCCGCCAGGGCGCGGAAAACGCCAAGGCCGCCGGCTTTGACGGTGTGGAGATCCACGGCGCCAACGGCTACCTGCTCGATCAGTTCCTGCAGAGCAGCACCAACCAGCGCACCGACCGCTATGGCGGCAGCCTGGAAAACCGTGCCCGCCTGCTGCTGGAAGTGACCGATGCGGCCATTGAGGTGTGGGGAGCTGGCCGGGTCGGCGTGCACCTGTCGCCACGGGCCGATATCCACGACATGGGCGATGCCGATCGCGCAGAAACCTTCACCTATGTCGCCAGCGAACTGGGCAAGCGCGGTATTGCCTTTATCTGCGCCCGCGAACATGAAGCCGAGGACAGCCTGGCGCCGCGCCTGAAACAGGCCTTTGGCGGCGTATTTATTGCCAACGAGGGCTTTACCAAGGAGCAGGCCAATGCCTGGCTGGCGGCCGGCAAGAGCGATGCGGTGGCCTTCGGCGTACCCTTTATCGCCAACCCGGACCTGCCGGCCCGCCTGGCCCAGGGCGCCGAACTCAATGCGCCACGGCCGCAGACCTTCTATGCCCAGGGTGCAGAGGGCTATATCGACTACCCGGCGCTCTGACAGCGCCGACGAAAACGCCCCGCCTTGTGCAGTAACACTGCTCATTTAAAGGCGCGTGCGCTTTGCTCCCCCCCATTTATGGGAGAAGGGCTGGGGGAGAGGGTTCAGCGTGCGTCGATCTGCTGCTGCAGGTTGACCACCTGGGCCTGCAGGGTGCTGATATTGCGTGTGGTCTGCGCGCGGAAGGCGTCGAACTCGGCGGTGGAGCTGCTTGCCGCACGGGTTTCCAGGTCGCTCTTGAGCACCAGCAGATCCTGCTCGATACGGGCAATGGCAGTATTGGGGTTGCCCAGCTTTTTCAGCGCTTCAATATCCGCCGTCAGGCTCTTGAGCTGGGCCTCCAGCTTGCCGGTGTCGGCCTGGGCGCTCTTCAGGGCGGCCTGTTCCTTTTTCAGGCTGGCCTGCTCGCTGGCCAGGGCCTTGAGGCTGTCGTCGAACTTGCCGGTCACGCCCTGCTGGCTCTTGACCTCGCCGGCCAGTTGCTCGACCCGGCTGGTGAAGCCACCCTGCTGAGTGACCAGGGTCTGCTGCTGCTTGGTCATTTCAGCCAGTTTGCTTTCCAGTTGTTTGACCTGCAGCTTGAGTGCCTCGCTGTCGCTGAGCACGCTGGACTCGGTGGCCACCACCTTGCCGGAAATATCCTGAATGCGCCCGGCGGCCTCCTCGCTGATGCGGGCAAAGCTCTCCTGGGTGGCCACCAGCTGCTGCTCCATCAGGCTGATCTGCTGAAAGCTCCACCAGCCCAAACCACCCAGGGCGATGCCCAGGGCACCGACCAGGGCCCATAGCGGGCCGGTGCTGGCGGCCTTGTCCGCGGCCACCGGGGGGCGGCCATAGCTCGGGCTGCGCGGCTCGACAGGGGCGGCGGCGAAGTCATCCTGATCGCCACGATCCGGGGTCAGGCTGGGCACATGATCGAGTTCGTCGCGGGCATCATTACGCATGGAGTAAACCTTCAAAGAGAGCCAGGGAGGCACAAAACTGGGCGCAGTATAACGATTCGCCCGTTGCGCTTCAGCGTTGCGCCGCCAGGGTGCACGGCGCACCGACGAAGGGCGCGCGCAGGCCTGAGACTACGCCACAGGCCGCGCAGTTCGCCAATCGGTGAACTGGTACGCACCTTGCAAAACCCCTCTGGCCAGGGTGATGACACCCATTCAGTGACGACTATCGGGGGATGGCATATGGAACTGAACAAAGCGATGCTCGACTGCATGCAGGCCCTGCGCCGCAGGCTGCGCGAAGAGCAGGCGGTGGATATCCGCCTCAGCCAGACGGACGCCGTCAGCGCCATGCTCAGCGCCTGCCTCGGTTCCAGCAACGAGGAAACCCGCGAACTGGGCCAGCGCCTGGCCAGCCTCAGCGATATGCCCTACCAACGCGCACCCAGCGCAGCGCCGCTGGTCGAAGCCGCCCATGTGGCTGCCCGCAGCGGCTCGGTGCGTATCTACCGCGGCCAGCGGGTTTACGCCTGAAGAGACTCAGGCATTGCCCTGCTGCGCCTGCCACCACTGGCAGAACTCATCCAGTGCCGTCCACAGGCTGACCCGTGGCTCATAGCCCAGGTACTGGCGCGCCAGGCTGATATCCAGGGAGAAGTCCCTGGCCATCACCGCCACACCCAGACGAAACAGGCTTGGCTCAGGGCGCCCGGGCAGCAACCGGCAGATGCCTTCATTGAGCGCCGCCGCGCCGTAGGCCAGGGCATAGGGCAGGTGCCGGGTGACTGGCGGTAGATCGAGGCGGCGCAGCACATGGTTGACCACCTCCCACAAGGGCACGGGCTCACCATTGCTGATGTTGTAGACCCGCCCCAGGGCCTCCTCACCCACCGCAAGGCAGCTGAGCAGCGCGGCATTGAGGTTGTCCATGCTGGTGAAATCCACCCGGTTCAGGCCACTGCCGATAATCCACAGGCGCCCCTTGCGCTGCATATTGATCAGCCGCGGAAAGATGCTGGTGTCCCCCGCCCCGGTGACAAAGCGCGGGCGCAGCGCCAGCACCTCCAGGCCACGGGCCTGGGCGGCGAACACCCGTTGTTCGGCCAGGTACTTGGTCTGCCCGTAGTGATCGGAAAAGTGCCTGGGCAACTGCTCCTCGCGCAGGCCGACATGGGCCTGGCCGTCGAAATACACCGAGGGCGAGGACAGGTGCACCAGGCGCCGCACGCCCTGCTGCAGGCAGGCTTCGATCAGGTTCTCGGTGACCTGCACATTGGCCTGATAGAAGTGTGCGTAGTCGCCCCAGACCCCGACAGCACCGGCGCAGTGCACCACCGCCTCGACGCCCTGACAGAGTTGCTGCGCCAGTGCGGGGTCGGCCAGATCGCCCTGGACAAACTCGGCGCCGGCCTCACGCAATGGCAACACCGCCTCGGCCCGACGACCATTGATACGCACCCCGTGGCCCTGCTGCAGGGCGCAGCGGGCAAAGCGTCCGCCGATAAAACCGCTGGCGCCGGTAACCAAGATCTTCATGCTGTTCCCCTGTTCGAGCCTGTCTGCACTCTAGCAGCGCGCGACCACAGGCCGAGTGACCCTGGCGGCCAGAATAGCGACCGGCCGCACTCAGGGTCGGGGCGCAGTCACCGAAGAAACGGCTAAGCTTGCTACGCACTCAATCGAGACCAGGGAAACGCGCATGGCCAATAACTGGATGATCTACGGCGCCAACGGCTACACCGGGCACCTGCTCGCACACGAAGCCAAGCGCCAGGGTCTGACCCCCATACTCGGCGGGCGCAACCCGGCGGCGGTGCACGCCCTGGGCAGCCTGCTGGGCCTGGAATGCCGCATCTTCGATCTGCATGAACAGGACCGAGCCCGCGAGGTGCTGGCCGATATCGCCGTGGTGGCGCACTGCGCCGGCCCCTTCTCCGCCACCAGCGCACCCATGCTGGATGCCTGCCTGGCCAGCGCTACCCACTATGTGGATATCACCGGCGAAATCGTCGTATTCGAGGCGGCCCAGCAGCGCGACGCCGAGGCCCGTGAACGAGGCCTGGTGGTCTGCCCAGGCGTCGGCTTCGACGTGATTCCCAGCGACTGCCTGGCCGCCTGCCTGCACCAGGCCCTGCCCGATGCCAGCGAACTGGCCCTGGGCTTCGACAGCGGCAGCGGCCTATCGCCGGGCACCGCCAAGACTTCGGTGGAAGGCCTGAAATTCGGCGGCAAGGTCCGCCGCGCCGGCGTCATCACCGACGTACCCCTGGGCTACAAACGCCGCACCATCGACTTTGGCCGTGGCGAGAAGCCGGCCGTGACCATCCCCTGGGGCGATGTCTCCACCGCCTATCACAGCACCGGCATCGGCAATATCGAGGTCTACCTGCCCACCCCCAGGGCAGTGGCCATCCTGATGCGCCTGATCAACCCACTGCGCGGCCTGCTCGGCCTCGACGCCGTACAGAACTGGCTCAAGGGCCTGATTGGGCGCAAGGTCAGAGGCCCGGATGCCGAGGCCCGCGAACGCCAGCGCACCTGGCTGTGGGGCGAGGTGCGCAACCCCGCCGGCCAGGTCAGAACCGCCCGCCTGCAGACCGCCAACGGCTATGAGGTGACCGTGCACGGTGCCCTGCTGGCGGTGCGTCATCTGCAGGACTACCAGGGCCCCGGCGGCTACTTCACCCCCTCGCGGCTGTTCGGCCCACGCTGCATCGAGCAATTGCCGGGCTCCGGGCGCATCGAAATCGAGTAACCCCCCTGCGCCGCCCGTCCTGGGCGGCCGCAGCGAAGTTACCTTTCGCCCCACCACCACGCGCTGTCAGACAGCGCGAACGGCCACCCCTGGCCGCGAGTCGGGCCATGACCCGGCATCCGACAGCTGACCGATCATTTTTATTGACACATCGTCAAGCAATTCGCACGATTCTTGCAGAATTTTAAACACCTGCCTTTCTGTCACCTTCCTACCCGCGGAGTCCGTGGACATGCCGTTACGCCTCAAGCTCGCCCTAAGCTACTTACTTATCGGACTTTTCCCCGTGCTGGCGATGGCCGTCACGGTCTATCTGCAGGCCAGCAAGGCCTTGCAGGAACAGAGCCTGGACGCCCTGGAAGCCGTAGCAAATATCAAACAACAGCAACTACTGGACAACCTCCAGGCCCGGCGCAACCAGCTGGGTACCCTGGCCAGCAATCTGGGCACCAGCTACAGCGGCCTCTCCGGCGCCTCGCTGATCAGCGCAGCCAACTACGACCGGCCGATCTTCGAGAACTTCGCCCAGACCTATGGCTACCGCGACCTCAAGCTGGTGGACAGCGATGGCCAGGTGATCTTCAGCGTGCTGCGCGGCGAGGACTACCAGCAGAACCTGCTGACCGGCAGCTGGCGCGAACAACCCATGGGCCGCCTGGCCCAGCGCAGCCTGCACAGCGGCAAGGCCCACCTGGGCGACCTGGGCATCAACCCGCAGACCGGCGAGCCCAGCCAGTTCCTCGCCAGCCCGGTGTACAGCGATGGCGAGCTGACCGCCCTGCTGTTGCTGGAACTGCCCATCGCCCCGCTCAACCAGGTGATGCAGACCCGCCAGGGCCTGGGCGAGGCCGGCGAAACCTACCTGGTCGGCAGCGACGGCCTGCTGCGCTCGGATTCGGTGCGTTTCCCCAGCCAGCAGGCGCCTCGCGCTCAGCAACCGGGCACAACCCTGCAGGGCGAAAGCATCGAACGGGCGCTGCGCGGCGAAACCGGCCGCCTGCGCGAAACCGGACTGGATGGCCAGCAGGCGCTCAAGGCCTTTGTGCCGTTGCAGTTCGACGACCAGCACTGGGCCCTGGTGGCCGAGATGGACCAGGCCCAGGCCTTCGCCCCGGTGCGCGCCCTGATGCTGCAGATCCTCCTGCTCGGCCTGCTGACCATGGCTGCTGTGGCTATCGCCACCTGGCTGGTCAGCCGAAGCGTGATGCGCCCCCTCGGCGGCGAACCGCAGAATATGGCGCAACTGGCCCAGCAGTTGGCCGCCGGCCAGTTGCAACTAAGCCACCCGGCTGCGGGCGGTAACGGCCTGATGCAGGCGCTGCATGATATGGCTGCGGCCTGGCGCCGAGTGATCGAACAGCTGCACCAGGCCAGCAACGCGGTTGACCACGCCAGCGGCGACATTCTCGATGCCGCCGGACAAACCAGCAGCCGCCTCGACCAGCAACAGGAAGCCTTGGAAATGGTGGTCTGCGCCGTCGACCAGATGGCCGCCACGGTCCAGGAGATCGCCGCCAACGCCAGTCAGAGCGCCGACAGCAGCGAGGCGGCGCGCAGCGCCTTCGCCACCATGCAGGGCACCCTGCAACGCATGATCGGCCGCCAGGATCAGCTGCTCGGCGGCCTGCGTGAGGCCGACCAGGTGGTACAGACCCTGGCCGGCAACAGCCAGCAGATTGCCTCGGTGCTGGAGGTAATCCGCGCCATTGCCGAACAGACCAACCTGCTGGCCCTCAACGCCGCCATCGAGGCCGCCCGCGCCGGCGAGCAGGGCCGCGGCTTTGCCGTGGTGGCCGACGAGGTGCGCAACCTGGCCATGCGCACCCGCACCGCCACCGAGGAAATCGTTCAGATCATTGCCACCCTCGGCGACTCCTCGCAGCAGGCCCTGGCCGGTATGCAGGGCTCCACCACCCAGGCCCGCGCCCTGGAAGACGAAACCCAGGCGGTGCTGACCACCCTCGCCGATCTGGAACAGTCCCTGCAGGCCGTGCACGGCCTGGCCTTCCAGATCGCCGCGGCGGCCGAACAGCAGGCCGCCACCACCCAGGAGGTCAACCAGCATATGCACCAGCTCAGCGCCATGACCGCGGAAAACCGCGAAAACGCCGCCCATACCCGCCACAGCGGCGAGCGTCTGCGCGATGTCGCCAGCGACCAGCAGCAGTTGCTGGCGCAGTTTCAGCTGTAAGACCAGGCTCAGGCCTACCTTGCAGAGGCGACTATAGGCTGGGTGCGCAGCGCGCACCCAGCTTGACCGCGCCATACCGGTGCGCTCGGCGCACCCTACAGATCCAGCCCAGCCTAAGTTCAGCAGAGCTGAGCGAACGCAACAGGCTATGCCCCAATCCTGTGTTGCGTTCAGCCACTGAGCGTGAGAGCGCTTGAGACCGTAGGGTGCGCCGTGCGCACCAGCAATTTGCCGCCTGACTGGGTGCGCACAGCGCACCCTACAGATTGCGGCCTTTGCAGATAGCGCCGTTCTCCTCCAGGTACCTAGACAAAGCTTACTGGGCACATAACCTTTTGCTTTGCACCCCCTCGGTCGTTTTCCGCGGGGTAAATCTGCGACAATCGCCTTCCTCCGGCTCTTCCCCTTGACCCCACCCCGCGATTGCCCGATGACCGATGCTGCCCCCACCTTTGACCAACTGCTGAAGAACCTCGATCAGACCCTGCTGGGCGACCGTCATCGCCTGCGCCGGCAGTTGCATGAGCTGCGCAAGCAGACGCCGGTGGACGAAGCCCGGCTTGCGCAGTGGTTGCAGCGCTTCGAGGCCTCCAAGGCCCGGGTCGAGGCGCGCCGCCAGAGCGTGCCAAGCATGCGCTACGACGACGCCCTGCCGATTGCCG
>OGCL01000413.1_pt1 | contig 46712 bp, 43 predicted proteins | sample 1570041 | NCBI WGS metagenome assembly OGCL01 (sample SAMN06266162, study PRJEB24511) | hot springs metagenome | isolation source: Hot spring water | place: South Africa: Limpopo | collected 2015-06-22 | reverse complement strand
GGGCAACCGGGCTGCCTCATCCCCCTGCCTGAGGGGGTGGCAGCCGCTCCCACCAGCGGTTGGGACATGGGGCAACCGGGCTGCCTCATCCCCCTGCCTGAGGGGGTGGCAGCCGCTCCCACCAGCGGTTGGGACATGGGGCAACCGGGCTGCCTCATCCCCCTGCCTGAGGGGGTGGCAGCCGCTCCCACCAGCGGTTGGGACATGGGGCAACCAGGTTGCCCCACCTGCGGTGAGCCTGTCGAACCGCACCCCTGCCTGAGGGGAGGATTTGGGAGGGCGCAACCCTCTCAGAAACAACCCGCTGGCGGGGAGGGTTCGGGAGGGCGCAGCCTTCCCAGGCTCTCCACGTTTCCGTAAGGGCGAGCCTGCCAGGCTCGCCCTCATACGCAGGTATTGTACCACGGCAGGGTGAAGCGCACCTTGGCGCCCTGTCCCGGCATGCTCTCGGCCCAGATACGGCCGCCGTGAGCCTCGACAATGCGCCGGGCAATGGCGAGACCGAGGCCGGCGCCGCCGCTGGAGCGCGTCCGTGAGGGATCGGCCCGATAGAAGCGGTCGAAGATCCGCGGGAGATCCTCTGGCGCGATGCCGGTGCCGGTGTCGCGCACTTCGAAGAGCACTTCGGACGGGTTGGCCCGCACCGCCAGTGTGACGACGCCACCGGGGGGGGTGTGGCGCAGGGCGTTGTTGATCAGATTACCGAGGACCTGGGCGATCCGCTGGGGATCGGCTGTCAACTCGGGGACCGCTTCAGCCTCGACCCGCACGTCAATCTGGCGCTCCTCGGCCTGGTGGGCGAAGGAGGAACGGGCGTCGTCCAGCAGCCGCGCGGGGTTGACCGGCTCGAGATGGAGGGCCAGTTGCCCGGCCTCGGCCAGGGCCAGCAGGCGCAGATCTTCAACCAGGCGTTCGAGCAGTTCCACCTTATCGAGCAGCCCTGCGATCTGCTCAGCCTCGGGCCGATACACCCCGTCCTGGATACCCTCCAGGCACCCCTTGATAATCGAGAGCGGGGTACGCAATTCGTGAGCCACATCGGCGGTGAGCTGGCGGCGCTGGCGGTCGGCATCCTCGAGGGTGTCGGCCATCTGGTTGAAGCTGCGGGCCAGATCGGCCACCTCGCGCACCAGGCCGGGTTGCACCCGCACCTGGAGGTTGCCGGCGGCCATTGAACGGGCCGCCGCGTCGAGCTGGCGCAGGGGCGTGCTGATACGACTCGAGAAGAAGGCTGCCAGGGCGATCAGGATCGTCGCCAGGGCCAGGCCAGCCCCCAGAATGCCGCGGGCCAGCGTTCCGGCGCCCTGCTGGCTGCCCGGCGTGCCACTGTAGACCAGCACGAGGGCGCCGATCTGTTCGCGCCCAAGGAGGATCGGCACCGAACGCACGGTTAAACCATCATCCCGGCCGACCGGCAGGGGAACCTCGCCGGGCAGAGCGATGCCGCTGAAAGCCGGTTGCGCCGGAGGCGGCTCACTCAGGACCGATGCGCGCGTGGTCACCACGCGCCCCTGGGCATCGAGCAGGGCCACGCTCTGCAAATTGGCTGCGCGCAGCTCGCGCTCGATCGCGCGCAGCCTGAGGTCAACGCCGGTCCAGGCGCCATTGCGCTGGTAGAGGCGGGCCAGCCGGCGCGCTTCGGCGCGGGCAAGCACTTCGGGTCGCGGACCCCACTCAACCTGGCTGCGCCGATCGTTTTGCCCGGCCAGCCAGAAGAGCAGCAGCATCCCCCCCACCCCGAGCACGATCACCAGGGTGAAGGCGGTCAACATCAGGCTGAAGATGCGTGGGCGCATAATGCTACAGACGGTTGAGCGGGCGACGCCCTCCCGGCAATGAAACTGGTCTGCCCCGATAATTGTGATGAACGTGGCGGGAGGGGCGTGGGAGGGCGAAGGCCTCCCCGCAAAAAACTATCCATCACAACCTGGTTGACAAACCACTACAACGACTCGGCAAACTTATAGCCTACCCCGTAGACAGTCAAGACGTAACGTGGAGCGGCGGGGTCGGGCTCGATTTTGCGGCGCAGGTTCTTTATATGCGCATCAATGGTACGGTCGTAGCCGGTATAGTGCACATCGTAGACCCGTTCGAGCAACTGGGCGCGGGTGAAGGGCCTGCCCGGCTCGCGAGCGAGGACCGCCAGCAGATCAAACTCGGTGGCGGTCAACTCGATTGGCTCGCCACCGCGGCGAACGCTACGCCGCTCGAGGTCAATGCTCAACTCGCCGCAGTGGATAATGCCGGCCGGGGCGCTCTCGCCCTCACTGCGGCGCAGCACGGCGCGCACGCGGGCCACCAGCTCGCGGGGGCTGAAGGGCTTGGTGATGTAGTCATCGGCGCCCAGCTCCAGGCCGATCAGCCGGTCGGCCTCCTCGACCCGCGCAGTAAGCATAATGATTGGCAGCTTGCGCGTGGCCGGGTCCTGCCGCAGGACGCGGGTCACATCCAGGCCGTCCATTCCCGGCAGCATCAGGTCGAGTACCATAAGCGCCGGGCGTTCGAGGCGCGCCAGGCGCAGCGCGGTCGGCCCATCGCCAGCGGTGATGACGCGAAACCCGGCCCGATCGAGATAATCGCGGGCGATCTGGACAATGCCAGGCTCGTCATCAACAACAAGTATGGTGCGGGTCATACGTGGCGCCTGAGGGTAGGGGCAAGCGAGTTTGCCACTGGAGCCAAACCTGGCCCGTGCGCAGGCGGGTGTGGGAGGGCTGCGCCCTTCCACACCCGCTTCAGTTCCCGTGGCGGGTGGCGTAGCCGGGCGCGGCCTACTCCACCCGCGGATCGTGACCGGCTGGCGTGGTGGGACCGGCTGGCGCGGGCGGCCCTGCCGGCGGCTGGTTGCCCCGGCCCTGCTGGAACAGCCGCAGCAGCAACCAGGCCAGCAGACCCAGAGCGGCCAGTTGCGTCAGCGCTTGCAGGAGCTTGAAGCCAGAACTGAGCCAGGACCAGAAGCCGCCGTGATGGCGGTCAAAGCGGAAGCCTTCGGCGTGGTATTGCCACGGGTGGGCCTTACGCTCCATCCGCTCGAATGCGCGCGGTGGGCCGCCAGAGCCGCGACCCTCAAAGCGCCCGCCGGGGCCGGGCGTGATAAACGCGCCCGGTGGCGCCTGCGTCGCCGCGGCAGGCGGGCCGGGCCAGCGGCTGCCGAACAGCGCGCCCAGGCTGATAACCAGCGCCAGGCAGCCGAGCGCGAGGGCGGCAAGACCAATCCAGTTGCGCGAACGTTCCATTATTGAGAACCTCCGTCAATCCTCGGGCAACTATGGCGACCAGAATACGGAGGGATTGTGAACGGAGTATGAAGAGGTCTTGGAGGAATTCCGCAATCCGTGTGGCGCTACACTGGCGGCCAGGGCACATTGGGACCCGGACCAGGCGGTGGAAAGACCCCCGTAGCGAGCAGGTGGTCAAGGCGGCGACGCAAGGCGCGAACCTCAACCTTATCGAGCAGATCGCCCAGGGCCTCCGCGACAGCATCGCCGGCATCGAGCCGGGCGCGGAAGGCTTGCAGGGCGGTGACCACCTCGGGGGGCAAGGCTTCGCCCACAAAATCCCACAGCACCGTGCGCAACTTCGGCTCGTGGTGGAAACAGATCCCGTGGTCAATGGCCCAGAGCCGCCCATCGAGGCCCTTGAGCGCGTGGCCGCTCTTGCGATCGGCATTATTGATCAGACAATCGAAGGCGCACAGGCGGCGGATGGTCGGTTCGTAGCCCCCCTCCTTGAGCATGGTAAACAGGTGCGCGTCCTCATCATTGGCGATGAACAACTGCACCATCCCGATGCCATAGGGACCATCGCGGAGCACCGTTGGCGGCACCAGGCCAAAGCCGAGGGCCTCGGAGACCAGGTAGGCTGCCACCTCGCGGCGATACAGCGTGCCACGGGTAAAATCCCAGAGCGGCCGCTCGCCGCGGCGGGGCTTGTACACGGCGAGCACCTGCAACTCCTCATACGTAATGGTTGCGAGCAGCGTATAGTTACTGCTGTAGGGCAGAGCAGTCTCAATGGTCATATCACCCTGCGCCAGCGCTTCCAACACCCGGGATACCTCGATTGTCTGGGGTTGCTGCTCGTTCATAGCTGCTGCGCTCTTCAAGCGGTACGCATAACTCGCCGTTCTCTGCCGTCTATGCGGCTGCGCCGCACGACGACAGGATGAAAATGAGTTGTTCTCGGGAGGGCGTAGCCCTCCCAAACCCTCCCGGTGGGGAAGGCTTGCCGCCGCCACAGGCAGAGGGATGTGGGGAGGGCTTGCCGCCGCCACAGGCAGGGGGATGGGGAAACCCGGTTTCCCCATATGTTCACATCAGCGCCCGCGCCGGTGGCGCAGGGAGGCCAGGACGGGCGCGACCCCTGCGCGGGCCGGATCCGCGCCCCTCGAGAGGAGTGACCCTCACATCACTCAAGGTGTGCCGCTGACCGGACCGTGGCCGTTGCGCTGGGGGCAGAAATGACCCGACGGGTCAATTGGGCGGCTACAATTACCGCAGATGGCCCGCCCGGCGGCCACCACCTGCGCGGCGTGACTGCTCAGGGCCCGCATCTGGGGCCGGGTTGCCGAGAGGCGCGCGGTGGGTTGTTCGTCCTCATCGTCGCTGATACCCTGGATCAGCAAGACGATCAGATCGCGTTCGGTATCGTAGCCCAGCCCCATCTGGCCGACGCGGAACTCCGGCTCCAGCGGCTCCTCGAGGCTCATATCGGTCACCAGCAAATCGTCGGAGGTAGCCAGGCGCGGATTCTTTTCGGCGAGACTATCGAGCAGGCGCCCGATCGCTTCAGCGAGGGCGCGCACCTGCTCCTTCTCGGCGAGCAGGGTGATCAGCCGCGGGCCCCGACGCGCCTGCATGTAGAAGACACGCTGACCTTTTGGACCAACGGCGCCAACGGTAATGCGCTGCACTGCATCCAGATCGTAAGTAAACTCAGACATGCTCCTGCTCTAGGTGCTCCACCTCCGGCAGGGGGCCTTCACCGTTGCCAGCGGCGGGGCTCTCGGCGGAAGGCGTCGGAGTGGCGACCGCGGCGCCTTCCGCGGGCTGCTCGGTTGCTGCGGTGGACGCGGGCTTGGGGCGCAAATGGGCGAGGGAGCCAGTTTCATTAAACGCCAGCAGCCGTGGTCCCATCCGCTCAAATGCGATCGCGGTCAGTGAAGCCGGGTTGATCACCAGCCGTTGAAACAGATCGATATGCATACCTACGTAGTATGCAATGGCCAGCTTGATAATATCGGCGTGCGACACAACGGCGATAATCTGTTCGGGATGCAGCGCCCGCAGGCGGTCGAGGGCCTGCACCATACGCATCTGGGCCTCGCCGAGGGTCTCGCCGTTGGGAAAGCGTGTACCGCTGGGGTAGTGCTGCACGCCGGGCCACAGCTCGTGTTTGTACAGCTCCTTCAACTCGGCGCCCTGCCACTCGCCGTAGCGCACCTCACCGATCTGTTCGACCAGGCGTAGCTGCAACCCGCGCGGCTGAGCAATGGCGGCAGCCGTCTCGACACATCGCTCCAGCGGGCTGGAATAGATGGCCGCAATCGGCAGATCGCTCAGCCGCTCGCTCAGCGCGGCCGCCTGCGCGCGCCCTTCGTCATTCAGATGCACGCCCGGCGTCCAGCCGGCCAGCCGGCCGTGCACCCAATCGTTGGTTCCGTGGCGAATCAGCAGCAACAGGGTCACGCGGCGCTCCTCAGTGGTGCATCCGGTCGTAGCGGGTTACGTCCTTCACCAGTATCATACCACAGCCCTTCCGTTCGTGACGTGCGAATAGGGAGAAACCACGGGACCGATGCAACGCAGGCGCGTTCGGCCCTCAACCTCTCGGCCCTTGCCCTCTGAGCGGGTCACCGGACGGATGGGTGGCGGCGGTGGGCGCTTTGTAGCCAGATCGCCACTTTTTGCTTAAAAGCAACGATTGACAATTTTTCTTGCCTTCTATATAATTTAGGGCAGTATAAGGTATTTACATCCTATACCTTTCCCGCTGTGCAACTCCCGCCGTGAAGGTTGCGCGAGAGGCACACAGCGCCAGGACGGCATGGCATGCCTGGCGCCCGGTCAGTGGTCCCGTTGTAGTAGCTGGAGGTTCATCCATGCGCGAAGAAGACAATCTGGTCCCCCCGAAATGGCGGTCGCTGTTCAACAACCAGGACTGGCTGATGCACGACATCGTGGTGAAGTCGTTCTGGGCCTTTGGCGTGATCGCTGCGATCGCGCACCTGCTGGTCTGGCTCTGGCGTCCGTGGTTGAGCGCTGGTCTCTAAGGCCAGGCGGAGCGGCGGGTGTTGTTGTTAGCGGTTAGGCTTCCAGGGTAAGGAGCAACCTATGCCTCCACGCAGTCCAGTGCGCACTAACATCGTGCTTTTTACGATTCTGGGTTTCGTTGTCGCGCTGCTGATTCACTTCATCGTGCTCAGTTCGGTTCGCTACAACTGGCTCGACAATCTGACTCCAGCAGGAACGCCCGCAGGCGTCTTGATTCTGCACTACCTGGGTGCCCTGCTCGGCTGAGACCTCTGGCGCCCGGCGCCAGATGGCAGCTGGAGCACCAGAGGTGGGCAACAACCGCCAGCAGGGGGTGCTGGCGGTTGTTGCCATCTTACGGCCAGGATTATTCCGGTTTTTGCACATAGAACATTATTTGACCTTCGAAAGCATCGGGTGTATACTGACTGGTGCAAGGTCAGGGTCAACCACTCTCGCTTTCCTTGGCGTTCTGTTCGCGTCCCGCCCTCCCCCGAGGCAGGCTGTGCAGCGCAACCGCCCTCCTGACGCCCTGACGTATATGTCGGAGCCGGCTGCCCCTGGTGCGGTGGCGCCGGGCTGCTGACCTGGAGCTCGAGGAGACCTCTATGCAAGCGCCAACCCGGCCCAGTGATCGACAGGCTGCGATCTTCATCTCCGTGGCCGTTGGCATCGTCGTCGCAGTGGTGACGACGGCAGTGTTCTGGTGGGTGTATAGCCTGGTGCTCGCCCCCGAGCGCGCAGCCGCGGCTCTTGTCGCCGCGACCCCCTGGAGCCCGAGCGATGGCATCAAGGTGATTACCAGCGCGCAACCGAATACGCCTACCGATGGCCGCCAGCCATGGCTCGGCGAACAGGCCTGGACCGAAGGGGTTCAGGCCGGTCAGGCATGGGTTCAGGCCAATCCGAACACGGTCAATGTGCAGGTGCTCGCCGGTATGACCTCGGCGCAGATCTGGACGTATATGCAACAGTATGTTTCTGGCGCCCTTGGCGTTGGATGCCAGTACTGCCATAACATCCAGAACTTCGCCAGCGACGAGTATCCGCAGAAGATCGCCGCGCGTAACATGCTCTACCTGGTGAGTGATGTCAACGCCCAGTACATTGTGAACCTGCCCAACTGGCGCGGAAACTATGTGCAGTGCGCCACCTGCCATAACAACGCGCCCAACAACCTGGAGAGCTTCGGCGTCCAGTTTATCAAGAGCGTCCCCGATATTCTGGTGACGGTCGATCCGCTCGATGAGAATGGCGTGGCGATTACCGATCCGGCGCTCAAGCCCGAGGCCCTGCAACAGCCGATCAGCCTCCAGGACTCGGTGCTCTACTACATCTACAACTACTTCGTCTGGAGCCCGTTCGATCCCAATGTTCCCGAGAGTGGCCGCGGCGCCCTGGCGCTGACCTACGACGGCGGGCGCACCCAGGAGCAGGTGACCATCAACCAGAACGTGATGAATTACCAGGCCTGGTCGCTGGGCGTCGGCTGTACCTACTGCCACAACTCGCGCAACTTCGTGGGCTATGAGCTGGAGACGGCCAGCAATATCTCCAATCCTGAGTACGGCTACAACAAGCTCAAGGCCCAGCGTATGCTGCAACTCACCACCTGGCTGAAGGAGAACTGGACGACCTATGGGGCGATCCCCAAAGACGCCATTCCCTCCGAGCTGGAAGGTGGCGCCAGCCGCTTCTCCTACCAGCAGATCGATGGGCAGTTCTACAACGTGCCGGGTTGCTACACCTGTCACCAGCGGGCAGCTATTCCGAAGGCGGCTATTAATCAGACGGCCATCCCGGCGGGTGATGCCGGAGTGGTCGTGCTGCCGCCCTTCCTGCGCGGAACGCCGTAGCTGGCAGCGCGGGGCGTCGCCAGCCGACGCCCCGCGCCCTCGACCCCTGCTAGAATCGAGCCGTCAATGAGTGACACCCACAAAGGCTCCGGCCTCGCTCCCGCGCCGACACCGGCCACCTCGTCGCTTACGCCTCCTGTCTCCGGCCTGCGCGGTACGCTCGCCCGCTCCATCACGCTGATGAAGCCGGTGACCTGGTTCGCGCCGGCCTGGGCCTTCCTCTGCGGCGCGGTCGCCAGTGGCGCCCTGTCGTGGCAGGTTGAACCCCTCAGCCGCCTGGCCCTCGGTATCCTGATGGCCGGCCCCATCCTCTGCGGCCTGTCCCAGGTGGTCAATGATTACTGTGACCGCGATGTTGACGCTATCAATGAACCCCAGCGCCTCATTCCCTCTGGTCAGGTCAGCCTGCGCCACGTCCATATTCTGGCGGTCATCCTTACCTGGCTCGGCACCTGCATGGCCTTTGTGCTCGGTGGCCAGGTCGCCCTCTTCGTCGGGCTGGGCCTGATCGCCGCCCTGGCCTATAGCCTCAAGCCCGTGCGCGCCAAGCGCAATGGCTGGATTGGCAATGCGCTGGTGGCGATCTCCTACGAGGGCCTGGCCTGGATGGCCGGTCACGTCGCCTTTGCGCCGCTCACTGCCCAGAGTGTCACGATTGCCCTGCTCTACTCCTTCGGCGCCCACGGCATTATGACCGTCAATGATTTTAAGAGTATGAAGGGCGACGCCGTCATGGGCATTCGCTCCATTCCGGTGCAGTACGGCAAGGTAGCCGCCGCGCGTATGGTGGTGACGATTATGGGCCTGGCCCAGATTGCCGTGATCGTGCTGCTCTTCGCCTGGGGCCACCCGATTGCCGCTGGCGTGGTCTTCCTGCTCCTCGCCGCTCAGAGTATTCCCAATATGCGCTTCATCCGCGACCCCGAGCATAACGAGGTGTTCTTTAACGCGACGGCGATTATGCTCTATGTCTGGGGTATGCTGGCCGCGGCGATCGGGCTGGCTTCCTGAGGGGTTGCCGCGCGCTACGGCCTGCGGCGAACGGGCGCTCCGCCTTCGGCAGGCGCCCCTTTCTTGGAGCGAAAACTGGGGGAATTATGACGCAACGTGTCGTGATCGTCGGCGCTTCGGTGGGTGGCGCCACCGCGGCTATCACGCTCCGCGGCCTGGGGATCGAGACGGTGCTGATCGAGCGTGAGTTGACCCGGGCCAAGCCCTGCGGCGGCGCGGTGCCCCCCGCTGCGTTTCGGGAGTTTGACCTGCCCACAACGCTCATCGACCGCAAGGTGACGCACTGCCTGGTGGTCTCACCCTCCGGCCAGGAGACCCATATTGATGTCGCGGGTAGCGTGCCCAGCGCCGATGACTATGTGGCCATGGTGCGCCGGGAGGTCTTCGATGCCTTCCTGCGCTCTCGCGCCCAGCAACGCGGCGCCGAGTTGATCCATGCCCAGCTTACCGGCCTGCGCGTCGAACGCCACGGGGTGACTGTGACTTACCGGCGCGTGGGCAATGGCGGCGAGCAGAGCATCACCGCCGATGCGGTGATCGGCGCCGATGGGGCCTACTCGCCGACCGCGAAGTTCCTCGGCCTGCCCAATCTGCCCCGCGCCATCGCGTTGCAGGAACGCATTGCCCTGCCTGATCGTCAGATGGCTCGCTGGGAGCACACCGCGGATCTCTACCTCGGTCACGATGTTAGCCCGGATCTGTATGCCTGGGCCTTTCCCAAACGCGACCATATCGCCGTTGGCGTGGGCGCGGGGCCGGGTCATACCGCGCAGGCCCGCACCCTGCTCGCCAATCTCAAGGCGCGCCTCGGCCCTGCCCTCGATGGCGGCCGCGTGCTGTTGCGCGAGGCCCACGCTCTGCCTATGGAGCCCCGTAAGCATATGGCCTTCGACCGGGCTATGCTGATCGGCGACGCCGCTGGCCTCGTGGTGCATACCTCTGGCGAGGGGATCTACTGGGCTATGAAGAGCGGCCAGATCGCCGCGCAGGTGCTCGCCCAGCACCTGGATGCGCCCAGCGCCGCCCATCTGCGGGCCTACGAGAAGCTCTGGTGGAACGAGTACGGATCGATGTACGCCTTCTTGCGCTGGCTGCAAAAGTGGGGCTACGGCAACGAGCGGCAGATGGAGGTCTTTACCGAAATGTGCCGTAACCGCGATGTGCAACGCCTCACCTTTGATAGCTATATGCACAAGCAGATGGCCCCCGCGCCCTGGCTGGCCCAGCTCCGTATGACCTGGGACATCATCCGCGCCGAGGCCCGCAACTACCTCCGCCCGCGCACGCCCCTGCGTGAGCTGCACGCCTGCGTTGCAGCGGGGGATTAGGGCAATACCTCTCACAGACGGGGGAGGTTGCGAGGGGAGCTGAAGCGTCGCATATCCCTGTTGGAACGCCCCCGCCCACGGTTCTGGTCTCCCCGCTTCGACAGGCTCAGCGCAGGCTCTCCAGCGAAGCTGGAGAGGGGGAGGGGGCGGGAACCAACCAGCGTATCCCAACGCCATAACGCCCGTCGGCGCCCATAGGTTCTGTCCGCCCCTGAACCTGCTCAGGGAGAGGGGGGCAGAATCTGGCGTTGCGGTACCTCAGCGGAGCCGGCGCATCGTAACGCCAACCACATACCCCCCTCTCCCGCTCAGGGAGAGGGGGGCAGGGGGGTGACGACCAGCAGTGCATCAGGACGCCATCCGCCGGAAACGCTCCACCTGAAAGGTGGACCAGGCGGGGCGGAGAAACCGGCTTTACCCCTACTCGACCACCAGGACCCCCTTCATACCGGCAACATAGTGCCCCGGGAAGGTGCAAATAAACTCATACGTGCCCGGGCCGGGCGTCTGGAAGGTGAACGTCACTTCGTCGCCGGGATCGAGCATCGGCGAGGCCACAAGCAAGCCGGGCGTGTCGGCAGGGGGAACGGCGCCAGCGGCGTCACGGGTCACCCGCACCTGGGCCTGCGCCACGTCGTTGACCGCTGAAGCCACCTCGTCACCGCCTTGAACCAGTACCCAGTTGTGCTGCACGGCGGCGGCCAGGTTCTTGAAGGTCAGCGTTACCAGGCCGTTGGGAACCGTGACCCGTTCCTTGTCGAAGATCAGCAAGGCAACATCGGTGCCGATTTCAATCGGCGTACCCGTACCAGAGGCCAGCGCCGGACCGAGCGGCTCAGTGGGGATACCAGCGGCCGGCCTGGAAGGGGTAGCGGTTGGCTGGGCCGGCGCCGTCGTCGCCGCGGGAGGCGCCGTTGGCTGGACCGCCGGGGGCGCTGTCGGCAACACGGCGGGCGGCCGCGTAGGCTGTGGCGCCGCGGCCGTGCCCTGACCGAGGTTACCTCCAAAGGCTATCGCCAGAAACAGTCCAACCAGGCCTACCGCCAGGGCCGCGATGATCAGCGATAGCAGCGGGGGGCCGCCAGCGCTACCGCCGGAGAACACGTTGTCGCCCTGGTCAAAACCGGGAATCCGTGGTCCGCCACCCTGCGGAGCTCTCCAACTCATCTGGGCACCTCCATGTAATTCCGCTTTCGTGACAATCTGAACAGAGTGTAGTGTAACATAAAAGCAAAAATCCGTTGCAACGGCGCCATAAAGCTTCTCCCGCCCCCCGCTCCGCTTGACGGAGCGAGCGGTGTGCCAGCGGAGCTAGCGCATCGCAACGCCAACATCCTGCCCCTCTCTCGCTTTTAAGGGCGGACAGAACATCCGAGCCAACGTGGCTTGTACCGCATTGGAACGCCCCCGCGCACGGCTCTGGTCTCCCCGCTTCGACAGGCTCAGCGCAGGCTCTCCAGCGAGGCTGGAGAGGGGGAGGGGGCGGGAGCCAACCAGCGCATCCCCACGCCATACCGCCCGTCGGCGCTCATACGTTCTTCCCGCCCCTGAACGAAGGGGGGCAGGGGGGTGAGGGCCAGCAGCGCATCCGGACGCCATCCGCCAGAAACGCTACACCTGAAAGGAGGGGGGCCGGGGGGGAGGACCAACCAGCGCATATCCGGACGCCATCCGCCAGCCGCAGCCATGGCTTCCTGATGCGCTCCGCAAAAACTCTATCCCCGGGCTAACGATCCCCCCATCCGTCGCCGAGAATGGCCATTGCCGCGTTGCGCCCGTTGACGGCGATCACGCTGCCGCCGGGATAGGTGCAGGCCCCGCAGAGGTAGATCCCCTCCATTGGCGTGCGGTAATCGAGCCGGTTGTGCCACATGTAGGCCGGCAGGCACTCGCCCTGGAAGATGTGCCCGCCGCTCAGGCCCACCTTCCGCTCGATGTCCGGCGGCCCCAGTGCCTCGACCGCAACCACCGCATCGGGCAGGTTGCTCGCAAACCGCGCAATCGAAGCGATGCCAAGCTGTTGCGCCTCATCGCGGCGGGTCGTCCAGTCGCCCGTGGCGAAGCGGTAGGGCGCATACTGGGCGAACACGCTCATCGTGTGCATACCCTCCGGCGCCACAGTGGGGTCGTGGACGCTCTGGAAGTACAGTTCAGTCCACAGACGTGAGGGCAGTTCGCCGCGCCGTGCAGCCTCGTAGCCGGCGCGCCACTCGGCCTTCGTCAGCGGCGTGTTGATCTGCGCCTGGTGGTGCGGCTCGAAGGTGCCCGGGCGCGCCCGGAAGTTCGGCAGTTCGCGGAGCAACACGTTCAGCTTCAGCGTACAGCCCTCGATTGGCAGGGCCTCGACCTGCGCGCGCCAGGCCGGGTCGGCAGCGGCGTCGAGCAGCCGCAGGGTCGTCCGAGGGTCGGCGTTCGATACGACCACCGGCGCCGTGATCCGGTCGCCGCTCTCCAGCTCTACCCCTTCGCCGGGCAGGATGCGCGCCACCGGTACGCCGGCCGCCACCACGGCCCCTGCCTCGCGCGCCGCGTCGCAGAGCATAAAGCTGACCACGCCCATCCCGCCGCGCACGTAGCCCCAGGCGCCCGGGTGGCCGCCCTGCCGCCCGCTGGAGTGGTGGAAGTGGATCGAGGCCGTGCCGGGGTCGAAGGGGCTGGCGTTGGTTCCGATCACCCCCTGGCCTAGATACGCCAGTTGCAGCCGTTCGTCGCGCACATAGCGCTCGACGTACTCGACCATGCTCCACTCGAAGAGAAGACCCCGCAGGTCCTCGTCTCCGCCAAGCCGGGCCTCAATGGTCTCACGGTCAGGACGCTGGCCCAGCCACAGGTCACCGTCGCCGGGGGGCCGCAGGGCGTCGCGCAGGCGACTCATCAGCCCGGTCATCGCCCGCCAGCCGGCCAGGTCGTCGGGCGCGAAGCGGCGGATCTCCGCCTCGCAGCGCGCCTCGTCCTCGTAGAGTTGCACGCTGCTGCCGTCCTCGAAGGGCACGAACAGCCCGTTGCGCGCCGGTGTCCACACAAATCCCCGCCGGGGCAGGTCGAGTTCGTCAATCACCCGTGGGTGCAACAGGCCCGCCAGATAGGCGCAGGGCGACATTCGCACCCCCGGCCAGACCTCTTCGAGGGTGCAGGCCCCGCCGACACGCTCGCGCGCCTCCAGCACCGCGACGCGCCGCCCGGCCCGCGCCAGGTAGGCCGCGCAGGTCAGCCCGTTGTGCCCCGCGCCTACCACCACCACGTCCCAGCGGCGCTGTGCCAGTTCCCGCACCGGCATCGGCAGACCGACCAGCCCCGCCTGGTCTACGGTTGAGGGAGAAGAGGTTGGGTTCATCGCGAGTCTCCTTGTCGTTCTGCGGCGTAGCCCTCCCAGGAACCAGCCCGTCAGCGCGGGAGGGTTTGGGAGGGCGTAGCCCTCCCAGCGAAAAAACCTGTTTTGTCAGAGGATGGCGAAACCGGGTTTCCCCACGCCCCTCCCTGCAGGGAAGGTTTGGGAGGGCGTAGCCCTCCCAGGGAAAAAACCTGTTTTGTCAGAGGATAGGGAAACCGGGTTTCCCCTCCCGCCCGGCTCCGCCCCGCGAGAAGGGAGCATCAGCAGCCTACGCAGCCGATTCCGGGCCGAGCGCGGTATATACCGCTCCCTCGGGTTTCAGCGTGCTCTGGTAGAGGATGGGCCGGCCAGCTTCCCAGGCCAGTGGCGGAAGCGTGTCGGCGGCGCGCAGGGTCGCGGCCAGGGCGCGGATCTGTTCCGGGCGCGCCTCGTCGCGAAGGCGCCCGAGGGTGAGGTGGGGCGTAAAGGGTCGCGTCTCGGGGGCGAAGCCCAGCGGCGTGGTCACCGCGATAACGGCGGCCCGCAGCCGGTCAAGGGCGCCGATGTCACCCGCTATGCCGGCCCAGATCACCCGTGGCCGCTGAAGACCAGGAAAGGCGCCCAGACCGCTGAGCGCCAGGTGGATGGGCGGCACGGTCAGTTCGGCCAGGCCGGCGACCAGCGTCGGCACAACCGCCGCGCTGGTCTCACCGAGGAACTGCAAGGTCAGGTGCATCCGCGTCGCGTCAGTCCAGCGGACGGGGGGGTTATCGCGCCGCAACTGCTCCTGGGCCACAGCCAGGGCTGCGCGCACCGGGTCGGGCAGGGGAAGGGCGATGAACAGGCGCATCGCTCACCTGTCGCCAACCATACGCGCCGGGTCCTGACTGTCAATCAACTCGCTGGTCGGGGTCAGGCGGGTGTAGGTGCCATCAGGGTTAAGCACGCGCGCCCGGTAGTTATCGGCCAGGTAGGTCTGGAGCAGGGTATCGTGAACGTAGCGCATCAGCGCGGGATCCTCCACCGGGAAGGCAGCTTCGACCCGCCGGTCGAGGTTGCGCTCCATCAAGTCGGCGCTGCCGAGGTACAGCTCGGGCTGGCCGCCGTTGTGGAAGTAGTAGATCCGGTGGTGCTCGAGGAACGGCCCCACGATGCTTCGCACGGTGATGTTTTCGCTGAGACCGGGGATTCCGGGACGAAGGCTGCACATCCCGCGCACAATCAGATCGACCCGCACACCGGCCTGCGAGGCGCGGTACAGTGCGTTGATCATCGACGTGTCCACCAGGGCGTTCATCTTGAAGATCAGTCGTCCATCGCCGAAGGTTTGCTGCCGTTCGATTTCGCGCTTGATCAACCGCTTCAGATTGGCGCGCAGCGTGACCGGCGCAACCAGCAGTTTACGGTAGGTGTCCTGGCGGCTGTACGCGGTCAGATAATTGAACAGATCCACCACATCAGCCGTCACTTCAGGCCGACAGGTCAATATCCCCAGATCGGTGTAAATGCGCGCCGTACTCGCGTTGTAGTTGCCTGTGCCCAGGTGGGCATAGCAGCGAATGCCATCCTGCTCCTTGCGCACCACCAGGGCCAGCTTAGCATGCACCTTCAGCCCCAGCAGCCCGTAGACCACATGCACGCCGGCGCGCTCCATCTGGCGCGCCCAGATGATGTTGTTTTCCTCATCGAAGCGAGCCTTAAGCTCCACAATCGCCGTGACCTGCTTACCCTGCTCGCGGGCATGCATCAGCGCCTTAACAATCGGTGAATTACTACCAACGCGGTAGAGCGTCTGTTTAATCGCCAGCACATCGGGGTCATCGGCAGCGGCCTGAATGAAGTCAATGATCGGCGTAAAGGAGTGATAGGGATGATGGAGCAGAATATCGCCGTGCTGGATCGCCTCGAAGATGTCAACATCATCGCGCAGGGCATGAGGCAACACCGGCACGTGGGGGGCGTCCTTCAGATCAGGGCGATCCAGGCGCAGCAGGCTCATCAGATCGGCCAGACCCAGGGGCCCCCGCACGGTGTAAACGTCGGCCGGGCTGATCTTCAGGTTCGTTACCAGCAACTGCACGATGCGCTCGGGCATCGAATGGTCCACTTTCAAGCGCACCACCTCGCCGAAGCGCCGCCGCCGCACTCCCTGCTCGATGGTGGCCAGCAGGTCGTCGGCCTCATCCTCTTCGATCTCCATATCGGCGTTGCGGATGACCCGAAATGGATAGCTTGCCCGCACTGTGACTCCGGGGAACAGGGCATTGAGGTGCGCAGCGATCACCTGTTCCAGCCAGATGAAGCAGGCCTGGCGTCCGGCCGGCAGGTCGCCTGGCGTGTCGCACAGGTCGGAGGGCAACTGCACCAGGCGCGGCAGGACCTCGGGCACCTTCACGCGGGCGAACAGCTCCCCCTTCTCACGATCCTGGATCACGACCGCCAGGTTGAGGCTCAGATTCGAGATGAACGGGAAGGGCCGGCTGCTGTCGAAAGCCAGCGGCGTCAGCACGGGAAAAACGTGGCGATGGAAATAGTTGTCAACCCATTCCCGCTGGTCCGGGTTGAGTTCGCCGTACTCGTAGATAAAAATGCCGTGTGCGCGCAGGTTCGGCAGCAGATCTTCCAGCAAGAGCTTGCGTTCGTCCTCCAGCAACGGCACCAGCACCCGGCGGATCGCCATGAGTTGCTCGGTGGGCGTCAGCCCATCGGGCGACTGCTTGCGGACGCCCGCGCTGATTTGCTGCTTGATCCCGCTGACGCGGATCATGAAAAACTCGTCCAGGTTCGAAGCGAAGATCGCCAGAAACTTGACCCGCTCCAGCAGCGGGTTGCGAGGGTCCCGCGCTTCGTCAAGCACGCGCCGGTTGAACTCGATCCAGCTTAACTCACGGTTCAGGTAGGAGCGCTCCACGGGCGCCATCGTCGCAGTATCAACCTGCTGTTCGTCTATGGTCATACGGCGCTTCTCCTCGGGGCAATCTCTCGCGTTCGGGATCAACGCTCACACTGGTGGAGCTATGTCCGACTCGTTTTCCACACCCACAACGTTTGTGTTCCGCAGGGATGCCGTACAGAATGGCCTGGTCCGAGGCGTGGTGGGAGGTAAGTGCGCTGACGGCCTGCCGTCGTGATCCTGGAATATATCGGTAGGCTATGAGTAGTATAGCCAACGCCCTCGTTATCGGCAAGGGGCGCATACTGGTGCGGGGCCGATGCAACCTCTCGATCCCGCGCAGACCTCAACCCCTGGAGCCAGTACCATATTGGAACGCCTCCGCGCGCGGCGCTGGTCGCCCCGCTTCGACAGGCTCAGCGCAGGCTCTGCGGCGAAGCTGGAGAGATACCGTCCGCTGTAGTGCGGTCAACCAGGAGTGGGGGCGAATCTCTCCAACGTGCTCGGGTGGCGACTGGGGCCAGGCGGCCTCACCACTCCTGGCTCGGCAGAACTGGATGACGGAAGCATACCGCATTTCCCGCCCTCCTGGTACCAAGATACCAGGGGCCGGAGGTGAGGACATGTTGCCCATCGCCCTGTGCCCGAATTCGCTGCCATGGCCCGTTTGTATGAGTGCAATCATGTTCCGGCGCTACGAACCATCACCCTCTTGCACATGGAAGCACCCGCACGCCCCACCGCTACCATCCTGGTCGTTGAGGACGACGCCGACATCGCGCGCCTGCTCCGCACCTACCTTACCAGCCGCGGCTTCAGCGTGCAGGTGGCTACGCGCGGCCAGGAGGCTCTGGAGTTCTGTCAGGCCACGCCCCCGGACCTGGTGCTGCTCGATGTGCGGCTCCCTGACATCAGCGGCTACGAGGTTGGCATGGCTCTTCGCGCCTCGCCTGAGACCCAGAACATTCCCATCGTGGTACTCACGGCCTTCAGCGAACGCGAGCATCGCCTGACGGCCCACAACCAGGTGCGAGCCGACTATCTGCTCAACAAGCCCTTCGACATCGAAGAACTCTACCTGGTTATCCGCAACCAGATCGACCAGGAACGCCGACGCGGCCACTACCACCCCGTCACCAACCTGCCCACCGGCGAACTGGTCAATGCCCGGCTGCGCGACCTGCTGATCAGCGACGGCTGGCGGCTCGCCCTGGTGCGGATCGCTGGCTTCGAGCATTTTACCCAGCGCTACGGCGTGGTGGTGGGCGAAGACGTGCTCAAGTTCACCGCGCTGCTGCTCTGTGACGTGGTGCGCCACCAGGGCCGGAACGCGGCCTTCGTGGGCCAGATGGTCGTAGGACCCTATTTTGTCCTCGTCTCCCCGCCCACCGTGATCCCCGCCGTCATCGCCGACCTCACGCGCCGCTTCGATGCCGACATCCGCCTGCACTACGGCTATCGCGATCTGCGCGCGGGCCGCGCTCCGCAGATGCTCCTGGCCATCGCGACAATCGGCCCGGAGGACGGTCCGTTCAGCGACATCCGCGAACTTACCGAGGCAGCCGAGCGACGGCTGGTCGTCACGTCCGCGGGCGATCAGAGCGCCTCTTCCAATCCCCAGCCGCGCAACGCCTCCAACCAGTGATGGCTGGTCAGATCCATGTGGGTTGGTGTCAGGCTCACATAGCCCTCAGCCACAGCCGCCACATCGGTGCCATCATCGGCGTGATCCTCCGGTTCCGAGCCATCGATCCAGTAATACGGCCGCCCCCGGGGATCGTAGCGAACCACCAGCTCATCGCGGTACGAGCGGCGGCCCAGCCGCGCGATGCGGATGCCTTGCACCTCCTCAGGCGGGCGCGCTGGCACATTGAGGTTCAGCAACACGCCCTGGGGGAGACCCCGGTCGCGCACCTTCTGCACCAGCCGTACCAGTGCCGCCTGAGCCGCCCGGAAGTCCCAGGGAGCGTTCCTGGCCCGCAGTTGCGACACAGCGATGCCCGGAACCCCGAACATAATCCCTTCCATTGCCGCGGCCACGGTTCCCGAGTAGAGCACATCGGTGCCCAGATTGGCGCCGAGGTTGATCCCTGCCACCACCAGGTCGGGCTTGCGCGGCAACAGGCCCATAATTGCCAGCGCCACACAATCGGCCGGCGTGCCGTCGCAGAGCAGGGCAGGGCTGCCATCGAGGAGCGTGCCTTCCCACGCTCGCAGCGGGTCGAACAGTTTGCGGTAATGGCCGGCCGCGCTCCAGTTGCGGTCGGGGGCCACCACGACCACCTCGCCCACCTGGCTCAGAGCCGCGCACAGGGCTACCAACCCTTCACTTTGATAGCCGTCGTCGTTCGTGATAAGAATATACATACTGAGGTGAAAATAGGCCGTGTACGGGAGGGTTTGGGAGGGCGCAGCCCTCCCAGGAAACAAGCCGCCCGCGGGAGGGTTTGGGAGGGCGCAGCCCTCCCAAGAATAATTATTTTCATTCCGGCGTTGTGCGGCGCAGCCGCATGGATGACTTAGGTGAACATATACGGGGAAACCGGGTTTCCCCACCTGCGGTGAGCCTGTCGAACCGCACCCCTCCCTGTGGGGGTGCCAGCCGCTCCCAACAGCGGTTGGGAAATGGGGAAATCAGGTTTCCCCACACCCTTCCCTGTGGGAAGGGTGTGGAAGGGCGCAGCCCGCCCCGACACCGTTCCTACCTACGGGGAAGTCACTCTTTCGGGAGATCCATATCGCTCAGGCGCACCGTCTTGCGCCCCTGGAACTTGATCGTCTTCTGCCCCTCGCTGGAGAGTTGCCCGCTCTGCTCAAGATTCTTGATCTCCTGCTGCATGGTCTGGGCCAGTTCCACTTCTCCCTGGTTCAGCAGGCGCGTCACGGCGCTCTTCAGCTTCTGGGTAGCTCCCGCCACGTCACCCTGGGCCAGATCCTGCAGCGCGCGTGTTTGCAACTTGAAGGCGCTGACCTTCTCAACCACGTTCATGACGCCAGGATGGACCTGCTGGAGTTGCTGGGCATCATCGGTAAAGGTGAGCAGCACGTCTACGCGGTTTTTTTCGCCCGTGCGGCCGAGCGCCGGCACATCGTAGCTCACCTCGGCCTGCCCGATGCGGTAAGTGCCGGCAGGACGCTGGTCCACCAGCAGTTCGACCAGCAACGTCCGGCCCGCGCCGGTTTCCAGTTCGCCGAGCGGCACGCTAACCTCGCGATCGGAGAGGGGGCGGTAGCCCAGATTGCTGATGAGGGGCAGCACCTGCCACACCGCCCGTGGCGTAATGCCCTGGACCAGTCGCAGGTTCAGGACGGCGTTCTGCACGGCGACGCTCTGGGCCCGTTGCACCGTGTTGCGGAAGTATTCGGTGATCTCGTCGGGGCGCGCGATGTAATCAGCGGTGCCGCCGGAGCGATTGGCCATCTCGATCAGCAGGTCCTCGTTCCAATCCTGGCCGACGCCGAGGGCCGTAATCGGCACACCGAGGCGTCCTGCGTCGTCGGCGCGCAGGAGGCACTCGTTTTCATGTTCGGTCTGGCCATCGGTTAACAGCACCAGGCGCCGGATGGCGCCCGAATGGTCGCGGTTGATCTCGCGCAGCGCCCGATCAACCGCAGGGGCGATCTTCGTGCCGCCAGCGTCGCGAATGCGCGCCACGCGCTCCTTGATTGCCCGCCGGTCGGTTACTGGCCCTGCGGGCACCAGGACCTCGGTGCGATGGTCGAAGATCACAATCGAGGCGATATCCTGCGCGTCCAGCAGGTCAATGGCCATGCTGACCGCCTGGCGCACCCGTTCGATCTTCTCGCCTTTCATCGAACCGGAACGGTCGAGCACGAAGCCGACGTTCACCGGCATCCGCACCTGGGCGACAACCTGCGTCGGTTGCACTTCGATCAACACATAGGCGACTTGCGCGGTCTGCGCTGGGAGGTACGGGCGCGCGAGGGTTGCCCGCAAGGTTACTTCACCGGCCATATCCGCTCCTCTCCGCGCGCGCTGCTCCGCGCTGGCGGAGTCGTGTACCAGTTGCCCTGCATTGCTGGAGATGCGCCGCGCCACCGGGCCGGCGCGTCCTCGGGTCTACAGTATAGCATGTCGCTGCCTACTCCTCAGATGGCGGCGCATGCTGGGGCGACTCGGAGATCAACACCTTATCTACCCGCAGCCCGTCCATATCGACCACCTCAAAGCGCCACCTGTCCCAGTGTACCACCTCGCCGGTACCGGGTATCTTGCCCAGCAAACTGATGACAAAGCCGGCGAGGGTGTCGAAACGGTAGGTTTCTTCATCGGGCAGTTCCTCCACATCGAGGAGCGCTTTTACTTCGTCAATCGGCAGGGCGCCCTCGACCAGAAGCGAGCCGTCCTCGCGGCGCACGACCGGTGGAGCCGTGGCTTCATCGAACTCGTCGGCAATCTCACCGACGATCTCCTCAAGCACATCTTCCAGGGTTACGACGCCTTCGATACCGCCCAGCTCACCCACCACCAGCGCCATGTGCCGGCGGCTCTTGCGGAAAGTGGCCAGGAGCGCCAGGGCGCGGCTATTCTCGGGCACGTAGAGCGGCGGTGAGACCACTTCGCGCACCTGCGCGCTCTCACCCTTGCGCCGGTAGAGCATGAGCAGGTCTCGCACGTGTACCACGCCGACGATCTGGTCGGGCGAGTCCTGGTAAACAGGGAAGCGCGAATAGCCGCTTTCCAGCACCCGGTCGAGCACCTCGCCCAGGGTCGCGTCGGCCTCGACCATCTCCACATCGCGTCGAGGGGTCATGATATGGCGCACGGCGCGGTCGCTGAACTTGAAGATGCTTTCGATGAACTCGCGCTCCTGCGGTTCGACCGTTCCCTCCTCGGTCCCCTCGCGCACCAGGGCGCGGATGTCCTCCTCGGTCACCTGGGCCTCAGGCGCGTTTCCCAGCCCGATGACCCGCAGGACCACCTGGGTTGACACCGAGAGCAGCGCCACAATCGGGCTGGTCAGGCGGGCGATCAGCATCATCGGGCGCGCCACCAGTATGGCGTACAACTCGGACTTCAGCAGCGCGACGCGTTTGGGCACCAGTTCGCCAAACACCAGGGTGAGATACGTGATCAGCAGCACGACACCGAAAAAGGCCACCTGGTCGGCATAGACCCCGATCCAGGGCCAGTCGCGGATGCGTGGAGCGATCTGCCCGGCGATGCGGGCGCCGCCGAAGGCGCCGGTCAGGATACCTATCAGGGTGATCCCGATCTGGACGGCTGAGAGGAACCGATTGGGATCATCCTGGAGTTGAAGCGCAACTACGGCGCCCCGGTTGCCATCTTCAGCCTTTTGCTCGAGCCGGCCGCGTTTCGCTCCCAGAATGGCGAGCTCCGTGCCCGCGAAGACGCCGTTGGCGAAGATCAGCGCCAGAATGATCGCGATCTCGGATACCATGGTGTGCTCAGCGCCCCACGGGTACACCGCTGCGCTGAGGATACTCCTTCCTTTAACTGTCCTGCGTGGCGCATGCCATACCCCTCCCGGCGGGGAAGGTTTGGGAGGGCGCAGCCCTCCCAGAAACAAACCCATGTTCATCCTGGCAGGGTGCGGCGCAGCCGCATAGGCGCCTGACAGGTTTTTTTACCGGATACACCAGCGAGAACAAACAACAGGTTGCCTACTGGTAGTGTACGATACGCAGGAAGCTCTCGGCCTTCAACGAGGCCCCGCCGACCAGCGCGCCGTCAATATCGGGCTGAGCCATCAGGTCATCAATGTTGTCTGGTTTGACGCTGCCGCCGTACTGGATGCGCACCGTCTGCGCAACCGCGTCGCCGTACAACTCGGCGAGGGTATGGCGAATGGCCAGATGCATCGCCTGCGCGTCGGCGGGGGTGGCGGTATCACCAGTGCCGATGGCCCAGATCGGCTCATAGGCGATCACCACATCGGCCATCTGCTCGGCGCTCACCCCCTCCAGGGCAGCCCGCACTTGCCCCGTCACGATCGGCTCAGCTTCGCCGGCATCGCGCTGCGGCTTGCTCTCGCCGACGCAGACGATCGGGCGCAAGCCGGCGGCTCGGGCAGCGTGCAGCTTACGGTTGACGCCGGCGTCGGTTTCACCGAAATACTGTCGGCGCTCGCTATGCCCGATAATGACGTAGCTGCATCCCACGTCCACCAGCATTCCCGGAGCGACCTCACCCGTATAGGCCCCTTCGCGTTCGTAGTACACATTCTGCGCCCCCAGGGCCACCCCGGTGCCCACCAGCAGCGGGCGCACCGCGTAGAGCGCGGTAAACGGCGGACACACCACCACCTCACGGTCTTTCCCGACCTGGAGCCCGCCGAGCAGCGCCTTTACCAGATCGACAGCCTCACCCACAGTCTTGTACATTTTCCAGTTTCCCGCGATGATCGGTGTCCGCATGGTTGCACCCTCCTCATTGCTTGCAAGCTACCCTTGCGGCAGGCCACTGAGCGGAACGCGCGTTTCTCAGGGAAGGCAAGCCTCCCTGACGCAGCTTCTCCGGGGAAGCGTTGAGTTGCCTGACAATTACACCCGTATCACGAAGGTCAACAGCAAACCGATCGCCACGGTCACCCCGAACACCCGCCAGTCCCACGCCAGGACCTTGGCGCCGTCGAAGGGACCGGCGGGGATCATGTTGAACAGGCCGATCCAGGCGTTGATGCTATAGCCGATCCGCAGAACCACCGAGAGGGGCAACCCCAGCACCACGATCCCGGGGGGGACGAGCCACAACGCTCCCAGAAAGAGCAACGCCAGGGCCAGGTTACTTGCGGGGCCGACCAGAGCGATCAGGCCACTCTGTCGCGGCGTGAGGTAGCCCTGGTGCCACACCGCTCCGGGCGCTGCGATAAAGACCCGCAGGAACGCCAGGGCAATTGAGATCAGCAGCCAGGGATTATTGGCTACAAAGTGCGCCGTAGCGCCGAAGTGCCGCGCAACCATCCGGTGCGCCAGCTCGTGAACCATAAAGCCTGCGCCACAGGTCACCGCCGCTGCCAGCAGCACCTGCCAGAAGGCCGGGTTGAGCACCTGCCCGCCCACCAGATAAATGGCAAACGCCAGGGATGTGCCGCCCCAGGCCTTCAACAGTTCAAGCGGCTCGTTTTTGCCTCGCAGACCAATATCATCCGCCGGCGGGGTGAAAATATCTCGCACGGGCTACTCTTTTCCCTCTACAGATGACCATCAGCGCTCATTGTAATGCATTGTAGCATATCGTGATGCGCAGGGGTGCATAGTACTGGACAGTACGTTAGGCCCCATGCGCGGGGCGCACAACGCCAGAATGAAAATATTAATTATTGGTTCTTGGGAGGGCGAAGCCCTCCCAAACCCTCCCGCGCGCGGGCTATTTTCACCTCAGCCCTGCCTCCGCTACTCCCGCCGAGACAAAGCCCGGTTGCAGGACGGCCCTGTCACCGAAGGATTACACCGCAGTTACCCTATCGAGGGTGCGGTCAAACTATACTCCCGGCGTACACAGGAGTGTAGTAACCAGGAGGCCATCGTGACCGCGCCATCGCTGCACAACGACCTGATCCATCGCGCCCGGGCCGCCGATCCCGAAGCTCTCAGCGCCATCTATGAGCACTACGGTCCGGCTATCTACCGCTACATCTATTTTCGGGTGGGTGATACCGAACTGGCCCGCGACCTGCACAGCGAGGTGTTTGTGCGAGTCCTCGAGGGCATTAAGCGCTACGAGGACCGCGGGTGGTCAATCAGCGCCTGGCTCTACCGCATCGCCTATGCGCGCACTATTGACGCGCTGCGGCGCAAGGAGCGCCACGCGCAGGTGGACCTGGAGCCGTGGAGCGTCGCTGCGGATGGACCGGACACCGAGCTGGACGAGCAGCTCAACCGGGCGGCCCTGCGACGCGCCTTCCCCCGCCTGGGCGCCAACCAGCGCCGGGTGCTCATGCTGCGCTATATCTACGGGCTGAGCCTGGACGAGACGGCGCGCCAGATGGGCCGCAGCATTGGCGCGATCAAGGCGCTGCAACACCGCGCCATCGAGAACCTGCGTCGCCTGGTGCTGGAGGATCTAGGGGAAGCCGGGTGATGCCACCTCGCGGGTCCGGGAGAGCTTTGCCCTCCCGGACCCGCCTGCGCAGCGATCGGTAACACCCCGGCCAGAACGCTGGTCGGGGTGTTGCGGTTACGAGGATAGTGTGTGAGAGGCACCGCGCCTCCGCTCATCGCGCGGAGGCGCGCATCGCGGTGGCCCTGCTCTGCAACGACCACTGGACGGCGCGACCCGTCACGCGCCACTGGCTATCGGTTCAGCGTTCCTTCAGCACGCTCACCAGGTCGTCCAGCGAGAGGGTCGAGAGGCGCCGGGGCGGGGCTTTGGGCGTGCCGCAGAGCAGCAGGCGCCGGCTGGGGTGGAGGTACCAGTCGGCGTCGCCGTCGATCCGCTGGAGCGTGAGGTACACCGGCTTGAGGTCCACGCTCGAACGGCGCCGGGCTGCAACGCCCATATAGCCGTGCTGGTCGCGGTAGGCGTAGAGCACCGCGCCGTGGCTGTAGGCCAGGCGACTCGAACCGCCATCGTCACTCTGCATGGCGATGCCCAGGCCCCAGCGCGTCTGGAACTCCCGTCGCCGCTTAAAGGCTTGTTCCAGCCGCACCTGTCGCAACTCGTGCTCATACCAGGCATCCAGGTTCGGCAGCATCGCCCGGGCCACGTGGTGCGGCCGATTGGGGAACAATGCGTTGTAGCCGGCAATCAAATCGTTAATGTTGAAAAACACCGGCTGCCGCTCCGTGAATGCCTCGGCATTATCAATGCGCGTCACCTGCTCGACCAGGCGACGCAGGGCCTCATCGTCTGGCGCGAGGGCGCGGCGCACAAGCTCGGCGGCGCTCAGTGTCGGGTCGGCGCTGTGGTGGTGATCGAAGCGACCGCCGCCTGTATCAACGTGCACGATCAGCGGATCGGCATCGGCCGCAGCATCGTTTAAGGTGCGGCCAGCCGGAACAAAGGCGAGTTCCGCATCAGCGGCGCCCCCGAAACGCACGAGAATCCAGATAGCCGCCAGGCAGTCCAGGTCGGGCGCCAGGTGGCCAACGATAATGTGTGGGGTGACCAAGGACCGTTCACTCACATTCTAGGAGCCTCTCCGAACATCCCACCCTGCGTCGTGTCGGGTCAACCGGGCGGGGAAATCGGACGGGCACGAGCACTGTGGCCGAGCATCTGTGATGGGTCGGCCCTCCGCCTGTAAGGCCGGAGCACGGGCCAGGCCGATGCTCCGACCCTACCAGGTCTAAATAATCTTTGAGACTTCAAGTATAACAGACAGACGCGGTTATAGTCAATGAAATGTCATTTTTGCTATGGTATACTGCCCCTCGGTACGGATCGTCAAGCGACCCGAACCACCAGCCCGACCGCGGTTGCCGGGTGTCCGCTTCTGATGCATCCCTTTATGCCTTCAGGTTATACCACGACGCCTACCCTGTACAGAAGATGCCAGAAGCCCATGCGGCTGCGCCGCACACTTACAAGATGAAAACAGATTGTTTTCTGGGGGGCAAAGCCCTCCCAAACCCTCCCGGTGGGGGAGGCTTTGCCACCCCGTGGGTGGAGGAATGGGGAAACCCGGTTGCCCCATATGTTCACCTTAGATTCGGATAATGACATACGGGTATCAACATTGAGCGACATCCGCGCCCGGATATTCCCCGATCTGGTAGGCGCGACAGTTCAACACTCAGGAGGTATTCGGCCCATGGCACTGATCGAACGCGCAGGACCTACCCACGCCCGCGAGGTCACGGTGGAGTGGTTGCAGAGCATCCCCTACGTCATCCAGTCACCGTATCGCCCGCCCACCATTGCCGGGGTGATCATCAAGGATCTCACGGTGCATCTCGATGGCCGGGGCGACGTGATTGAACTGTGGAGCCGGCCATGGGCAGACAGCGAGGGTCTGCTGATGCCGGCGCATGTCTACCAGAGCGCCACGGACTATGGAGTGACGAAGTGCTGGCACCTGCACAACGAACACACCGACCAGTTCACGGTTACGCGCGGCAAACTCCAGGTGACGCTGGTGGATATCCGGCCTGATTCGCCCACCTTTGGCCACGTGAATCCGATCTTTCTCGGCAGCCAGAAGCCGCGCCTGATCAAGATTCCGCCGATGATTATGCACGGTTGGAAGGCCCTCTCGCGGCCCGAGGTGATTGTTATCAACCTGCAATCCCACGTCTACGATGCCGCAGATGAGTTTAAGTTTCCCTGGGACTGTGTGCTGACCGAGGTCTGGGAGCCGCGCAACGGGTGATCGTGCGCGTTGCCTGCCCCGTCCGGGAGCATGGGTTGCTGGTAGCGCGAATACCCCTGAACGCGCGTCAATCCGGGCGCCCGGGCCAGACGCCCGGGCGCCCGGGTGACCTGTTTGAGACCAGGCGCTCAGGGATCCCCTTCCACGGCATACTCGATATGCTCGAGGCGCGCCACCCGTCCCGCGCTGTCAACTTCGACTGCGATCACGTCAATGCGCCAGGGGCGGTCACTGCCGCTCTCGCTCTCTGCCAGGTACGTCTGGGCAAGCTGGACCAGGCGTCGAGCCTTGCGCCTCCCCACGCTGGTCTCGGGCGCCACGGCTGCCGCGCCGCGCGCCCGGCGTGTGCGCACCTCGACAAAAATGACCTGGTCGCCCCTGACGGCAACCAGGTCAATTTCACCAGAGGAACAACGCCAGTTTCGGGCGATGAGCGCGAAACCGTTGCGTTGCAGGTACGACGCCGCGGCCAGTTCGCCGAAATGGCCCAGGCTGGCCCTAGCCGAAGGCATACTTACGCCAGACATCGTGGCGTTCGATCTCGCCCAGCAGGGCAAAGGCCACGTACTGCGGCTGCCGCGGTGTGGTGAGCAGTTGCATATTTGCCTGCTCGGGGGTGCGCCCGCCTTTGCGATGGTTACACTCGCGGCAGGCGGTTACCACATTGTCCCACGTTGTTGCCCCACCCTGAGAACGCGGGACCACGTGGTCCATCGTCAACTGAGCCCGTCCAGGCTGTGCCCCGCAGTACTGGCAGGTTTCGCGGTCGCGCGCAAACACACCCCGGCGCGAACAGGGCAGTTTCATGCGACGCGGAATGCGGATATAGCGCACGAGGCGGATAACGAGGGGCACATCGAAACTGATCGACCGCGCGCGGAGTTGCTGTGTAGCGGCTTCGACCAGTTCAGCCTTTTCCTGCAGCAGCAAGACCAGAGCTCGCCGAACCGAAATCAGTTGAAGTGGCTCGTAGCTGGCGTTGAGAACAAGAACTCGTTGTCCCAAGGCACCCACCCCCTTAAGAACCATTGTACGTGTACAAGGGCTCTTCGCGCGGGGGTCAGGGTGTCCCCCGGCTAGAGCGCCAGGCCTCTGGCCTGGCTGGCAGAGGAGACCGCGCGGATGGCCCGCAACACACCACTGCCCCCAACGCCGCCGCAGCGATCGTCGAGACGAGTGGGGCAGGACCCCACCAGCGCCTCGTAGGGGGCGTGAGTACAACTGGATTGCTGTGTTCGGTGCCGCGCGTGGATCATGCTGTGCCAGTGTCCTGGAATGCTACTCCGGTTGAGATCCGAAGCGCCCGTGTATCGTAGTGTCAATATAACAGTAACATAGATGGGCGAAGCTTGTCAATTTGTAATCTTTCACCTTAGCGTTGTCGTCGGGCAGCCTCGTTGAAAATGAGGTCATCAATCAGTCGCTCGACGGGCGCCCGGTCGTCGGTGAAGGGCGCGTAGCGCGCCTGGGCTGGGGTGAAGGGCCGCACCGGCCCGAACCGGCCTTCGTTGAGCGCCCAGTACATCACCAGTTGCAGGGCCCGGTAGCGCGGCTCACCCTCGGCCAGGGTTGCCATCGCTGCCGCGTTTTCAACGAAGGCGGCCACGCCGTCGCCCACCGGCGTGTTCACGCCCACCAGGATGGCGTTCGAGAAGCGCGTATCAATCACGTAGACCTCCGGAAAGACCGCGAGCATGGTCGAGGCCAGGGCATTGACCAGCCGGTCATCGCCGCTGGCAGGCCGGCCGGCGTTGACCACGGCCACCCCGCGCGGGTTGAGGCGCGCCTGCACTTCGCGGAAAAACTCCACCGTGGTCAGGTGAAAGGGAATGTAGGGCTGGTGGTAGGCGTCCATCCCGATCACATCGTAGCGCCGTGAGGTGCTGGCCAGCCAGGCGCGCGCGTCCTGGGCATAGGTGGTGTAGCCCGGATAGGCCGGATCCTGGTCCTCCATGTCGAAGTAGCGCCGACCCATCTCGATAATCGCCGGGTCAATTTCCACGGCGTCAATCAGCATCTCCGGGCCGTAGATGGCGAGGAACTGCTTGGGAACGCTGCCCGCCGCCGAGCCCAGCAGGGCCAGGCTCCGCACCTCGGCGGGGCGCATGCCGGGGTAGACGTAGGGCGCGACGGCGAAATAATCCCAGGGTCCGCCGTCGGTCAACAGGTCGAGCGGGTCGCCCGTCTGGCGGTACTTCAGGCGATAGACCGAGTGAATGGCCTGGCCTTCGTTCAGGATCAGCACCCGCCGTCGATCCACCGTACCCGAGGCGTAGCGGATTTCTTGCTCGGCCACCTGGATGTAGTTGTGGCTCGACTCGCGTTCCGCGATCAGCGTGCAGCCGCGACAGTCGGCGGTCTTGATGCCCGGGACGAGGGTGTAGTAGAACAGCGCCAGCCCGGCTACGCCCGCGAGCATCAGCAGGGCGCGCCAGTCACGCAGCCCGATCACGCCGAGCGCCACCAGGAAGCCGGCGAAGAGAAAGATCGTCGCGCTGGTGCCGATCAGCGGGATCAGCACCAGCACAGTTAGAAAGGTGCCAACAATCGAACCGATTGTCGAAAGAGCCGAGATTGTGCCGGCGGCTCGACCGGCCTGGGCCACGCCCTGCCGGGCCTGGTGCAACTGCAGGCGCACAGCAAATGGCCCGACCGTGGCCATGAGGATCACCGGGGCGGCAAAGAGCAAAATGACCCCGACCAGGGCGCCGACGAAGCTGCTCGCCGCGATGCCGCGCAGGGAGGATTGGGCCAGTTGCAGCAATGGTCGCGCCACCAGGGGCACGATTGCCGTGAGCAGCCCGGCCCAGGCAATCAGCCAGAAGAGGAGCCGGCGCTCGGGCCGCCGGTCGGCCAGTTGCCCGCCAAGCCAGTAGCCCACGGCGAGGTAGACCAGGGTCATACCGATCACGACCGCCCAGATCGGTTGCGAGGTGCCGAAAAACGGCGCCAGCAGGCGTGGCATGACCATTTCTACGCCCAGGGTGCCGACCCCGGCGAGAAAGACGACGCTGAGCAGGAACCTATCGGTGCGTGGAGGCGGGCTGGCCATACAGCGAAATGTTCACATCAGCCGTCCATGCGGCTGCGCCGCACAACGACGAGATGAGAATATGTGTTTTTGGGAGGGCGTAGCGGCGCGGCGCCGCCGCGCCGCTACGCCCAAACCCTCCCCTCAGGGAGGGGTATGGGAAAACCCGGTTTCCCCATTTCCCAACCGCCGTTGGGATCGGCTGGCGCCCCCACAGGCAGGGGCCTGGGGAAACCCGGTTTCCCCGTATGTTCACCTCAGTCATCCATGCGGCTGCGCCGCACAACACCAGAGTGAAAATATTTGTTCTTGGGAGGGCGAAGCCCTCTCAAACCCTCCCCGCTGGCGGGTTGTTTCCTGGGAGGGCGTAGAGACGCAGCGCCGCTGTGTCTCTACGCCCAAACCCTCCCGCGGGTGGGCTATTTTCACGTTAGCGGATTGCCCCCATAATCAACCCCTGCAGCAACTGGATCAGCAGGATGGCCACCAGCGGTGAGAGGTCGATCATGCCGATGGTGGGCAGTACGCTGCGAATGGGAGCCAGGATCGGCTCGGTAATGTCGCGGAGGACCTGGGTTACTCGCATATTGCCCAGCGGGTCGATCCACGATACCAGCACCCGGCCAAGGATGGCAAACAAGAGGACATTAAACAGCAGACTGACAAACGTTACGAGAAAGCTGGACATACGCTGGTACCTTTCTGCAAGCGCCACCTGCGGGCGCTGATCTGATGATACTGATTATGAAAAGAGAGGGAACCGGGTTGCCCCGCCTGCGGTGAGCCTGTCGAACCGCACCCCTGCCCATCGGAAGGGTTTGGGGCCTTCCGCCCCTTCTCCCAGCCTCCCCCCGTTCCCCCGCTTTTTAGGGCGGACAGAACATCCGAGCCAGCCTGGCTTGCACCGCATTGGAACGCCCCTGCGCACGGCTCTGGTCTCCCCGCTTCGACAGGCTCAACGCAGGCTGTCCAGCGAAGCTGGAGCGGCCCGCCCCTTCGGGCTGAGCCTCAGGGCGAAGCCTGAGCCTGTCGAAGGGGGCCGGGGGTGAGGACCAGGCAGCGCACCCAACGCCATCAGGCCCGTCGGCGTGCATATGTTCTGTCCGCCCCTGAACTCCCCTGCTCCAGCAGGAGCTGTGGAGCAACGCTCAAGCTGAACCTTCCGAATCCTGAACCCTGACCGATGGATGATCCTCCAGACGCGCCTGCACGGCCGCGGCGTGGGCGAAGAGACCCTCGGCCTCGGCGATCCGGCGCGCCGCCGGTCCAATCCGCGCCAGGGCGGCCCGGTTCACGCCGATGAGCGAGATCACCTTGCGAAAGTCATCAACGTTCACTGGCGAGGCGTAGCGCGCCGTCCCCTCCGTGGGCATAATGTGCGAGGGGCCGGCGCAGTAATCGCCCAGCACCTCGAATGACTGCTCGCCGAGAAACACGCCGCCGGCGTTGCGCACCTTGCCAACGCAGGCCCAGGGGTCGGCCAGTAGCAGGCAGAGGTGCTCAGGGCCATAGGCATTGGCCAGGTCGAAGGCCGTGTCCAGATCGGGAGTGATCACAATCGCGCCGCGGCGGTTAACGGCTTCGGCAGCCGCGCGGGCATTTGCCGCCGGCAGAGCCTCAAGTTGCCGGCCCACTTCGGCCTGCACGGCCCGGGCCAGCTCCGGCGCATCGGTAAGCAGGATGGCGCTGGCCTCGATGTGCTCGGCCTGGGCGAGGAGATCGGCAGCGACGAAGCGCGGATCGGCCGCGCCGTCGGCGATGATCAGCGTCTCGGTTGGCCCCGGCAGGCTTTCGATGCCCACCGTGCCGAAGACGAGGCGTTTGGCCTGGATCACGTAGCGATTGCCTGGCCCGACGATTTTATCCACCCTGGGCACGCTCTCGGTGCCATAGGCCAGCGCGGCGATGGCCTGCGCTCCACCCACGGCAAAGACCCGGTCAACCCCGGCGATCCAGGCCGCGGCCAGCACCACCCCGGCTGGTTCTCCCGTTTCGCGCCGGGGCGGCGAACAGACGACAATCTCGTTCACCCCGGCGACTCGCGCCGGAACGGCGGCGTGGATCAGAGAGGAGGGCAGCGGCGCCGCGCCGCCCGGTACGTAGACCCCCACCCGTTGGAGCGGCACGACGAGTTGGCCACGTGCCCCTTCGACGCTGAAATCAACCCACGAGTTGCGGGTCTGCCGCTCGTGGAAGCGGCGGATCTCGGTCACAGCCAGGCTCAGGGCCTCGCGCAGGTCGCCTGGCAGGGCTTCAGCCGCTGCGCGCCAGCGCTCGCGGGGCACCTCCAGCGTCGCCGGGGCTACACCGTCGAACCGCTCGCTGCACGCCCGCAGGGCCGTATCGCCGCCGGCCCGCACCTCGGCGATGATCGCCGCCACTGCCGCCGTGGTCGCCGCATCGTCATCGAGGGGCTTGCGGCACAGTACGGTGGCGCGGGCCACCGCCAGGTCGGCGATGATCGGGATTGACATGGTCCATACCTTTCGCTCAGTCGCACAGGGCGCGTGGTCTCCATTATACCGCCTCACGCTGCCGCTGATGTCACTGATACGCAAATCGGGGAACTCGGGTTTCCCCAGGCGCCTGCGTGCCGGGGCGCCCCGGCGCGCCCAACGGCGGTTGGGGGTTGGAGAAACCGGGTTTCCCCACGCGCCTGCCTGCCGGGGCGCCCGGCGCGCTCGACAGCGGTTGGGGGTTGGGGAAACCGGGTTTCCCCAGGCGCCTGCCTGCCGGGGTGGCCCGGCGCCCCCGACAGCGGGTGGGGGGTGGGGAAGCCGGGTTTCCCCGCGCGCCTGCCTGCCGGGGTGGCCCGGCGCCCCGCACCGCGAGGGTTTGGGAGGGCGCAGCCCTGCCAGAAAAAAACCTGTCGTCGTTCCCCAGGAATCGTTGGGCTTATGCTCCACAGAATCCGCGCTACAGCGCGGATTCATTCCGATCAACGCTTGACAGTCGCCATGCTATCGCGTATGATGAACCAGACAGAGTGTAAATGATAAAGTACGGGCGCGACCGGGCACATCCGGTATTCTTTGGGCCTATCCCCTCCCCAGGTCGCCAGGATTCGCTTTACGCAAGCATATGGAGTAGCTATGAGCCAGCTACGAGGACGACGGGCAGGGGCGCTGATCCTGCTGGTGGCGGCCATCCTGCTCGCCGCGCTACCGGCCGGCAACGCCCAGGCCCAGGGGAAGATCTACTTCCCGCAGACGGGGCACTTTCTCGGTGGGGCCTTTCGCTCGTTCTGGGAGCGCAATGGCAGCGTCGAGATTTTCGGCTATCCGGTTTCACCCGAGTTTGTGCAGAACCGCGATGGTCGTGTGGCCCAGTATTTCGAACGCGCTCGCTTTGAACTCGATGTGGTGAACAATCAGGCGGTGATCAGCCTGGGGTTGGTCGGGCGCGAGTTTACGGCCGCCCGTGGGCTGGGCTTCCCGCCCGTCGCGCCGGTGCGCGCCCCGGGCCTGCGCTTCTTCCCCGAAACCGGCCATACGTTGCGTGGCGAGTTCCGCAATTTCTGGGAGCGCCGGGGCGGCCTGCGTATCTTCGGCTATCCGATCTCCGAGGAGTTCGTCCAGCAGCTTGACGATGGGCGCAACTACCTGGTGCAGTACTTTGAACGCGCTCGTTTCGAGCTGGTCGGCAACCGCGTGCGGCTTGGACTGCTCGGCAGCGCCCTGGTGCCTTGCCAGTTGCGCCCCGGCTTCCCGCCCAATGCCCCGCCTCCCGGCCCCGTTCCTGAGGGTAGCTCGGAAGCCTGCTTTGTCATTCCAGGTTTTGCCGCGCGGGTGTTTCCCGACGCGAGTGCGCCCGGCACGACCCTGGGCTTCGAGGCCCGCGGCTACGCCGGAGGCGAGGAAGTGGCGATGTGGATCAACCTGGCCGCTGGCGGGGTGCGCGCTATTCCCTACCGCGCCATCGCCGATGCTGATGGGGTGGTTCTGGTCGGGTTCCGGACCCTGACCAGCGATCCGCCCGGTAACTACAGTATTGTCGGCCAGGGTCTCCGCAGTGGCCGGGTAACCGTGGCCGGCTTCCGTCTCGTCCGCTAACGATGTTCTGCGTTGCTTACCTGTTCCTCACGGGGTAATCTCTTTCTGGTCTCCCCGCTTCGACAGGCTCAGCGCAGGCTCTCCAGCGAAGCTGGAGAGGGCCGGGGGTGAGGACCAACCAGCGCAACGGGGTAATCCCTTTCTGGTCTCCCCGCTTCGACAGGCTCAGCGCAGGCTCTCCAGCGAAGCTGGAGAGGGGCAGGGGGTGAGGACCAACCAGCCGCATCCCGAGGCCATCACGCCCGTCGGCGTCCATACGTTCTGTCCGCCCCTAAAGGGTAACTCCCGGGAGCGCGACTGTCGCGCCCGCATCCGTAGTTTGTGCAGGCAGCTTGCCCGCACGAACACGAGAAGGGCCAAACAACAGGCGCCACGTTGCCTCCTGGCGCTCTACGGGCGCGCTTCGAGCACCAGGGGGACGTCGGTCGGCGCCTGTTCGCCATCGCGGAGCACACTCAGGGTGATCGTGTCGCCAACGCGGTAATCCAGGTCCAGCAATCCGATCAACTGATCGCCATCGGCTACCGGGCGACCGTTGAGGCCCAGCACAATGTCCCCGCCGACGCGCAGGGGCACGCCGTTAAGCGTCACATCACGTGAGCCGCCCCGCAGCCCTGCCCGCGCGGCAGGGCTATTTGATTGCACATCGGTGATCAGCACGCCCCGCTCGACCGGAAGCCCCAGCCGCTCAGCGCTCAGCGCGTCGAGCGAAAACATGCGAATGCCCATCCAGGGGTGCGCGTAGCGCCCCTCGCTGATCAGCGCCGGAACCACCTTGACCAGCGTGCTTGCGGGCACAGCGTACCCGACCCCTTCAAACGAGCCGCCGCCCTGACTCACGGCGATGGCCGTGTTGACGCCGATGACCTCGCCTCGGGTGTTCAGCAGCGGACCTCCCGAGTTGCCGGGGTTAATTGCCGCATCAGTCTGAATGATATTGGGGATACTGAAGCTGCCGAACGTCCGGGTGGGGCCGCGCAGGGTGCGACCGAGGCCGCTGACGACGCCGACGGTGAGGGTATTCTGCTCGCCGAAGGGGCTGCCGATCGCCACGGCTGTCTGTCCCACTTCCACCTCACGCGAGTCGCCGATGGGTAGCGGCGCAACGCCGGCAGGGATCGCGCGCACCTTGAGCACGGCGAGGTCACTGTCAGGGTCACTGCCCACCAGATCCGCCAGCGCCGTAGTGCCGTCGTACCAGCGCACCTGGAAGCGCTCGGCGCCACTGATCACATGGTGATTGGTTACGATGTGTCCCTGGTCATCGTAAAGAAAGCCCGATCCCTGCCCGCGCGACCGCTCGGGCAGCCCCGGCACGACCGGATGGTTCTCGGGTAGGGGCGCGCCGAACACGTCAATACTCACCACGGCGGGGTTGGCGCGCCGGTACAACTCGACCAGCAGGCGTTCCTGGTCGGCCAGGGCCGCGCTGACCGCTGGCTCCAGGGTTGGCTGGGGTGGGATAGTGGGCAGGGGCGCGCTGGTCGGGCGCGGAGCAGCAACGACGGTGGCCGGGGCGGCCGCCTCAGACATGGCCGCAGAAGGAGACGGGGCGAGTTGCGCCGTCGGCTCGGCTTGCTGTCTGAAGGGCAGCGGGGGCAAGCTGCAGGCCGCAAGCGCCAGCCCCAGGAGCAGTGGTACGAGGAACTTTGGCATAGCAACAACTGTTCTGGCGGTTCGAAGCTTACCCATCACACCCGCTCCGGCCCTGCCGGTTGCCGGGGTGCCGCGCACAGACTACAAACCGCGATACTGCGCGCACAGTTCACAGAAGTATGATACCGCAACGCTCAGCGAAGCGCGCCGTATCCTGGTTTAGAGTTTCGTGAGATTGGGACCGGGCCGGCCGCGATCAGGGGCAGGTGCGCCCGGGAGGGCGAGGCTCTCCCCGCAGGAAATTACCATATACCCCACCCGGCTGGGAGGGATCGGGCTTTCAGGTGTAAGGTTTCTGGCCGAAGGCGTCCTGATGCGCTGCTGGTCCTCACCCCCCGGCCCCCCTCCAGCTTCGCTGAGGTGAAAATACGGGGAAACCGGGTTTCCCCATCTTCCTGCCTGTGGGGCACCAGCCGCTCCCAACAGCGGTTGGGAAATGGGGAAACCAGGTTTCCCCATTTCCCTGCCCGTGGGGGTGCCAGCCGCTCCCAGCAGCGGTTGGGACATGGGGAAAGCGGGTTTCCCCATATCCCTGCCCGTGGGGGCGCCAGCCGCTCCCAGCAGCGGTTGGGAGATGGGGCAACCGGGTTTCCCCACCTGCGGTGAGCCTGTCGAACCGCCCCCCTGCCCGTGGGGGCGCCAGCCGCTCCCAGCAGCAGTCGGGAGATGGGGCAACCGGGTTTCCCCATATCCCTGCCCGTGGGGGTGCCAGCCGCTCCCAGCAGCGGTTGGGACATGGGGAAAGCGGGTTTCCCCATATCCCTGCTTGTGGGGGCGACAAGCCCTCCATAATTACTATGTCATTCTAGCGCGGCAGCGCAACCTGGCGCCCGGTGGCGGGCCAGAGACCCGGCCAGATCGAGCAGAAGAACAACCCGGCGAAGAAGCCTGCCTGTGCGCCGTTGAGCAGGAGCAGCCAGAGGGGAGCGTACCAGGCCCCCTGGTAGTGGCCGACAATCTCCAGCGGCCAGAGCAGGAACGGCGCGGCGCAGAGGGTCAGCCGCGCCCACCAGGGCAGGGCGCGGAAGTGGGCCAGCAGCCAGGGTGCGCCAGGCAAGCGCCCGGCCCGTCGCCCGTCCACCAGCAAGCGCGCCGCCCAGAGACCAATGGTGGCGCCCCAGCAGCGCGCGCACACGGCCATGGGGAACCCGAAGAGCAGGTAGGCGCGTTCTGGCGTAGGGCAGACGAAGGTGGCGAGCACATCGCGGGCAAACAGACCACTCTCTGCCACCAGGGGCAGCCCTGAGGCGCGGAAGAGCGGCGACACGAGCGGCCCCAGAAACAGGACCCAGAGCAGGGCATCGAAGGCCCGGGTGGGCCAGTGGCGGGGCGCCGGCGGAAGATGCTGGAGAACGCTGGTGGTCATACGGCTTTCTCGCGGTTTAGATACATGCACGACACGGGGCGACATAGAGCATGGTTGCGCCCCTTACCCAAGGCAGCACACGTCCCACCAGATACGGGGCAGGCGGACCACCTTCTCACGCAGTTTCAGGTGTGCCCGGCGGGTGTAGGCATCGTAGTCATTGGCTTCGAGCTTGTCAAGGATGCCGCAGTAAATCCGCGCAGCAGCGCCGATCGCCAGACGGCTCTGTGGCGGGAGCAGGGCAATCCCGGGCCAGCTCTCGGCGTAGAGACGTCGAGTGCGTTCGACCTCGAAGCGCATCAGCGCGCGAAAACGCTCATCGTACACCTCGGCCAGAATATCCTCGGCGGTCAGGTCGAAGCGGGCCAGGTCCTCGTGGGGCAGATAGACGCGCCCGCGGCGAGCATCTTCGCCCACATCGCGCAGAATATTGGTGAGTTGCAGCGCCACGCCCAGCTTGATCGCATAAGGTTCGGCCCCAGGCACGTAGCCCGTGATCCCCATCACCAGCAGGCCCACGACCGAGGCGACGCGGTAGCAGTAGAGCCAGAGATCGGCGAAGTGCTCGTAGCGCGAGATGGTCAGATCCATGGCCACACCGGCGAGCAATTCGTCAACCAGGGCCGCCGAGAGGTTGTAGCGGGTGCGCGTGTCGTACCAGGCCAGCAGCACCGGGTCGTAGGGCGCGGGGCGCGGGGCGCGCACCTGTTGCACCCAGGTAGCCAGGGCGCGGGCAGGATCGTCAACAGCCATATCAACCGTGTCGTCGGTGGCGCGGCAGAAGGCATATAGAGCGCGCACGGCCCGGCGCACGTCCGGGGCAAGGAACTGTGAGCTGAAGTAGAAGCTCTTCGAGTGGCGGCGAATGATGCGCTCGCACTCGGCGTAGGCCTCGGCAAGCGAGTGGGGCGGGCGCGGCGGGTGCTCGTCGCTGCTCACGTGTGGCGAAGATTCGGTCAGGTGAAAGAGCAACGCCAGTTGCTCTTCGGCCGGCAGCGGCTGGGAGATTAGCTTTCCGGAAGCGCCAACCGCCAGTGAGGAACCAGGATTCAGCGACACACGGCTCTCCTTCGTCTCAGCCCCGGGGCAGCGACCAGGGTTCGGTATGCCAGCGTGCCAGGCAGGGGACGGTGACTCTCGCGCAGCGCAGGCTGCTGGCGCTGGAGTCACTATGCCGTCGAACGTCGGTCCGCGTCGTTGTGAAAGAAATCTCTACTCTTTCATAATACGTGAATTGGGGGATTGAGGCAACTTTGTACTGTGCAAGCCCCGTGCAACAGTGTTCTGGCGTTCCAAAGCCAGGAACAGGCATCGATCCCCGGTACGCAGGGGTCTTTCAGGGCCATAGAAGTTCCTCGATGCACAAAGAATCTGTGCTGCGGATGGGGATAAGGGGGGACGTGAAACCTGGGGGTTGCGCCCCAAAAACTCTACTACACCTGAGAGGATGGGCAGCAGGCGTTAGGATGTCACAATCAGGGCGTTCCTTCCCACACCCCACTGCCGGAGGCGGAAGTCGGAACGGCCCCGGGTCGTGTGGGGGCTATTCGGCGTGAGACGCGACGGGCGGTTCACGTTGTTCACAGCCCCGGGTGGTGCGAGGGCTGTTCAGACGTACGTGTTCACATGTGGGGTAAGGCGTCGGGTGCGCGGGCGTCCCGCCCGCAATGGCCTGGATGGGGGCAAGATGCCCGCGCACCCGGGAGAAGTATGAACATGTACGTTCAGACAAGCTCTGACATCTACCGGCCGACACTGAGGATTTCGGCGACATTGTCCACGGCTTCGAGCGCATCGCGGCCGAGGAAGGTGCCGGGCATTTTCTGCGTCAGCACCGGGTTGAGGTTGAATGCCCGGCCACCGTAGCCAAAGTGGGGGGTTGGCGGCGGGAGGGCGAGGATGGCACGGCCGGTTTCCAGGAGTTGCGTTGCCGTCTCTGTCGTGGAGGCCGACATTGCCACCAGGTCGGGCTGTAGCTTGCGCACGGTTTCGAGCAGGTCGCGCAGGGGCACCTCAGGGCCGAGATAGATCACCTGCCAGCCATGGCGCACCAGGAAGACCGCGAGCATGAGCGCCCCGAGGTCGTGCTGCTCGCTGGGAGCGCAGGCCACCAGCACCAGGCCGCGCCCATCGGTAATGTTGTAGGTGTTAAATAGCCCCGAGAGCTTGCGCCGAATGAACTGGGTCGCGAAATGTTCAGCCGTCACGGTAATTTTGCCGGCGTGCCACTGTTCGCCGATCTCCACCATTGCCGGCTGCACCAGTTTCAGAAAAACATCTTCCAGCGGATAGAGGGCAAAGGCTTCACCCAGGATCTGTTCGGCGCGGGTCGAGTCGTAGTCGGTAAGGGCGGCGACCAGCCGGCTGTTCAGGCGCTCCCAGGTGTGGGGCTCGGTATCAACCGCAGTGTTGAGCCATGAGAGATTCGACTCGTTGCCATCGTTCATCAAAGCGATGGCCTGGCTGATCGTCAGACCCTCGGCGGTGCGGTCACGCAGCCAGCGGATGGTGGCAATGTCGCGCTCGGAGTACAGGCGGTGCCCACCGTCGGTGCGCTGGGGCCGCGGAATCCCGTAGCGTCGCTCCCAGGCCCGAAACGTATCCGCGGGAACGCCGGTCTCCTGCGCTACGGCCTTGGTGTTGTAGCGCGGCTTGTCCGAGAACTGGAACAGGAAATGTTGTTGTGCCATAGCCGACAGCCTTTCACGTGGCACATTGCCTCGTGAATAGAGGCACATATTGTAGCACGCACCTGCACGAAGTGGCGCGTGGAGGAACACTGATCCTGCAATTACATTGTATCACGCTGCACAAAACCCGTCAATGAAATGCACAGTAAAGGTTGGCATTCCTTATCCCCGGGTTGTCGTCGGCGCGGACGCGACAACGTACGTGTTCACCTGTGGGGTAAGGCGTCGGGTGCGCGGGCGTCCCGCCCGCAATGGCCTGGAGGCGGGCAAGCTGCCCGCGCACCCGGGAGAGGTGTGAACACGGACGCGACAACCAGGACTTGCGACATCGGCAAGATCGGCTATAGTACAGGGTATGCGCGCGCTCATCACCGGCATTAATGGCTTCGTCGGCGGGCATCTGGCCGATTACCTGCTCAGCGAGGGACGCTACGAGGTGTGGGGCCTGGCCCGCGCCCCGCAGCGCGTATCCGCGGAACTGGCGGGGCGCATCGGGCTGGTCTGCGCCGACCTCAACGACGCGCAGGCGACCGCGCAGGCCCTCCTGGCCGTCCGGCCCGACCTGGTCTTCCATCTTGCCGGGCAGCCTTTCGTTCCCGAGTCCTTTCGCGACCCCGCCAGCACCCTCAGCACCAACATCCTGGGGACATTGCACCTGTTCTTGCCCATTATCGAGCGCCGTCTGCCGACCCGGCTGCTGGTGGTGGGCACCAACGAGGAGTACGGCGCGATCACGCCTGAGGATCTGCCAATCAATGAAGACACGCCGCTACGGCCCGCCAATCCCTACGGGGTGAGCAAGGCGGCCCAGAGCCTGCTGGCGCAGCAGTACGCCTTGAGCCACGGCCTCGACGTTGTCCGTGTGCGTCCATTTACCCACATCGGCCCCCGCCAGAATGAGCGCTTTGTCACGGCGGCCTTTGCCCGGCAGATCGCCCGGATCGAGGTGGGCCTGCAACCTCCGGTGATCCAGGTCGGCAATCTCAGCGCCCAGCGTGATTTCACCGATGTCCGCGATATGGTGCGGGCCTATGCCCTCGCCGCCGAGCGCGGCGAACGGGGCGCCGTCTACAATATTGGCACCGGGCGCGCCGTGATGGTCCGCGATGTGCTCGATATGCTGTTGCAGGCCAGCACCGCCAGTATTGCGGTGCAGGTGAACCCGGAATTGATGCGCCCGATTGATACTCCCGTTGTGGTGTGCGATCCGCGGCGCATCTACGCGCGCACCGGTTGGGAGCCGCGCATTCCGCTGCGGCAAACGTTACACGATATTCTGGCGTACTGGCGTGAAACCGTACAGCGTGATCTGGCTCAACCCGAGATGTAACAATACTGTCATCGCCGGCCTGACCCCCATTCAACTCCCCGCAGGGCGCGCGGCGTACAATCGGGCCGGTTGTGGCGCACATCGTCACGATGCATACGCGGTTCATGCTATCGAGGTGCCTTCGTCATGAAAGCTGTGATCCTGGTTGGAGGTCTCGGAACACGTTTGCGTCCGCTGACCTGTAATACGCCCAAACCGATGATCCCCCTGGTCAACCAACCCTTTATTGAATGGATGCTGCTGCGGCTCCGCGACCAGGGTATCACCGAGGTCATTCTGGCAGTGCAGTACCTTGCCCATCGCTTTCGTGAAAGCCTGGGCGATGGCTCGCAGATGGAGCTGAAGATCCATATCGTTGAAGAGACCGAACCTCTCGGTACCGCCGGCGCCGTGAAGAACGTCGAACATCTCCTCGATGGCCCGACCTTCGTCTTCAACGGCGATGTTATGACCGATCTCGACCTCCGGGCCATGCTGGCCTTCCACCGCGAGAAGCAGAGCAAGGTGACCATCTCGCTCACGCCGGTGGAGGACCCGACCCAGTTCGGTCTTGTCGAGATGGATCGCCAGAACCGCGTGCAGCGCTTCCTGGAAAAGCCCGGCCCCGAGGATATTACCACCGACCTGATTAACGCCGGCACCTACATCATTGAACCGGAGGTGTTTCGCTACGTCCCGCCGAAACAGTTCTATATGTTCGAGCGTGGCCTCTTCCCGGTGATGCTGCAAACCGGCGACCCGATGTTTGGCTTTCCCTCCCGCGCCTACTGGACCGACATTGGTAAGCCCCAGACGTACATTGATGTTCACCACGATATTCTGATCGGCAAAGTGGCCTATAACTTCCGTGGCCGGCAGATTGCCGATCGGATCTGGCTGGAAGGCGACGCAGAGATCCATCCCAGCGCCCAGATCGTTGGTCCGGTGGTGATCGGGCCGGGAACGGTGATCAAACGCGGCGCGCGGGTGATTGGTCCGACTGTGATCGGCGCGCGCTGTGTGATCGGCCCGGAGTGCAACATCGAAGGCGCCGTGCTGTGGGACGACAACGTGCTCGATGAGGGCGTGGTGCTGCGAAACTGTGTGCTCGGCAGGAAGAACGTGATCGGCGAACGCTCCCACATCACCGATGGGGCGATTGTGAGCGACGAGTGTAGCCTGGGAGCCGAGAACCGCCTGGAGCGCGGCATCCGCATCTGGCCCAACACGGAGCTGGGCGACCGCGCAATTTCGTTCTGAGGTGAACACGTGGGGAAACCGGGTTTCTCCACACCCCTCCCTGAGGGGAGGGTCTGGGGGGTGTTCGCATCCCTGGTCCGTGGAGAGGCCTCGAGCGAGTAGGGGGCGAACGCTGGTTCGCCCCCTACTCGCGTCGTAACACGAAGATACGCGGGTAGAGGCCCCCGAGGTCCACGCGTATGGGTGGTTCGACCCTCCAGACGGGGGCGCCGGACAGGAGGCGCTCCAGCAGGCGTACCTCGTGGGAGAGCAGCACGCAGCGGGCGCCGGGGCGAGCCACCCGCGCGGCCTCAGCCAGCAGCGCGGGGTAGAGTTCCAGGTTGTGGGCGTGGGAGCCGACCAGGTGACCAAACGGCAGATCGCCGGTGATCACGTCGACGGCAGCAGCGGGTAAGGGCAGCGATCGCGCGTCCCAGGGCTGTACCTCGGCGCGCTCGCTCACGCCGGCTGCCTCGAGATTGGCGCGGGTGCAGGCCAGGGCCTGCGGGTCAGTGTCGCAGCCAATTGCCCGTTTTGCCGGCGCCATCAGCAGCCGCTCGATCAGCAATGTTCCTGATCCACACCCGATGTTCAGATACACATCCCCTGCGGCCGGCGCGGTGAGCAGGTTCATGGCGCAGGCGACAGGGCCGTTCAGCGCGCCCTCCAGGTTGCAGACGCGCCAGGGACGGGTCGCCAGGGGGCGTGGTGAGATCCGCACGAGCCATTCCCATCCCGTTTGCGCCTCATCCCGGCGCAGGCGCAGCAGCAGGTCCCCGTCATCGACGCCAACGGTCAGCCCCAGGCGGTGGGCGAGTTCGGTTTTCAGGCGCCTGAGCACCGCCGAGTCGGCGCCTGCGGCGCTGAGGAAGAGGGTGCGAAACGCGCCCTGCGGATGCAGGCGCAGAACGGTCTGGCAGTCGGCCAGCGCCAGGCGCAGGTGCTCGTCGCCGAGCAACGCGCGGGGCCGCGGCACGGCGAAGTGGCGCACCAGGTACACTGATGCAGCCAGGCGCAGGCGCAGTAGCGCGCGCAGGTCGCCCGCATAGCTTGCCCCGATCACACCGGGGCGTTCATCGCCAGCCAGACGAATGGCGCGATCAATCTGGCGCAACTCGCGCCGCGCTAACGGTTCGAGGCCCTCGGCAACCACGATCTCCAGTCGGCGGCCCGGCCCGTCTGGTCGCGAAGCGTATCCTTTATCTTTCATGCCTTATACGTATAATACTGAGGTGAACATACGGGGAAACCGGGTTTCCCCATACCCCTCCCTGCTGGGAGGGTTTGGGAGGGCGAAGCCCTCCCAAGAACAAATATTTTCATTCTGGCGTTGTGCGGCGCAGCCGCAAGGGTGTCTGACCGAAGCAGAAGCGACCATGAGCGAGCAGACCTTCACTCTCGGAATCTCTTACTGGCCGCGACGGCGGCGCTACGCTGAACGGATCCTCTGCTCCTGGAGCGACGCCGATCCTGTGGCCCTCCGTGATGAACTCAGTCACATCGCCGAGCTGGGGTTCACCAGGGTGCGGTTCGAGTTACGCTGGGCCGAAGTACTGCCCGATCTGCGTGTCAATACGGCGGCGCTGCGCGGCCTGGAGCGCGCCCTCGACCAGGCCGAAGAGCATGGCTTACAGGCAGTGGTGGCCCTGCTCGGGGCGAGTCTGGGCGGCACGTTGCACCTGCCCGCGTGGGCGGTGGGGTTCCGCCTGCCGCACGATCTGCAACTTGCCCGGCGCCTGGGCCCACCGGTGGTTATCGCGCCGCCCGACCAGCCGGTGGTGCTGGCGGGCGAGCAGTACTGCGCCGAACCGCCGCGCGATCTTTACGGCGAGCCGGAGTTGCTGGCGGCACAGCGGCAGGTGCTCCACGAAACCATCGGCAACTTGAGCGCGCACCCGGCTGCCGCGGCCTGGCAGATCGGCGCCGATATGGAGCGACTGCGCCGCCCGGCCTCGGCGCGGGCTGCTGCGGAGTGGTGGGGCGACCTGGCCGCGCGCGCGCTGGACTACGGGGCGCGCCAGGTGATCGGGGTCGTGAGCGCGATGAACCTGGAGCGCCGCGATACCCTGCGCCCGGAGCAGATTGTGCGTCACAACGGCCAGGTGGCGGTATCGGTGGCGGCCTGGTCGCCTCCCCTGGCGGAACGGCTCGACGATACGCGCCGGGTGCGCTTTCTTCACGCCCTCACCGCCGCTCTGGTGCGCGCCGAGCAGAGCGCTGCCGCGCCGGTGATCGTCACTGACCTGGGGGTGCCAACCACGATCCCGGGCTCCAACGGCCTGGTTACCAGTGAGATCTTTGGCCGGACGGTGCTACATCCGCTGCTCGATGAAGAGCGCCAGGCAACCCTGATCGAGGAGGGGCTTGCTGCATTGTACCGCGACGGCGCCGCGGGGGTGTGGCTGCCATTGTACGCCGACCCGGCGCCGGAGGTGTGGAATGTTCCACCGCTGGATCGCTCCTGGTGGGCGCGCACGACGGGCCTGGTGGCGCCGGGCGGGCGCGAGAAACCGGCCGCCGAGGCGCTGCGCGTCTTTGCCGCCCGGCTGCGCGCCGGGGGTCTGCCTGCGCCCGTTGGGCCGCCCGCGCTGCCTCTCGATCCCGAACGCTACTGGTACGACCCGGAGCGCAGTTTTGCCGCCCTCTGGGAGGATTGGCAGCGCGATTAGGGCCGATGAATACCACACGCGCCGGGCTCTTGCCTGAGGAGGGTGTGATACCAGTTCTGCGCGATGGCATCGCACCGGATCAGCTCCGCGCCTCCACAGCTCTACAACTCTGCAAAGCCCTCTGTAGGGCTGTGGAGATGAATTAGACAGTGTGGTGGCTTCAGTTTCATCCGGGGTGAGAGGATCTGGCCCTTGCGGGCTGCCCTCGAAGGAGTGCGGGGAACGCCAGGTTCGCTATGCCCCTGCCGCGGGGAAGGTGCCAGCGAGCTGCGCCCTGGCGACTCTCGCGTTCAAGGCCCGGTCTGAGGCGCCTGTGAGGGCCAGCCCAACTCGGCGAGCCAGGCCAGATCGGCTGCGGTGAGACGGCCCGCGGCGCGAGCACGCTCCAGCAAGTCGGGCCGGCGCAGCAGGGTGCGCCGCAGGCGCTCGCGTCGCCGCCACTTTGCCACTTCACCGTGGTGCCCGGAGACCAGCACCGGGGGCACCGGTCGGCCTTCCCAGACTGCCGGGCGGGTGTAGTGCGGGTATTCGAGCAGGCCATCGCCGTGGCTTTCCTCGGCCACCGATTCGGCGTCAATCACGCCAGGGACGAGCCGCGCCACGGCATCAACCACCACCATCGCGGCAAGCTCCCCGCCTGTCAGCACATAATCGCCAATGCTCAGCTCACGGGTGATCAGCGCCTCGCGCACTCGCTCGTCAATCCCCTCGTAGTGCCCGCAGACCAGCACCAGCCGCTCCGCGCCGGCCAGTTCCTGCGCAATGGCCTGGGTAAAGACCTCCCCATCGGGTGTCAGCAGGATAACCGGGGGAGAGGCGGGTGATTCGGCAGCAGTGGCCCCGGGCGGAAGGGCAAGCACGGCGCGGATGCAGGCAGCCAGAGGTTCGGGCTTCATCACCATGCCTGCGCCGCCACCGTAGGGCGCATCGTCGGTGGTGCGGTGACGGTCGGTGGCCCAATCGCGGATGTTGTGCAGGCGCACCTGGATCAGACCGGCCTGCTGTGCCCGCTTGAGGATGCTTTCGGTAAGCGGCCCGGTAAACATGCCGGGGAAGAGGGTGAGAATATCAACAATCACGACTCGATACTGCCCAGATACTGGTCAAAAAAGCGCACCACACGGCGGCAGTACTCCGGCCGGTCGGCGAAGTAAGCGCCGCAGTGATCAGCCCCCTCGACGATCCACAGCTCGCGTGGCTCGCCCGCAGCGGCGTAGAGATGCCGGGCGTGTTCGACGGGCGTCACCGTATCGGCGGCGCCGTGAATAATGAGCACCGGGCGCGGCGCCAGGCGCCCGATGGCCTCGATGGGGCGGGCCTGACCGAAACGGTAGCCGTGCCGCCGCCACACCATTTCCTCGGTAACGCGCAGCAAGATCCCGACCGGCAGACGCACCTGCTGGCGCAGCGCATGGGCCACGATGTCGTGCCCCGAGGTAAACGAGCTATCTGCCACGACCGCCGCCACATCCGCTTCGGCAGGCGCGGCGAGCAGGGCGACAGCCGCGCCCATCGAGTAGCCGATGACAGCCAGACGCAGCCCGGGGGCGCGCCCGCGGGCAAAGGCCAGCGCCGCGCGCAGATCGTCTACCTCACGGCTGACCAGGGTCTGCGGCCAGGGATCGGAGTCGCCGCGTCCGCGAAAGTCAAACAGCAGCACGCTGTAGCCAGCGCGCCAGCAGCGCGAGCCGATGCCGAGCAACTCATCCTTGCGCCCGGCGTGGCCGTGGCAGCCAACGATCACCCCGCGGGG
>OGCL01000412.1_pt1 | contig 46804 bp, 50 predicted proteins | sample 1570041 | NCBI WGS metagenome assembly OGCL01 (sample SAMN06266162, study PRJEB24511) | hot springs metagenome | isolation source: Hot spring water | place: South Africa: Limpopo | collected 2015-06-22 | reverse complement strand
TTGCAGTATATCGGGCTTATCGCTTGCGATTCCATCTACTCCCTTTGCTTTATATTCTTTTGCCTCCTGCTCTGTATGAGGTAGGATAGGAAAAGTGGACACCAAAAGTTGAGGTAAAATAAAGAACTGGAGGTGTAATGATGAAGAGGTTACCGTATGGGAAGTACACGAAGGAATTTCGGCAGGAGGCAGTAAAGCAAGTAGTAGAGGAAGGGTTGTCGGTTCACGAGGCGGCAAAGCGATTATCACTGGCTTCAACTACATTAAGCAATTGGGTCAAGGCATATAAGGCAGGGAAGCTTGGGGAAGTAGGCAAGAACCACAGACCGCTGACAGAGGTAGAGTTGGAAAACTACAGGTTAAAGAAAGAACTGGCGGAAACAAGGATGGAGCGAGACATATTAAAAAAAGCGGCAGCGTACTTTGCGAAGGAGTCGCAGCGAGGTGCGCGATGATAAAGGGTTTGCGGCTCAAGTATTCTGTATCGGCATTATGCCAAAAGCTTAAGGTATCAGAGAGTGGTTATTATGCATGGCTAAACAGAAAGCCTTCAAAGAGAGCGCAAGACAATGCCCGTCTTGCAGTAGAAATAAAGGCGGCGCATAAGCGCAACCGAGGGGTCTGTGGAGCAGAGAAGATACAGAGGGATTTGTCTGACAACGGCATAAAGGTTGGGATTTGCCGAATAAAGAGGATAAAGAGAGAGCAAGGTTTATACTGCAAGCAGACAAAGAAATACAAGGCTACAACCGATTCAAAGCATGAATTGCCGGTAGCGGATAATTTATTAAAGCAACAGTTTAAAGCTAATGCTCCTAACGAGATATGGGTATCGGATATAACTTATATACCTACAGAAGAGGGTTGGTTGTATCTTGCCGGACATAAAGACACATTCAACGGAGAGATAGTCGGATATGCGATGGGAGAGAGGATAACAAAAAACCTTGTCAGTGAATCACTATTTAGAGCAGTAACAGCCAAGAGACCGGACAAGGGATTGATACATCATTCAGACAGGGGTAGCCAGTATTGTGCAGTTCAATACAGGAAACTGCTTGAGCAATTCGGGATGATGGCATCAATGAGCAGGAAGGGCAACTGTTATGATAATGCTTCTATGGAGAGTTTCTGGGGAACTCTTAAGCAAGAGCTTGTGTATCACAGAAAATACAAAACCAGATAGGAAGCAATGCGGGAGATCAGCTTATCCCCCATTTCATTATTTTGTATTATGGAAAAAAATAGGTTTAGTTTTGAAACGAAGAAATTACTATAAATCGTTTTGTTTCTTCACATACAGAACAATTATAAAAATTATATCGAGAATTCTATACAATTAAATAAATACTGTATATCCAAAATATTTGCAAATAAAGATAGCTACAATATAGAATATTCACAATACAAGAGAATTCTAATTTTTATTATATCTGCCGTTAATAAATGGAGAAGAGATAAATGAAACTGCTAAAAGAAACAATTGAAAAAGTTAAACCAACTAATAAGAAATGGATGTCAAAGGCTCAAGAACACCTTGATAATCTCACTAAACCTCAAGGTAGTTTAGGCTACCTTGAAGAGATTGCAAAAAAGATAGTAGCAATTTTTGAAGGCAATACTAATAGTCAACATAAAAAGGTTATTTTTACCTTTGCAGGAGATCATGGTATAGCTGAAGAAGGGGTTTCTGCCTTTCCAAAAGATGTAACTGCTCAGATGGTTTTTAATTTTATAAGGGGTGGTGCTGGGATAAATGTCCTTGCTCGTCATAGCGGTGCGGAAGTAGTTGTAGTAGATGTCGCAGTAGATTACGACTTCGGAAAGATTGAAGGTTTGTTAGATAAAAAGATAATTAGAGGGACAAAAAACTTCCTAAAGCAACCTGCTATGACCTTAAATGAGGCTATTAAGTCAATAGAGGTTGGGATTGAATGTGCAATTGAATATTGTGATAAAGGATATAGCATATTCGGTACAGGAGACATGGGTATAGGAAACACAACACCCTCAAGTGCAATAACTGCCTTGCTTACTGGAAAATCAGTTTCTGAAGTAACAGGTAAGGGGACAGGTATTACCGATGATAACCTGAAAGAAAAAATTAGCAAAATTGAATCAGCTATTAACTTTCATAAACCAGATGTAAATAATCCAATAGAAGTCCTTAGTAGGGTAGGGGGGGCTGAGATTGGTGCTATTGCCGGTTTAATAATAGGAGTAGCATCTCATAAAAAGGTGGTATTAATAGATGGCTTTATATCCACCGCAGGTGCTTTAATTGCGTATAAACTACAGCCTTTTGTAAGAGATTACATCTTTGCATCTCACAGATCAGTTGAAAAGGGGCACATCTCAGCACTTGAATTAATGAACCTAAGGCCAATCCTTGATTTAGACATGAGACTTGGTGAGGGGACTGGTTCTGCAATAGCTATGTTTATTATTGAAGCAGGAATTAAAATATACAAAGAGATGGCTACTTTTAGTCAAGCAGGTGTCTCAAATAAGACTTAAAAGACCCAAAATCGGCGATAGAACTAAAAAGCTTTGTAAAATCCGCAAGTAAGATAGGAAGGGCTGATGAAGGATTTTTATACGACACCTTATAAAAAAAGTTCCTAAGGGGGCTTTGTCATAAGGCATTGCATTATAATGAATAAAGCAAAATTAAATAAAAATCTGTCGATTATAAAAATTCTGAAACAGCCCTTCCTAAGCGCTATTTTAAAGAGATATGCAAGGACTTGAAAATATTGGAAAATATTTAATTATAATTGGTATTGTAACAATTGTGATTGGTATTATTCTTTTTTTTTCAGCAAAAATCACATGGATTGGGAAATTGCCCGGTGATATTATTATTAAAAAAGAAAATTTTACCTTCTATTTCCCAATTGCTACATGTATTATAATAAGTATAATTTTGAGCATAATTTTTTGGATCATAAGAAGGTAATTAATATGAAAAGTGTAATTTTAAAAATAATAGTGCTTCACCTTATTGTAGTATTATTGATTCTTTATCCAGCAATTGGATATTCAGTAGAAAGCATAAGAGTTTTGATAGTAGATGGCAAAAAATTTAAGTCGCCAAATAAGAATGAAAAGGTTGTAAGAATTGGAAACTCAAAAGGTGAGGCTTTTTTAGAAGGTATTAAATATAAGGGCAATATAGAGATATGGAAAGGAGAAAAGGGTCTGTATTTAGTAAATGAGATACCTTTTGAAGAATATATCAAAGGTGTCGTTGCAGGGGAAATGGGTAGCAACTGGGAGATAGAAGCACTAAAGGCTCAGTCAGTTGCTGCAAGGACATATGCACTATTTCAGATAAAATATGGGCCTGTGCAGAAACCTATCAAATATCATGTATCATCTTCTGTGATGCACCAAGTTTACAAGTCTGGTAATGTTTCAGAAAGTATATCAAAGGCAGTTGATGATACCAAGAGTGAGATAATAGCCTTTGAGGGCAAACCAATAATCGCCTACTATCATTCTACAAGTGGTGGCAAGACAGAGGAAGCCTCTGAAATCTTTCAACGTGGTTATCCATATCTTATACCAGTTGAGACCTCAAGTGAATTATCTCCTTACCATGTTTGGGAAAGGAGGATACCCATTGAAGAGATTGAAAATGCTATACAAATAAAGGGTATTAAAAATATAACCATTGATTCTTTTACAGCGAGTAATCGGGTGAGAAATTTTAAAATACAAAAAGAGAATAATGAAAGCTACTTTCCTGCTAAGGATTTAAGAAGATTACTTGGGTGGGATAGATTGCCAAGCACTTTAATCACAAGTATTATGAGGGAGGATGACACGCTTATAATTGAAGGTAGAGGTTATGGACATGGAGTTGGTATGTGTCAGTGGACTGCTTTAGACCTTGCTAAAAAGGGGAAAAATTATAAAGAAATATTATCTTTCTTTTATCCTGGGACTAACATAGAAGTTTATGAAGAAAAATGATTTTTTCTTTGACTTACCGCTTGATCAAATAGCAATACGTCCTCAAAATAAAAGGGGTTTATCAAAACTGCTAGTAACTAATAAGTCTGGTAAGATTGATCATATTTTATTTCATCAAATAGGTGATTTTTTAAATAAGGGTGACATGATAATCATGAATGACTCAAAGGTTATGCCTGTAAGACTCATTGTAAGGAAACCATCAGGAGGAAAGATTGATTTAATACTTGTTAGAGAAATCAATCAGGGTAAATGGGAAATATTATGTAAAGGTAGTTATAAGGGCAAAGTCCTTATAGGGAATGAAAATGAAGCCTTTATTGACTATGATGAGAAGAATTTAATAAAGACCATGTCTTTTGAAAAGCCCTTTGATGAAATAGTCTCAAGATATGGATTGATGCCCTTACCTCCTTATATAAAAAGAATTCCAGATGAAAGAGATAAATTAGATTATCAGACAATTTATGCAAAACATGATGGTTCTATCGCAGCACCTACTGCAGGGCTTCATTTTACTCAACAAATAATAGATGATTTAAAGATGCGTGGTGTAGAATTTGAGTTCATTACACTTCATGTAGGTAAAGGCACTTTTATGCCTGTTAAGTCTCAAGAAATATCATCTCACAAGATGTTAGAAGAACACTTTGAGATAAAAACTACCCTCATTGAAAAGATAAAGGATTACAAGAATGAAAAGAGGCGGATAATAGCTGTAGGCACCACAACAACAAGAACTTTAGAGGGGTTTTTCTCAGATAATTACAAACTACTTTCTTCTAAAAATGGTTCCATACGAGGAACTACGGATTTGTTTATTTATCCAACTTTTAAATTTCAGATATTGAATGGACTTATTACTAACTTCCACCTTCCATGCTCTACTCCACTTGTGCTCGTATCAGCCTTTTTAGGTATAGAACAGACAAAACGGGTTTATCAAATAGCCATTGAAAATGGTTATAGATTTTTTTCTTATGGTGATGCTATGCTCATTTATGAGGCTTAAAGATCAAACAAAAAATTCAATATTGCTTTTAAACAGAAGTTCTGTAATTGGTGGGGCAGTCTTGATTGTCCTTATTAGTTTAGGACTTGGTTATTTTATTGGATTTAAGACAGGTCAATCAGGTGTTGCTGATTTAGAACAAGTTGTAGAACCACCCAAAAAAATCCTTGAGGAAAAGAGAGTCCTTGAATCAACACCTAAGACTGAAAACCAACAAGTGCCCCCTCTACCGCCACCTTCTGTAACAACTTTAAACAATAATGAGAAACTAACAAATATTGAGGGAAAAAAAATTGACAAAGAACCCCCTCCCATAGAGATTAAAAAAGAAGAAAATCAAGAGAAAAACTTTAGTAAGCAAATTGGCAAACAAAGAATTGAAAAAGAAGATATATCGCCTAATCCAAAACCAGAGAACAAGCCTGATGAAAAACCTCAAAAACTACCTGTCACAACTGAAAAAAAAGTTGTAAAAAATACAAAACAACAAACCAAGCTATACACAATACAATTTGGAGCCTTTCCAAATATTCAAGGTGCTGAAGAACTCAAAAAAAGCTTAACTTCAAAGGGGGTGTCAGCTTATATAGTTGATAAAGGTAAAGAGGGTGTTTATTACCGAGTAAGATCGGGTTCTTTTGAAAGCAAAAGAGAAGCTGACAAACAACTTATCTTGTATGAAAAAAAGACTGGACTGAAGGGTTTTGTTACTTTAAAATAATAATCAGGAGATTCAACTACGAAGACCCTTGATATAATACTTGACCACGAATCTGACTATCCTCTTATTCATGGTGCAGCAGACAAGACATTGAAAGCATTAGAAAACATCCTATCAGTTACCATCGGAATAAGGGGAGACAAGCTCTTTATCAAAGGTGAAACACCATCCATTTATCATGCACAAAAGTTAATCACTGAGATACGAGATATAAACCAAAAGGGATATCTTGTCAAACCTGAAGACCTCAATGCCATTTCAAGAGATATTCTGGAAGGTAATGAGGTATCTTTGCACAAACTCTTTGATAGAGGCATAAGCATTGCCTCAAAGAAGAGATTCATAATCCCAAAGACAAGGACACAGCAAATTTACATGGATTCTATTGATAAATATGATGTAGTCTTTGGGATAGGACCTGCTGGAACAGGCAAAACTTATCTTGCAATGGCGATGGCCATTAACGCCTATCTTTCAAAGAGGGTTTCAAGGATTGTTCTTGTAAGGCCTGCTGTAGAGGCTGGAGAAAAGTTAGGGTTTCTACCCGGAGACATAGCAGATAAGGTGAGTCCTTACATTCGTCCGCTTTATGATGCACTCTTTGATATGATTGACATAGATAGGGCTACAAAACTCATTGAAAAAGGTGTTATAGAGATAGCACCACTTGCCTTTATGAGGGGAAGGACTCTTAACGATTCTTTTATAATCCTTGATGAAGCTCAAAATACAACAACTGAACAAATGAAGATGTATCTTACAAGACTTGGCTTTAGTTCAAAGACAGTCATCACAGGGGATATAACCCAGATTGACTTGCCTTCAGGTAGGGCTTCTGGATTGGTGGAGGCATTGAAAATATGTAGTCATATTGAAGATATTAAGATTGTAACCTTTACTGATAAAGATGTTGTAAGACATAGACTTGTGCAAGAGATAGTGAAGGCTTACGAAAGGTATGAAAAAAAAGCTAATGAAAATTGATTTAGACAAGAAATTTAAAAATATACATATATTCGTTAATTCAATAAAGCTATATTTATCAAAACAATATATTCTCTTTGTAACATTATTAGGTATCTCTCTACTGTCAGCATTTATAATGTATGATGGTCATGGTATAAACAAGTTTGCTGGTATTTTCTTTGTCTCTGTAATTATCCTTTATGTATTTTGTAAAGATGTGATGAGGTATAAACCCCTCTATATCAGAAATCCAAAGATGCTTTTCCTACTTGGTTTGATTTTTATAGGATCACTTGGGATAATAAAACTTTTTAGTGTTTTGTTAGATGCTCTTACCAGAGGGCTTGATTTAGGTGATGGTCTCTCTTATATCTACGGTATCCCTGTGCCTATTGGTGCAGTGCTTATAACACTTGTCTTTGACTTTCATACGGCCATTTTTTTTTCCTTCATCATCAGTATTATTTTAGGATTATGGTTAGGAAACCCATCATACATACTCTTTGCCTTTGTGGGTAGTATTACAGGTGCCTTTTGTGTAATTAGGTGTAAGAAAAGAACAGTATTTGTAAAAGCAGGTTTATATGTTAGTCTTATTAATATTGTTACATCGTTTATCTCTTTTTTATTTATAACTGAGGTTATAAGTGAACGAATCATTATTAACACATTGATCTTTTCCATATTTTCAGGACTTGTAGTTGCTTCTATAACATCAATTTTGCTACCCATAATTGAATACTTTTTTTCAGTCACAACAGACATAAGCCTTCTGGAGTTGTTAGACCTTGATCACCCCCTGATGAAAAACCTCATGATTTCTGCACCCGGAACATATCATCACAGTATAATTGTTGGAAATCTTGCAGAGACAGCGGCAGAAGCTGTAGGTGCAAATCCTCTCCTCGCAAAGGTTGCTGCATATTATCACGACATTGGAAAAACAAAAATACCTGAATATTTTGTTGAGAACCAGACTGATTCGGTAAACAAGCATGATAAGTTGTCTCCTCACATGAGCAGTATGATTCTAATCTCTCATGTAAAAGAAGGTATTGAACTGGCAAAACAACATAAGATGCCATCTGCAGTTATTGAGATAATTCAACAACATCATGGGACAAGTCTAATAACATATTTTTATCAAAAGGCACTTGAACAAGGTGACACCCTCACTCTATCCAAAGAAAATTTTCGTTACCCCGGACCAAAACCACAAACAAGGGTTGCTGCTATTGTGATGATGGCTGATGCAGTAGAGGCAGCATCAAGAACATTGATAGAACCAATACCTTCACGGATCTCTGCCCTTGTAGAAAGGATTATAAACAATATATTTCTTGATGGACAAATTGATGAATGTGAATTGACACTTAGAGATATGTCTGAGATTAAAAAGAAATTCACATATATACTTACAAGTATTTTTCATAAAAGGATACAGTATCCTGAAACAGTAAAGGCCTTGTCTAATGAAAAAGCATAGCAAACAATTTTATTAATTGTAATAAGTTAGTAAATATGATTGTCAACTTGATTAACAAACAAAGGGCTGTTTTTATTGATAGGATGTTTTTTAAAGTTAAGCTTCAGAATTTAATAGAATATAAATATTTTATTTCTATTGCCAAGAAAAATTTTCCTTTGCCTTTAGATATTAGTAATTTAGAGGTAAGTGTCATTTTTGTTAGTGACAAAAAAATAAAGGAATTAAACAGAACTTACAGAAATAAGGACTATGTTACGGATGTGTTATCTTTTGCTTATATAGAAAAATTTCAAAGTAGCTTATATACAAATAATTTTCCTATCCAACTTGGAGATATTGTGATAAGTGCTACTCAAGCAATGAGACAATCTTATGATCAGGGGGTTGATTTTAAGGATGAAATTCTAAGACTAATTATACATGGCTTGCTTCATCTTTTAGGTTATGATCATGAAAAAAGCCCTAAAGAATCGGTACAAATGAAGAGAATAGAAAAAAAATTATACATCAAAATTAATTAGCAAAACATTTCTTCTATTGGGATTTATCTGGATATATTAAGTTCGCCACAGAAAAACAAAATTACTACCCTTGAGTTCTCAAATAGATCCCTTTGATACTCACTTCATCTATGGTATTTTTTTAAAAATCATAAATTTAGAGAGTAGCCAGAGAGTTTAAGCCAAGCTCTGTGCTTCTCATAATCAGGCATCATGATTTTTACAATGTTCCAGAATCTTTTAGAGTGGTTTTTCACTTCAATGTGGGCAAGTTCGTGAATAACCACATAGTCTATCACTGCTAAAGGCGCCATTATCAGTCGCCAGGAAAAGTTTAAGTTTCCCTTAGATGAACATGAACCCCACCTTTTTGATGCATTGGATATCTTTACTGTGTTGAATTTAAAACCCCTCTGTTTTGCATAAAACTCAACCCTTTCTCTAATCTTGTTGTAAGCCTCTTTTTTATACCATTTAATAAACAAATCCCTTGCATTAGGCAGGCAATCTCTTCTTAGATAAAAAACATTTTCAAAAATAATTGGCTTATCCTGCTTTTCCACAATCTGTAGTTTGTATGAAATCCCAAGATATAAAAATCCCTCGCCATTTACAAACTCCTTAGGACGATAAGTATTTAGTCGTTGTTCTATATCCTTTTTCTTATTTTCAATCCATTTTTTGTGTTTATTGATAACCTTCGTTATAACACCCTCACTTACACGATAAGGTGCCCTCACAATGAGCTTTGCCTCGTCGGTTATTTGAAGTGCTATGGTTTTCCTTTTACTGCATATAAGTTTATCTATTTTCATATTTCACCTTTTTCCGTAGATGTGGTATGCAAGCTCTATTATTTTCTGAGCAATTTCGTTTCTCTTGCTAAAAATTGATTTTTCGCCAATTGCGTTATAGGTTGCTAAATCTTCTCTATCTATGTCTTTGTTTTTAGAATATCCAAAAGACAGATTTTTTAGTAAATGTGCGACTATGTAGGATTTTAACTTTTTCTGCTTCTGAGAACTCTCCCAGAAGTCAATCAACTTAATCTCCCTCCTTACAAAAGCTCAAGTAAATTCGTAGTTAAGCTCACAATCCAATTAAGTTCACTTTCAGATAACTCAGTAAGTTGTCTTTTTCCAAAAATCTCTTTCCTTAGTAATCCGAGAAATGGCAGTTCCCTCTTCTGAATCAAAGCCGAAATTTTGTTCTTCTGCTCTTCCTTTTTTAAGAGATTTTCTTAATGCCTCAAGTTCTCTGGCAAGTTCTTCCCATCTTTCTTTGTATTCTTCAAAAACTGCCTTTAATCTATCGGAAAATCTCTGACAGTATGATATGTATGTTGACTCTGTATTTTTGTTATCTATAGATACTCTTGCTACATTCAAAGAGTTGTATTATACTCATTAGATAAATACTTTCCAAGAAATACTAGAGTTTCTTGAATCCAATGCACTAAAAAAATATGTTTTTAAGTTGTAGGGTAGGAAAGAAGACCTCATTAAGAAGAGATTGCGACATTCATAGTGTAGAAGCAACTTTTAGATTAATGGGACGGTTGTTCATGTTCAGCAAATAGGTAACTCTTTTGGTAAGTGGTAAAGTTAAGAAATGAACCAAAGGAGGACTAATTATGCAATACCAGCAACAGATTATTCTCAAGAGCATGGACCTCTTTTACAGTCAATACCACATGAATACGCCTTTTCTGCCGAGCTCTAACAGAATAGATCTGATCTTCTATGTCCCTTTCAAGGACATGGCGATAAACAAAAATAAGAGCGTTCAATGCCTGATTTTGAGTTGAAGAAGAGACCTTTCTTTCAACGGCAAGATAGCTTAAAAAATCCTGAATATCTCTGGCATCAAGATTACTTAAATCTTTGCTTTTGACAAAGCTTTGAAATTGCTTGAGCCATGTGATGTAAGTTTTTTCAGTGCTGTATGACCTGTGACGAAACCTGATAGCCTCTAATGCTTTTTTCTCGATAGCCTTCAAGTCTTTAATCAATTTTTCAGAAGTTTCGTCTAGTTTGTCTGAATTCTCATAAGAAAGAAAATAGCTGTAAAGCCTAAGAGCATTATCAGCCTGATTTACTTGCCAGTCATCATGATTTTTAGCTAAATACTTAAGAAATTGAATCTTTTGCTCATTAGTAACAGGCTGATTTGGTGGAACCTCAAGAAAGCGATAGCCTTCAGAAACCCATCTCAAATAATAGGGAAGATATTTTTCGGTTACCCTTCCTTTTAATGACAAAAAATTTTTAAATGACTCTAACAGAACCAATATGCAATATTATGTTTCAGGAATATAAAAATTAACATAACATTATTATATTGCATTTCGTGCTTGTTTTCATTTGTTTTTCAATATTTTTTTCTTGATTATTTTACCCTTTCTTCGTATAATCTATCATAATGTTGAAGAAACTTAAAAGAGAATGTTGGGTGTATAATAAAACAAGGTAAATTAGAGGCATAACATGAAAGTCCCACATCCTATACAATATCAGGGAAGCAAGAGAATTCTTGCATCAAATATTCTCCGATACTTGCCTAACAGATTCCCTAGACTGGTCGAACCGTTCGCTGGGACTGCTGCTATTTCAATAGCCTGTGCTGCGAGAGCCAGAGCAAATTCATATTGGATAAATGATTTAAATAAGCCTCTTGTTGAATTGCTTGGATTCATAATTAATCACCCCGCTGAGATAGCAGATTTTTATGAAAAACTGTGGAATAAGCAGCATGATGACCCTATAGAGCATTATTATCGGGTCAGAGAAGATTTCAATCGAACAGGAGACCCTATATTATTTGCTTGCACGCTGTGTGAAAGGGTCTGTGCGTTACAATGCCGAAGGACTTTTTAATTAAAGCTCCGACAAGCGGCGCCATGGCACACAGCCAGAAACAATGCGAGAAAATATCTTTGGCTTCTCTTCCCTTTTAAAGGGAAAAACTGTTATATCATCACTTGACTACAAGGATGTTTTATTAAATGTAAACGAGGAAGATGTTGTTTATATAGACCCTCCTTATCAAGGAGTATGCGGAGATAGGGATTCTCGTTATTTTTCCGGCATATTGTATGATGAATTTGTAATGGCATTAGCAGAGTTAAATACTCGTAAGATTCGTTACGCCGTTAGCTATGATGGTCGCACAGGAAATAAAACCTTCGGTAATCGCTTGCCCGAAAACCTTTCGCTCACTTTAATTGAATTGGAAGCAGGTCGGTCATCGCAGGCAACATTACTTAAACGAGATGCTATTACTGTTGAGTCCTTATATTTATCACCACAACTCGCTATAGAGATTGCAGCTTCACCATATTTTCACAGAAGACATGAGACCGAACAGCTTGTTCTAATGGAGGCAAGAGGGCGTTATGCCGCAAAAATACCCAAAAGAGTTTCTTAAGCTTTGCAAGTCTGTTACTGCAAAACGTCCCAAGACTGTTATTGACCATATTTTGAAACATGGACATATCACGACAGAAGAATTGAAGGGAAAATACGGATACAATCATCCACCGAGAGCAGTTAGAGATGTACGTGAGCATGGCATTCCACTTGAGACTTTTCGTGTAACAGGTTCAGACAGCAGAAAGATTGCCGCATATCGCTTTAGAGATATAAGCAAAAAGAGATTCAGAAAGCTGTCAGGGCGTACAGGCTTTTCTAAGAAGATTAAGGAGTTTCTCATTGAGAAGTATGGCTGCAAATGCTTTATTTATCTTGAAGACATGGATAAAAACGAGCTTCAGATAGACCATCGTGTTCCTTATGAAGTAGGAGGAGATGGCGAAAGTATCGAGTTGAATCCAGATGATTTTATGTTATTATCTGGCTCAGCAAATAGAGCAAAATCATGGTCATGTGAACATTCTGAAAATTTGCAAACTCTAAAGAAAAAAGAAATTTGCCTCTCTTGTTACTGGGCATATCCGGAAGATTATTCACATGTTGCTATGCAACAAGTTAGTCGTGCAGATTTGATATGGCAAGGCAAAGAAATAGAACAATATGAGCGCCTGAAAAGAGACGCCAAAGAATCAGGGCAGACAATTCCAGAGTTTGTAAAACAGATTATTGAAAAAGTAATTAAACGGGGACACATCAAACAATAAAATCCAGCGGACGGCAAAAACGCCGCCGCTGATTTTGGCCGTTAAACAAGAAAGGAGAAATAATGAAACTCTACTTTGCATATGGGTCTAATCTATGGTACAAACAAATGAAGGATCGCTGTCCAGACCATAAGGTTGTTGGAAAAGGCATCTTGAAAGGTTATCGTTGGATCATCTCAACACGTGGTTATGCAAATATTGTCAAATCCGAAACAGACGAAGTTCATGGAGTAGTTTATGAGATATCTGCATCTGATGAAAACAGTTTAGATAGTTACGAAGGTGTTAATGAGAGGTCTTATCGTAAAGAAATGATAACAGTAGAAATTGACGGTCAAAATAAAAGCTGCCTTGTATACATTGACCCCGTTGAACAAGAGGGCAAACCAAAACAAGAGTATATTGAAAGAATGAACAGAGGCATTTTTGATGCAGAATTATCCCTTGAGTATATTAAGCGATACGTGAGAAAGTTTATACCTGCATAGCAAAAAAAGCTTTGCATCTCGACATCTGACACAACAAAAATGTTTTGGAAGCAACCAGTCAAAAATGATACAGTACAGCCATGAAATGCACGCAATACTTTTCATTCATCAGGCAGCGACCGGACAGGGCGATTATCAAAGATGAATGGATATTGGATACCATCAAGAAACCTGTAAAAACAACAGTTCAGAGTGATGGAAGGATAAGGAAATGGAAATTTATCGAAGAAGCTGGAAAGTACTTAAGAGTAATTCTTTTAGAGGACACGGCGAGACTGTTCATAATGCTTTCTTTGATAGAAACTTTAAGGAAGAAGAAAAATGAAAATTAGATATTTCTCGTACACTGATACAGCGTTAATTGAGTTTGCAAACGTCCCTGTTGTTGAGACAAAAGAAATATCAGAAAATCTCTACATTGACCTCGATGAGAAGGGGAATCTCGTCAGCATGACCATTGAACATGCAAAAGAAAAAGCGGGCATGTCAGAAGTTTCTTTTCTGCAAATGGACAAAACAAATGCTTAACAAAGGCATCGAGAGGGACGGGGAATAGCTGTCGGACTTTTTTCATTATTAACATTCCCCGCCCCTCATGCTTGCCGTTATGTTTCTGTTATGACAGTTATTAAGATTGTAAGGAGAAATTAATGAAAAAGAAGTTCTTGGCTTCATCGTTCGCAGATGTAGCGGATTTGTTCGTGAAATTCACGGATGGAAAATGCGAGGGGAAAAAAATTACATTCATTCCCACGGCGAGCCTTCCAGAGGAGGTGAAGTTTTATGTAGCCGCAGGCAAGGAAGCCCTCGAAAAGCTAGGGCTATTAGTTGATGAACTAGAAATTTCCACGGCAACTAAAGAAGAAATAGCGGGCAAGCTTCAAGGCAATGACTATATTTACGTTACGGGTGGAAATACTTTCTTTTTGCTTCAGGAATTAAAAAGAACTGGAGCAGACAAAATCATAACCGAACAAATCAAGTCAGGAAAACCATATGTGGGGGAATCTGCCGGATCCATCGCGCTTTCTCGAAATATTGAGTATGTGAAAGATATGGACGACCTCACGGCTGCGTCAACCTTGGATTCTTTTTCATCTTTGGGGCTGATCGATTTTTTATCCGCTGCCACACTATACGAATTTCCCGTTCAAAGAAGCTGTTGAGAACATCATATCGAATTATTCAGGGAAAATAGAACTATGCCCCATTAGCAATACGCAAGCAATAATCGTAAATGAAAGTGAATTTGAAGTTTTAAGCAAATAGGTTATGAAACCTAACAAAATCAATACAGCCGATCGCTACGCTCCGGCTGATTTTTTCGTTAGCCCAATAAACAGAGACTAATATGAAAAAACGAAATATTTATACGCACGATCACTGCTGTCCAAAATAATTTAATTTCATAAAAACCATCTGCTTAAATCAAGCCTTTTGTACAGGTTTTTTTGCATTTTCAAAATCAGGTTGTCCTTTTTCATCTTCTCATCATGCTGTCCAAATCTGTATCATCACTGCATTAAAACTCGTCCTTACAAAACTCTTTATCTTTAGATTCTGCTGTATCATCTTAAAAAATATCTCTATCTGCCACATGTCCTTGTATATCACTGTAAAAGTTATTCCTTGAAAGTATCTGTATAATTTGTCCAAAAATACTGTTAAACTTATTCATGAGTAGCCTACTTTGGGGTTTTGTCTTTGCGAAACAAATTTTTCCCGATTGAGGCTATCTTTTTAAATGCTATTTTGGTCAGATGTTAATAGCATTTAATTGATGTAATAGCAAGGAAATAATATTGGTATGAAATGGTCAAGATAAGGATAGATATATAAACAAAGATGGTCTTATGTGAGATTATTACAAATTCTGTCCCTCAATTTTAGGATTCCCTCGATAATGGATATAAAACATAACTGATTTACACCGTTTTAATTGTTCCATGCGGATAGCACGTACATATGTTAAATACTGTCTTTGCGGCGACTGACAAGCCGACGCAAAGACAGATTGCAGTCAAAAGGTGATGTATATATTCCCGCTTATGCCTTCAAGTTTCATTTTGCCATTTGATGCACGCGTACCAGAACCATCACTGCCACCATCAATATGAACTCGGAAATAGACAAAATAAGTGTGACCCTGACTCGGGTTCGGGAAGTAAAAAAAGCCATTTACATTATCTTTAATATCCTTACTGTTGCTGCAAGCGCGAGAGTCCTGATAGTTGCTGCATGAGGCAGTAACACTGTTTGCCTTGAATTGATTAACCACCTGTCCGGTGGTAGCATCCCAGAGCCCAATGGTGTAAGAGACAGAAGAGCTTACATTGCCAGTAGCTGAAGATACATTTGCGCTTGTAGAACCGTTAGCCTGCACAGAATAGTGAACAGTAAATGGGGTGGAATTGACTGCAACAAACCTTGCGGAAAGCTCATAGTCTCCGTTATAGCTATCGTTTCCAACTGAACCTTTTAATTCTATCCACCTGTCACTGGCTCCTCCGGAGGGAGTGACACTATTGGCGTTTGATATTGTTGCATTCCAAACCGCATTATTATTAAATGATCCTCCTGCCCCATGGCTCATCCCGATTACAAAGTGTCCATAGTTAATCGTCCCTGATGCATTCACAGTATAGTCATCCTTATATTGCTGGACTGTTGCACTTGCAATTGGATTGTATTTCCCATTGGTGAAATAGTATATGTCATATCTGCCTAAGGGGACATCGCCAAAATCGTAGGTAATCACCGTATAATCTGTACTTGGTTTCATATTATTTCCGCTCCAGTAATCATAAGTTTTACCAGAAAAAGTACCGAGCGTCCCAGTTCCGTTATAAATCTGTCCCGTATCTATGTTCACTGCCATTAGTTTTATGATATCGCTTACAAGATCCTGCGTTGCTATAATTGTCCCTCTGAGTCCAAAATGGTCCTTCATAAGCACCTGAACCAAAAAGAAATCCATACTTGCAAGGATGCTTGTTGCATCTGAGGGCAAAAAAGAATCAGCATTCACAACATTTACGCGACTTAATATCAGCCTATAGATGTTGCCTGTAAAGTTGTCCACCTGAGGCTGATATTTTTTCGTCATAAAGGCATTCCAATATGTACTTGCATCAACAGGCTCGCTCACGCCTGCCTTCTTCTTTGCATTTTTCGCCTCTACGACGAGATTCACTCCTTTGAGCTGATATAGCAGGAGTTGTGAAAAATAGCGCTCTATTCCGTTGTAAGCATCCACAGGGTTTTTGCCCTTAGAATTTATATTGTTCAGGGCAAGGGATGTAAAATTGTCTATTACAGGCGTCTTTGCCAAAGTGGGCGGTAGAATAGCATCATGTATCTGATTAACATCATTTTCTATCTGATAGTTGGTCTCAACCGTATTGGCAAAACTTAATATATCCGCCTGATTACCCTCTCCAGGATTCTTACCATTTGCCATATTGTTCAAATTATCATGGAATGTATTAATCTGGGTTATGGCATCAGTTGGATCATTTGTGTTGGCTATTATCTCTTCCTTAGTAATCTCCAACTCTGTAAATAGAGAGTTAAGCTGGTCTTCAATCACTTGAAGCTGTTGTACTATTTGATTAAGCGCATCTTTCATATTGTTAAAGGCATCCATTTCTTGTTGATTGCTCTTATCTCACCAGCCAAGCTCATCAAGAATCAGACCCATGACAACAGACCCAATCTTACCCCCAGCTCCGCTTGCGATACCGCTTACAACATTTCCTATGAGTGGACCGAAACTGCTCCCCTCACTGATGAGATTAGGCTCCTGCAATTTCTTGCTTGACCCACAACCATAAGGGAATGCCATTGTGAATATCAGTTGTTAAAATTAATGTCATGCGAAAAAAAACGATAATATTAGTGATATTCATGTCTTATTCCTTCTTTTACAAGTAATGACACCCATAAATTAATACAAATATACTATCGTATCGCCATGTAATATACAATGCTGACCTTTCAGCAACATTCTACTACAGATGCAGGGCTATTACATTTGCAAAAGAGTCATTTACACCTCTGAATACTGCTCATAGTATTGTCAAAATTAACCACAGAGAACACGGAAAAAAGATTTAAATTCAAGAGGTTATGAAAAAAATAGACTACTCCCCCTCTGTGCACTCGCATTTTAATCCTTTTAAGCTGTGCTTTAATCTTTTCTAAATTTAAATAAATCAATGAACCAACACTCTTATCAATCACTCTCATATAGAAATTTTTGTGTTTTTAACTATCGTATCTACTTGAGTTCCCAGAGATGTCCTCTGTGGTTGCATTTGTTATCATTTTTTTCATGAAAATTTTGACATTACCCATCGATGTATATCTTTATCACTTTTTTGTATTATCTACAACATCTTTCTAAAATAGTAATTGAAAAGGAGGCTCAATTAGTTAAAATTCACACTTGTCTAAAATAGCATTTAAAAAGGTAGCCTCAATCGGGTAAAATTTGTTTTCTAAACATAAAAGAGACTACCCATTAAATCAGTAAGTTTAAATTTATCAATATTTTTGGATAAATTATACAGATATTTTCAAGGAATGACTTTTACAGCGATATACAAGGACAGGTGGTAGATAGAGAGATTTTTTAAGATGATAAAGCAGAATCTAAAGATAAAGAGTTTTGTAAGGACGAGTTTTAATGGGGTAATGATACAGATTTGGATAGCATAATGAAGATAAAAAAGAACAACCTGATTTTGAAAATGCAAAAATATCTATAAAAAATGCTTGATTTAAGCAGATGGTTTATATGAAATTAAATTATTTTGGACAGCAGTGTTTTAAACTCTTTAATTTAAATCTTTCCTCTGTGGTTAATCTTTGACAATACTAATATTCTCAAAAGGAGGCTTAAGATATTTTAAATTGTCTCAAGCCTCTTTTTTAGTAACCCAATTTATCCAATTACAATTTAAGCAAATATCTTTGATGGGTTTAATCTATTTTGAGGGTCAAAGATTTGTTTGATTTGTTTCATTATGTAAATTTGTCTTTTTGAGAGTTCCATATCAAGGTAAGGTGCCTTTGTGATTCCAATACCATGTTCACCTGAAATTGAACCACCAAGTTTTACTGCATTTTCAAAGATTACCCTTATGACTTCATTAATCTTGTCTCTTTGTCCTTCCTTGTCATCAGTCATTATGTTTACATGTATATTTCCATCACCTGCGTGACCAAAACAAATAATCTGAATTGACTTTTCAACAGATATTCTATTGATTATGCTAATCATCTGGGGAATTTTGTCTCGTGGGATTACGATGTCTTCATTAATCTTATAAGGCTTCATATGATATAGGGCAGGAGATATTGCCCTTCTGGCACTCCATATCTGCTCTCTTGAAAAGGCATCGGCTGCAAGGACAACATTGCCACCAAGGCTGTTGCATATATGGGCAATTTTCTCCGCCTCTTTTTTGATTAAATCTGCATATCCATCAATTTCTATGATTAGTAGTGCCTCAGCATCCATTGGTAGACCATGTGGTTTATATTGTTCAACTGCCATGATGCTATTTCTATCCATAAACTCAAGTGTTCTCGGTATTATCTTTGAGGCAATAATTTTATCAATTGCCTCTGCTGATTTTTGAATGTCTGTAAATGAAACAAGAAGGGTTGCCACATCTTCAGGTAGAGGAAGCATCCTAAGCCTAATTTTTGTGACAATGGCAAGTGTCCCTTCAGAGCCAATCAAGAGATTCTTTAAATCATAACCTACCACCCTTTTGTGAGTCCTGCCACCACAATTAATAATTGTCCCATCAGGCAAAACACACTCTAACTCCATAATATAATCCCTTGTCACTCCGTATTTAATCGCCCTCGGACCTCCTGCATTTGTTGCAACATTACCACCAATTGTGCAGAAATTAAGACTTGATGGGTCTGGTGGGTAAAAAAAACCAAGACAGTAAAGTTCCCTTTGTAGAGTTCCATTAAGAATGCCCGGTTCTACAAGGGCAGTCATGTTTTTTGTGTTAATGTCAAGAAGTTTTTTCATCTTTTCAAGACTTATGACTAGGGTCTTATCATCAATTGGCACTGATGAGCCTGTCATGGCGGTACCTGCACCCCTTGGGACAATTGAGAGATCCCTTGTAAAGGCAAATTTGACCAGTCTTGATACCTCTTCTGCATTTTTTGGCCAAGCGACTAAGGCAGGCTTTGTCTCTTTGACATAAGAAGAATCATAACTGTAACAAATGAGTTCTTCAGGGCTATCAGTAATGTCAATATTTTCTAGTTCTTTCACTTAATTAATTACCCTTTCAATATCTTTAAATTTTATAGATAGGCTTTTAGAAATACCAGGTTCTTCCATAGTTATTCCATAGAGATAGTCGGAAATCTCCATAGTGATACGGTTGTGAGTGATTATAACAAATTGTGTGTCTTTTGAGAGTTCTTTTATCATGGTTGAAAATCTCTCTGTGTTTGATTCATCTAAAGGGGCATCTGCCTCATCAAGGATACAAAGTGGGCTTGGCTTTATGAGAAATCCTGCAAAAAGTAGTGCAAGAGAAGTAAAAGCTTTTTCACCACCTGATAGTTGGTTTATATTTTGATTTTTCTTGCCTGGTGGTTGGGCGACTATCTCAAGCCCTGCCTCAAGGATATTATTCTCATCGGTGAGGATTATATCAGCCTTGCCACCTCCAAAAAGCCTTGTGAAGACACTATTAAACTTTTCTCTTAACAAATTGTAAGCCTCTCTTAATTTCTTTCTTGTGGTGGTGTTAATCCTGTTAATAGCCTCCTCAAGTTCTTCTATCGATTGAATCAGGTCTTGTTGTTGTTTGACTAAAAAGTCGTAGTCTCTTTTTAGCTCTTCATATTCAGCAATAGTCTCAATACTTACAGGCCCTAATTCCCTAATCTTTTCGTTAAGTTCATTAAATCTGATTTCCTGCTCGTCAATGTTGTCTTGAGTTTGAGCAACATCATTCAAGTTGATGCCTTGTTTTTGTAAAATTGCCTGCTCAATGTTTTCTTTAATAAGTTTCTTTTCAAAGATTTTTTTGTTCAGCTCTGTAATACTTTCACTAACCATGTCAATTTTATTTCGTATAGTAGTTATTGTCTTTTCAAGGATATTAATTATTTCATTCTTTTGAGTAAGTTTTTCTTTGTGTTGTTGTTGTTGTGATGTGAGTTTATTGATTTCTGAAAGATAGACCTTAATGTTTTCTTCAATAGTCTTTAGTTTGATAGTGTCCTGTTCAATAGTATGGGCTATCTTGTCTTTATTTTTCTCAAAATTTTCAATGTTTGTTTCATATTCACCTAATTGTTTACTTAAAAGGGTAATTTCCTTTAAAGATGAATCAAGTCGTTCTGTGAGGGTGGTCTTTTTTAATTTCAAAGAGGTTTCTAAATCCTGTTCTTTTCGTAATTCGGTCTTTAGGTGCGACAATTCATTTTGTATTGTGCTTATGTTTGTTTGAATCGTATCCCTTATCTCTTCAAGTTCTTTGATTTTATTTTTTCTACCTTCAATGTCTGATTTGAGGGCATCTTTTTCAGAATTTATGGTTAAAAATTCCATATCAATGGAGTCAAGCCTCCGTTTTTTGCGAAGCAAGTCCTTTTCTGCCTCTTCAATGCTCTGTCGATTGAGTGAGATCTGTTTGTCTTTTTCTAAATAAATTGAGTGAAGTCCTGATGCGTTGTCCTGAATTTTACCCTTTTCCTCTGATTTTTTATTTATTTTTTGTTGTAATTCCTCAATTTGGCTTTGTAGAGCAGTTATCAATTCCTCTAACTCCCTACCCTGTCTTTTTGTTTTGAGGACTTCTGATACTTTACCATAGGTAATCCAGCCAGAGGAGTTTATTATTACACCATCAGGCGTCACAAAGGTTATAGAATTAGGCTGATTTGTTTTAATGTAAGTCATTGCCTTGTTAATATCTTCAATGATAAAGATATTGGACAATTCAGCCTTAAGTGATTGGACAATATCCTGATTAGAGCCATTATCACTCAGATAATCAGTAAGCCTGCCTATGATTCCATCAAACTCTGGAATAGATTGAGGAGGCAAGTGTGAGGGGTTTAATGGATTATAAAAAAGCACTGTCCTTACAATGTTATTTTCCTTTATGATATTTAATATCTCCTGCAAATCTTGTTGAGTATCAACTTTTAAGGCATTAATCTTTTCAAATAGTATTGCCTCAAAAGCACTCTCAAAGTCCTTTTTAACCATTATTAAATCAGAAAGGGGGGTGAGGTTTTTATTCAAAGCCTCTGTTAAGGTTAAAAGGGCAGGATTTTTTGATGAAATCTCCTTTATTGATTCAAGCCTTGATATGTTGCCTGCAAGTTCTTCCCTACAATTTGAAAGATTTTGTTTTAAATCTTCAATAATATGTTCTAATTCATTGATTTGGTTTAGTAGATTTTGCCTCTCTGATTGTAATCTTTTTGCCTCATCTGTTTGCTCAATAATCTTATCTTTCAGTTTATTTATGTTTGATGTGATTGTATCAATTGTCTTTGTAAGTACTTCTTTATCTCGATGGGCTATTTCTTCTTTATAATCAAGGTGTTCTAAATGTGAATACCTCTTGTTAAGTTCGTTTCTTTTAGTGCTTAATTCATCAGATTTTTTGAAAAGTTCCTTCCTAAGCGTCTCTACTGTTGTTTCCTTTTTTTTTATTTGTTCTTCTAAGGTTTTACAGAGATTAGTTTGTTTGGTAATTTCATCACTGAGCGATGTGATTGAAGTCTCTAAATCATCTTTTAAAGTCTTGAGTTCACTTAATCTATTTTCAGATGTAATTTGTCTCTCTTTAGTATCTTCTATTTGTTGAATAAGTCTTTGAAGTTCAGACTTATTATTTTCAATATGTGCCTTTGTTATGGCTGATTTTTTTTCTGCATCATTTAAGTCTTTACTCCATTTGGTAAGTGAGGCTTCAATATCTAAAAGTGTGCCTTGCTCTTGGACAATCTCTATTTTTTGAGTTTCAATCTTGTTTAATAATTCTGATAGGTGAGCCTTTTGGCTCGTTAGTTGGACTTCATAGCCTTGTGTCTCATCTAATAGGGAATTTAATTCCAATTCAATAATGGATTGCTTTCCTTTGGCAATCTTAACCTCCAGCTCATTTGCCTCTGTAAATAGTTTTTTATACTTCTCAGCCTTTTTTGCGAGTCTGTCAAGGCTACCGAGTTGACGCTTCCTTTCAATGACAATGTCATTTATCCTTATTAGATTTTGTCTTGATGATTCAAGTTTTGACTCTGCCTCTGCCTTACGGACCTTATATTTCATCACACCTGCTAATTCTTCAATCAAAAATCTCCTCTCAAATGGCTTGGAATTAACAATCTCTGATATGCGATTTTGATCTAAGATGGAATAACTCTTTACATCAAGCCCTGTATCAAGGAGGAGATCTCTAATGTCTTTGAGTCTGCAGACTTTTTTGTTTAATAAATATTCACTCTCACCAGAACGGTAAAGTCTCCTTGAGACAGTGATAGTGTCACCTGTTGTATTTTGATTAGGTCTTAAATCGCCATTGTTTGATATGGCTGGTTCTGTCACAAGCGTTATGGTAAGGCATACCTCTGACATTCCCTTTTGCTTTTTTAGATCAGTACCTTGGAAGATAACCTCTTCCATTTTATCACCCCTGAGGCTTTTAGCACTTTGTTCACCAAGCACCCACCTGAAGGCATCAACTATGTTGCTCTTGCCACAACCATTAGGCCCTACAATACAAGTAATACCATCGTGGAGGGGAAGGACTGTTGTTTCTGCAAAGGATTTAAAACCAATTAGTTCAATCTGCTTAATTTTCATAATAAAATTTTAAGTTCCACTGTTAGTAGTGGTCAAGATTTATTTAATTAATATTGTAATAAATTTTATTTATTTGACCTCTTATTTAGTAGTAGTTTAGTCTTATAACCGTTTTTAAAAATCTATAAAAAGCAATATATTTTGCTTCATAAACCCAAACAAAAGGAGGAATCTATGCCAAAGACTTATGCAACTCCCATGCTTGACGAGCTTGAAAAGGGACCCTTTCCAAGTTTCGTTACGGAGATGAAAAAAGCAGCGGCAAAGTCCGATATGGCTGCAGATGCACTCGGACAACTTGAAAGATGTTTTAAGGACAATAAGACTCATTGGAAACACGGTGGTATCGTCGGTGTTCGTGGTTATGGTAGTGGTGTTATTGGTAGATACTCAGACTTGCCTGAAGAATTTCCAGAGGTAGCTCACTTTCACACTGTTAGAATTAACTCAATTGCAGGTCTTTTTTACAAGGCTTCATTTCTTAAAGAAATGTGTGATATATGGGAAAAATATGGCAGCGGTTTAACCAATTTTCACGGGTCCACTGGAGATTTAATTTTACTTGGTACTAAAACTGAGGCCCTTGAGCCTATCTTTGCTGAATTTTCTTCAAGGGGATGGGACCTTGGCGGTTCAGGTTCAGCAATGAGAACACCAAGTTGTTGTGTTGGACCAGCAAGGTGTGAATGGTCAAACATAAACACACTCGATATTACTTATGCAATAACACAAGAATTTCAAGATGAAATGCACAGACCAGCATTTCCATATAAATTTAAATTTAAAACTGTTGGTTGTGCTGTTGACTGTAATGCAGCTATTGCTCGTGCAGACTGTTCTATAATAGGAACATGGAAGGGCAAGATAGATATTAATCAAGATGAAGTTGCAAATTATGCAAAAAAGGGTATGAATATCTCTGAAGAGATTGTTAATTTATGCCCAAGTAAATGTATGTCTTATGATGGTAAAAAACTTACCATTAATGACGATGATTGTATAAGGTGTATGCATTGCATTACAAGGATGACAAAGGCTTTAAAACCAACAGGTGAAAAGGGTGCAAGCATATTGATAGGTAGTAAAGCTCCTTTTGTCATTGGTGCAACCTTGTCATGGGTTATAATCCCATTTATGAAGATGGAGCCGCCCTATACAGAATTCTTTGATTTAGTTCGCAAGATGTGGGAATGGTGGGATGAGCATGGTAAAAATAGAGAGAGAATTGGTGAGCTTATCATTAGAAGAGGCATGAGAGAGTTCCTTGAATATATTGGTGTTGACCCTATGCCTCAACAAATAAAAGAACCAAGAAGAGACCCATTCTACTTCTGGGCAGAATCAGATTTTACAGAATAATCTAATCAAAAGGAGGAAATAGATAAATATGGCAACGCCACAAAGAAAAACAGATATAGGACCACCTCATTACAAAGAGTATCTACCACCTGTTATACAAAAGAATTATGGAGATTGGAAGTTTCATGAAATAATCAATCCAGGTGTAATGGTTCACACAGCAAACAGTGGTGATAAGATTTGGAGTGTGAGGGTTGCATCCCCAAGATTACTTAGCACCGATACAGTTAGGGAAATAGCAGATATTGCAGAGAAGTATTGTAATGGATATGTAAGATTTACCACAAGAAATAATATTGAGTTCCTCGTCTCTGAGGAAAAAAATATTGAGCCTCTTGTCAATGAACTCAAAAGCAGAAAATACATGATTGGTGGAATCGGCTCAAGGGTTAGTAACATTGTTCATACACAAGGATGGATTCATTGTCACAGTGCTGCCGTTGATGCATCTGCACTTGTTAAAGTAATTATGGATGAATTCGCCGATTATTTTACCACCAAAGAAACACCAAATAAGGTTCGCTTTGCAGTTGCTTGTTGCACCAATATGTGTGGTGCAGTCCACTGCTCTGACATAGCCTATGTAGGTATTCACAGAAAAATTCCAAGGATTGAGCATGAAAATATTAAAAACATGTGTGAAGTCCCATCTACGGTAGCCTGTTGTCCTACAAATGCTATCAGCCCAGATCCAGCAAAGAAGAGCTTAAAGATTAACGCAGATAAATGTATGTATTGTGGTAACTGCTATTCAGTCTGCCCTGCATTACCAATATCAGACCCAGATAACGACGGAGTAGCAATAGTTGTAGGTGGTAAGGTTGGTAATCTTAGAAGTAATCCAAAGTTTTCAAAACTTGTTGTTCCTTTTATAAAGAATAACCCTCCAATGTGGCCTGAGGTTGTTGAAGCTACAAAAAAAATATTCAATGCCTACCTATCTGGTGCAAAAAAACACGAGAGGGTCGGTGAATGGGCAGAAAGGATTGGCTGGGAAAAATTCTTTAAAATTACTGAATTACCATTTACATTCCAGCATATAGATGATTTTACTATTGCAAGAGAAACCTTTAGGACTGCTGCAACATTTAAGTGGTAAACCTGAATAAATTTTTAGTTTTTGAACAATAAAGAGACAGAGTTTAACTCTGTCTCTTTAAATATTATTATAAAAAGGGGTTTAAGACAATGGAGAAAGAAGAGATCAAACAGAAAATTTACGACTTAGTAGTAAAATCAACAGGGAAGAAAAAACTTAAATCAAGTGATATACAGAAACAAATCTCTACAGACTGTAATTGTAGCAGAGATGATGTTAAAGATGCCTTAAAAGAATTAATGGATGAAGGAAAATTGATTTACACCTATTTTGGTGGAAGCTATGTAGAATTACCACCAAATCAGTAAATAAAAATAATAATATGAAGGCAGTCTGCATATTCAGAAAGACTGCCTTTTTATTTTAAAAAGGCTTTTAAAAAGGCTTTTAAAAAATGTAGGGGAAAAAGGATTATAGTTCTCCTTTAAAAAGATGGATTACAGGAGTTCCAATATAAAATAGCAATGTAGAATAGCAATAGTGCAGTAGTCCTTTTTCAGAGTATTGCAAAGTTGTTTTGCAAATATTATTTAATTTAGAAGTGGGGATTATAAGTTTTCAGAAAGTATGATTTGTTATAAAATTTGACAATATCATGGATATTAAGATATTTCCTACATTGATTATTGCTGGTATAAGGGGCGGCAGTGGCAAGACTACTATTACTTTAGGTATTATTGGTGCCTTAAGCAAAAATTATAAAGTCATTCCTTTTAAAAAGGGTCCTGATTACATAGATTCGGGCTGGATGTCTTTATCAGCCAAAAGTCCTTGTTACAATCTTGACCCTTATCTTGTAAGCAAATCAAAGGTATTAGAGTCTTTTATAAGGCATTTTGATGGAGATATTGCAGTCATTGAAGGCAATAGAGGCCTCTACGATGGGTTAGATTTGCAAGGCTCTTATAGCACTGCCGAATTGTCTAAAATGCTAAAAGTTCCTGTCATACTTGTTATAGATTGCACCAAGATAACAAGAACTGCCTCAGCCCTTGTCCTTGGCTGTCAAAAAATGGATGAAGATGTAATGATAAAAGGAGTAATTTTAAATCAACTCTCAAGTTCAAGACATGAAAAGATTATCAGGTCTTCTATTGAGCACTATTGTAAAATTCCTGTGCTTGGAGCTATGCCAAGGTTGGATGACAAAGAAATGCCAGAAAGACACATGGGACTTTTACCTATTCATGAACATAATAATACAGAAATAGTTATTAATAGGCTTTCAGAGAAGGCGATAAAACATATAAACATTTCAGCCTTGAAAGAGATTGCCACTAAAAATGCACCAAGTTATATGCATGAAATTGAATTTTCTTCAAAAAAAACACAATCTTATAATCCTGTTAGGATTGGTGTAATTATTGACAAGGCTTTTCAGTTTTATTATCCAGAAAATATTGATGCACTCAAGGATGAGGGTGCAGAGATAGTTATGATTAATTCAATGTATGATAATGAACTTCCCAAAATAGATGGTTTATATATAGGGGGTGGTTTCCCTGAAACAAATGCCATCAGACTTGCCAAAAATAAAACCTTTAAAGAATCTTTGAAAAGGTCTATTATAAGAGGTTTGCCTGTATATGCTGAATGTGGCGGGCTTATGTATCTTGGAGATAAAATCGTCATTAACAATCAAGGTTATAATATGACAGGTATTTATGATATTATCTTTGAGATGCACACTAAACCTGTAGCTCACGGATATACTGAGGCAATTGTGGATTCTGATAATCCCTTTTATCCAGTAGAAACGGTAATTAGAGGGCATGAATTTCATTACTCATCTGTATCAGGCAATCTTGAAAGATGCAAGTATTCTTTCACCATGAAAAGGGGTAAAGGTATTTTTGAAAAAAAGGATGGAATAGTTTATAAAAATTGTCTTGCTACTTATACCCATATTCACGCACTTGGAACTAATGAATGGGCAAAGGGTATGATTAGGAAGGCAAAGGAGTATAAATATGAACCTTAAATATGCACCTGAATGTCCTTTTTGTGGAAGATTTATAAAAAGACCTAAAAACACAAGGACAGAATTTGGAGAACTTATATATGAAAAATGTATCTGTGGAGCTCTTTATGCCTGTGATCCTACAGGGCGAAATTTAGGAGAAGTCTTTGTTGATGCAATGGCAATATTTGCTGGCAATTGGGATATTGAAAGTAATGCATCAAATAATAATTATTTTATAAAGGAACTTGATTATGATTTAAAAACTCACAGGTATATTAACGAAAAGGGAGAGAATCGTTCATCAGGCAGGCTAATCTTTATTAACAAATCAGATATAAAAAAAAGATACGAGGCACCAGTGAAGAAATCAGATGGAAATATAAAAAAAATGCTCATAGGATTTTTGCAATCGCAAGATTTTAATAGAATTGCTGAAATATCTGAAGGTAATCAGTCTGTAATTAGCAAACTAATATCATTATCTTATGACAAAGAGGATTTAATTGCGTGGAGGGCAATAGAATCTTTTTATTCAATATCAAAAAAACTTACACCAATAGATCAAAGTTTTGTTAGAAATACTATTCGCAGGTTACTATGGTCAATGTCCGATGAGTCAGGGGGTATTGGTTGGAGTGCCTGCGAGATACTTGGTATGATTATTAGTGCAAATGTTAAGGAATATGATGATATAATCCCATTATTATGGTATTTTAGGGAAGAAGAAATGTTTAAACCTGGAGTTATGTGGGCAATCTATCATATCGCTCTATCTGATAAAGAAAGATTATTATCTATTTGCTGTGATGATCTAATTAAATATGTTAATGATAATAATCCTTATGTGAGGGTTTACGCCCTCCGTTGTATAAATACTATAGGTTGTCAATTAAATGATTCTGTTTTGGATTTAGAATCTATTGCTACAGATGAAAAGGTAACTTATTATGAAAAGGGGCAACTGATAACTTCAACGGTAGCTGATTTATTAAATATGTATATAAAGAAATGATTAGTAATTTTAATTAGTTTATAATTTATTTTTATTTGACCTCTAAACATTCACTATATTATCGTTTTAGGACTTTTTTTTAAAGAGTTTAAATTATATTTAATATTTTTTAGTCTTAAACTAAAAAAACAAATCAACAAGGAGGATGCAAATGCCAGCAATTGATTTTCAAGGCAAACAGATTGAAGTGGATGAGGACGGTTATTTAGTAAATCTTGATGACTGGGCTCCAGAATTAGCAACACAACTTGCTTCAAACGATGGTTTAACCCTAACAGACAGTCATTGGGAAGTAATCAACTTTTTGAGGGATTATTATCAGAAGTATCAGATTGCACCTATGATAAAAATCCTCGTAAAAGAAATTGGTAAGGTCATGGGGCCTGAGAAGGGGAACACCAAATATCTCTACGAACTTTTCCCAGATGGACCTGCAAAACAAGCATGTAGATATGCAGGATTACCTAAACCTACAGGTTGTGTATAAATTCTATTCATAGAAAAAAAGGCGTCTTTTATAGTAAAAGACGCCTTTTTTTGTTTTATTAATCAAAAAAGCATTAAGTTAACAGTAATTCTACTTAGAATTCAAGGAAGGGGGGTCAGTAAAAACAAATAATAATGGTTTTGAAATCACTCCTATTAGAGAAAAAGGATTCCCTTGTAGATAAGTGGTTTGATCAAATTGCAGGGTTATATCCTATCCAAACAACAGTATTTCTAAAGGGTAACAAAGGTCAATTTTCTAATCCTGTAGGTTATTCACTTAGAGTAGGCTTATCTAATATTATGGAAGAAATAGTTAGTGATTTCAATGAAGAGAGCATAAAAAAATCCCTTGACGATATAATAAGAATTAGGGCAATCCAAGATTTTAAACCTTCAGAAGCAGTTTCATTTTTGTTTTTTCTCAAGAAAGTTGTATATCAAGAGATGGGAAGTCAAACTAACTCGCAAGAAATTATCGAATTTGATGATAGGATTGATAGGCTTGCCTTGATTGCCTTTGATATTTATATGAAATGCAGGGAAGATCTATGTAATGTGAGGGTAAAGGAATCGGAAAGTAGAAACTTCAGACTCCACCAAGTTGCAAATCAACTCTTTGAGTTGAAAGGAGATGAGGCACTCTCAAAAATTTATAAAAATAGTGATATTGAAAATGAAAAGAGGTAAAACATGATGAAAATGTTAGTTCCTTTATTAGCTGTGATTGCTATGATAATCATTGCCCTTGCAGGTGTTGAGGCAGTAGGTATGCAAGTAATTTTCGGAATTGTAATACCATATGTCTCTTTCTTTATTTTTACTGTAGGCATGGTTATTAGAGTAGTTGATTGGGGAAAGAGTCCTGTTCCATTTAGGATTACAACGACTTGTGGTCAACAGAAGAGTTTGTCTTTTATCAAACAAAATAAGATTGAAAATCCCTCTACATGTTTCCAAACATTCATAAGGATGGCAATAGAGGTGTTATTCTTCCGTTCACTATTTAGAAATCTAAAAACTGAAATCAACGATGGTAAGGTTGTCTACGGTTCTGAAAAGTGGTTATGGCTTTTTGGTTTAGTCTTTCATTATTCTTTTCTCGCTGTGTTCATAAGACATATTAGATTTTTTGTAGTTGAAGTTCCACTGCCTATTAAGATTTTAGAAGCACTCGACTCATTCTTCCAAGTCGGTGTCCCGTTAGTCTATATTTCAGGTATAACTCTATTAGCAGGTGTTACATTCCTGTTTATAAGAAGAGTTGTGTTACCGCAAGTTAGATACATATCTTTAGCCAACGATTATTTCCCTCTCTTTTTGATAATGGCTGTAGCAATTACAGGGATAATAATGCGTTATTTCACAAAGGTTGATGTAGTAGCAGTCAAAAATCTTACAATGGGATTGGTAACTTTTAGTCCTACAATACCAGATGGCATAGGGAGTATCTTTTATCTCCACTTTTTCCTCGTATGTGTGTTATTTGCCTATTTTCCATTTAGTAAACTTGTCCACATGGGAGGTGTCTTCTTAAGCCCAACAAGAAACCTTGCTAATGATAGTAGGATGGAAAGGCATATCAATCCATGGAACTATCCTGTCCATGTTCATACCTATGAGGAATATGAGAATGAATTTAGAGATAAAATGAAAAAAGCTGGCTTGCCAGTAGAAAAGGAGTAACCATGGGTAAATTCACAAAAAAACCAAAAGATCTTATAGCAGATATCGATTATTGTAAAACCCCTGAGACAGATTGGATGGATACGCCTGTTGAATTTAAGGAACATACATTCTGTTGGGGAGCCAAAGGTAAAAACTTAGAAATAGTAGATTTCCCTAATGCAAGGGATTGGTCGCCAGTAGAAGAAGATTGGAAACTACCGCCTAATTGGGAAGATATAGTAATGGAGGGGATTAAAGACAGGTTAAGTAAATACCGATCCTTCAAACTCTTTATGGATATATGTGTCCGTTGTGGGGCTTGTGCTGATAAATGTCATTTCTATATCGGTTCAGGCGATCCTAAAAACATGCCTGTCTTGAGGTCAGAATTGTTTAGGTCAATATATCGTAGATATTTCACTGCACCTGGCAGAATATTTGGCAGGCTTGCTGGTGCAAGAGAGTTGACCCTTCAAGTGTTGAAAGAATGGTGGTATTACTTCTATCAATGCACAGAGTGTAGGAGATGTTCTGTCTTTTGTCCCTATGGTATTGATACAGCAGAGATAACAATGATGGTTAGAGAGTTAACTAACCTATTAGGTTTAAATACAGATTGGATTTCTGGCCCAGTAGCAAACTGTTATCTGAAGGGAAATCACCTTGGTCTTGAACCACACACTATCAAGTCGAGTACTGAATTTTTCCTTGATGATATTGAGACAATTACAGGAATAAGAATTGAACCAACTTTTAACAGAAAAGGGGCAGAAATCTTATTTGTAACACCATCAGGAGATTTATTTGCTGACCCAGGCACATATACTGCTATGGGATATTTAATGTTATTTCACGAGATTGGTTTAGATTATACATGGAGCACCTATGCATCAGAAGGTGGTAACTTTGGATTTTTCACATCAAATGAAATGGCAAAAAGGCTTAATGCCAAAATCTATGCTGAGGCAAAGAGACTTGGGGTAAAGTTCATAATTGGTGGTGAATGTGGTCATATGTGGAGAGTGCTTAATCAATACATGGATACTTGGAATGGACCGGCAGATTTTCTTGAGGTTCCAAAGTCGCCTATTACAGGAACAGTCTTTGAGAATGCAAAGAGCACAAAGATGATTCATATTACTGAATTTACTGCTGACCTGATTAGAAATGGCAAACTCAAATTAGACCCTTCAAGGAATGACGATTTGATAGTTACATACCACGATTCCTGTAATACATCAAGAGGAATGGGGTTACTTGAAGAACCTCGTTACATACTCAAAAATGTAATCAATCACTTTTACGAAATGCCAGAAGATACCATAAGGGAAAAGACCTTCTGTTGTGGTAGTGGAACGGGATTAAATGCAGGTGAAAATATGGAGCTTAGGATGCGTGGTGGATTGCCGAGGGCAATGGCTGTAAAATATGTAAAAGAAAAATATGGAGTTAATCTCCTTGCCAATGTATGTGCTATCGATAGAGCGACCTTGAGTTCACTTATGGATTATTATAATCCGGGTGTTAAGGTTGCTGGTGTTCATGAATTAGTAGGAAACGCCCTTATAATGAAAGGTGAAAAACCTCGAGAAACAAATCTTAGAGGTGATCCACTTCCAGGAAAGGAGGGAGCATAACTATGTACGATACCTGGAAGATATTAATAGGTATATTAATTTTCTTGCTTTTCATTACTTTTCCTTTTTATTACAACATAGGTAAGGTGGTAGCAAAACCAGAACCAAGCATAGATACCCCTGTCATAAATCAGATGGGGAAGAAGGAATGTGTTGAGCCAAAATTTGCTATGAAGACCCTTCACATGCAACTTCTTAATGATTGGAGAGATGCAGTGGTAAGAGATGGCAAGAGACTCTATGTCTCTTCAAATGGCAAGACATACAATATGAGCCTGCAAACTACTTGTATGAACTGTCATTCTAATAAAAAGAAGTTTTGCGATGAATGCCATAATTACATGGCTGTAAAACCCTATTGCTGGGACTGTCACATTCAGCCCAAGGAAGGAGCGTAAAAAAAATGGCAATTGAGAGAAGAGAATTTTTAAAGATTGCTGGTATTTCTTTGGCAGCTGGTCTTGGAGGTTTTACAACCTTGTCCGCTGTAAAGACAGGTCTTTTAGAGGCCTCACAATATATCAAAGACACAAAAGAACTTAAAGGCTCAAGGTGGGGGCTTGTAATTGACATGAATAAACTTCAAGATAAGGCTGATATTCAAAAGATAATAAATATTTGCCATAAAAAACACAATGTCCCTGATATAGGGAATGCAAAAGAGGAGATTAAATGGATATGGACTGATACATTCGATCACGTCTTCCCTGGTCAAGAAAGTCCCTATATGGGGGAAGAACAAAAAAATAAGTCCTATTTTCTTTTGTGTAACCATTGCGATAATCCCCCTTGTGTAAGAGTATGCCCTACACAGGCAACCTTCAAGAGACCAGACGGAATAGTAATGATGGATATGCACCGCTGCATTGGCTGTAGATTTTGCATGGCAGGCTGTCCTTATGGGGCAAGGAGTTTTAACTTCAAAGACCCAAGACCTTTTATAAAGGAAATTAATCCAGAATTTCCAGCAAGGATGAAAGGTGTTGTAGAGAAATGCACACTTTGTTATGAACTTCTTGCAGTTGGTAAGCAACCTGCTTGTGCAGAACATTCTAATGGTGCAATAGTCTTTGGTGATTTAAAAGATCCTAATTCTGAGGTAAGAAAGTTGATAGCATCAAATTTCACTATAAGAAGAAAGCCTGATTTAGGAACTGGTCCAAGTGTTTTTTATGTTATTTCAGACAAAGACAAAAGTTTAGAAAACAAAGGAGGTAGTCAACATGCTGGATAAAGCCCTTTCAGGTAGTAAGACTTATTGGGGGTGGATAATCTTCTTGCTTGCTATAATTGGAGCAGGCATGTTGTTCTACCTTCAACAGTTCTTTTATGGACTTGGTCTAACAGGTATGAGCAGAGATGTATCATGGGGATTTTATATCTCACAATTTACTTTTATGGTTGGTATTGCTGCATCTGGTGTGATGGTTGTCTTACCATATTATCTCCATAATCATAAAGCCTTTGGTAGGATTACAATCCTTGGAGAGTTTCTTGCAATACCTGCTGTTATTATGTGTATGCTTTTTATCTTTGTCGATTTAGGTCAACCACTTAGAGTCTTAAATGTCATTCTTCACCCAACGCCTAACTCAGTAATGTTTTATGATATGATTGTCTTAAGTGGTTATTTATTATTGAATGTGATAGTGGGGTGGACTGTCTTACATGCAGAGAAAAAAGGTATTGCACCACCAAAATGGGTTAAACCTTTTGTTTACTTGTCAATAGCATGGGCACCTTCAATACATACTGTAACAGCCTTTTTGTATTCAGGTCTTCCAGGTAAACACTTTTGGCTCAGTGCCATCATGGCTGCGAGATTTTTAGCATCAGCCTTTGCAAGTGGTCCAGCTCTTTTGATATTGCTTTGTTTGATAGTTAGAAAATTTACAAAGTTTGATCCCGGCCAAGAGGCTATTCAAACACTCGGTAAAATAGTCACATATTTCATGATTACCAATGTATTTTTCCTTGGCCTCGAATTTTTTACAGCCTTTTATAGCGGTATCCCTGGACATGCTCATTCTTTTGTCTATCTTTATGCAGGTCTTGATGGATATAGTAAACTTGTTCCGCTAATGTGGATAAGTTCAATACTTGCAGTGGTAGCTTTAGCCATCTTAGTCTTCCCTCAACTTAGAAAAAATGAGTCTATACTTGCTTTAGCTTCAATATGCGTATTTATATCGTTATGGATAGATAAAGGATTTGGTCTTGTTGTTGGGGGCTTTGTTCCTAATTCTTTTGAAAAGATTACTGAATACTGGCCAACATTGCCAGAGGCAACTATATCTCTTGGAGTATGGGCAATAGGAGCATTAATCTTGACAGTGTTATACAAGGTGGCAGTTTCAGTTAAAGAAGACACAGGCGGAGACGCTATCCATTAAAAAATAGATAGGGTAGTTTTTTAAAAAAGACTACCCTACTTTTTTATATCTTTCTCTCATTTCAAGTCTATTTTTCCTTCTTTCATATGCCTCTTTATTTCTCCTTCTCTCCTCATCTGTCTCCAAATTTAATGGTGGCACAGGGGTGGGTCTGCCATCTTTATCAAGGGCAACGAAAGTTAGATATGCTGATACGGAATGTCTTATCTCGCCTGTCATGAGGTTTTCTGCCTCTACCCTCACACCTATTTCCATAGATGTCTTTCCAGTCATGTTTAAACTACTTTTAAAAAAAACAAGGTCACCAATATAAATGGGATTATGAAATAACAGACTATCTATTGAGGCAGTAACAGTGTTGCATCTTGAATGTCGTGTGGCAACAACAGCAGCAGCAGTATCTATAAGTTTCATAATAACACCGCCATGAACATTCCCAGCAGGATTTGCATCTTGAGGGTTCATGACTTGTGCTATTATAACGGAACTCTCTTTAGCAGTCTTACCTTTCATTAAACCTCCTTTCATTTTTTGTGCTATAGACTGAATCGTTTACATTATACCTTTCAATAACTAATATTCAAGTTCTTATATTATCCAAATCAGCGATAGAACTGAGAACTTAATAAAATCAAGTAGGAAGGGTTGTTTCGGAATTTTTATACGACATCTTATAGAAGAAATTTTGAGAAACTTTAGCAAAAGGCATTGCATTATAAAGAATAAAGCAAAATTAAAATGAAGTCGTCGATTATAAAAATTCCGAAACAGCCCTTCCTATCGCTATTTTTGGGTTTATTGGATTTTTTTCACTAATTATAATTTTGGATTAAAATAGCTCATATTAATCATAAATTCTTATTAAAAAGGGAAATTACAGTTTTATCAAAATTACTAACTCTGGTGCCAATCTCCAACTTTTTTATGGAAAAAAAAATTAATTTTACATATACTATAATGCAAATGGCCAATCCTTTAGATGCATATAAAAAAGTTGAGCAAACTACTTTATCAGGGCGAGAACTTGAGGCAATGGTCCTCCAGAAATCTGCAAAACTATTAAGAGATTGTCAGAATAATTGGAATGATCCAGACATATATAATTTATTAGCTGAGTCCATCAAGTATAATCAAACAATCTGGACCCTTTTACAAACAGAGCTTGTAAATCCTGATAACCCTTTACCTAAAAAGATTAAAGAAGATTTGCTAAGTCTTAGCTCATTCATTGATAAAAGATCTATTGATATAATGGCCTTTCCATCTCCAGAGAAGTTAACTATATTAATCGACATAAATATTAATATTGCTGCTGGGTTAAGAGGCTCAACAGGTCAGTAATCTACCCAAATTTAATAGAAAAAAAACTTAAGCCTTTTCTTAATTCTTCATAATATTTTGTTACTATTGATATGCAAGATAATAAGAAACTAATTCATTATCTAAAAAGTCAATTAGTATCAAATCCAACAGACACCAAGCTCCTTCTCCATCTTGGTGTCCTTTTATTAAATTCTGACAATATAGACGAAGCCATTAGTATTTTAAGGAAGGCTTATGATATTTCACCAAATTCTTTTGATATAACCTTTCACCTTGCCAATTGTTATTTAAAAAGAAGGGATTTTGTAGCTGCCAAAGACCTATTTTTTCAGTCATTAAATCTAAATCCTCAAGATATTGATAGTTATATCAACATCGCCATTTGTCTTAGATATCTTAATCAACACAAGGAAGCAATTAAATATTTAGAAAAAGGATTACTCATCAATCCCCATGATCCAGATTTATATCTTAACAGAGGTGTCCTGTATAGAGAATTACTGATGCTTGATGATGCAATAAGAGACTATAAAAAGGTAATTCAAATCAATCCTAAGGATTACTATGGCTATTACAATCTTTCATTGGTGTATTTATTAAAAGGGGATTATAAGAGAGGATTTGCCCTTTATCAGAGTCGTTGGAAGACAGATGATTTCTTAAAATTAACTAAACCAAAGAAACAGTGGAATGGTATCATAGATAATTTTGTTTTATTACTTAGAACTGAACAAGGATTTGGTGATACCATCCAGTTTATTAGATATTCAAAATACTTTGCAGAAAAGGGGATTACTGTAAAGGTAAAATGTCAGCCTCAATTAGTTGAACTATTAAGAAACAACTGCGGAATTAAGGAAATCCACTATGACGAAAATGAGCTTGGAAACTATGATTTTGATACATATCTTTTGGATGTTCCCTATTTACTAAAGACCGATTTGAACTCAATACCTGTTGATATACCCTATATATTTGCAAGGGATTCAAAGATTGAAGGCTTTAAGAGCCTGACAAGTAAATCTAAGAAATATAAAATAGGCATATGTTTTAGTGGCAGTAAGACTAATACAAGGGCTATTAATCGCTCTATTAATGTGGAAGAATTGATTGCTCTATTAAAAATAAATAGGAATATCTCCTACTACAGCCTTCAGATTGCAGATAGTTTAGGTGATTTACTCAAATTATCTGATGATATAAGACCAACTAACTTATCTCAATATTTGAGAGATTTCTCAGACACCGCAGGACTAATCTATCATATGGATAGTGTTATAACCATTGATTCATCAATTGCTCACCTTGCTGGTGCAATGGGCAAGGAAACCTTCTTAATATTAAATTATAGCTCTGATTGGAGATGGCTTATTGATATAGAGTATTCACCCTGGTATCCCACAATTAAGATTTTAAGACAAGACAAGCCTTTTGACTGGAGTAATGTCATTGCAAGGCTCATCAAGATTGTGAAAGAACTTGAATCAAAAGATTAAATCCCAAATACAGCGATAAGGATGGGGCTCTGAAGTAAATAGCGATGTTTTGGCAGCAGTTCTTTGCGACTGGAGCGTTAAACAGCCGCAAGTCTTTGAACCCGAAGAAACGGGGTCCCCAAAAAGTTGCAAGACTTTTTGGGGTGGTAGTTGAGTTTTGTGGCCGTAGCGAAAGAAGCATTAGAACTGTCAAAACGAACGAAAGAGACTTATCCTTATCGCTGGATCTCGGTAAATATTAACTCCCTTTAACTATCTTGATTATTGCCTTTCTATGTCTTGGACCATCAAACTCACAGAAAAAGATAGACTGCCATGTGCCCAAAACCAGTTTGCCCTCTTTGATAATGACAAAAAGTGATACCCCTGTAAGAGTTGATTTGATATGAGCAGGTGAATTACCCTCCGCATGACTATAATCACCATCGTAAGGGACTAATTTATTAAGCATCCTTAAGATATCGCCCTTTACTGATGCATCTGCACCCTCATTTATTGTGATTCCAGCAGTAGTATGAGGGACAAATATGTATGCTATGCCATCATTTATACCAGATTCCTTGATTGCCCTTGTTACCTCTTCTGTGATGTCTATAAATTCTGCCTTTGCCTTAGTCTTGATGTTTATTATTTTTTCCAATCTCAATACCTCCTTTAAATTCATTCAATAAGGTCTCTATATTTCTTTGAAATAGTGGATGCACCATATGAGGCATTATTTCAACAAGTGGCTTTAATACAAATTCCCTCTCTTGCATGAGTGGGTGGGGAATCTTTATTTCATCATTGTCAATAATCAGATCATTGTAAAAAATTATGTCTATATCTATAAGCCTCGGACCCCATTTGAAGTTTTTCTCTCTTCCTAATTTAAGTTCTATTGATTTAACAACATCAAGTAGTTTTTGGGGACTTAAAGATGTCTTAGCCTTTACTGCTATATTTATGAAAGCAGGCTGGTCTTTATATCCCCATGGTTCAGTCTCATAGAAAGAAGAAACCTCCTGAACTATCACTCCCCTTTCTGACAACATCTTGATTGCCTTATTAATATTTTCTTCTCTTTTACCTAAATTTGAACCAATAGATAACGCAATCAAGGTCATATTATCTTTTTAAGTCTCTCCGTTGCCTCTTTAATCCTTTCAGACGATTGGGTAAGGGCAAATCTTATGTAACCCTCTCCTGGTGCACCAAAACCAATACCAGGTGTACAAAGAATACCGCATTGTTCAAGTATTTTTGCTACAAAACTCGTAGAATCATAATCTTTAGAAACCTTCACCCATACATAAAAAGTTGCCTCAGGTATAGTGAATTGAAAACCTAACTTTTTCAAGCCTTCACACAAAATATCTCTCCTGTCTTGATAAATTTCCCTTATCTTTACAAGTTCACTGTCAGGTGTATTGAGGGCAACTATCCCCGCCTCCTGAATAGCCTGAAAGACACCTGAATCAAGATTAGTCTTAATCTTTCCAAGCCCAAAAATCACATCTTTATTACCAACTGCAAAACCAATCCTCCACCCTGTCATGTTATAAGTCTTGGAAAGGGAGTGAAATTCAATACCTACATCCTTTGCACCTTCGTATTGGAGAAAACTCTTTGGCCTGTTGCCGTCATAATAGATTTCTGAATAAGCTGCATCATGACAGACGATAATGTTATACCTATGGGCAAATTCGATTAATTCTTTGAAAAAGTCATCATTGCCATTTGCAGAGGTAGGATTATTTGGATAATTTACAAATATTAACTTTGCCCTTTTTTTTATGTCTTCAGGTATAGATTTTAAATCAGGGAGAAAATTATTTTGCTCTAAAAGTGGTATCAAATAAGGCTCTCCCCCTGCAAAGAGTGTGCTTACGGGATAAACAGGATAACCTGGTGAAGGGACAAGGACAACATCTCCTGAATTTATAAAGGCAAGGGGTATATGTCCGATACCCTCTTTTGAACCGATGAGGGAGAGCACTTCAGTTTTAGGGTCAAGAAAGACATTAAATCTTTTTTTGTACCAATCACAAACAGCCTGTCTATAAGAAAGCATTCCCTCGTAAGAAGGGTAACGATGATTCTCTGGCTTAAGGGCAGATTTATTTAATGCCCCAACTATGTGTTGAGGTGTAGGGATGTCTGGATCACCAATACTTAAGTCAATTAAATCAACCCCCTTTGCAAGTGCCTCCTGTTTCATCTTATCAATGGTAGCAAAAAGATAAGGTGGTAGATTCTTTACCCTATCTGCAAGTCTCACTTCAATCATATTAACTGCCTCCTTTTATTTTGATATTTACTCCCTTTATCCCAACTTTGCTTTAAGCAGGTCATTTAACAATTGGGGATTTGCCTTCCCCTTTGTTGCCTTCATAACTTGTCCAGCAAAGAAGCTTAATAGCTTGGTCTCGCCTTGTCTATATCTTTCAACCTCTTTTGTATGAGTTGACATTATCTCATTAATTATCTTTTCTATCTCTGATGTATCTGTTATCTGGACAAGCCCTTTTTCCTTGACAATTAAATCGGCATCTTTACCAGTTTTGTAAATATCTTGAAATATTGACTTGGCAATCTTACCACTTATTACCCCTTTGTCAATAAGAGTAATCATTGAGGCCAACTGATGAGGTTTAATAGGGCACTCATCAATTGATTTACCATCATCTTTAAGTAGCTTTGTCAAATCACCCATAATCCAGTTTGCACATGCCTTTGGTTGTCCACCTGCCTTCACTGCCTCTTCAAACCATTCTGACAGAGCCCTTTCAGAGGAGAGAAATTCAGCATCATAGTCAGTAAGACCAAAGTCTCTGACAAATCTCTGCCTCTTTATATCAGGTAATTCTGGCAAGGTTGCCCTTATCTCATTGAGCAATCCTTCGTCTATGATTATTGGCACAAGGTCAGGGTCAGGGAAATAACGGTAATCATGTGCTTGTTCCTTCGACCTCATTGAGTGTGTAGTGCCTAAATCAGAGTCAAAGAGCCTCGTCTCTTGCAATATCCTGCCACCTTCCTTGAGAATGCTTATCTGTCTCTTTATTTCATACTCAAGGGCTTTTTCTACATACTTAAAAGAGTTCATATTTTTTAATTCAACCTTTACACCAAATTCCTTTTGTCCCAGTGGTCTTACGGATACATTGGCATCACACCTAAGAGAACCCTGTTCCATGTTGCCATCACATACATCAATGTATCTCAAGATGGTTCGTAATTTCTTCATGTATTCAGATGCCTCTTTTGATGTTCTTATATCTGGTTCAGAAACTATTTCCATAAGTGGAACGCCTGTCCTATTTAAATCAACAAGACTGTAAGGGATTTTGCCTTCGTGAATATTTTTCCCTGCATCCTCCTCCAGATGTATCCTTGTTAAGTTAATCCTCTTGATTTCATTATCAACCATAATCTCTATATATCCGCCTTCACAAATAGGTAATTCATACTGACTAATCTGATAATTTTTAGGTAGGTCGGGATAAAAATAGTTTTTTCTTGCAAACCTGCTAAGTGGTGCAATCCTTGAGTTTAGAGCAAGTCCTGTCTTTATAGCGTAGTTAAGGGCTTTTTTATTTAAGACAGGTAATACCCCAGGAAGTCCGAGACAAACAGGGCAAGTCTGAGAATTAGGCTCAGAGCCAAAATCAGTGGAGCAACTACAAAAAATCTTTGTCTGTGTAGATAATTGTGCATGAACTTCAAGTCCAATCACTGCTTCATATTCCATTGTTTAACCCTCTTATAGCTTTTTAAAATGTGTGATATTTTACCATTAATGGTTATAATTTTTTTAAAAGGCTTATCTTAATTACAAGAGATCCAGCGATAAGGATAAGTCTCTTTCGTTCGTTTTGACAGTTCTAATGCTCCTTTCGCTACAGCCGCAAAACTCAACTACCACCCCAACAACGACTTTTTGGGGACCCAGTTTCTTCGGGTGTAAACATTTGCGGCTGTTTAACGCTTCAGTCGCAAAGAACTGTTGCCCAAAAAAAGCATTGCATTATAAAGAATAAAGCAAAATTAAAATGAAATCGTCGATTGTAAAAATTCCGAAACAGCCCTTCCTATCGCTATTTTTGGGTTGATCCCAAAATCGGCGATAGAACTAAAAAGCTTAATAAAATCAACAAGTAAGATAGGAAGGGCTGGTGTGGAATTTTTATACGACACCTTATAAAAAAAAGTTCCTAGGGCTTGTCATAAGGCATTGTTTTAATTGTATAAATCAAAATTATAAATAAAATTCGTCGATTATAAAAATTCCGAAACAGCCCTTCCAATCGCTATTTTAAGGTTGATTAAAAGTATAGATAAATTCAAAAGGTTACTGATAAAATATTAGCCTTTTTTTGCACCAATAATGATGAATAAAAAAGACAAAAATTTTCACATAGGTATCATTATGGACGGCAATGGACGCTGGGCAGAGATGAGAGGACTCCCTCGTTACGAAGGTCATAAAAGGGGTGTTGAGAGGGTCAAAGAGATTGTAAATGTCTCCGTTAGTTATGGTATTGATGTACTTTCTCTCTATGCCTTTTCATTAGAAAACTGGATGCGTCCTCATGAAGAAATTACGGTTATAATGAAACTCCTTGAAAAGACTATTAATGGAGAGTTTATGAATTTTATTAAAGAGGGTATAAGATTTAAGGTAATCGGCAATAGAGAAAGATTATCACCTCATATATTAAATGCCATTGAGTCTCTTGAAAGGGCAACAGAGAATAATAATAATTTAATACTTCAATGTGCCTTGAGTTATGGTGGCAGGGATGAGATTGTGAGGGCAGCGAGAAAGATTGCCACACTTAAAATACCCTCTGAAAATATTACAGAAGAGACATTTTCTAAACTTCTTGATACTGCAAACATTGCTGACCCTGATCTTATTATACGCACAAGTGGAGAATTGAGGATAAGTAATTTCCTTACATGGCAGGCTGCTTACTCAGAATTTTATTTCACAGAGACCTTATGGCCCGACTTTACTAAAGAGGAACTCTTTGAGGCTATTCAAAACTATAGGACCCGTGACAGGCGATTTGGAAAGGTAAAAAGGGGCATCTTTGCATAGCAAAAGGTTTATTGTAGCTCTCATTACCCTCCCCTTACTATATCTTTATGTGACTGTCTTATCACCTGTTTATTTCCTCTTTTTACTTGTCTTTATTACTGCCCTTGCCCAATGGGAGTTTAATAGCATGTATAGATTAAATACCAAAATATCAGTCATTTCTATTATTATTGGGATTTTATTAATTTCCTTCCCTTATTTTTACAAGGATGCCTCCTGCCATCCCTTGATAAATATGGGCTTACATATGATTGTCCTTATACTGGGTTTTATTGTTTTGACTACTTTCAGGCTCTTTTATATAAAAAACCCTGAATCGTCCTTAAAGGATTTGTCACCTGCTATTGTAGGTATTACTTATGTTCCTACACTTATGCTCCCTCAGCTTTATTTGAGGATGCTTGGAAGTGAGTGGATAATATTACTATATGGATGCGTTTGGGCCTCTGACAGCCTTGCCTACTATATCGGAAAAAGCTTAGGCGAAAGAAAACTCTATTATGAGGTCAGTCCAAACAAGACAATGGAGGGTGCCATAGGCTCTTTAGTTGGTGGCATCTTATCTGCTTTATTAATTAGTTGGCTTTTAGGGATTTTCCAGAGGGAGATCTTTGCTGATTACATGGGACTATTAAAGATTGCCTTACTTGGGCTTTCAATAGGTTTTGTTACTATTATTGGTGACTTAGTCGAGTCAATGTTTAAAAGGGATGCAAATATTAAAGATTCAGGCATGTTAGTCCCAGGTCATGGTGGTTTCCTTGATAAACTTGATGGTTCTTTGTTTGCTGGTCCTGCCTTGTATCTTTTTTTGCTGATACTGTTATGAGAAAATAATAGAATGAAAAATATTGTTATTTTAGGTTCTACAGGCTCAATAGGAACAAATACCCTTGAGGTTATTGCCAAATATCCAGATAGATTCAAAGTATTAGGATTATCCACAAATACCGCTATTGACAAATTAATTAATCAAGTTAAGCTTTTTAAGCCTGCCTTTGTTTGCATAAGTGATGAAAATAGTTACAAATTGGCAAAGGACTCACTCACAAAGGAAGGGGTTACTGTATTAAGTGGCGAGGTAGGGCTTGTTGAGTTGGCATGTCTTGATGATGCTCAAATTGTAGTTGCTGCCATAGTTGGATGTGCTGGTCTTGAGCCAACTTATTACGCCTTAAAAAGCGGTAAGACAATAGCCCTTGCCAATAAAGAGGTTCTTGTCTCAGCAGGTGATTTATTTATAAGAGAAATGAATGAAAGGGGTAACCATATCATTCCCGTTGATAGTGAACACAGTGCCTTATTTCAATGTATTCAGGGGCAAGATAAAAAATCTATCAAAAAACTTATATTAACCGCATCAGGTGGTCCATTTTGTGGCATGAAAAGAGAAGAACTTGCTAAGGTAACTGTAAACGATGCCTTAAAACATCCTAATTGGTCAATGGGTAAAAAGATTACCATTGATTCTGCAACATTGATGAACAAAGGGCTTGAAATGATAGAGGCACATCATCTCTTTGGATTATCACCAAATAATATTGAGGCACTCATCCATAGACAAAGTATAATTCATTCAATAGTTGCATTCAAAGATGGTAGCTGTCTTGCCCAATTATCTATGCCTGACATGAAAGGGCCTATTGCATATGCCCTATCTTATCCTGAAAGATTAGAAAATATAATGGAGCCTCTCGATTTATCAATTCTTGGGAAACTAACCTTTGAAAAGCCTGATAAGACAACCTTCCCATGTCTGTCGCTTGCTTATGAATCAATGAAGATTGGGAAGTCCATGCCAGTTGTATTAAATGCTGCAAATGAGATTGCCGTATCTGCCTTTCTTGATTCAATGATTTCATTCATTGAAATTCCTGTTATAATAGAAAAGGTAATGAATATACACCAACCCTTTGAGTTATCTAATATTGAAATCATTTTAGAATTTGATAGATGGGCGAGAAATAAGACTATGGAGGTAATAAAAAATTGACTATAATTTATGCAATATTGCTATTCGGATTTATAATATTTATTCATGAACTTGGACACTTTCTTTTTGCTAAACTCTTCAATATACGAGTGCTCAAGTTCTCAATTGGTTTTGGACCAAAGATAATTGGTAAAAAGATTGGTGAGACTGAGTATCTCCTATCTGCATTTCCACTTGGAGGGTATGTAAAAATGCTTGGTGAGGATATAGAAGCAGACGATGACAAAGGGGCAAAATCTGAGATTAGAATCACCCCTGCACTTGATCCTGTCAATGATCCCCGTTCTTTTAGAAATCAAACCATACCTAAAAGGATTCTGGTAGTATTTGGTGGGCCTTTATTTAATCTACTAACTGCAGTGTTTATCTTTTTTGCTGTTTACATATACGGTGTACCCGCATTACTTCCTATAGTTGGTGAGGTTATGGAAAACACCCCAGCCTACAGAAGCGGACTAACCTCTGGTGATAAGATTATTTCTATCAATGGAAAAGAGATAAAGCAATGGACAGAGATGACAGACATTATATATAAAAGCGCAAACAAACCATTAAATTTTGTCATTGATAGACAGGATCAAAAACTCTCATTGACCATAACACCTGAGCCAAAGACTACAAAAAACATCTTTGGCGAAGAAAAGACAGTTGGATTGATAGGCATCAAACCATCTGATAACGTTATCACGCTACAAAGCAATCCAATTGAGGCAATACAAAAGGCCTTTAATAAGACTTGGGAGATTATTTACTTGACCTTTGTAGGCATTGTAAAACTTATTCAGCAAATTGTCCCTGCTGACAACATTGGAGGCCCAATTCTCATATTTCAATTAGCAGAAAAGACTGCATCAACAGGATTTATTAGTTTCTTTTTATTCTGTGCAGTAATCAGTATAAATTTGGGTATTTTAAACTTATTACCTATACCAATACTTGATGGGGGCCATATATTATTTTTAACAATAGAAGCCATCATCAGAAGACCAATTAGTGAAAAAGTGGTCATCGTATCTCAACGAGTAGGTCTTGCCTTGATTATTATGTTAATGGCCTTTGCCATGTATAACGATATATTTAGAATTATAACGGGGACACCAATACCTTGATTAAACCAGCAAAAATAAAATACCTACAATCAGCTGGCGGAATAATCTTTAGGGAAAATCCAAACAATATCCCAGAGGTAGCCTTGATTTCTGTTAAAAATAGAAAGCTCTGGACACTCCCTAAAGGCATGATTAACAAGGGTGAAAAAATAGTAGATGCAGCAATCCGTGAGGTCAAGGAAGAGACAGGGCTTGAGGGTAATATAGTGAGAAAACTTGGTCAAAGTTCCTATTGGTTTTATCTAAAAGAAGCAAACCTAAAATGCAAGAAGACTGTTTATTATTTCTTAATGAGACATGAAAGAGGTGAAATTAATTCAAATAGTCCAGAGGTTGACGATGTCCAATGGTTTCCCGTGGATAAGGCAATTGAGAGATTATTTTATAAATCAGACAAAACAATTATGAAAAAGGCCTTTTCTATAACTGACAACAAATCCCCTCAGCAGGATAATTGATTACAAAATGGGGTTTTTTTTTACAAAAGAGGGTTTATTAAGCAAAATAAATGAAGATAAAAAAAATCTATTAAAAATAGTCTTTACAAATGGATGTTTTGACCTGATTCATGCAGGGCACATTAGGTATCTAAGGCAGGCAAAGGGTCTTGGGGATAGGCTTATTGTAGCTATAAATTCCGATAACTCTGTCCGAAGATTAAAAAAAAATCGTCCTATCATCAATGAAGATCAAAGGGTAGAGGTATTAGAGGCATTTTGGTTTGTAGATTATGTGACATTGTTTGACGAAGATACCCCCTATGAATTGATTAAATATCTTAGACCCCATATCCTTGTAAAAGGTGGAGATTGGAAGATTGAAGAAATTATAGGCTCTGATTTGGTAGATGAGACTTATAGTATTAAATATCACGATGGGCTTTCAACAAGTGCAATTATTGATAAAATAAAAAAAATCTTCTGTTAAATGTTAACATAGCAAAATAACCCAAAATCAGCGATAGAACTAAAAAGCTTAGTAAAATCAGCAAGTAAGATAGGAAGGGCTGGTGAAGGATTTTTA
>OGCL01000411.1_pt1 | contig 46952 bp, 46 predicted proteins | sample 1570041 | NCBI WGS metagenome assembly OGCL01 (sample SAMN06266162, study PRJEB24511) | hot springs metagenome | isolation source: Hot spring water | place: South Africa: Limpopo | collected 2015-06-22 | reverse complement strand
TTTATAATCATACCCCGTCCAGAATAAATTCTTAATATACTTTCGAATCCGACGGATATGATGCGATTTTTGGAGCCAAAGCCAAGGACAACCTCAAAAAGGCTGAAGACAAAGCGGAAGCCTCAACTGCCAATACTTCAAAAGTAATATGAAGTTTCACATACCTTACATTCATCTACTAAGCCTGAAACTTCATCATAGAAATGTTGCTCGCCATAACAAGCCTCCATAGCTACTTTTGCTTTCTCTTTTGAAACTGAGTTTTTAAAATAGTTCCTTATTGTGTCCCTGTCTATTCAGACTTTTGGCTTGCCTATTATTTTTCCTATTTTGTCCATCTTGGTTGCAATAAAATATTGCTTGTGATAGTCTATTGAAATATGATGCACATGTATACCGCTTACTAAATTTAAGGGATAGGTTAACCTATTATCTTCTTTAAGTAGAGGTTAGTATAATCTAACGCCCTCAATTATAAAAAAATAGAGTTCTGTCTAACAACTTTTTAGAAAACTGAAATTTTCTAATGAAAATTTTGGGATAAATCATTATTACTATTAAAGCAGGAATTACTCGATAGTTCATTTGTTGATAATAAATTGAAGATAAAGGAGAAATTCATATTAATATCCATATTTAAAGTCTGTTTTTAGTATAACAATAACTGGTATATAATAAAAAAATGAGAGTTATCATTGTCGGCGCTGGAGAGGTCGGGTTTCAGATCGCAAAAGCTCTTTCATACGAGAATATTGATGTGGTTGTAATTGACAGGGACAAAACCATGCTCAAAAGGGTTATGGATGAACTGGATGTCGCTGCAATAGAAGGTGAAGGTGGGGACCCAGCAGCCTTGAGAGACGCCGGCGCAGAATCAGCCGATATGCTACTTGCAGTAGCAAACAGCGATGAAACCAATATGATAGCCTGCCTGCTTGCTAAGGCAATGTATAATATTCCCCGTAAAATCGCCCGCATCAGAAACCCCGATTACTTCAAAAACGAGAAACTACTCAGCAAGGATAACCTTGACATAAACCCCGCCATCAACCCTGAGCTTGAGGTGGCTATGGCAATAATTAGACTCCTTGAGGTTCCAATCGCAACGGATGTCGAGGATTTTGAAGGCGGCATCATTAGGGTAGTAGGCGTAAAACTTCACGATACAAGTTATCTTGTCAGAAAATCCCTCAAAAATATTGCCTCTATGATGGAAAAAAAATTTCTTATCGGTATGATAGAAAGGGATGATAAGGCTATAATTCCTTCAGGTGATGATATAGTCACTGGAGGCGACATTATTTATATGCCCTTAAAAAAAGGCGAAGTTTACGATGTGTTGGCATCCATCGGTTTAAACATTATTCCAGCAAGAAAAGTGATGATTCTGGGAGGTGGAAGAATCGGCGGTTATCTTGCCTCTGAACTAGAGTCAATCATAGATATAAAAATAATCGAAAGGGATAAAAAGAGATGTTCTGTGCTGAGCCAAAACCTTAAAAAGACATTGGTACTGCATGGCGACGGTTCAGACCAGAAACTTTTAAAGGAAGAAAATATCGGTGATATGGACATGTTCGTTGCTGTTTCTAACAACGATGAGCTAAATATAATGGCATCCCTTCTTGCAAAGAAATCGGGAGTTAGGAAGACAATTACTATCGTCAACAGGCCTGATTATATACCCCTTGCTCGCAGTCTTGGACTCCATGCCGTTTTAAGTCCCAGACTTATAACCGCTGGCACTATTATCAGATATGTTAGAAGAGGAGATATCCTCTCTCTTACTTCAATAGCGGAAGGCAAGGCTGAAATACTTGAAGCAAGAGTTGGAAGCCGTTCTAAGCTTTCAGGAAAGTTGTTGAGGGAGGCTAAAATTCCACATGCCACTCTAATCGGCGCTATAATCAGGGGGGATCAGGCAATTATACCTTCAGGTTCTGATAGCATATACCCTGATGATAAGCTGATTATCTTTACATTGCGGGAATCTGTAAAGGATGTTGAGAAAATCCTGACATAAGGTTCTTCGTGAATATCGGTTTGATATTAAACATTCTTGGCAGTGCCACCCTGATTATAGCCGCCTTCATGCTTTTGCCTATCGTTGTTTCCATCATATACAGTCAGCCGGATTTCCTTGACCTTCTTTATTCTTTTGCCATAACTCTGTTTTTCGGCTTTGCGGCTTATTTCTCCACTATTAAAAGCAAAAAAGAGGAGATAAGAAACAGGGATGCCTTTCTGATAGTAACCCTTACCTGGCTTTTTATACCCCTTTTCGGGGCAATACCATTTTTAATGTCTGGAATGTTCAGCTCTTTTACAGATGCTTATTTCGAGGCTATGGCTGGTTTCACAACTACTGGCGCTTCTGTTCTAAAGGATATAGAAGCGCAGCCTCTCGGGATATTATTCTGGAGGAGCATGATTCAATGGATCGGGGGAATGGGCATAATTGTTTTTGCCCTCGCAATCCTCCCAATGCTCGGCTCTGGCGGTATGCAGCTTTTCAAGGCAGAAGTCCCAGAGATAAGCGTTGAAAAGCTCAAACCCCGGATTATTGATACAGCAAAAGCCTTATGGTTCATATATGTTTTTCTGACCGCATTAAATGTAGTTTTTCTATTTATGGGTGGTATGAATATCTACGATTCCCTTTGCCACGCCTTTACAACATTAGCCACAGGTGGTTTTTCAACTAAAAATGCGAGTCTTGGCCATTATGAAAGCCCCTTTATTCACTATACAACATCACTGTTTATGTTCCTTGCTGGCGTTAATTATACCCTTTATTTCTGTGTCTTCAGGGGTAGATTTTCTTTTGTCTGGAAGGCAAATGAATTCAGGTTTTATTTAGCCTTCACACTTATTGCCACAGTGATGATCGCTGTCAATATTTATGACTCCTTCAACTCCATTGAAGAGACTTTTAGGCATGCCCTCTTTCAAGTCACATCAATAATGACAACAACCGGCTTTGCCTCAACCGACTTTGGCAAATGGCATGTCTTTTCGCAAATAATTCTTGTAATAGCTATGCTATCAGGAGGGATGATAGGCTCAACGGCAGGGGGCATCAAACAGGTGCGAATATTATTGATGCTTAAACAGGGTTACAGAGAGATATACCAGCTTATCCACCCACGGGCTGTTTTAGCTCTTAAACTTGACGAAAAGTTCCTTACCAAAGAGATACTGGGAAGCATTTGGGGCTTCGTATTCCTTTTTCTCACACTATGCGTTGTGGCAACTCTTGCTATGGCAGCTTTGGGGATTGATTTTATTACCTCAGCCACAACTGTCATATCTTCAACATGCAATGTTGGACCTGCCCTTGGGCAGGCTGGTCCTGCAGAAAATTATGCATTTCTCCCCGATGCCGGGAAATGGGTGCTGATTTTTTGCATGCTTGCAGGAAGACTTGAAATATATACTGTGCTTATACTTTTCGTCCCAGCATACTGGAAAAAGTAAAGCTGAATTAGTGCGGAAGAGAAACGGCGCTGCGGGAGATAAAGTTAGAGTGGAAGTTAACCCGAAGAATGCAGTTGAAAAAGGCAAACCTGTAAAACCAAGCCTATCAAGGCATCTCGATGGATGCGAGTAATGAAAGCTAATATGTATGCTATTATTCAGTCACCTCCTATCGGTTTTTTATGATATTATCCAAATGCACTGCATTTCGCATAATAATACGGAGAGTATTGTTGGATGCGGTTATACAGATAGATGAGTTTTGACTGGACCTTCTGTGTAAAGACAGAAATCCGTAATATCAGCTGGTAGCCATCCCTCCCCAACTGTGCTGGCATGACAAGATACTTGTACCGTAATGTTTTCAACCGCTGTGTTTTTTCTTTCTGACCAAGGATCTCATACCGGAATAAGACAAACAGGTTGTAAATCAGCACACGGATGAGCATCGCTGCCTCTGTGGAGTAAAACTGTTTCATGAAAAATCCCCCCAGCGCAAAATCTTCCTTCAGCTCCTTGACGGTGTTTTCGTCATTTGCCCGTAGCCGACACATCTTCCATATCTCATAGGGCGTATCCTCAGCATTGGTTACCCATACACTAAACCGATACTCTCTGATATCAACTTCATCACGAAACAGTGAGAGCGTTTTGCCCATCACATGCTGCCGCCGCTTGATATCCTGTCGGACCGCGATATATCTCTCCTCGGTTTTCCAGTCATCGTGTCGAAACTGGAATTCCGTTATCCAAAGTCCTTCCGCTATCTGCTCCCAGTTCTGCTTCGCCTATACTTTCCTCTGCAAAGGTTTATACAGGCGGGCGGCTATAATATAGGTCACCCCCTTCTGGTCAAGAAGATCGATGAACTTCCTGATGTAAAATCCACTATCAGCAATAACTCCCCGTATCGTGATGTGCCTATTGACCCTGTGATAGGTCGATTCGAAAAATCCAAGGATGTTATTCCAAGATGCAACATTGCCGGGACGGTTCCAGAGATTTACCACATACTTGCTCCTGTTCAAAAAAGCCAACAGCGGACTATGGCTTCCTCGCCCCTTCTTTTGAGGGTTATAACCCTTCCTCACTCCTTCCTGCTTGCCATATCACTCTATGACTGTGGAATCAAAGGTCACCCAGTCTTCTCTGATCTGCTGCCACGGAATAAGCCCCGCAAGATATCCCCATATCCCCTCCGAAAGAGTTTCTACTTCCTTCATCGTCCTCATCTTCCTGAATAATCTGCTGAGGGTCGTTGGCGCTAAAGGCAATCTCACTGCTCCGAAAAGGTTCGACAAGATTGTCTGACATCCAAGATACAGCAAATGGGAAAATCGGTTGCCCCCAGCATATATCATCAGGATATATGCCAAAAGCTTGCTGTATATCCCTACCGTGTTCGGTGATCGCTCCGTGACAGGAATTGCCTCCTCCAGAAAATCTTTCAATTTTATCCTGGTGAAAAATGATGCCAGCAAGCTGAATTCCCCATATGCCGTTATTTTCTTTGTGGTAAATTCGATCCCCACTTTATTAATTTCGATTTTTTGGTACACTGTGACTGCATATTTGTATTCTCCTTTCGTATAGAGTTGATAGTCGCGAAACTTATTGATTCTATTACGAAAGGAGAATCTTTTTAAAGTCTTATCTGAAGGTAACTGCATTTTTCGGGTGATTCTAATAAGCTTTCTGCATGGCAAGACCACTAAGAATAGAGTATGATGGTGCAATATACCATGTAACCTCCATGGGAAACGATAAGAAGAACATTTTTAAAGATGATGAAAACCGATTACTTTTCCTGAATATCCTTAAAAAAGTTATCGAAAAATATAATTGGCTCTGTCATGCCTACTGCCTAATGAACAATCATAACCATCTGGTTATAGAAACCCCTGATGGAAACCTTTCAAAAGGCATGAGGCAATTAAACGGTGTCTATACCCAGACATACAACAAAAGATATAACAGAGTTGGACATATCTTTCAAGGCAGATATAAAGCAATACTTATCAGCAAAGAAAGCCATCTGCTTGAGACTTGCCGATATGTGGTACTGAACCCTGTGAGGGCTAAGACAACCAGAACTCCCAGAGAATGGAAATGGAGCAGTTATCGAGGGACGGCAGGTTTTGACCCCCCATCCCTGCCTAAGCATTGACTGGGTGCTTGGACAATTTTCAAGAAAAAGGGGAATTGCCGTCAAGAAATATCAGGAATTCGTAAAGGCAGGCATCGGGAAAAGGAGAATATGGAAATCAGTGAAAGGACAGATTATACTTGGCAAAGAAGATTTTGTTGAAAAATTTATAAATCATGTCAGAAAGCGTGAGGAAATAAAAGAGATACCGAAAGGCCAGCGGTATATAAACAGGCCTGAGCTTGCAGAGCTATTTACAGATGAGATAAGGAAAGACAAACAGATAAGGAATAAGAAAATTATAGAGGCGGTCAAGCAATATGGCTATAGTCAGAATGAAATCGCAGAACAACTCGGCATGCATTACTCAACAATAAGCAGATTGTTGAAAAATGGATAAGAAATATCAAAAGTAAAGACCCGACCCTAAGTTTCTTGCCTGTTATCGTTCTGCCTTATTCTTACTTGCCTTTAGCCAACAGAAAGACACCTATGTGGGCAAATAGATTTGGGAATATTTTCACCTCTTTAGTCTCGCCTATATAGCGGGTCTCTTCTATTTGAATTTTATTGAGCCTGCAGTAATCTCTAAAATCCAGAAGACTTAAAAAATGAAGATTAGGCGTATCAAACCATTCATATGGTAATGCCTTAGTAACAGGCACTCTGCCCGAAAAACCCAATCTCACCCTCGCTTTTATATGGGCAAAATTGGGTATCCCAACTATCACCTTCTTGCCTACCCTCAATGCCTCTTTAAGCACATCAACAGGCTTTTTCACTTGTTGGAGGCTTTGATTGAGTATCACATAATCAAAAGCGTGGTCAGCATACTCTGGCAACCCAGTGTCTATATCACCGTGTAAAACACTCAATCCCTTGGCTACACAATCAAATACAGCTTTATAATCAATCTCTATGCCCTGACCTCTTATATTTTTTTTCTCAGCAAGTTCAGCTAAAAGCTCTCCACTGCCACATCCAAGGTCTAACACCGTTGAGTTCTCCTCAACAAGATCGATAATAATCCGGTGTTCCAGTCTCATTGTTGAACTGCCCTATCCAGAAAATGCCTAATTAAATGACCCTGTTCATCAACTTCTATAAGAAAGGCATCATGGCCATAATCGGAATTTAGTTCGCAGTAAATACAATCTATCCCAGCCTTTTTGCATGCCCGTGCTATCTCCTGAGAATGATGCGGAGGGTAGAGCCAGTCTGATTTGAATGAGATTATGAGAAAGCGTGTTTTTGCCCCCCTCAAGCACTCACTCAATTCCTTGCCGTTACCAAGATTGAAACAATCAATCGCCTTTGTAAGATAAAGATACGAATTGGGGTCAAACCTTTTTATAAAGTTATCTCCTCTATAGTGGAGATAACCCTCTACCTCAAACACAGGGCTGAACTTAAAAGGCTTCAAATCACCATTTATGCGTCTGCCAAACTTTTCGTTCATAGAACTTTCACTCATATACGTTATATGTCCAACCATCCGTGCTACGCCAAGCCCCTTTGCAGGCAAAGGCCCTCCATAATAATTGCCATTCTTCCAGTTAGGATCAGCCATAACGGCCTGACGCCCCACCTCATTAAAGGCAATCTGTTGGGGGGAATGGGTTGCTGTAGTTGCAATGGGGATGGCTGAACGAACTCTATTTGGATAAGAAACAACCCACTGGAGAACCTGCATCCCTCCAGAAGAACCGCCAATCACCGCAAGAAGTGTATCTATACCGAGATGCTCGATAAGCCGAGCTTGAACATCAACCATATCCTTAATTGTTATGAGAGGGAAATCGAGACCATATGGTCTTCCGGTTTTTGGATTGACAAAAGAAGGGCCTGTTGTGCCTTTACAGCCTCCAAGGACATTAGAGCAAATGACAAAATATTTATTGGTGTCTATTGGCTTGCCAGGACCTATCATGTTGTCCCACCAGCCGGGTTTTTTCTCGCCCTTGTGATATCCTGCAGCATGGGCATCTCCTGTTAAGGCATGTAGGACAAGTATGGCATTAGAGCGGGTTTTATTTAGTGTGCCATAGGTTTCATATGCTACTGTGATTGGACCCAACTTCTCACCACTTTCTGTTTCAAACTCATCTGGGGGCGAGGCAAAAGTAAAATACTTCGTCTCAACAAGCCAGTATTCTTTAAGTTGCTTAACCATCTATCCTCCTCAGGCTCAACAGGCACTTTTATAGAGGGCTTGGTCAATATCCTCGATAATATCTCCCACATCCTCTATGCCCACCGAAAGCCTTATATAATCCTCGGTAACACCGGTTGTTTCCTGTTCTTCTTTTGTGAGTTGCTGGTGTGTAGTGGATGCGGGATGAATAACTAATGTCTTTGCATCTCCTATATTTGCAAGATGTGATATCAAATTGACCGAATTAATAAATCTCTTTCCAGCCTCAAGCCCTCCCTTTATACCAAAACCAACAAGGGCTCCATAACCGCCTTTGAGATATTTTGAAGCCAGTTCATAGCTTGGATGGTCTTCAATGCCTGGATAATTCACCCATGCCACAAGAGGATGTTCTTTTAGGAATCTCGCCACTCTGAGGGCGTTTTCAGAGTGCTTTCTTTGTCTAATGGGCAGTGTTTCTAATCCCTGTAAAAATAAGAAAGAGTTAAACGGGCTCAAGCAAGGACCGATATCTCTTAACAGTTGAACTCGAACCTTTATGATAAAAGCAATGTTTCCAAGACCAGGAAAATCGCCAAAAGTGTCCCAATATTTAAGCCCATGATAACTTGGATCGGGTTCTGTAAATTCTGGAAACTTGCCATTTCCCCAGTTGAATCTGCCAGAGTCAACTATCACTCCGCCTATGGATGTGCCGTGTCCTCCAACGAATTTTGTTGCAGATAGAACTATAACATCTACACCATGGTCGAAAAGTCTTGTTAAACCAACCCCAACAGTATTATCTACTATAAAAGGAACCCCTGATTCGTGGGCTATTTCTGCTATAGCTTCGAAATCTGGCACATCGAGCTTAGGATTGCCAATAGTCTCAGCAAAGATAACCCTTGTTTTATCTGTAATAGCTCGTCTGAAGGCATCGGGATTGCGGGAGTCAACAAATTTCACATAGCGGCCAAGCTTGGGAAATGTGTAGTGGAAAAGCTGGTATGTGCCGCCATAAAGATTATTCGCTGCGACAATTTCATCCCCAATCCTTGTGATGGCAAGCAGAGCGAGGGTTTCTGCAGCCTGACCAGAGGAAACGGCAAGAGCGCCTGTCCCGCCTTCTATTATAGCCATACGTTTTTCAAAGACATCTGTTGTGGGATTCATTATCCTTGTGTATATATTTCCAAACTCCTTTAAGGCAAAAAGGTTTGCAGCATGTTCAGTGCTCTGAAATACATATGATGCTGTCTGATAAATAGGAACGGCACGCGCGCCCGTAGTAGGGTCGGGTTGCTCCTGCCCTGCATGAACAGCGAGTGTATCAATACCTTTGAATTTCATGTCTTAATCTCCTTTAAATTTGGTATATTAAAGCTTTACATTGACTTTTTTCCTTTTGTTTCTCTGCCAAATCTGCTAAAGTTATCCCCTTTAAGATTTCCTCTATCTTTTCACCCAGCATCGCCCATATATCACGCGCTGCACAAAGGTCGCCCCTATCGCAAAGGCTTGAGTCAGAGACACAATTGACCAGCACGCATGGACCCTCAAGGACATTAAGAATCTCATTAAGCGTAATCTCAGCAGGAGCCCGGGTCAGCAGATACCCGCCTTTTTTCCCCCTCACCGCCCTTACTAAACCTGATTTCTGAAGGGCAGAAAAAATATGTTCGAGGTATTTATCTGATATGTGCTGTCTCTTGGCTATATCAGATAGAAAGATAGGTTGATTTTCGTCGCCATAAGTGGCTAAATCTATCATAGCCCTAAGTCCATACCTGCCTTTTGTTGAGATCTTCATCTGAACCACCTAAAAATCACTAAAATATTGTCAAAAATTTTAAAAATGAATTTGAAAAGCGTTGAAGAATTTATTAAACTTATCAGTTTACATCAAATACCTCTGTCGAGAGGTATCTTTCACCTGTATCAGGCAAAATGACTACTATTGTCTTTCCAGTGCTTGCTGGTTCTTTGGCAATCTTTATTGCGACATAAGCAGCAGCACCGCTCGATATTCCACAAAAGATGCCTTCCTCTTTAGCAAGCCGCCTAGTCATCTCAACTGCTTCGTCATAACTCACCGTTTCTATCCTATCAATCAGTGACAGGTCTAAAATCTCTGGGATGAAACCAGCCCCTATGCCTTGTATCTTGTGGGGTCCTGGTTTGAGTTCTTCACCTTTACTCCTTTGAGTAAGCACAGGGGAATGAACAGGCTCTACAGCGACAGAAACTATCTTTTTCTTTTTAGTGTTCTTAAAATACCTGCTTACACCTGTAATGGTGCCGCCGGTTCCCACGCCTGCCACAAAGATATCTACATTTCCATCTGTGTCATTCCATATCTCAGGCGCTGTTGTAGCTTCATGTATAGCCGGGTTGGCTGGATTTCCAAATTGATTGGGGAGGAAGTATCTCTCCGTATCGCTATTTGCTATCTCTTGAGCCTTAGCAACAGCCCCAGCCATCCCTTTTGTCCCCTCTGTAAGAATAAGATTCGCTCCTAAGGCTTTTAAAATCTTACGCCTCTCGATGCTCATCGTCTCAGGCATGGTGAGGGTTAATTTATAACCACTTGCTGCTGCAACAAACGCCAGGGCGATGCCAGTATTCCCTGATGTCGGCTCAATTATCTCCATGCCGGGCTTTAATCTCCCTCTTTTCTCTGCATCCCATATCATCGCAGCTCCTATGCGGCATTTAACAGAGTGTAGTGGATTTCTGCCTTCTATCTTGGCAAGAATTGTTGCGTTTAGACCATCTGCAACCCTGTTGAGCCTCACAAGCGGGGTTTTTCCTATTGAATATGCATTGTTCTTATAAATGTTTTTCATCCCCTCACCACCTATTTATTTTATTCATACTAAAACGATAGGATTAATATACACAATTGAATTTAATTTGTCAAGAGTTTAGCCTGCCCAAAAATCAGCGATTGAAATTCTCAAATCACTCCCCTTGGGGGGGCCTCGATACATTTTTTAAACGACTCACGCATGTTGAAAGTTCATTAGGTTGTCTTGTTCGCCTCATTCAGTTAGAAGGTATCACATCAAGTCCTACTAATTTCCTCAGCCCTTATCATCCAATATCTCACTTAAATCCTTTATTTATCTTCCTCTTATTAACCCCTTTTGATTTTTTTCACAGCATGGGTGATGTATTTGAGGAAATACAATAAATCAGTAAAGTTTTGGTCTATCAAAGGATTAAAGGCAAAATTGGAAGATTCTGATAAAGTCAGGAAAATATATCATCAAATAAAGGTGTTCATATTAAATTTTGTTTCTTAAGCTCTCTTTGTTTCCATATCATGAATATTGCAGGATAAATTAAAAGCTCTAAGATGGTAGATGTTACTACGCCTCCTATCATAGGGGCAGCTATCCTTTTCATTACATCCGCACCTGTTCCTGTTGCAAATAAAATTGGCACCAAGCCAGCAAGTATAACGCAGGCTGTCATTATTTTAGGGCGTATTCTCTTTACAGCGCCATACATTATTGCCTCTTTTAACCCATCGGGATTTGTCAGCTTCCCTTCTTTTTTCCATTTTTCATAAGCGAGGTCGAGATAGAGCAGCATTATCACCCCAGTTTCGGCATCGAGTCCAGCAAGGGCTATTATACCAACCCATACAGCTATGCTCATATTGTAATTGAGTAGATATAAAAGCCAGAAGGAACCAACAAGTGAGAAAGGGACTGCGAGCAGGACTATCATTGTTTTGATTACTGACTTGGTATTTAGATAAATCAGGACGAATATAATCAGTATCGTCAGGGGAATTACGAGCTTTAACCTCTCTTGGGTTTTGATAAGGTATTCGTACTCACCGCTCCACTGCAGTCTGTAACCTTCTGGGATTTTAAGGTCAGCTAACTTCTTTTTTGCATCCTTTATATAGCTGCCAACATCTCTCCCGGAAAAGTCTATAAAAACATATGATGCAAGGAGCCCTTCCTCACTTTTTATCGAGGTAGGTCCTTTAACAATTGCGAAATCGGCAATTTGCCCTAAAGGTATATTCGCTGTTGTCTGAGCCTGAGGTCCCAAGTAAGGAGTCTGCGCCGCTGGTCGTCCCATAGCCTGAGCGCCAGAAATCATTACAGGCACTAAAACCCTTTTGAGTTTCTCGATATCATCTCTCAATTCCCTCGAATATCTAACATTAACAGGGTATCTGCCCCTGCCTTCTACCGTGGTGGTAAGGTTCATTCCCCCAATTGCAGACTGTACGATCTCCTGCACCTCGTCAATCGTCAAGCCATACCTGGCAGCTTCCTGGCGATTTATCTTGATATCGAGAAAATATCCTGTAGTAAGCCTTTCAGCATATACACTCCTCGTGCCTTGCACCTCCTTGATATAGTTTTCTATTTCCAGCCCGATTCTTTCAATCCCTTCTATGTCCGGACCAAGCACCTTGATCCCCACAGGAGTTCTAATGCCTGTTGCGAGCATATCTATACGGGCTTTAATGGGCATAGTAAAGGAATTTGCGACCCCCGGAATTGTAAGGGCGTCATTCATTTCATCCTTTAGTTTTTCCAAGGTCATGCCAGGCCTCCATTCGGATTCGGGTTTGAGGTTGATAACAGTCTCAAACATCTCGAGGGGAGCGGGGTCTGTCGCCGTCTCGGCTCGTCCTGCCTTCCCAAAAACTTGTGAAACCTCGGGGATGTCTTTTAATAATTTGTCTTGAAGTCTAAGTAAGTCCGACACCTCTGTTATTGAAGCCCCTGGCACTGTCACAGGCATGTAAAAAAGGGTGCCCTCATAAAGAGGCGGCATGAATTCAGAACCGAGTTTCATATAAGGATATGCAGTTAATGCTATGATAATAATGGCAACAATTATGACCGTTTTTTTAAACCTCAGTGTTAGCAATACCAACGGTTCATATATTTTATGAAGCAGTTGGCTAATAGGATTTTTTTCTTCACGTTTAATCCCGCCACGAATTAATAGTGTCATCAAAACAGGTGTAAGTGTTATTGCCAGAAAAGAAGCAAAAAGCATCGCAAATGTCTTTGTATAAGCCAGCGGCTTAAAAAGCCTCCCTGCTTGCGCCTCAAGGGCAAATACCGGTAGAAAGGCAATTGTTATAACTAATAAAGCGAAAAACAGTGATGGACCAACCTCTTTCGCTGCCTCGATGATTATATCAACCCTTCTTCCCTGCCTTCCGCCTATTTCCCATTCCTCAAGCTTTTTGTGGGCATTTTCTACCATAATTATCGAAGCATCTACCATGGCGCCTATTGCAATGGCTATTCCGCTTAAACTCATAATATTTGTAGTCACATTCAGGTTATACATCAGTATGAATGACATTATTATCGCTATAGGGAGGGTTAATATCACTACTAAGGCGCTTGGAAGATGGAAGAGAAAAATCAGGCAGACAACACTGACAGCAATAGCAAGCTTGATAATTTCATCCGTAAGAGTATCTACCGAACGCCGTATGAGATCAGATCTATCATAGGTCGTGATGATTTTTACTCCTGAAGGTAAGGCCGGGGCAATCTCTCTATTTATCTTCTCTTTAACCCTGTCAATTACATTCAGGACATTTTCACCAAATCTGACAACCACAATGCCGCCGACAACTTCACCTTTACCGTTAAGTTCAGCTATACCCCTTCTGATTTCAGGTCCAACTTGAATATTACCAATATCCTTCAGATACACAGGCACTCCGGAACTGCTCATAATAGGCAGGTTTTCCAAGTCTTTAATGTCCTTAATATATCCACGTCCCCGTATCATATATTCGATACCTGAGAATTCGATTACCCTGCCTTCAACATCTCTGTTGCTCTTTTTTACAGCCTCAAGAACTTTTGTAAGGGGTATGTTATATGCTATGAGGCGATTAGGTTCAATAGTTACCTGATACTGCTTGACACTCCCACCTATACTTGCCACCTGTGAAACACCTTGAACGCTCTCAAGTGCGAGTCTTATGTTCCAGTCTTGAATTGAGCGGAGCTCTGAAAGATCATGTTTCCCGGTATCATCAATCACGGCATAAGAAAATCCCCACCCAAGACTGGTCGCATCCGGACCTAAAACGGGGTTGACATCTGCGGGAAGTTTATTTCTAACAGCCTGAAGATATTCGAGTATCCTGCTTCTTGCCCAGTATATATTTGTGCCTTCCTCAAATATTACATATATAAAAGAGCTTCCGAGGAAGGAAACCCCTCTTACAGCCTGGACTTTAGGTGCTGAAAGAAGACTGGACGATATTGGGTATGTAATCTGGTCTTCTATAAGGTCAGGGCTCCTGCCTGGCCATTCAGTATATATGATGACTTGAGTATCGCTCAGGTCGGGGATGGCATCGAGAGGAGTCTTTTGCAACGAAATATAGCCCCATATTATTACGAATATTGTCAATATGAATACGATGAATCCGTTCTTTGCACTGTATTCTATTATTTTGGGGATCATTATTGGGTTATCTCATCGGGAAGAGAGTGGGACGATGCCCTTTAGTTTTGCTTCAGAGTCAACAAGAAATGTCGCCGAAGAGACAACATTTTCGCCCGGTTTTAATCCTTTCAAGACCTCGATATTATTATCGTCTCTAAGGCCTAGTAAGACCTCTCTTGGCTCAAAATAACCTTCGCCTTTATCAACATAAACAATCTTTCTAATACCGGTATCAATAACAGCATCCTTGGGGATGAGCAGCCTATTGCCGAGGTCAATTTTTATTTCTATATTTGTAAACATCTGGGGCTTAAGTTGTCCTCCATGGTTGGGCAAGGTAAATCTAACCTGGGCAGTTTTTGTGTCAGCAGAGAGCACAGGATAAACATATTCGATGTTGGATGTGAATTCTTTTCCGGGGAAATAACTGAGGTTTATTCGGGCTTTCAAGCCGACCTTGATTAAAGGCAGTTCATATTCATATATATCTGCTATTATCCATACAGAAGATAAATCTACAATATCGAAAAGTCTTTCTCCAGGCATAACCCTCATTCCTGTCAAAGCCATTTTCTGGACGGCATAGCCGTTGACAGGACTATGAATAGTCAGGGTCCGTAACGGTTTCCCTGAGCGCTCAATTTTATTAATCTGCTCCTCAGTTATATCCCAGTATCTAAGCCTCTGCTTTGCAGCATAGACTATCCGTTCGGCATCTCTTAAAAGCATTCTATCAACCTCACTGCGTATTTTAGAGTTTTCTATCTCTGATTTCCATCGCAGTATCTCAATAAACTCCTGCTGAGATGCGATCAACTCCGGACTATAAATCTCGACAAGGGGGTCGCCCTTTTTTACATACTTGCCGGAGTAATCTATATACAGTTTCTCAATCCATCCCTCAAATTTCATTGTTACTGTTGCAAGCCTTCTTTCGTCATATTCGATGCGACCGACAGTTCTGATGACCTTCTGCAAAGGCTTTATGTTTGCCGAAGTGGTTTTGACGCCTATTAATTGTTGTTTTTCATGGGAGATTTCAACCGCAGGTCTTTCAGTTCCATTGCCGTTTTGAGTTGTTACGGCTTCTTGTCTCTCTTCAGGCTTTGTTGTTGCAGATGTATGCCCGCTATGTTCTGTAGGAGCTCGCTGCCTTTCAGCCTGAGAGGTTTTGTCCAGTAAACTTGACAAAGATAAATATGCAAGAATGCCTATACCCGCAAGCAAAGATATAACAATTAAAAATATGTTTGTTTTCACTGCCTTTTTCCTTCCTCTGATCTTTCGGCATGATGTGAAGCAGGAATTTTGTATGCAATGAGTTCCTCAAGTTTTGCGATTGCCTTTTCTCTCTCAACGAATTGGCTCCAATACAAAATCTCAACATCTATGATGTTTTTAATCTTTGATAAGACAGCTTGAACATCAGACTTTCCAGCAGTATATGCGGCTATTGAGAGCTCAACATCCTGATGCAACCTGGGAATGATGCCGCTTTTATACAATTCCATTAGCCTCTCAGAGGTTTTCAACATGCTGTAGGAATCCCTTATGGAGGAGTAAATCATCAACTTCGTTGCCTGGAGTTCATTCTCTGCCTCTCTTACCATCGCCATGCTCTCGTTGACAGCCTGCTGTTGTTTTGTTTTGTAAAATAAAGGGATATTAACCGTTGTTGCGACACTCCACATATCTGGAAACAGCTTGCTTCTTGCAAAATAACTTGCAGTTAAAGTAAAGTCAGGATAGTATTCCTTATGAGACATTTCCATTCTTACATGAGAACCTGCGAGCATCTTCTCAATGGCACTTACAGAGGGCGAGTTTGCAGATGCTATTTCAAGAAGTTGATTAAGTTCGTAATTAAAGGAAGTTGCACCGGATATTAAAGGCTTCCCAATCAGGGTGTTAACATCTCTGCCCAATATATAGATAAGCATTGCCTCAATTGACTGAATCCTCTGCAGGAGCATCTCTTTTTTTTCAAGAAGCATATATTTTTCAGTCTGCGCCATGAGTAAATCCTGAAGGGAACCTGCTCCTGTTTTATACCGCGACATGGCAGTGTCTTCAATCTTTGAGAACAGGGCTTTTTGCTCGTCTATTAACTCAATGTTTTTATAGGCCAAGAAAAGCGAAAAGTAAAGTTCTTTTACTTTCGATATAATTCTTAGCTTCAGGGATTCATGGCGAGCCTGGAGACTCTCAAAATCCCTTGTAGCCATTTCAGCCTTAAGAGAGAGTTTTCCGGGAAATGGGAGCATCTGTGATACAGAAAACATCCATTGGGAGTCTGGTGCCATTTCATTTCCGAAGGTATAAAGGCTTTTTGTCCCCTCATTCTGATAGCCAAACATAAACATCGGGTCAGGGAGGCTTTGCACTTGGGATATTCTGAATCTTGAAGCCGAAAGTTTCCATTGAGAAGCATGAATTTCGGGATTATTTCTCAAGGCTTCATCAATTAAATCCTGTAGATTTAAGTCGGCAGCAAGAGGTGTTTTGATGAGAAAAATAAAGCAGGTAGATAGGGAAAATGCAAGGACAAGGCAGAGGCGAAAAACATAAAAAAAGCGGACAACATATGTCTGGTCGTGATACTGGTTGCTCTTTTTTTCCTGTCCCTGCATCGGATATTACCTGATATCTACGTTGAACTTTATGCTGCTTGTCCTGCCCCCACTGGTAATCCTGATCACAACATCCCATGGTCCAGCCATCGAGAAGTTCAGTTTAGCAATGTATTCAGAACCCTTCAACTGCGCATCAGTCTTATAATTCATAGGTGCCATTCCCGGCATTGGCGGCATTGAGTATTCAATTTTTACCTTGGCATCACTGATATATTTGCCCGATGCATCTTTAACCTCGACCTTTATCTGATTAACGCCCACCACTGGTGGATTTCTGTCTATTCTTACCTTGACTTCATATTCTCCTGCCTTTTTCTTAACCTCATAATCCTTGGCATATGCAGCTCCTGCAATAAAAAGCATGGCTAAGGTCAATATGGCTAATCTTCTCATTATCTTACCTCCTGTTAAGATATATTTTTTCTCCGCCTGCGGGGAAGGGGGTTGAAGCCTGCCCCCAAAGTATTTATCGTGGATGGTTCATTACATTTCTATTTTAAAGCGCTCTTCCGTGCAAAGTATCGAATATGCATTGTTTTCATAAATGTTTTGCATATCCTTACCACTTTTCATTAATATCATACTAAACATATAGAGTTAATATACATAATAAAATTTAATTTGTCAAGAGTTTTTGACGACTACTCAACTTGGCGAGAGAATTTCAACATTCGGGCTTAGAGATGAGTAGAAGTGAAGCGGTCTCACCTCTTTGGTGAGATTGCAACAAAATACTTTTTAGGTTTTTGCAATGCTCTATAAATCAACAGGTTCGGGCTTCCTGTAAAGTTTGGACAACCAAGTCCTAAGGTCACAGAGCAGTTACAAAGTGGAGAGACGTTATTTAAATTTTGAAGATTACTTAGATACTATTTTGCCATCTTTAAGCTTGATTATGCTTTTTGCCTTGCCGGCTAGATCAGGGTTGTGTGTAACCATTATTATAGTCAAACCTCGTGAGTTGAGAGAGAGGAGAATCTCAAATATCCTTTCGCTGTTTTCAGGGTACAGATTTCCAGTGGGCTCATCTGGGGCTGTAGATTTCCTCTTTGACTCCTTTACAAACGGCAGACACATTAAAATAATGACGGTTGAAGACCTCTTCAGCAGGTTCTCTTTGGGTATTGAGGTAGGTTTTAGCATTACCGCTAAGGTGGTTATAGAAGTCATTAAAGAATGCCTCAGACTCTATGGCATCCCCAGAATTATCAGAACTGATCAGGGACCTGAGTTCAGAAGCCTCACCTTTGAAAAGTTCATTCAAAAACATGGCATACGCCACGAGTTTACTGAAAAAGGCAGCCCATGGCAAAATGGCACTTTGGAAAGCTTCAATGGCAAGCTTAGAGACGAATGCCTTAGCAGAAATCTCTTTGAAAATCAAATGCAGGCAAAGGAGGTGATACAAAAACATAGAATCTTCTATAATACAGAAAGACCCCATAGCAGTCTTGGCGGCAAAACGCCTTCTGAGGTCTTTAGGCATGGTGCGTAAATATGTTGTTCCAGTATCTGGACGCATAGTTTTTAAAAACCTACATTTCCGTATTTATTTCGTTCCAAAAAACGGGGGCATATCATTTACTAATATTTTAAATAATATTTTAAAATTTATATTTTCCTGCAGGCTTAATATCCAAAACATCATCAGGGAAAATAAAGATAATAATATCCTTCGATTTTTTCTTTTGGTTAAATCTCGTATAAACCCTAAAATAGCAATAAGGCTTTTTTCGGAAACGGGAATAATTATCTACTTATTCATGGAAGAAGGAGAGTATCCCTTACTTTGGTTTTGGTATAAAAAATTGCCATCCTGAAGTTTAGAAACTTAGTTTTTCAACGGACTTTCAAATTTAACCTCGATAACCCGATAATTCAGCATGAAGGAAGATTCTCACTAAGGAGTGCATAAGTAAGGCATCATTATCAAAAAAATCTCCCCCATTCCCCTCTTTGACAAAGAGGGTTTTTCCCCTCCTTAACGCCTGCACTGAGCGCAGTCGAGGGGTCAAAGGGGGTTAGGAGGGATGAATTTTATAATCCATGTCTTCCTACTTATGCCCTTATTAGTAATTCAAATCCAAATATAGACGGCATAAATAAATGGTATAATCTATTATACCTTGCCTGAAAAGACAAAATTGTCTAACTATTGAAAACATGCAGATATTGGAAAATTTCATAAGAAGACTCGGTTCTAAAACGATTGAAAAAATCAGAAGGATTGGGCATATGTTCATTTTTCTGGTGACGTCTTTTTACTATATATTCATTCCTCCTTTTAAATTCAGATTGCTTCTCAGGCAGATAAGGTTTATGGGGAATAAATCTCTTGTTGTCATATGCCTGATAGGCGCATTTACGGGCATGGTGCTGGCATTGCAAATTTATTATACCTTGCGCAAGTTCGGCTCAGAGGCTATGCTTGGACCTGCAGTAGCATTGAGCCTGATAAGGGAGTTGGGGCCTGTTCTTTCCGCGCTTACAGTAACCGGCAGGGCTGGTTCAGCTATTACAGCGGAGATTGGCATAATGAGAATAACTGAACAGATAGATGCCCTTGTTTCTATGGCTTTAAATCCTATGAGATACCTTGTGGTGCCCAACATTGTGGCTGCGATTATTGTTTTCCCACTTTTGACAGCCATTTTTAACGTAGTGGGGATATTTGGAGGTTATATAGTCGGGGTCAAGCTTTTGGACTTGAGTTCTGGAACGTATTTCTCTCAAATGAAACAGTATATAACCATGACGGATATAAAGATTGGTATTTATAAATCTATCAGTTTTGGGATTATCATCTCATGGATAAGCTGCTACAAAGGATATTATACAAAATTCGGCGCAAGGGGTGTCAGCCAGTCTATGACTGAGGCTGTAGTTTTATCCTCAATTTTTGTCCTTATCTGGGATTATTTTTTGGGCGCGGTTTATTTATAGGATTCCCCCGAAGATGATAGAGATTGTTGACCTTCATAAGTCATTTGCAGAACAGCAGGTATTGAGAGGGCTCAGCCTTAAAATAGCGGAAAAGGAATTAATCGCCATAATTGGCAAGAGCGGCGGAGGCAAGAGCGTTTTCCTTAAACACCTTGTCGGTATCCTTAAACCTGATAAAGGAAATATTATAATAGACGACATTGATATAACTCAGATAAGCACAGAGGAATTAAATATAATCCGTAGGAAATTCGGGGTTGTCTTTCAGGGTGGGGCGCTCTTTGATTCTATAAACATTTACGACAATATTGCCTTTCCGTTGAGGGAAAAATTTAAGCTCGCTGAGCAATCGATTCATGAACGTGTGACCAGTGCCCTTGATGATGTTGGTCTCCATGGGGCAGAAAAAAAATACCCTGCTGAAATAAGCGGCGGAATGAGGAAAAGGGCTGCCCTTGCAAGGGCGCTCGTTACCGAACCCCAGATAGTGCTTTTCGATGAACCAACTACAGGCCTTGACCCTATTTTGCTTCATTCCATACATAGATTGATTATAGATATGCATAAAAAATACAGTTTCACAGGCCTTATAATAACTCATGATATACCTGAAATATTTGATGTTGTTGACAGGGTTGGCTTTCTATATGAAGGCAGGATAGTAGAAATAGGAACTCCCGATGAGATAAGAAATTCTAAGAATCCTATTTCAAGGCAGTTTATAACCGGGAGCCTCGAGGGACCTATTGGGATATTTTGATGTAGCGAGGATGTTATGAAAAAGTTTGATGTTGAATTCGCAGTCGGCATTTTCGTGCTGTTAGGGTTATTGAGCCTTGCTTATCTATCCATTCAGCTTGGAAGACTCGAAATCATGGGTAGAGGTTATTATGTCATTGAGGCTCAATTTGAAAGGGCAGGAGGAATAAGAACAGGGGCAAGCGTTGAGATCGCAGGAGTCGAGGTGGGAAAGGTTAAAAGCGTTAGACTCGAGAAATATCAAGCCGTTGTTTCAATGCTTATAAGCAAGGATGTTAAGATACAGGAGGATGCCATAGCTTCAATAAGGACAAAGGGGATAATTGGCGAAAAGTTTGTGCAGATAACACCTGGAGCTTCAGATAAAATTATTGCTGATAAAGGCAAGATAAGAGAGACTGAATCTGCTATAGATCTAGAAGACCTTTTATCTAGATATATTTTTGGCGGCATATAGGAGGGCTTTATGAAAAAGTTGTTACCAACCTTTGTAGTTTTGCTGGGTTTATTTTTGCCTTTGTTTTTTTGGATGGGAAAATCATATGCCAGTAGCAAAACTTATAATCTGGATGAATGTATAAAAATGGCTCTTGACTTCAGCCCCGAAGTCAAGGAGGCTGTTTATGAAGAAGAGGTCTTCAAGTCAAAAAAGATTCAAGCTGATTCATACTTGTATCCTCAGATAGAGATGCTCGCAATAACAGGTCCTGCTCCAGAGGCAAATAGGGAAGATTTCTTGAGGACAGATGTCTCAAGCACCAATATCAATGGAGTTTTTGGCAGTCTGGATATTCTTCTTACTCAACCCATTTATACCTTTGGTAAAATCGGCAGTTACAGAGAAGCTGCTTCAAGGGGTCTTAAGGCAGCCAGTGCGGGAACTCAAAAGAAGAAATCAGATATCATATTAAGAATAAAAGAATTATATTACGGTCTTCTCTTTGCACGCGACTTAAAAAACCTCGTCCTTGAAATAAAAGAACAACTCACAAAATCAATTGAAAAGACAGAAAATCAACTTAAGATTGGAGCCCCATGGGCTGATGAGACAAATATTTATAAGTTCAGAGCTTTTTTGGGTGAAGCAGAAAAGAACCTGAATGAAGTGGATAAAAACATAATTTTTTTAAAAGACGCCCTTATGGCAAATGTGGGTATATCTAAGGCTCAAGATTTTGAGGTTGCAGATTTATCTATTACACCTGAAGAAAGTAAGCCCGAACCACTGACAGCATATCTCAAAAACGCATCGGATTTGAGGGCTGAATTCTCACAATTGAGGGAAGGACTCGGCGCTAAAAAAGCCCTTGCAGATGCTGAAAGAAGCGGTTATTACCCTCAGTTATTTCTCGGCGTTAAGGCATCTATTGCGGGCGCTACAAACAGGGATAAGATAAAGAATCCTTATGTGTCTGATTATTTCAATCATGGCTATGGTGCAGCATTTCTCGGCCTGAAATGGTCAGTTGATTTTGGCATAACCAAAGGTAGAGTCGGAGAAGCTGAGGCAGAATACAATAAGCTTCTCGCAAAAAAAAGATTCGCTGAAGAGGCTATTCCATTGCAGATAAAAAAGGCGTATCTCGATTTTGAAGAGGCATCAAAGAATATACCCGAGTTAGAAAAGGCATATATAAATGCCAAAAAATGGCTTGTTTCAGCCCTTGCCAATTATGACCTCGGGATAGGCGATGCAAATGATATAGGGGAGGCAGCCACAGCATACGCCTTGACAAGAACTAATTATCTCAGGTCTATCCTTAACCACAGGATGTCTTATGCGAATCTTCTTTATGCCTCAGGAACAGACAACGTTCAGAAGTATTAGTATAGGGAGGTATAAATGTTTTTATTGAAGTTGTTGCCACTGGCATTATTTTTTTCTTCAATATTTCTCTTCTTTAATGTTTTGTCTGGAAACGCTAAAGAACCTACTGACCAGGTTAAAAATACTATTGATAAAGTAATCAGCATATTGAACGATAAAGAGCTTAAAAAGCCTAATAAGACAGAGGAACGCCGTTCTAAATTGCGAAAGGCGGTGGGAGAAAGGTTTGATTACGAAGAAATGGCTAAACGCTCTCTTGCCCTTCACTGGCAGAAATTAAACCCTAAAGAGAGAAAGGAATTTACTGAACTATTTGGCGAGCTTTTGGAGAGATCTTATATCAACAAGATAGAGAGTTACTCAGATGAGAAGATTTTATATATTGATGAATCTATCGAACCTGATTATAGCATTGTAAAGACAAAGATAGTTACCAAAAGAAATGTTGAGATTCCACTTGATTACAGGCTTATGAGGGTAAGCAATCAGTGGAAGGTGTATGATGTAGTTATTGAGGGCGTCAGTCTTGTGAGCAACTATAGAACCCAGTTTAGCAGAATAATTAGGTCTCATTCATATGCTGAGCTTGTCAAAAGGTTGAAAACAAAAAAAGAAGAAATAATCTTTGAGGAGAAGGCAAAATAGGGGATTTTTATAAATTTATAAAATGAAAAGGGATGCAACTTATATTGCATCCCTTTATTTTTGAGGGGAAAGATTTAACAACCTTCGGGTTTCTTTTTCTTTGGAGCGTCTTTTTTCGGCTCTTCCTTCTTTGGAGCGTCTTTTGCTACCACGCCATCCTTAATGGTGACCTTGTCTCCTACCTTAACATCTTTAACTTCCTTTACCTCAACTGTAGTCTCTTTTCCCTTGTCGTCTTTAACTGTGACCTTTTTGCCGTCTATCTTTGTGATAGTGCCTTTAACCTCCGCGGAGGCTAATCCCATGGTCGCTACTCCAAGGGTAAAAATAATGGCGATCATAAGAGCGATAATTGATTTAAGCTTCATTTATTTTTTTCACCTCCTTTCATGAATAAAATAGTTAATATAAGTTTGAGCAATTTCCATGCCTTTTATTAGCATAACAAAATTATAAAACAAAATCTACCTGTAGAAAAGGCAAATCAATCAATATGAATGCCTTATAGTGCGATATGAGCATGCGAAATCAAGTATCCTACAAATATGCAAGATTCATAAATTTATTTAAACTTCTTTTTTGAGGATAAAAATCCCTTTTTAGGGATAATAAAAAATTATAGATATGCTAAACTTTTCAGTTAAATTGCCACTAATCCTGCATAGGCTTAATGAACATAAAATATGTCATCGTCCAGTTCCCCAATACAATAAATATAGTGGCAAGAATGCTTTGCAGCGATAATGCTGACATACCTGTCAGCGAGTGTCCGACTGTTCAGCCGCCTGCTATTATTGCGCCAAACCCCATCACAAGCCCGCCAATAAACACCCTTACAAGTTCGTCTGCCTGCTTTGGGGCTGTTAATTTGAACTCCTTGAGACCTTTAGCGCTCATATATGCGCCAATCGGCACGCCAACGACATAAAGGGCGCTCCACGTCAAGACACCTATGCCGAAAAGACTAAACATCGGGTCAAAAGGAGCCTGGCTGTTGCCGGTAAGAGCGAACATTAAAAAATCAACAGTTGGGCCCGAAAATGACAATCCTCTGGCTTGTCCCCCAAAGTAATATGAAGCCCACCAAGCTAAAATTACGAGAAGCCCTATAACGGCTCCGCCTACAGACCATGTCCAGCCTTTTTTTGTTTTTGCCTGAAAAGGCTTGCCTTTAAGCACAACAACTATTATTACAGCAAGAACTACAGCAATAACAGTCCATTTAGTTGCCATGGACTGCCCAAAAAAATCCCATAAGGCTGGTGTTGTAATGGCATCTTCACCGGAACCAATTGCAACCCTGTAGCTTTTAATAGCTTTCATTACCGGTTTTAGAGGTCCGTGGAGTGTTGCAATAAGCGAGGCAGCAAAACCAAAGGTAGCAACCAACGCAGCAAACTGCCCCTCACCCTGCTTATATAAGATGCCGCTTCCGCAGCCTCCCGCCATTACAATCCCGATTCCGAAAAGGTAGCCGCCTACTATGGCGGCAATAGGGGAGAAAACCTGCCTTCTCAAACCGTCTTCGCCCAGAAAACCAATATCTTCAATAAAATTAGAGCCAATTATTGCTATGCCAAGCGCTATAAGCCAAGAACGGAACATCGTAATATCGTTAATAAAGATCACGTCTCTAAATGCTGTGTTCATTCAATATCTGCCGCGCTGAAGTGCAAATCCGAACATTATGCCTACCAGCAAACCGCTTGCTATGACAAGAACACTAGCTTGAGGTATTTCTTCCATACTTCCTCCTCCCTAAAATTTAATTTTGAGAGTCTAAGACTCTACATCTATAATTTAGTTATTCCTGGTATTTTTTTTGGTTCAACATCATGTTGCAAATTACGGCTTTTTTTGTATCATAATGAGGTGAAAAAAGTAAAGGTATAAGCTATCAATCTTAGAATAATCATAGAAATCTCCATTATGATATGAAGTGAGTATTTAATCTTGCCTTTATAAATAAGGAGAGATTATACAGTCTGATTCTATTCACTATTAATGTATGCGATGCAAAAATTAATTTCAGCGATAGAACTAAAAAGTGCTTTAAAATTGACAAGTAAAATTCGTCGATTATAAAAATCCCTCACCAGCCATTCCTATCGCTATTTTTTTTGGTGCACTATTTAGTATTGACAATTCATGTTTGCGATGCGGAACTTTTGCTGAAGTTTTGAGAGGGCAAAAAGTAAAGGGCTGAAATATTGGAGAGATTAGTTGAGTGATTACAAATAAAAGCGAAGCATGCTAATTCTCGATGTCGTATTCTTTGATCTTCGTTAATAACGTCTTATAGCTCACCTTAAGCAATTCTGCAGCTTTTGTCTTATTGCCCTGCGATTGCCGCATTGCGTTAAGTATTCTTGTTTTTTCAACCGTTCTCACGGCGGATTCAACTACATCCTGCAAAGGTGCTTCCCAATCTATCTGATTAACTGTGGGTGTTTTGTCCAAACTCAAGTGTTCAGGCAAGATACATGCGCCGTCACATGATATAACCGCCCTTTCAATACTATTTCTAAGTTCCCTGACGTTACCTTTCCATTCATGGCTTAGCAGTATTCTTTCAGCCTCTGCGGAAAAGAAAACGGCAGTTTTGTTCATTTCTTTGCAGAAATGGGATATAAAATGTTTAGCAAGAGGGATAATATCTTCTACCCTTTCCCTTAAAGGAGGGATAGAAATCGGAAAGACATTGAGTCTGTAGAATAAGTCTTCTCTGAAGTTGCCTATCTGAGTCTCTTTTTGAAGGTCTTTATTGCTTGCCGCAATGATTCTAACATCCACCCTAATCGTTTTTGAGCCGCCTATTCTCTCAAACTCGCTTTCCTGCAAAACCCTGAGAAGTTTTGACTGGAGCGTCAGCGACATATCGCCTATCTCGTCAAGCAGTATAGTTCCTTTATCAGCGAGCTCGAATTTGCCGGGTTTTATCTCATGTGCGCCTGTAAAGGCGCCTTTCTCGTGCCCAAAAATCTCATTCTCGATTAAATCTTTTGGCACAGCGGCGCAATTTATTGCTACAAAAGGGTTGGCGTTTCTAGGGCTCATGTGATGTATAGTTCTAGAGAGGAGTTCTTTGCCCGTCCCGCTCTCGCCAAGAATCAAGACGGTAGTTTTAAGAGGGGCAACTCTTTTGACCTTTTCCATTATCTCTTTCCATGCTGGGCTTACTCCAACGGCATTGGGAGCTCTGAAAAAGTCTGGAAACTCATTTCTGATAATAATATTTTCCTTGCTCATTTTACTTTCAGAAATTGCCCGTTTTAAAAGAAGGATAAGATGGTCAGTATTAAACGGTTTTGTAAGAAAATCATATGCGCCATCTTTGACAGCTTTCACTGCAACTTCAATGCTTCCGTATGCTGTCATAATAATAACAGGAAGCAATGGATGACTTTCCCTTGAAGCCTTTAAAATCTCTGTTCCTTCCCCGTCTGGCAGCCTTAAATCTGTTAAAACTACGTCAATGTTGCCGATCGATAATTTTTCCAACCCATCTTGAACTGAATGGACAGTCACAACGGAAAAGCCTTCCATCTGAAGGGTTTTCCTAAGCATATCTGCCATGCTTTTTTTGTCTTCAACTATAAGGATATTATGCATAAGTGTCCTCTTATCTTGGCAAAAATACCTTAAAAACTGTTCCCTGCCCTGCTGTAGACTCAACAGTTATACTGCCTTCATGAGCGGATATAATTTTATGAGCCATAGTGAGCCCTATACCTATGCCACCTTCCTTGGTGGTGAAAAAGGGTGTAAATATTTTATTCATATCCTCTTTAGATATGCCTTTGCCTTTGTCGCGAATATTTATGTAAATACCCTGTTTATGAGAGAACGAACCCTCCCCAACCTCTATCCATGCCTCGCCGCTTGAGTCGAGCGCATTTTGAACAATATTTTTAAGCGCCTGCATGATAAGAGTCGCATCTCCTTTTATTATAAAATTTTCATTTTCTTGAAAATTAATCTTTCTGCCTTTTTCAGCCATTGAAGCAATAAGATTTGTTATGAGTTCCGAGATTTTGATGTCTTCTTTGTTTATCTTTTCATGCCTTGATAGCCTTAATAACTCTTCCATGACACGATCCATCTCTTCAACCTCTTTAAGAATGGCTATGAGCATGTCTCTTCTTTTGTCACCCTCGTCAAGACTTTTGAGGAGAAGCTTGCTATAACCAGCAATCACAGCCATGGGATTACGCAATTGATGAGCAATGCCAGCAGATATTTCTCCCATAGCGGCGAGTCTGTCTTTCAAGATAAGTTGTTCTTTTAAGACATTAATCTCTCCACCAAGTGATTTAAAGGCGTCTGCAAACTGCTCCATTCCAACATGAGCGGGCTTTTCATCCTTCTTTTTAAGAAACCTTAGAATCGCAGTTACCGCAACAAGTATTAAAACAAGCAAAAATGTAAAAAGCAGAAGCATAATGAATAATTCAGGTGCGTTCTTCATGGTTGTTCAATGATTAAATTTATAAATAAATTATTAAAAAATTCTAATACTTCATCAATTTTCTTTTATGGAATCCGAGATATAAACGATTATTTTAATTTTATTTAACTTTATGAACTCCAACCTTAAAGTAATAATAAAGAATTCTAACTTGAATTTCAAGCTAACTTCTGCTATACTTTCGCAGGTGGTGCGTCTTGCTTGAATTGAAACAAAGCGATGATAGTCATCAAACCTTCCTTTTCTCTGATGTATGGCATAAACGAAAGGCGTTAGTTGAGTCTCTGCTTTTTGTATCGCGTGAACCTGTTTCTCTCGACAGCATTACAAAGGTTGTCGGAATTAAGGATTATGAAGTAAAGGAGGTCTTAGACGCATTAATCTCTGAGTATAATTTAAGAAACTCGGGCATATTGATTCTTGAAATCGCAGGCGGATATCAGATGGTTACAAATCCTGAGTATTCCGGCTACATTAAAAAGCTAAAAAACATAAATATGTCCAGCAGGCTATCCCAGGCTGCACTGGAGACCCTCGCAATAGTAGCCTATAAACAACCACTGACTAAGCTTGAAATAGATAATATTCGTGGGGTAAACTCTGAAGGCTCCGTAAAAAGCCTTTTAGACAAAAAACTTATAAGAATTGTCGGGAAAAAAGAAACGCCGGGCAGGCCATTTTTGTATGGAACGACTAAGGCTTTTCTTAACCATTTTGGGTTGAAGGATTTAGCTTCGCTGCCCCCGATTGAAAGTTATATTATTGAGGGGGCTACTTAATCTTAAGTGTTTATCAGATTTTTCAAGGAGATGAGTTTATAGTTTTTAAAATGCAACAATCATAATTGTTGAGGACAACACATTAGATTTCATATTCCTGACAAAATGGGTTGCCCTTAAAATTTGTTGAAATTAAATATTTTTTCATTTTTTCCAGTCTAAAAATCAAAACAACTAAAGGAGCGGGTATGAAAAAGTATTTTTATTTATTCATGCTTCTGACCTTCTCTTCTCTGTTTTTTATTCAAGAAACTTTTGCAAATCATCTTAATTATACAGTCAAAAAAGGCGACAACTTATACACTATAGCTAAAAGGCATAACGTTTCTGTTAACGCCATCATGGAACATAACAACCTTTCTTCTAACAAGTTAGCAATCGGGGATAAAATATCAATCCCGCAGCAAAATAAACCCTCAGTAAAGAAAGAAACTGTCAAAAAAAACAATGAAAATACAATATCTCAAAAAATCACTGTTATTTCTGATCCCTTCCAAGTTCGTTATCATGTAGTAAAAAAAGGTGATACTTTAACTACGGTTGCAAAAAAATACTCCATGAGCCCAGAAAGACTCAAAGAGATAAACGGTTTGTCATCAAATAAATTAAAGCTCGGACAGCAGCTATTAATCAAATCCTCAAAACCTGAAATCCATACAGTTAAAAAAGGCGACACTTTATGGAGCATATCAGTTAAATACGGCATATCCCCTGATGAATTAAGGGAAATCAATGGACTCGAAGGCAACTCGCTTAAGCTGGGGCAGAAACTTCTCCTAGCCAGAATTAATCAAGCTTCCGAAGAAGAGACTTCACCTGTTACCTCTTCTTTGCCTTCCTATCATGCAAAACTGCCTCCTGAAGTAGCCTCTCAAAAACTTGAAGATATAAAGGTTCTCTCAAATAGTGAAGAACTCGCTGAATTGAGCATCAGGGAAAGGCTCATAATATTTGCCAAGAAGATGTTGCACCTGCCTTATAAATTTGGTGGAAACTCGCCTTTTGGAATTGACTGTTCGGCATATGTGCAGAAGGTCTATAGTTTTATAGGGTTAGCCCTTCCAAGAAGCGCAAGAGAACAGTTCCGTTTTGGAGATGTTATTGATAAAGATGAACTATCAATCGGGGATTTGGTTTTCTTTAGGACTTATGCCTCCTTTCCATCTCATGTAGGTATCTACCTCGGCAATAACTTATTTATTCACGCATCTTCTAAAACCAAGAGAATTACAATTGACAGTCTTGACACACCTTATTATTTAAAAAGATTCATAGGCGCAAAGAGGGTAATACTTGACGATGTCTTAACCGAAGAAGGGAAAACCATCAATTAGAGTCTATTTTTAAAGCAAAACTTTTATAATTTGGATTGAGCAGATGCCAATCAGAATTAGATTATCCATTATCTCTAAAGTATAGTTCTATCTTAAGATATTTCTTTTTTCTGCCCCCACTTCATTGTTATAAAAGTTTGAATATAACCACAATAGGCTGTTTTTCCACCCCACCTTTTTTACCTCAATGTAAAGGGAACTTTATGGAATCCACTATAGCTATTTTTAAAAGATAATGAATAACCATACCTGTCCAAAATAAATTCTTATATACTTTCGAATCAGAGGGATATGATGCGATTTCTGGAGCCAAAGCCACGGCTAACCTCAAGGAGGCTGAAGACGAAGCGGAAACCTCGACTGCCGATATTGTAAAACTAATCTGAAGTCTCACAAAGGCTTACCCATGTGAGAAGGTAGTTCTTTGGCAAAGAAATCGTCTCATATCCCTGCTTAAATATTATTTTGGACACCTGTGATAAATAACAATATTTTGATGAAGCTTATAGTATAATATTACCAAAACATTCATTTACTGGAGGTTGTGATGGTAAATATCTACTATGATAAAGATGCAAACATTAATGTCCTAAAAGGCAAGAAGATTGTAATTATGGGTTATGGCAGTCAGGGACATGCCCATGCCAATAATCTCCGTGACAGCGGGATGGATGTTACAATTGGCTTAAGAGCCGGCAAAAGCTGGGATAAAGCTGTTGCTGCCAATTTCAAAGTTTTGACCCCTTCAGAGGCTGCAAAAATAGCCGATGTTATAATGATGCTGCTGCCCGATGAGCTTCAGGGAGATGTTTTCAAAACCGAGATTATGCAAAACATGAAAAAGGGCTCTTACCTTGCCTTTGCCCACGGTTTTAATATACATTTTGGGCAGATAGTACCTCCTTATGACATAAACGTCTTCATGACAGCCCCAAAAGGTCCAGGGCATCTCGTAAGGTCTGAATATCTCAAAGGCAGCGGCGTTCCGTGCTTGATAGCAGTTCATCAAAACCCTTCTGGCGACGCAAAGGATGTCGCCCTTGCTTACGCCTCAGCCATAGGCGGTGGCCGAGCCGGCATAATAGAGACTACATTCAGGGAAGAGGCAGAGACCGATCTTTTCGGAGAGCAGGCAGTTTTATGCGGCGGTATTACTGCGCTCATTCAGGCAGGATATGAGACATTGGTGGAAGCAGGCTATGCCCCTGAAATGGCTTATTTCGAATGCCTGCATGAAGTAAAACTGATAGTTGATTTAATCTATGAAGGCGGGATATCAAATATGAGATATTCAATTAGCAATACAGCCCAATATGGCGACCTTACACGGGGACCTCGTATTATTACAAAAGAGACAAAAAATGAAATGTCCAAAATCCTCAAGGAAATACAAGATGGAGTATTTGCAAGGGAGTGGATGCTCGAATGCAAGGCAAACAAACCAGTTTTTAATGCCCTTACAAGAAAAGGCGAGGAACATCCCATCGAAGAAGTGGGAAGGCGCCTGAGGGCGATGATGCCATGGCTCAAAAAAGATAAGCTCGTTGACAAGTCAAAGGCTTAATCACCAATGATGAAAATCGCTCCAGAGGGCTATCCCTACATTGCCTTCTTTTTAATACTAACAATATTATTTTCTTTCGTGATTGATAAATGGGCGTCTCTGGTTCCGTTTGTGTTTCTTTCCTTTATGATATTTTTTTTTAGAGATCCTGACAGGAAAACCCCATCTGGCGAAAACGACTTTGTCTCTCCTGCTGATGGAAAGATTATACTCATTCAGGATGTTTATGAAGATGGATTTTTGAAGGCTGACACTGTGGAGATAAGTATTTTTATGTCCCCTTTAGATGTTCATGTGAATCGCTCTCCATGCTTTGGAGTTGTAAAGAAGGTCACTTACAAGGCAGGGAGATTTTCCCCTGCCTTCAAGCCAGAGGCTCATCTGAATAATGAGAGCATATCAATGGTTCTTGAAACAGACAAAGGTTTGATATTAATCCGACAGGTTGCCGGGGCAATTGCAAGGCGGGCTGTATGCAGGGCTAAAGAAGGAGAAATGTTAGGTAAAGGTCAGCGTTTCGGGATTATTAAATTCAGTTCAAGGGTTGATATATACCTGCCCAGAAACACGTCTGTAAAAGTTCAATTGGGTCAAAAAGTGAAAGCTGGCGAGACTATTATAGGAGAAATAGTGACATAACAAAATCTCGAATCAATAAATAAATTTACAGGTTAGAAACTGTAGAGTTCTTCGCAATGGAGCAACTAAAGCAAAAGGATAAAAATTTAATGCTTAAATATAATAAAAAAGACCCTGAAAAAAGGCCTAAAAAAGGCATCTACCTTTTGCCCAACACCCTGACTCTTTGCGGCTTGTTCTGCGGTTTTTTTGCCATTGTGGCTTCGATAAACGGCAATTACCTGCATGCTGCATGGGCTATCATCATCGCAAATATCTTCGATGGTCTTGACGGCTGGATTGCACGTCTTACAAATACGACAACCCGATTCGGCATCGAACTCGATTCTCTATCAGATCTTGTGGCATTTGGAGTAGCCCCCGCAGTGATGATCTATAAATGGGGATTGATGCCTTTCGGCAGGATTGGATGGGCTGTGGCTTTTTTATTTGTAGCCTGCGGAGCCTTGAGGCTTGCACGGTTCAATATTCAGACAGGGCAAACATCTTCTAAAGCCTTCAGGGGATTGCCGATTCCAGGGGCTGCGAGTGTTATATGCTCAGTTGTCATATTTTATTACGAATTCTGGACAGGCATACCTGATAAAAATATACTCTTCCCAATTCTGGTCACCTTACTGTCTCTGCTGATGGTAAGCACTCTGCGTTTCCATGGAGCTAAAGAAATTGACTTCAAGGAAAGAAAACCTTTCTGGGTTTTGATTGTATTTGTGATAGTTTTGTTTGTGCTACTGGTTCACCCATCAACAGCGATATTCATTTTTGCAATGACCTACCTTTTATGGGGTATAATTGAGAATATTTATCTTTTCTTCCGCAAAAGGCAGATGAAACAGATTGAACATGAAAGTCACACTGGATAAATCAAGATGGAGTGAAAATGCGCTACATAAAAATATTTGACACAACCTTAAGGGATGGAGAACAATCGCCGGGCGCCTCAATGAATGTTGAAGAAAAACTGCAGATGGCAAAGCAGCTTGTGAGGCTAGGGGTCGATTTGATTGAGGCAGGATTTCCAATAGCATCGCCTGGTGATTTTAATGCAGTAAAAAGAATAGCAAATGAGGTCTCGGGCGCGAGCATTGTCGGTCTTGCAAGGGCTAAAGAAGAAGACATCAGAAATGCCTATGATGCAATCAAAGATGCCCCTGTCAAGCGGATACATACATTTCATTCAACATCCGATATTCACCTAAAGTATCAGTATAGAATCAGCCGTGAAGAAGCCCTTAAACGGTCTGCTGAGATGGTTAGATTTGCGAGAAGTCTTGTAGATGATGTTGAATTTTCTCCTATGGATGCCACGAGAACCGAAGTGCCCTATCTTCTTGATGTGCTCGATGCTGTTATAGAAGCTGGGGCGTCAACGGTTAATATACCAGACACCGTTGGTTATACAACGCCTATAGAATTTGGGAATCTCATAAAAACGATTAAAAAAAGAATCAGAAATAAAGCCGTTATCTCAGTCCACTGCCATAATGACCTTGGGCTTGCCGTTGCCAACTCCCTTGCTGCCATAATTAACGGAGCAGGGCAGGTAGAATGCACAATAAATGGTATCGGTGAAAGGGCTGGCAACTGTTCAATGGAAGAAGTCGTTATGAATCTTAAAACAAGAAGGGACTTTTACAAGGCAGACACCAGGATTAATACCAAAGAGATAATGCGGACAAGCAGGCTTGTAACAAGAATAACAGGCATGGCTGTTCAGCCCAATAAGGCTATTGTAGGCGCCAATGCCTTTGCGCATGAATCTGGTATTCATCAGGACGGGCTTCTGAAGGAAAAAATGACATACGAAATAATCAAACCAGAAGATATCGGACTACAAAAAATGGAGTTAATATTAGGCAAGCATTCAGGCAGACATGCCTTCAAGACCAGGCTCCAGGAGCTTGGTTACGTTCTGTCTCAGGAGGAGCTTGATGAGGCTTTCAAGAAATTCAAACATATAGCTGATCAGAAAAAGTATATCTTTGATGAGGACATAGAAGCCCTTGTTCTAATTGAAGTTATGAAGGTTCCCGAGATTTATAAACTCATTGATATGACAGTAACTGGAGGGCTTAATAAGAAACCCGTTGCCAAAATAAAAATGCAGATCAACGACAGGGTAATAGAAAAATCCCACGAAGGGGGAGGTCCTGTTGATGCAACTTATAAGGCGATAGCAGCTATCACTAAAACAAAAAGTCGTCTATTAAAGTTTGAAGTCAAGGGGATAACCGGCGGAACAGATGCAATAGGCGAAGTGATGGTAACCTTAGAAGAAAATGGTAAAACAATCAGGGGAATAGGCGCTGATACGGACATAATCGTTGCATCCGCAAAGGCTTATATAAATGCCCTTAATAAACTCTATATCAGAAGGAAAAACAGCGCTGCCTCATAAGCAATTTGATGACATTTAAAAAGCATGAAAAAAGAGAAGCACGGCAAAAGAATAGATTGACGTGCTTCTTTTATATTTAATAATATTTAAGGGATGAGTTTAATTAATAACGTCTTTCTCTCCACTCAGCCTCACAAACCTCTCTGACAGTGTCCCTGACTAACCTGCCGTCTTCCCATACCCTTTCTCGAACCTTTCTGCATTTAGTATATTCGTCATATCCAATAGGTTCAGCGTAATAACGTCCTCTGCGGTCATCGGTGTAATACTCGACCGGTCTGTTCGAGGCTGCAGCCTCTCTCGATCCTCTTACTGAAATATCAGCGATAGTGGCTCCTGCCACACCTCCGATGGCTGCCCCTATGATACCGCCGCGCCAGGGATTTTTCCTGTCAAGAAGAGCCCCGGCTACGCCGCCAACTACGCCGCCTATTCCTGCGCCCTCATAATGATACTGCCTGCAGCCAAATGAAACTGTCAGAAAAGATATAATCAGCAGCAACAAAACCAGCTTTTTCACTACTCAATCACCTCCTAAATATCTCAAAATATTACCTGCAAGAAAACCTGTGCAGGACTGCTCAAAAGCTAAACATCAACATGTATAGCAAGAATTGAACCAAGATCTTTTTAATTATAACAATTAGGGTTTAATTAGTTCAAAATAAAAATTACTCCATAAACTATGACTCAAATTTACCGATAGGAAGGGTTGTTTCAGAATTTTTATAATCGACAAGTTTTATTTAAATTTTGCTTCATTTTTTTAATGCAATGTTTTTTGCCCAAAATTCAATTAAGCTTTCATTTATAAAGTGTCGCATAAAAATCCCTCTCCAGCCCTTCCTATCTTCTCTTGACTTTGTAAAGCTTTTTGTTCTACCTCCGAATCCGCACATGATCTCTTGAATTCTCAATCTCGATTTTTCGGGTATAATAAATTATTAGGCACAACTAAAAAAATTCGCTTATGAATTATGACTTCATTTGACTTCAAATGTTCTATTAAATTTTCCCTAAAAACTTTTGACAATACGAAATAGCTTCTAAGGAGATTTTTTATGGAAAAACTCATTGAAAAGGCAAATATTCTTATTGAAGCGTTGCCTTTCATACGCAATTTTTACGGCAGGACATTTGTAATTAAATATGGGGGAGCCGCCCAGACGGATGATTCCTTAAAAAAATCATTTGCCCAGGATGTTGTCCTTTTAAGCTATATAGGTATAAGGCTTGTAATTGTGCATGGGGGAGGTCCAAAAATCAACGAGATAATGAAAAAGATGGGCAAGGAGCCTGCATTCATTCAAGGACAGCGTGTTACTGACAAAGAGACCATGGAAATCGTAGAGATGGTTCTGGGAGGTCTTATAAACAAAGAAATTGTGGCTTTAATAAACAATCATGGTGGCAAGGCTATTGGACTGACAGGGAAAGACGGCGGACTCATAAAGGCTAAGAAAAAAGTGATTAAAAAATCGGGTAAGACTGGAGATCAAGAAATTATTGACATCGGGCTTGTCGGTGATGTGGAGAGCATATCTCCTGAGATTTTGACATCAATTGAAAAGAACGGATTTATTCCTGTCATCTCACCTATAGGAGCAGGGAGCAAGGGTGAGACATTTAATATAAACGCCGATTATGTCGCCTCAGCGATTGCATCTGCTTTAAACGCTGAAAAATTCCTTCTGCTTACAGATGTGCCGGGCATTAAAAACAAACAGGGAAGGTTTCTCTCATCTGCCACCAAAAAAGAGATTAAGGGGCTGATAGAAGACGGAACGATATCAGGAGGCATGCTGCCGAAGGTTCAGTCTTGCACCCGCGCCCTTGATAACGGTGTCAGGAAAGCGCATATAGTTGACGGGAGAATTCCTCACTGTCTGCTTCTTGAGATATTCACAAAAGAAGGCATTGGGACAGAAATTATTAATGAATGACCCTACGGTAATGTATGGGCATTTAAAATACCTTTGAACTTGCCTGCCTAATTTTTATGCAGCCGTCTGCTCGATTTCTGTGCAGTTTCAGAGATATCCAATAAGCAAACCCTCTATTTTCAAGCATTCCATTGTGGCATAGGACTTGCTCTTCTCATATTATGATAATGGATATTTTGGGAATTGTTTCTATGTCACCCTGAGTCTGTCGAAGGGTTGAAGGGTGGATTCTCTGGTCAAGCGTTCGATTACTTTTGTCAGGCTGAGCCTGTCGAAGCCTCACGCCAAAGTCCAGAGAATGACAGAAGGAAACCATGTAAGAAGACTACGTGGAATTATCAAGTTAAATTTGCAAGCAGACTTTGGATAAGGAGGAGCAAAAATGAAAAAAATTGAAGCTATAGTTAAGCCTTTCAAGCTCGACGAGGTAAAAGACGCCCTGAATGAAATAGGCATCCAGGGGATGACCGTCACAGAGGTAAAAGGGTTTGGACGCCAGAAAGGACACACAGAATTGTATCGCGGTGCTGAATATGTTGTCGATTTCATACCAAAGATAAAAATCGAGATTGTTTCATCAGATTCACTCGCACCAAAAATTATCGAAATAATCGAGAAAGCCGCAAAAACCGGCAAGATTGGGGACGGCAAGATATTTATGTATCAGATTGACGATGTTGTCAGGATAAGAACAGGCGAAAGAGGAGAATCAGCAGTTTAGAGACAGTGGATAGTGAAATTTAAACATTTTATTATAAACAGGAGGAAAAAAATGACACCAAAAGAAGTTCTCACTATGGCAAGGGAAAACAAAGCAGTTATGGCGAATTTCAAATTCCTTGACTTTCCAGGTATATGGCAGCATTTTGCAGTTCCGATATCTGAACTGAAAGAGGAAATATTTGAGGATGGACTTGGATTTGACGGCTCTTCAATAAGGGGATGGCAGGCAATACATACATCCGATATGCTGATTATACCAGACCCTGCCACAGCATTTATGGATCCCTTTATGCAATTTCCAACGATAAGCCTTATATGCAATATCGTTGACCCCATCACAAAGGAATTTTATACAAGAGACCCGAGATACATAGCTCAAAAAGCAGAGGCATATCTAAAATCCAGCGGAATAGGGGATACAGCCTACTTCGGACCGGAGGCAGAGTTTTTTATTTTCGATGGGATTAGGTTTGACCAGAATGCCCACTGCGGATATTACTTTATTGACTCAGCCGAAGGCATCTGGAATTCAGGTCGTGATGAAAACCCCAATTTAGGCTATAAGCCAAGACATAAAGAAGGGTATTTCCCTGTCCCTCCCACTGACAGCCTCGTAAATATCAGGACTGAAATGGTCATGGAGATGCTCAAATGCGGAATCTATGTCGAGAGAGAACATCACGAGGTGGCAACCGCTGGGCAGGCAGAGATAGACATGAGATATGATTCCCTCGTGAGGATGTCCGACAAAAATATGCTTTTCAAGTATATAGTAAAAAATGTCGCAAGAAGAAATGGCAAAACAGTTACATTTATGCCCAAACCCCTTTTTGGAGATAACGGCTCTGGAATGCACTGCCACCAAAGCATCTGGAAGGGAGGGAAGCCGCTGTTTGCTGGCAATGGTTATGCAGGCTTGAGCGAATTAGCCCTTTATTATATAGGCGGAGTATTAAAGCATGCAAAATCACTTGCAGCGATAACGAACCCAACTACAAACTCATATAAGAGACTCACGCCAGGATTTGAAGCTCCTGTGAATCTTGCATACTCCGCAAGAAACCGTTCCGCGTCAATAAGGATACCCACCTACTCCCCAAGTCCGAGCGCAAAAAGGATAGAAGTCAGGTTCCCCGACCCTTCATGCAACACCTATCTTGCCTTTGCTGCAATGCTCATGGCAGGGCTTGACGGTATAGAAAACAAGATTCACCCAGGAGATCCTCTTGATAAGGATATATATGAACTTGGTCCTGAGGAGCTTGCATCAGTTCCGACAATGCCAGGGTCTTTGGATGAGGCTTTAAACAATCTCGAAGAAGACCATGAATTTCTAATGAAGGGCAATGTCTTTACCGAAGACGCCATAGAGACATGGATTGATTACAAAAGAAAAAGGGAAGTGGACGCCTTAAGACTGAGGCCGCATCCCTATGAGTTTTTCTTGTATTACGATATTTAGAAAAAGTGGGTTAATAGAAAAAAGTTTAATCAAGGCACAAAATAAATAGGAAGGGCTGGAAAAGGATTTTTATACGACACAATATGAAAAAAATTCATTTATTTTGTCATGGCAAAATTATAAGAATCCGGAAATAGCCCTTCCTATGGCTATTAAAAGTTGTTTAAATTCTCCGATCTTTATTGGTGAGTTGAGACAGGAATCATATTTAGCAGGAGGCCACATTTTGAGCGTTTCAGTCAACTGGCTTTTTGCAAATGGTTTAGGAAGATGCCCTTCCATGCCTGTTGCGATACATTGTTCCCATGTCATCTCCATAACATAAACTGTAATGGCTATTATGGGTGGGGAATCTCTTCTAAGCCTTTTTGTCTCCGATTTTCATCCTTGTCCACCTCCTGCACACTTATTTCTCGTGCTGCCTAATAACCATTTACTGCCGGTATCATACAATCAAAAAGCATATTATGTCATAGTTGCCATTTGAAGCAAGGTCAACATGACAACTCAGGTTTTTAAGCAGTCCGCAAGCTTCAAGTTGATTAACGGGTTGTCCTTAGCAAGAAGAACATTTGTCTTATTGCGTAATCGATTTTTCTTGTCATAACTTCCCTTTGTTGTTAATATGGTGATTGCTTTTCTTGAGGAACCTGTGGACAGAATATTTTAAGGTAGTTATTTTGCCTTGCAGAAGCTCTCCAGAGGGCAGTAGGGTCTCTCCGCTTCCACAAGGCAAAATTGGGGAAAAACAAAGGAGGGTGTATTTTTTACTTTTTCATAGATGACAGTATCATCACCGAAGTAGATAATTTTAAAATATTCAACTTATGTTATTTATGTTAAAATAGGACAAAATCAAGGAGGTTCAAATGTGTAAAATTGTATTAAGTATCCTGCTAATATTTATCTTTATCCCTGTCTCGTCTTTCGGATTCAGTGAAAAAGGTCAGGACTGCTCCAAGTGCCATAAACTCACAACAACAGAGGCTACTACGCTTCTAAAAGACCTCATTACAAATGTAAAAGTAACAAATATCAGAATTAGCCCTGTAAAGGCGATGTGGGAGCTTGCAATAGAGGCTAATAGCAAGAAAGGCATAATTTATGTTGACTTTTCCAAGAAACATTTCATCAGTGGTTCAATAGTCTCAATCAAGGAGAAGAAAAATCTCACTCAGGAGAGATTTGAAGATTTAAACCGTGTGGATGTATCTCAGGTGCCCCTTGCTGATGCCATTGTTGTAGGGAATAAAAATGCAAAGCACAAGGTTATAGTATTCACTGACCCTGACTGCTCATTCTGCAAAAAACTCCACGCCGAGATTAAGAAGGTCGTTCAGGATAGGAAGGATATAGCTTTCTATAAAAAAATGTTCCCCTTGAAAATACACCCCGAAGCTTATGAAAAATCCAAAACGATTGTGTGTGAAAAGTCGCTCGAAATGCTCGAAAACGCATTTGAGAAAAAACCGCTTCCAAAGCCCAAGTGCGAGACTACCGCTGTTGACGAAAATATAAAACTCGCTGAGAAGCTCGGCATATCTGGAACACCTGCTTTGATAATGCCTGATGGACGCCTGATATCTGGCTACAGGGAAGCAAAAGTCCTTAAGGAGTTGATTGGGAAATAAGAGATCTTAAACAAATACCCAGACCTACTTCAGGCGGTTTGATACTCTCATATAGATGCTCCGCCCACTGCCGTCATTGCATTTACGGCTGTTCTCCAAAGTGGAGCGATGACGCTATCTCGCTGGAAGACCTCGAGAAAATACTATCTGAACTTGCCGGCAAGATTATATCAAGTCCTTATGGGCCTAAAACGACCAGCCTTAGCCATGGGCTCCATTTTACCGGTGGAGAGCCCTTTCTGCATTTTGCCCTGCTTTGCAGCGCTGTTGAGATAGCCAACAAAATGAAAATCCCTTCGACTTTTGTGGAAACAAACTGTTTCTGGGCTGTGGATGATAGAACCACGAAAGAAAAGCTCAAATTACTCAAGAAAAAGGGTTTGCACGGAATCATGATATCTGTGAATCCATTCTACCTTGAACATATTCCTTTCGAGAGAACAGAAAGGGTGATTCGCCTAAGTCTCGATATATTTGGCAGAAATACAATGGTTTATCAGCTTGAGTATTACAGAAGATTTGTCAGGCTTGGCATAAGGGATAAAATGCCTCTTGAGGAATATATGAAAAAAGAGGGACCAGAAGATTTCCTTAGCGGTGTTGAATTCTTTGTCACAGGCAGGGCGCCTTATAAACTCAGGGAGATCTTGCAAAACTATATCAAACAGCATCCTGCATCATATTTTTTCGACAAGAAATGCGATACCCCTTTTTTACGCAGTTGGCATAATCACTTTGACAACTATGGCAACTATATTCCCGGTTTCTGTGGCGGCATATCTTTAGGCGACTGCAGAGAGTTGGATAAATTACTTGCCAGCGGTATAGATGGTAACAAATATCCTGTGCTTGATTTTCTCGTGCGTGATGATATGAGAGGGCTTTTTGATTTTGCCAAACAGTTAAAATATCAGGAATTGTTAAAGGGCTATTTCTCTAAATGCCATCTCTGTATTGATATAAGAAAACACCTCGCTTTGAACGGTAAGTTTTTAGAGTTGACTCCCAGAGAATTCTACGAACACATTGAGGGATGCTAATAAGGTTATAATTTGTAAGAAATTGATTATAAAAGAGTATTCTCAGCATTGGGTAACTCTCTACACCCAAAAGTATATATACCTAATAGGGTATTTACTTTTTTTAATTTTAATCTTACTATATGTTAAAAGCAAAGTATTTTGTCTTTTAAACTGCTCTTACAGTTAACATATAACATAGTCAGCATGACGAGGGGGGAATTTTCAATGGAAGGTCAACCAGAGAGAAGGATGCAGGTGCGGTTTCCCTATAAAAATCAAGGGAGTTTTATAAAACTAGGTGATATTAAAACCCCCCCGGATACATCTTACTCGGTGGCTGAGATTATTGATATAAGCGCGGGGGGAGCCAAGCTAAGACTTCCATCTCAGGACATAAAGGAAGAAACATTGATGATAACAAAGATTGGTCTACCGGGTATTTCTGCAAGTTTGCCTGTTCTCACTAAGGTCCAATGGATTGAAAAGGAGAGTGAAAAGACCTGCATCGCAGGAATTAAATTTATTCTTGGTAATTAGGAAGGATTACAAACCGGCGCCGAAAAAATCCAGCACCGGTTTGTACGTTTTTTACTCAGCCTTTATCTGTATCTTCTTCGTCTCTTTGATGGCTTCAGGCGTTTTAGGCATTTTAATAGTTAAGACGCCTTTTTTGAACTCAGCGGTTGTTTTGTCTGCATCAATCTCGGTTGGCAGCGGTATCGTCCTGCTAAATGAGCCATATGAGCGCTCCATTCGGTAATAACTCTTGCCTTTCTCCTCTTTTTCCTCCTTCTTTTCGCCCTTGATTGTAACAGAGTCCTTTGTAAGGGACACATCTATGTCCTTCTCCTCAATGCCGGGCAGTTCAGCTGAAATCACTACCTCTTTATCAGTTTCTGAAATATCTATATTGGGGCTGAAAGCAGTTATTTTTCTACCGAATGGTTCAATGTCAAAGCCCCTAAAAAAGTTGTCAAAGAGGCGGTTCATCTCATCCCTAAAGAAAGTAAACGGTTCATACTCTTCCCGCTTAACGGGCAGTCCCTTTCTCCCAAAAGGTGTAAGACCTCTCATAGTAGATACCTCCCTTGTTGAAATTAAATGAGAGCCTTTAAAAGGCTTCAATAAAATTATAGTATATTGAGTTACTATATGTCAAGATATCATATTAGATTCATATCAAGTGATTGAAGTAAATTCATATTAGTCATGAGGGAAAAGATTTTGTCATTGCAAGAGCCCGAAGGGTTCGGGGCAATCTCATCAGAAAAGGGGAGATTGCTTCGCTCCGCTCGCAATGACAAGGTGCTTATCGCTATTTTAGGACATAGACTAAGGTAGTTTTTTGGCAAAGAAATCGTGTCATGTTCGGGCTCGTTTGTTTTAATCTTCCATAAGAAATTTCAATGCCTCAAGCTCTGACTTTACTTTGTTTTCGATTCTATTGCCTGTAAGCAAGAGCCTCCTATATTTCTATTCCTCCTTTTTTGATACTGCAATAAAAACGAGCACGGCTTCTTTTCCTTCAATAGCCGTAGGTCCAAGATTGCTAGGGGTGGAAATTGAATAGTCAGCTCCAAACAACGAGCGAACCCGCTCCGCCATCTCAATAGCAGCATGACTGCTCACAGCGCCATGCAGTCTGATTGTTTCGGGTGAGACGCCAAGAATATCAATCTTTGACTCGGTATAGTAGCAAACGATGCCTCCCCTGAAAAAATTGCTCGCCCCTTCAGTGTCTGTTATATAGCTTGCTTCAAGACCGCCTGTGCATGACTCGGCAGCAGAAAGGGTCAGTCCAGAACTAATAAAAAATTCATGCACCTGGGGACTTATTTCGATTGCCTGCTCTTGCATAAATCCTCAGTTCTGCCAAATTGAAACATCGTGAGTTAATTAGACAGCAAGTCTATCAGGACGAGGGGATAAGTTTTTATTATAGACAGTATTGGGGCATAAAAAGTAAAATTGGATTATTTATATTGCGATCTAATATGGAGGTAAAAGATATGTTCATATTATTTGAAAACTGCAATTTGCTTGATACTATATCCGGCGAGATTCTACCCGACTGCAGCGTTCTCATAGAAGACACCAAAATCAAGGAAATTAACGAAGGGCGCATCAAGCTTTCCAATGCCATTAGCTATGACCTCAAAGGCAAAACCTTGATGCCTGGACTCTGCGATGCGCATGTGCATATAACGGCATTTGAGCTTGACCTTGCGAAACTTGAATCTTACTCGCCGTCTTATATAGCCGCACGCTCTCTGAGAATTGCTGAGGATATGCTAAGGAGAGGCTTCACCACTGTCCGTGATGCCGGCGGTGCCGATTGGGGATTAGCCCTTGCAATTAAAGAAAACATCTTCAATTGTCCGCGACTTCTCTATTGTGGACATGCCTTATCTCAAACGGGTGGACATGGAGACTTAAGGAGTCGTGGTAACGATTATCGTGACTATTCATATCCCAGGCTTGGAGTTCTTGGACGCATCTGTGACGGAGTGACAGAGGTCCGCCGTGCAGCAAGGGACGAACTCAGAAAGGGAGCCAATCATATAAAGATTATGGCCTCAGGCGGTGTTGCATCTCCTACCGACCCTGTCGGCAATAATCAATTCTCTCTCGAAGAGATAAGGGCGATTGTAGAAGAAGCCGAAGCCGCTAAGACTTATGTCATGGCTCATGCCTACACCGCCGATTCCATAATACGGGCGCTTGACTGCGGTGTAAGGTCAATAGAGCATGGCAACTTGATAGATGAGGAGGCATTAGAAATCCTCGTCTCAAAAAAAGCCTTTCTTGTGCCTACCCTTGCCACATATGAGATGTTAAGCAAAAAAGATGCAGAAATAAGCTTTCCCGAAGAAATAACCCAAAAGGCAGGAGACTTGAGAGAGAAGTCCATAACATCCCTCGAGATGGCTTTTGCTAAGGGAGCTAAGATAGCATTTGGGACAGACCTTCTTGGCCCATTTCATAAATATCAATCCATTGAATTCAGTCTAAGAAGGCAGGTTATGAGTCCTATCGATATAATTCGTTCAGCAACTACTGTCTGCGCTGAATTGTTTAATATGCGCGGAGAGATAGGCGTGGTTGCAGAAGGCGCCTACGCCGACCTTTTGGTTGTCCAAGGCAATCCGATTGAAGATATAGGGGTGCTGCAGCCTGAGTCAAATTGTATAAAGGCTGTAATCAAAGAAGGCAGATTTATTGTGAATTATTTATAAGCTATGTTTGCTGAGGTCATTTTTCCCCTTAAAGCAAAGACATTCACCTACAAAATCCCATCAGGCGCCCCTGATGATTTAATTGGCAGGATTGTCAAAGCACCTTTAATGAACCGTGAGCTATACGGGATTATTTGCGATGTAAAAGAGGATGAGTCAAGAGCTGGATTTGATGTGCGAAAAATCAAACAAATTTCATCCTTCTATGGCAGTCTTGGCTCTCACTCTTTTATCCCTCTGTTAAGATGGCTTTCGGACTATTATCTTAATCCTGCCGGAGTTGCGCTGGCAACCTGTTTTTTCAAAGAAGCGGTGAGCGTAATCTGCAAACCACCTGCCCGCAGTAGCAAAACTATGGACAACCACCTTGCCCTTAAAACTGAGGAGGGAACTGATAACCTGTCAGAACTTCAGGAAAGCGGAAGGGAGAATGTCTCACTTATTGTGAATGCCATAAACATTCGCAGATTCAGCACATTCTTGTTGCATTCACCATCTTTATTTCATGAAAGGGGATTTATATGCAATGTCTTCAAGAAGGCGCCTGATATTTCAGGGGCTATAGTCCTTGTCCCTGAAATTGGCAGGATTGATAAAACAGCCGCCATGCTCCAGTCAATACTTGGCGATAGGGTCTGCATCCTGCACAGCAAACAGTCAAGGAAAAACAAGGTCGAGACGATTCAGGGGATGCTGTCTGGCAGGTTCGATATAGTTGTGGGGACGAGGTCAGCAGTCTTCGCACCATTAAAGAAAATCTCATTCATAGCCGTCAGCAGCGAACATAGCCCATTATATAAAGCTGAAGAAGGCATGAGATATAATGCAAGGGACGTCGCAATCATGAGGGGATTTTTGGAAAAAGTTCCTGTTCTACTTTCATCAATATGCCCATCTCTGGAGTCTATCTATAATGCGAGGACAGGCAAATTCAGCCCCCTGAAAATCTACGATAACCAAACGGCTCACCCTCAGAGATTCAGCCTGTTTTCAGGCAGAAACAGACCTGTTATTGAGATTGTAGGCAAAAGCTTCAGCGAGAACAAAGAGCGCTCCATCCCTGCTGAGATTATCAACGCTGCCCAAAAGCATCTTGCAAACAAAGAACATCTCCTTTTCATAATAAGCGCAAGAGGTTACTCGCTCATTTCATGCAACGACTGCGGATATATATTCAGATGCCAGTCCTGTAATATGCCTCTGAGATTTTATAAAAACGAAGGAGTCTTAAAATGCCTCTTATGCGGGAAATCAAAAAGCGCACCTGACACTTGCAATGTATGCGGCGGGATTGAGTTAAAGTCATTCGGCGCAGGGACTGAATGGATAAGGGAGGATATCGAGAAGTCGTTTGGGAGGAAGGCGCTGACTCTCGATAAGAACAATACATTGCAAAAAGCAGATAGCCAATTGATGCCTTTTGTTATAGGGCACGGCGGTCAGGCGAGGAGGCTTAAGGAAAATACATTCATGCTCGCTGCCTTTTTCGATGCCGATATGTCCCTCTCAGAGCCAAGTTTCTATGCTAATGAGCGAGTATTCCAAAACATAATGGAAATATCGAATTTAATGAAACCAGAAGGACGGATTTTTATCCTTACTCGACACCAGAAAAATAAGGTATTGAGGTTTATCAAAAACTATGATTTCAGGGGGTTTTACAAGAACGAGCTTCTTTTGAGAAAAGAAACGGACTTCCCGCCCTTCTCAAGGCTGATACTTTTTAATATATTTTCAAATCGTGGATTCGATAGCTTAATAAATGATATTGAGAGCATATTTTCTGAGGGCGCTGCCAAAGGTGTTCAAGCATATGGACCAGTTGAGATTCCTTCGCCTGTAAAGTCATATGAATATTGCATCCAATACCTGCTAAAATCCAGAGACAGAAAGAGCCTCAATTCCCTTGCCGCCGCACTAAAAAACAAACTTGATGATATAAAAGGCATTAAAACCATAACTGATGTCGATCCGATAAGATTATAGCCCTTAAATAAGATTGCCTGCGCCACTTTCTTTAAAATTTCTTGAAGATAAACAGATATATTAGAAGGAGTATGAAAAACAACAGGGCAAGCAGTTCGCTCAGGACTATAATCAAGGCTATCCTTTTGCCAGAGGGGCTCATCTTAAGCCATATCTTATCAAGAAACCATTTCCACACCCTGCTGAAAAGGGTCTTTTTTTCCTGAATCAAGATGTAATTGGCGATGCTTTTAATCCATAAATTAATCTCTCTTTTCCTTGCTGCGGATGGCTCTTCCTCCATCGTCCCTTTATACTCTATGATTGAAGAAGTGCCTCCGTCTTTAACAGAAATAGTAAATAATATGGGCTCGATATTTGCTGAATCAAGGCTCATTTTAAAAAGCTCTCCTTCAAGCAGTTCGCTGACTGTAGCATTGTATTTAATCTCTTTCTCTGAACGGTCATGCCTTGTCTTTAAAATAAAATTGCTACCTTTCTTTAAAAACACTTCTCCCTCAATAGCGAGAACTTCCCATTGGGGATTGAGCCTAAAAAACTTCTCAATGTCGTAAAAGAAAGAAAAAACCTTTTCCTTTGAACAGGGAATTTTTAATGTAAATGAATAGTCCAACCTGTCACCCTTAAAATACAAGTTTATTCATACCCGTCCAAAATAAATTCTTTGATACTTTGCAATCAGAGGGATATGATGCGATTTCTGGAGCCAAAGCCACGGGTAACCTCAATGAGGCTGAAGACGA
>OGCL01000408.1_pt1 | contig 47006 bp, 49 predicted proteins | sample 1570041 | NCBI WGS metagenome assembly OGCL01 (sample SAMN06266162, study PRJEB24511) | hot springs metagenome | isolation source: Hot spring water | place: South Africa: Limpopo | collected 2015-06-22 | reverse complement strand
ATAACGGACATCAAAAGATATTCGCTCAGGTTGTAAAAAAAGCGCAGGAAATAAGCGGCTCACCAATAGCCATAACATTTGACCCTCATCCCGTTCGCATCCTTGCCCCTGAACGAGGACTAAAAATGATTACTACATTTGAAGACAAGATAAAACTCATATCTGCCAGCGGCATAGAAGTTATAATTTGCATGAATTTCACCAAGGAGTTTGCAAAAACAGATCCTGATAATTTTATAAAAACCATGCTTGTTGATAAAATCGGCGTAAAATGGGTGATTGTTGGACACAACTATGCCTTTGGAAAGGGCAAAAAAGGCACTACCTCACTGCTCCGAAGAAGAGGGGGAAAATACGGATTTAGGGTGAAGGTTGTTAGATATGCAAAGGTTTATGACGATATTGTGAGCAGTAGCAGAATAAGAAGCTTGATTTTAAGAGGCAGGGTGTGCGAGGCATCTAGGATGCTCGGAAGGGTATATCATATTGACGGGACAGTAATCAAGGGTGCGGGAAGGGGCGCGTCTCTGCTGCATACACCGACTGCAAATATTACCACTCCCAATGAGCTTGTACCTAAAGAAGGAGTATATGCTGTAAAAGTGTCGATAGGCAATAAGAAAGGGTGCGAAGTTTATGATGGAGTTGCTAATATAGGAAAAAATCCGACATTCGCCGCAGCATTCGGAAATCTTCCTGTGAGCTATGAAGTGCATATCTTTGATTTCAATAAGAACCTTCTTGGAGAGGGAATAAGAATACATTTTATAGACAGGATAAGGGATGAAAAAAAATTCTCCGGCATCGGAGAACTTGAAGAGCAGATAAAGAAAGATATACAAAAGGCAAAAGAGATACTTTTCAGAAGAAAAGATCTGCTATATCTTTAGCGGATCAACATCAACATTTATTTTAATCCCCTTTAATCTTCGAAGCTTTTCTAAGAGAGTTTCAGCCTTTTGATGTATCAACTTCCTATCATTTGATTTCAAAAGCATCTGAATGCAATATTTATATGACTTCAATGTAGAAGGTGCTTCTACAGGTCCTAATATTTCTAATCCGTTTAAATCAGCATCTAAAATGATTTTTTGAACTTCATGCAGAAACTTTCCCGAATCCTTTTTCGTAAAGACATTAAAAAGGATTATCCTCGAAAATGGCGGATAATTTAGAATCTTCCTCTGGGTTGTTTCGTATTCATAAAATGAACGGAAATCGTAATTTTTGGAAAATCTTAATATTTTGTTCTTTGGATTCCATGTCTGCAAATAAAGAGTGCCTTCAGGTTTGACCATTTCTGCAATCTGCATCACCTCCTGAAATGCCCTCTCGTATGCCCTGAAATCAGGCTGTGCTAAAAGACTGTCTATGTTTAGAAGAGCTGCCGCATCAAACTTTTCGTCTCCGAGCTTTCTCGCTGCATAAGCTGTTCCGATTATAAAAGAGGCTGCATTAGAGTCTCGACCTACTGCCCGTGACTTATGCCCCTTTTCTATTATGAGAGCCTCAACTTTTAATGCATTGGCTATCTCTTCCCTTATCCTTTCTGTGCCTGCACCAAATGGTTTTATATTAAATCCTCTGCATTCTTTGCAGCTTTCAGGAATTTTTTCCTCCTGGCCGCAGTAATGACACTTCGTAATTCCGCTAATCTTATGAAATACAAGCGGGACATTGCATCTTTCGCATCTGTATATATGATCGCAGTCCTCGCATCTTAAAAGGGCATATCCTTCCCTTTTAACCAGGATGACAACCCTTCCTCCCTTTGAAGTAATATATTTTGCTTCTTTAAGAATATCTCTGGATATGATAGATTTCTTTTCCCTTTTTATATCAGCAATTTTTATTTTAGGACGTTTCTCAATGGAGCGATCTATCGAGGGAATAATGGAATTATATTTGCCTATTTTTGCATTATAGACGGACTCTACTGATGGATATGCAGAGGACAAAAGCACGCACGACTTTTCTATAAATCCTCTCATTACTGCTACATCTCTTGCGTTATATCTGAGACCCTCCTCTCCTTTATAAGAAAGGCTATGCTCAAAAGTTACAGCAATAAAAGATAGACCTTTTATTGGTGCAAGTATAGCAGATCTCGTTCCGAGCACCACATCTGATTCGCCAGTCATTATCTTATTTAAAGCTTCTATAATCTTATTCCTTGTGAGTTTGCTGTGAAGTATGCACAGCCTTTCGCCAAATATTTCCCTCAACATAGGAGAAAGCCTTTCGACCTGCCATATCTCGGGAGCGAGAATGGCAATGCTGCGAACATCAGAAGCTATATTTCTTAAAATATCCATGATAAACTTGCTCTCATAGGATATAGATTGAGCATGCAGTAGAAATGGCTGGTATTTCTTTTCTCTTGCAGCATTGCAAAGCATAGATAAGTTCGGCTTTAGAGAATCTAAGGGATTAACATCCGAGATTGTTGCTTTATCAAAAGCTTTTAAATCATGCTTTTTTTTAGTCGTCGCCTGCACTGCGTGCTCAAAAAAACAGCCCTTTAGAACTGCGCCGATAGGCGCAAGATAATATGTTGAAAGCCATTTGAGAAATGAGATATGCGAGTCATTTGCAAACCTTTGATAAACTTCGTGAATCTCTTTTATATGTTTTTTATCCAATCCCTCTAATTTATCTACTATATCAATTACGAGGCCAAAGTGGCTGCCGGTCATAATCGGTGCTTTAACTATTCTCCCCTTTATGTCTGGCAGTGCATTTTCAGGCACTTTATAAGTAAGGGCTGGAAGCGTAAAAGGAAAGGCTACATTAACATACATATCAAATAGCATACAGGATATATGATTTCTGATACAAGATTGATTTGTTTTCTCTAAAATGGTGATAGGAGGGGCTGTCTCAGAATTTTTATAATCGACAATTTTTATTCTGATTTTGACTTGCTATTTTAATTCAGAAGTTTTTCTAAATTCTCAATGGAGTTTTTTTATAAGGTGTCGTATAAAAATCCTTCACCAGCCTTTTCTATCTATCTTGCGGACTTTACAGCGCTTTTAGCTTCATCGCTATTTTTTGGGAAGTTCAAATCTTGAGTTTTTTGAGCAAGGCTGTTAGTATATTAGGACAAATTTTTATTTAGTCAGTAAAAAATAAAAATTCTCTTTAAAATGGAGGCAAAAATGTTTTTATTTGGGTTGGTTACAGAGGCTTTTGCTATGGGTCCATCGCCGCAGGGGGGGCAGCCAGGAGGGGTTCAGGGCTTAATAGGCAGCCTTCTTCCTCTGATACTGATATTTGTGGTCTTTTACTTTCTCCTAATAAGACCTCAACAGAAAAGGGCAAAAGAACACAGACAGATGCTTGAGAATCTTAAAAGGGGAGACAAGGTAATAACAGCAGGCGGTGAGTATGGAGTTGTAGAAAGTGTGGGGAATAACACCGTTGTCCTCAAAATAGCAGAAAATGTCAAGGTAAAATTTGGGAAAAGCTACATCTCTGCCCTAAGGCCACCAACAGATGAAGACTGATTAAAATTCACAAGGAGATCTAAATGAAAAAGGGTATTTACTGGAGGGTCATACTCATATCTCTGACCGTGGTTATCTCTGCGGTCTTCTTTTTGCCTAACCTGCCATTATTTCAAAAAATGCCTGATTGGTGGAAGAAGAATATGCCGAATAAAGGCGTAGTTCTTGGATTGGATCTTCAGGGCGGACTTCATGTTGTTTTTGAGGTGGAAAGCGACAAGGCTGTGGATATTGCATTGGAAAGGATAGCCTCATCCCTCAATGGAGTTTTTGAAAGAAAGAAGATGCAGGCAACCGCAGCAAAAGAGGAATTGCATATAATGGTTACGCCTGCTTCCACAGATGTTAGAAAGGTTGTAGAAGATACATATCCTATTCTAACACTTTTGGAAGGCACTAATAACCTTAAATACAAACTGTCAACATCAGAAATACAAAGGATCAGAGATACCGCTACTGATCAGGTATTGGAGATAATAAGAAACAGGATAGACCAGTTTGGTGTTGCAGAGCCTGTAATCCACAGACAGGCAGAAAACGAGATAGTTGTGCAACTGCCGGGCGTTAAAGACCCCAAAAGGGCATTGGATATAATAGGGAAAACAGCGCTTCTGGAATTTAAGCTCGTTGATGATGATTCGCCCATTGCTGCAGAACTTCCAGCCTCTATCCTTTCTGCAGAAGAGCATGAACTCTTAGAGAGGTTTAAAAATAAAATCACAGAGAGAAACGAGATACTTTTCCAGAGGGTTATTGACAGGGAAACAGGCATGGTTACAAAAAGACCGTTTCTGCTTAAAAAAGAAACCCTTCTTACAGGAGACCTTTTAACAGAGGCAAGGGTTAATATAGACCAAAGATTTAACGAGCCTTATGTATCAATAACATTTAATGCAGCAGGAGCAAGGATATTTGAAGACATAACTGGTCAGAATGTGAAAAAAAGGCTTGCTATAATTCTCGATGGCAATGTATATTCTGCCCCTGTGATTCAGGAAAAGATAGCAGGAGGAGACGCTCAGATAACTGGAAATTTTACAATGGATGAGGCAAAAGACCTCACAATAGTCTTGCGGGCTGGCGCACTGCCTGCGCCTACTAAGATCCTTCAAAATGTAACGGTCGGACCTTCACTTGGACGCGATTCTATTGAAGCAGGCAAATTAGCAGGCATTGTAGGAACAGTGCTCGTTGTCTTTTTCATGATTTTATACTACAGGCTTTCTGGCGTTATAGCGGATTTTGCGCTTATACTAAACATTGTCCTTTTATTCGGAGCAATGGCTTCATTAAATGCGACCCTTACGCTGCCCGGCATTGCCGGCATAATCTTAGCTATTGGCATGGCAGTTGACTCAAATGTGTTGATGTTTGAGAGGATGAGAGAAGAGTTAAAGGCCGGCAAGACACCAAAGGCTGCAGTGGATGGAGGATATAAAAAGGCATTTTGGACAATATTCGACTCCCATGTAACGACCCTTATAACTGCCGCTGTATTGTTCCAGTTTGGCACAGGACCGATAAAGGGCTTTGCTGTGACATTAAGCCTTGGCGTTGCAATAAATCTCTTTACAGCACTTGTAGGAACAAAGACTGTCTTTGACATTATTCATTCTAAAAAGGAAGTTAAGAGGTTGAGCATATGATAGAATTCTTAAAAAACACAAATATAGACTTTATGGGAAAAAGAAAATATGCCCTTATACTGACAGGCGTACTATCGCTGCTCGGCATTTTGGCTATAGTCCAGATGATGTTGGGAAAGGCAAATCTCGGAGTTGATTTTGCAGGAGGCACATCTGTTCAGATTAAGTTTGATCAGGCTGTTGCGCTTTCAGATGTCAGAGACTCCCTTAACGAAGGTGGATTAAGGGACTTTGACCTTCAGGACCTTCCTACGGAAAATAAGGTTTTAGTTCGTGTAAAAAAGCAGGAAGAAAAATTAGGCGGCTTTTCTGAAAAGATAACTCAGGTATTGTCAAACAAATTCGCTGATAAAAATCCAGTTGTCGATTCTGTAACAGAAATTGGACCTAAGGTGGGATCAAGGCTGAGACAGGATGCTATGTGGGCTATTATGATGGCGATCATAGGCTTGCTGATATATGTAGGATGGAGATTTCAATTCAGGTTTGGAATCGGCGCCACTGTTGCGGCATTTCACGATGTTATAGCTGTATTAGGCATCTTTTACATTTTGAACAAGGAACTAAATCTTATATTCTTGAGTGCGCTCCTCACAATAGCAGGATATTCGCTCACAGACACTGTGGTTGTTTTTGATAGGATAAGGGAAAATATTAAGAAACTTGTTAAAGAGCCGATAGAAAAAATAGTTAACAAAAGCATTAATGAGGTCTTATCAAGAACAATCATAACTTCTTTGACAACATTTATGGCAGCATCTGCCTTATTTATCCTTGGAGGGGAGGTGATCCATGACTTCGCATTAGCTATTATGATAGGCATAGTCGTTGGAACATACTCTACCATCTTTGTTGCCAGCCCTATAGTTGTGCTTCTCGGCAAAAAGGCAGCAGGTAAATGAACTGTTTTGACATTGATGCGATTCTAATGAAATATGCATCCATATGAAGAGGTGGCTGGTAAATAGGACAAATCCGGAGTATGTTGAATATATTTCGAGAGTCGCATCGGTATCTCCTGCTTTCGCACAGATTCTTATAAATAGGGGAATCAAGTCCCCAGACCAGCTATATGCATTCCTTGATCCTTCAATTGATAGACTATCAGATCCATTTGAGCTTCCTAACGTTAAAATTGCTATAGACAGAATAAAGGAGGCAAAGAAAAACAACGAGATAGTTCTCGTATGCGGAGACTATGATGCTGACGGCATTACAGCAACCGCAATAATAGTTGAGGGGCTTAAAAAAATCGGCGTGCAAGTGCACTATTTTATTCCGAATAGAATGACACACGGCTATGGTTTTGGCAGGGCAGGCATTGAAAAGGCAAAAGAGATAGGGGCAAAACTTATAATCACGGTAGATTGTGGAATCACATCCTTTGATGCTGTTTCTGATGCCAACTCCATTGAGATAGATGTAATAATTACAGACCACCACGAGCCGACAAGGCAGAACACAGAAGAAAGAGCACGGAGCAAAGAAGAAAAGGATCTAACTTCTGATTTTATACTTCCGGATGCATTGGCAATAATTAATCCAAAACTCTTGAACTCTTCGGTTTTCACTCATCACTTGTCAATATTATCAGGTTCAGGGGTAGCATTTATGCTGATATATGCCCTTTTGGGCAGCATGGATGATGCATATGAACTGCTCGATCTTGCTGCAATAGGGACCGTCGCCGACGTTGTGCCTGTCTTTGAGGACAACAGAATTATCATTAAAGAGGGCATCAAGCTTATACAGTCAGGAAGCAGGATAGGAATTAAGGCATTAAAAAGCGCATCCGGCATAAAATCTGATTATTTTAAAACATCGTTTTTATATTATATCCTTAATCCAAGAATTAATGCAGCAGGAAGAATATCAGATGCCAATGATGTTGTAAGGCTCCTGACCACGAAATCTGAAGCAGAAGCAGAAGAACTGGCTAAATGGTTGAACAACCTGAACTTATTGAGGCAGGAGATTGAATTAGCAGTTTACAATGACGCAAAAGATATTCTCAGCCGAGGCATTGGAAAAGAAGATTTGAACTGCGCTATTGTCCTTGCAAAAGAGGGATGGCACCCAGGTGTAATCGGTATAGTTGCATCGAAGATTGCTGAAGAATATTGCATGCCTACTTTTATCTTTTCAATAGACAACGGCATTGCAAAAGGCTCGGCAAGGAGTATTCCATTTTTTGATATATATTACGGACTTACTCAATGCAAGCAAATACTCAAGAGATTCGGCGGCCACAAACAGGCAGCAGGTTTAAGCCTTTCGGTTCAAGATGTGGAACAATTCAGCTCAATGATTTCAGATGTTATACGCAATACCCTTTCAGAGGATGAGCTTATCCCTGTTTTAAATATTGATGCAGCAGTTAATCTTTATGATGTCAAAATGGAACTATTAGATGAAATTCAAAAACTTGAGCCGTTTGGATACGGCAACGATGACCCCTTGTTTGGCACCAGGGGCCTTGAGGTTATACAGCCCAGGATAGTAGGCAATAATCACCTCAAAATGCTTTTGAGGCAGAATAGGCGCAGCATAGATTCCATAGGCTTTGATTTTGGAGGACTCCTGAACATTGTTGAGGATAATAAAACAATAGATGCTGCTTTTGTGCCTGCTGTGAACGAATGGAATGGCGGCAGACACCTTCAATTAAACCTAAAGGCAATAAGGCCAGCAGTCTCATCTCAATAAACCATTGACAATAAACAATATAAAACCTTATCATGCTCTATATGTCTTTTCCGCTTCTAAGTATAGACAATCTCTCAATATCTTTTAAGACAGAAAAAGGACCTTTAAATGTAGTATCAAACCTCTCGTTTGATATCAGGGATTCAGAGGTCTTTGGACTCGTCGGCGAAAGCGGCTGCGGTAAAAGCCTTACAGCTCTGTCCATTCTTCGCATACTCCCTTTAAATGCATATTCAGAGGGGAAAATACTTTTCAAAAACAAAGATATTCTAAGATTAAGCGAACAAGATATGAGGCAGATACGCGGAAGGGATATATCAATGATATTTCAGGAGCCAATGACTTCATTGAATCCGGTCTTGACAATAGGCAGCCAGATAGCAGAAACACTAGATGCCCATTTGAATATATCGAAAAAAGAAGCATTAGAAAGGTCTGTGGAATTGCTTAGGGCTGTAAAAATACTGTCACCAGAATTAAGAATAAATGACTATCCACATCAAATGTCCGGAGGGATGAGGCAGAGGGTAATGATAGCGATGGCAATAGCTTGCAATCCATCGCTGTTGATTGCTGACGAGCCGACAACGGCCCTTGATGTTACTATACAGGCGCAAATACTCGAACTGCTTCAGGGAATAAGGAAAGAAAGAAATATGGCGATTCTGCTTATAACCCATGACCTGAGCATTATATCTGAACAGGCAAGCAGGGTTGCAATAATGTATGCTGGCAGAATAATGGAGCTTTCGGATGTTGATGAACTCTTTCAGAACCCTCTTCATCCATACACAATCGGACTCTTGGGGTCATTGCCTATAACAAAAGGAATTCCTTTAAAGCCGATACATGGGTTTGTGCCGAGTCCTGAATTATTCCCAAAAGGCTGCAAATTTTCTGACAGATGCTATCAAGCAGTTGATGAATGCAGGAATGCCGAGCCTGAGTTGTTGGAGGTCTCTGAAAATCATTTTGTAAGATGTATTGCTGTGAAACGGTGAAAGTGAGGAACGGGCAATGGGAGATAGAATTAAGAGCCATAAGGAACTACTGATAGTTGACACCATAAAAAAATATTTCCCTATCAAGAGCGGTTTTGGAAAAACCAATAAATGGCTGAAGGCTGTTGATGGCGTTAGCTTTGAGCTAAAAAGCGACAGCGTCTTTGCCATTGTCGGAGAAAGCGGATGCGGCAAATCGACAGTTGCAAGGCTCTTGTTGAAATTGCTGCCGCTTGACGATGGAAAGATATTTTTTAAGGCTGAAGACATATCAAATATCAAAGGCGATTCGCTTAAGAAATTCCGGAAGTCTATGCAGATAGTATTTCAGGATCCATTTGCATCTCTGAATCCGAGGATGAGGGTCATTGATACCCTATCTGAACCATTCAAGATTCATGGTATGGCAAAAAGAAACGAGATTAAGGACAAGGTTGTTCATTTGCTTGAGAAGGTCGGGTTAACTTCTGATTCATTGTATAAATATCCACATGAATTCAGCGGAGGGCAAAGACAGAGGATATGCATTGCAAGGGCATTAACTGTTTCGCCGGAACTAATAGTTGCTGACGAGCCGCTTTCTGCCCTCGATGTATCAATACAGGCGCAGATACTTAATTTATTTCAGGATATAAAGAGGGAATCCTCAATATCCTTTGTATTTATCAGCCACGACCTTAAGGTTGTTCGCTATTTTAGCGACGAGGTCGGAGTTATGTATTTAGGCAGAATAGTTGAAAAGGCAAAAACAGAGGAACTATTTGAATTTCCAAGGCATCCATATACAAGGCTGCTGCTCGCATCGGCTCCAAAGATAAGATTCAAAGAAGACAAGAAGACAAGAGGATTGGAAGATAGGAAAATCTTAGATTCTTATTCAAGCGGCGATATGCCGGGCCCTGTTGATATGCCTCAAGGTTGTCCATTTCATCCAAGGTGTCCTGAAAGATTTGATATCTGCGGCAAAGAGATCCCTGAACTAAAAGACATTGGCAATAGATCCGTTGCTTGCCATCTTTATTAGATTTTACAAGAATGCCTCTATTTCTTTGATTATATTCGGCTCTGTCCAGTCCTGTTCGCCAAAATACCTCTTGACAACAATCCCTTTTTTGTCTATAAGAAATGTTGTCGGCACCATAAAGACCTTGTAAAGGGATCTCGATACATTAAGGTTGTAGTCAACAACCACTGTATAATTCAAAGGGTATTTGCTCAGAAAGTCTTTCACATCAGAAGCAGACCTATCTGTGGAGACGGCGAGTATTACAAGCCCCCTGTTTTTTAGTGATTGCTGAAGCTTATTCATTGAAGGAAGTTCTGCCTTGCACGGCGGACACCATGTAGCCCAGAAGTTCAGCAGCACAACTTTGCCTTTAAAGGAAGAGAAAGAGATGGAGTTCCCATTTACATCCTTTAAAGTAAAGTCAGGTGCCTTCTGTCCAGCAAGCTTTTCGACAGCAAACGGTGAAGGAGGCTGGGCGTATGAGTAAGAAGTAAGCAGTAAGCAGCAAGTAATAAAAAATAAAAAAGATTGGAGTATTGGCGAATTGAAGCGTTGCTGTTTACCATTACTCCATTTCTCCATTATTCCATTTCTCATGTTCTTTTTATTTGATAATTTTTGCACTTTTTAGTACGCCTTTTAATTTTTCCTTATTTGCCTTTGACATTTCACAGAGTGGAAGCCTTAGTTCTTCATTTATCTTGCCCATCATTGCAAGGGCTGTCTTCACAGGTATCGGGTTTGTTTCAATAAACATGGCTGAGTTTAAAGGTTCGAGCTTGTAATGAAGTTCTCTCGCCTTAATTATATCATTGCCTGCCCATGCATTATACATTTCCGCAGAATCCTTTGGAGCAATATTGGCAGTGACAGATATAGCCCCATGCCCGCCGAGCGCAAGCAGAGGCAAGGTTGTAAAGTCATCTCCGGAAAGGACAGTCAATCTGCCTCCGCATAGCCTTATCAACTCGCTAACCTGCTTCATGTCACCAGTAGCCTCTTTAATTGAAACAATGTTTTTGCACTCAGTAAGACGCGCCACTGTTGATGGAAGCATGTTCACGGCTGTCCTCCCAGGGACATTATAAAGAACAATAGGCATCTTGACAGCATCAGCAATTGCCTTGTAGTGCCTGTAAAGACCTTCCTGAGTAGGCTTGTTATAGTAAGGGGTAACAAGCAATGCGCCGTCTGCCCCTAATTTCTTTGCCTTTTTTGTAAGATCTATCGCCTCATCAGTAGAATTAGCCCCAGTTCCTGCAATGACTGGTATCCTTTTGTTTGCAGCCTTTACAGCAACTTCTACTACTCTGTAGTGCTCCTCAAAGCTTAATGTTGAAGCCTCTCCAGTTGTGCCGCAAGGCACGATACCGTGGGTGCCCTGGTCAATATGCCATTCGATAAGATCGCCATATGCCTTTTCATCGAATTTTCCTTTTTTAAAAGGCGTTGCTATTGCAACTATTGATCCCTTAAACATCTTCTACCTCCTGAATAGTTTTTTATATAAACTCTAATTTGAATGATGTCCGCTAAAATTGGCAAACATCAACCCAGCCCTGCATTTATTGCCTGTCTTCATGCTCCATCTAACTACAGCGACCCTATGTTCATTGGGATTATCTATTTCTCTCATAATTATCATCTGCCCAGGCTCAAGTTCGGTGTCGCTTACAATCCCTATCCCTGATTCGCTTATATCTACTGAAACGCCCGGCTTGAATGTCTTAACCCTCTTTCCTATAAGGGTGTATTCAAATGAAGCCTTATAAGCAATTCTTGAATGCCTTCTTCTTTTGTGAGTATTCTCTAAGATGCCTTTAATGGTTCCTTCAAAGACCTCCTCGGCAGGTCCTGTCATATAAATATGATCATCTTCTGCCCATTCAATAAAAAGGTCTCCACCAGGAAGGTGAACAACTGTCTTTTTTGCCGTCAGACCCTTTAGCATAGCAGCCACTCCTGCTGCTGATGCACCAGTTCCGCATGCCATTGTTTCACCAGCTCCTCTTTCCCACACCCTCATAGATATTTCGCTTTTGTTTTTTATATTAACAAATTCGACATTAGTCCTTTTGGGAAATATTGGATGATTTTCTATTTCCTGACCGTACACTGATACAGGAAAATCAGAAAGATCTTCGATTAAAAATATTACTGCATGTGGATTGCCCATAGAAAGGCAGGTTATCTTAAAATCCCTGTCTAAAATTCTGAGTGGATAATCGACAATAGGAGCCATTTTCTCTGCAACCTGATTTGTATTTACAGGTATTTTTTCAGCCTCAAATATAGGCTTGCCCATATCAACCTTTACCATATCGCCTGATCTCTCAGGTCTTATTATTCCGGCAATGGTCTCTATCTCCAGAATATTTTTCTCAGAAAGGCAATTATCCCATATGTATCTCGCAAGGCATCTGATGCCATTGCCGCACATTTCTACTTCTCCGCCGTCAGCGTTGAATATCTTCATCTTGAAGTCTGCCTTATTAGATTGGCAAAGCAGGAGCAGTTGATCAGCGCCTATGCTGAATCTCCTGTTGCAGAGTCTCTTGCTTAAATCAGCAAAAGGCAGATTTTCAGCCTCGGGCTGCTTAATACAGTCTATAAGGATAAAGTCATTTCCGAGTCCGTGCATCTTTGTAAAGGCCAAATTCATTAAATAAACTCCTTGGGAATTATTTCTTCTCTAATAATATCATTATATGTCTCTCTCTTTCTTATTAAAGCGTATTTATTTCCCTTCACCATAACTTCCGATGCCTTTGGTCTGCTGTTGTAATTAGATGCCATAGTAAACCCATAAGCTCCAGCGCTCATTACAGCAAGATATTCACCTTTTTTAACTTTTTGAATCTCCCTATCCTTGGCAAGAAAATCCCCAGACTCGCATATAGGACCAACAATATCTGCGACTATTTTTCCCCTTCTGTTTTTAACAACAGGCTTGATATGGTGATAAGCTCCATATATAGATGGCCTGATTAGGTCATTCATCCCTGCATCTACAATAATAAATTCTTTTTCATGCCCTTTCTTAATATACAGCGTCTTTGTTGCCAAAATGCCGGCATTGCCAACGAGAGATCTTCCCGGCTCAAGCAATATTGTGAAATTTCTTCCCTTAAGCAAAGGCAGGATATTTTTTGCAAGTTGAGCAGGATGAGGTGGTGTTTCGTCCCTGTATGTTATGCCGAGTCCTCCTCCTATATCAAGGTAGCTGATATTAATACCGCGATTTGTGAGTTCATCAACGAGCAGCAATATCCTTTTTAAGGCATCTACAAAAGGAGATATCTTTGTAAGCTGCGAACCAATGTGTTTATGAATTCCAACAACGTTAATGTTTTTAAGGCTGTTAGCAAGCCTATAATATTCAATGGCGTCCTCAATAGGTATCCCGAACTTATGTTTTTTTAATCCTGTTGAGATGTATGGATGAGTCTCAGGGTCAATATCAGGGTTTATTCTCAGGGCAACAGGAGCCTTTACCTTTATCTGACACGCAATCCTGTCAATCTCCATTAATTCATCTTCTGATTCAACATTGAACATCAATATCCTGCTCTTTAAGGCATATATTATCTCCTGCTCTGTTTTGCCTACCCCGGCATAGACTATTTTTTTTGCAGGCACACCTGCCTTTAAAGCCCTAAAAAGTTCTCCGCCAGATACAACATCCGCGCCGCCGCCATTTTGTGCAAATAATCTTACTATGGCAGCATTTGAATTAGCCTTCATTGCAAAACAGACGATGTGCGGAAAGCTGTCAAAGGCATCCTCATAAGCCCTGAAGTGCCTCAAAAGGGTATTGTAACTGTAAATGTAAACAGGTGTTCCAAATTCATCAGCTATCTGCCTTACTGGAACATCTTCTGCGTATAATTCTCCATCCTTATATTGAAAAAGATGCATATGCTCCCCTTTTAAGCTGAAGCGCGCCCAGGAGGATTCGAACCCCCGACCTGCGGATTCGTAGTCCGACGCTCTATCCATCTGAGCTATGGGCGCTGAAAGTCATTGTATCAAGAATAATTAGCTTTTATCAATCTTTTGAATGGACTTTTTATATCTCGGGAGTCCTTAAATCACAATAAGGAAAGAGTTTTATGTTATATTAATTAATTATTGTTTGACCAAAATAGCTTTATATCTAATATAAGCGAGGTTTTTAATGATAAGCGATGAACTTTTGCAGATGCTCATGAAAAGGACGCTTTCTAATGGAGGAGAGTATGCTGATATCTTTATAGAACAGAGAAGATCTTCTGAGATACAGTTGGAGGATAATAAGATAGAAAAGGTTATTTCCGGCTCTATTAGTGGCATAGGAATAAGGCTTATATGCAATGGAAAGACTGCTTATGCATTTAGCAACGATTTTTCAGAAGAGGTGCTTTTTGATCTTGCTGCCACTGTTAGCAAGGCTGCTCAAGGCAGACTATCTCAGGATATTTCCATAGATATGAAAAAAAGGCATAAGGAAGCAAGTTTTTCCATAAAAAAATTTCCTGATGCGGTTTCGATGTCTTCAAAGGTTAATATTGTAATGCTCGGCAACGAGACAGCAAGGAAATTTAATGACAATATTAAGCAGGTATATATTGCATGCAGGGATTCTGTGCAAAGTGTGAAGATTTTCAATTCTAATGGTTTTATGGCAGAAGAAGACAGGATTTATACTACTGGGTTGCTCAGGGTAGTTGCAATAGACAGGGACATTATACAGACGGGCTATGAAGCTGTAGGTGGGCATATAGGCTATGAGTTGTTTGACGAGGTGCATATAGAGGCTCTTGCCCTGAAGGCTGCACAAAGGGCAGTGATAATGCTGAAGGCAAGAAGGGCGCCTGGAGGCAGAATGCCTGTTGTAATATCTTCAGAGGCAGGCGGTACAATGATCCATGAGGCTATAGGGCACGGACTTGAGGCTGACTTAGTTCAGCAAGGCATATCTGTTTATTCAAACAAGAAAGGCCAACAAATTGCATCTTCTGTTGTTACTGTAATAGATGACGCCACAATACCATATAAAAGAGGCTCTTTTTCATTTGATGACGAGGGGACTCCATCCAAAAGAAATATTCTTGTCAAGGACGGCATTCTCATTGGCTACATGTATGACAATTATACGGCTATGAATGATGGTGTTTCATCAACCGGCAACGGCAGAAGGGAATCTTTTGAACATAAACCTATTCCACGAATGACGAATACATTAATAGCTCCAGGCAAACTGTCTCCTGCAGATGTGGTCAAATCGGTATCAAACGGCTTGCTTGTGAAGAAAATGGGAGGAGGCCAGGTAAATACTGTAACCGGCGACTTTGTTTTCGAGGTTCAGGAGGGATATATAATAGAAAACGGCGAGGCTGCAGAGCCTGTGAGAGGAGCAAATCTTATAGGAAATGGGCCGGAGATTCTAAGATCAATAGATATGATTGCCAATGACCTCGGCTTTTCTATAGGCACATGTGGAAAGGATTCTCAGGGCGTCCCAGTGTCAGATGCAATGCCTACCTTAAGGATTGCTGAAATGGTTGTAGGCGGTGAAATAAGATAAAAATTTCTATAGTATAGGTTAATGACAAACCTGCTGCTGTAGCAAAAAAGACACAGAAATGCAGTTAATCAACATTTTCCTTAATTAAGTTTCTCTATTTTTCAATGCTTTTATGATGGCATGGTATTTGCTAAGATAATGACTCGTGATGAGACTCCAACGTACAATCAAAAAAGAGGCCGTATTTAGCGGTATAGGTTTGCACACAGGGAGATACACGGCTGTCAGGCTGAAGCCGGCTCCCAGAAATACAGGTATAGTTTTTTACAGGAAAGACAAAGGAGCTATAATCAGGGCGTGTGTGTCTTCTGTTGTTGATACGGCATTTGCAACAGCCTTAGGATTTAATGGTACAAGGATAAGGACAGTGGAGCATTTGCTTGCTGTATTGTCCGGTCTCGGCATCGATAATATTATGATAGAGGTAGATGGTCCGGAAATACCAATCCTTGACGGAAGTTCTATAGAACTTGTTGGCATAATCCTCGATGCTGGAATAGCAAAACAGGCAGAGAAGTCCCCGGTTATAAAAATCATCAGCCCAATTGTATATGAGGATGCACATTCAAGAATAACCGCAGTTCCTTATAACGGAAGGCGCATCTCGTATTATATAAATTTTCCGCATCACATGTTAGGACAACAAGAACTCTCATTAGATATTAATGAGGAGAGTTTCATTAAGGAAATAGCGCCTGCAAGGACATTTGGGTTTCTCGCAGATGTGGAGAAGCTAAGAGCAAATGGACTGGCAAAGGGAGGTTCTGTTGAAAACGCAATAATTATAACCGACAAAGGCGTTATGAACTCGACAGGTTTAAGGTTTAGCGACGAATTTGTAAGACACAAGATGCTCGATTCAATCGGGGACTTGTCATTGGCAGGATTCTCCATACAAGGGCATATTATGCTCGAAAAGGCAGGACATACTGCTAATATAAACTTCTTAAAAACCCTTCTTTCATCAGACTGCTACAAACTGATTTCAGAAGTTGACCATTTACCCCATCAGGCTTTAAACTACTGCAGATAAAAAAAAGGGGAATACCCAAATTAACCTGTATGCATCGGACAAACTGAAAAATATTTTGGGTATTCCCTAAAACCTTTTTGTCCAGTCTTATTTCTTCTTCGCTGCTGGTTTCTTTGCTGCTGCCTTCTTTGCTGCTGGTTTTGCAGCTGCTTTTTTTGCAGGAGCCTTTTTTGCTGTTGCCATTATATTCACCTCCTTTCTTTGCTTGGATATCTGATTTTAGTCTGCTGATTAAAGCCGCAGTCAATAATCAGACATCCAGATTCCTCTGCATAAGCAGAGGCAAAGCCGCCTATATTCTGCCTATCACCGTAATCCTTTTTTCGGAAAGGACCCGCTTTACAGCAGGATCTTTCTTCTTTTTCTGTTTGTATTCAGACTCGTCGATCACGGTGCAATTAATTTTTTTCTCAAAGTTCTTTTCTATGTCATGCAGGCCGCTTAAAAGCGACGGCGTAAAAGAACCAACTACGAATAAATTAACCGTCGGTGTTTCTTCCCCCTCAGCAAATGGACCGTAAATAAAAGCAGACTTAACTTCATTGGCGCGCAAAAGGCTTTTTAATGCGCCTGGCAGTCCGAGGGATTTGGCGATGAGGTCCTTTAATTCAGAAAACAGAGGTGAGTTCTTGTCAGCTTGAAAGTATTTGAGATTTGCAACCTTTTCACTGAAGATAAGTCCCATCTCTTCCAGTTTGTCAAGCTCCCTTTTTACTCCTGATGGATTTTTTCTTATAAGTTTTGCTATCTCTCTCACATAGAACTTTTCATCCGGGCTGTTTAAAAGCAGCGCTAAGACATCTGCTCTGATTGATGATGAAAATAAACTTTTTAGCATATTCTCTCCTGTTAGAGAAACTATAACCGAAAATAATTTTTTTGTCAACAAAAAAATTATTCTTTAAAACAATAATTGTTTTTTTGTAAACATTCTTTTTTAAGCAACAATTGTTCTATTATTTTTCTATATCTGTCCAAGCGATAAGATGACTTTAATTTGAGCCAATAAATTTAGGATTATCTTTAAGATGCCGTATCGTTTTCACTAAATGTTTATGCGCCTATTTGGTTTTAAAGTTTTTAGATGCTTATTGAATAATATATATACTTTTAGAAGTTATGGTATAATTTCTTATGATTTTAGATGTCAAGAAATTTCCTGAAGATGTGTTGAAAAAAAAGGCTCTTCCTGTTGAGATGTCAGATATTGCCGGCATGCAGCGCCTTATCGATGATATGATTGAAACTATGTATGATGCCCATGGGATAGGGCTTGCAGCTCCGCAGGTTGGTTTTTCAAAAAGGGTGATAGTTATCGATGTAAGCACAAAAGAAGAAAGACATCCAATTATTGTCTTAATCAATCCTGAGATAGTCGAGGCTGATGGTTTTATCGATTCAGAAGAAGGGTGTTTGAGTATCCCAGGTTTTGTATCTACAATAAGAAGAGCAGAAAAGGTTGTCGTGAAAGGCATTAATAGAAAAGGAGAGCCTGTCAAGATGGAAGGAACAGGACTGCTCTCAAGAGCAATCCAGCATGAGATTGACCATCTAGACGGCATTTTGTTTGTGGACAGGATGAGCTTAATCAAGAGAGAGTTCTTTAGAAAAAAATACCTTAAAAGAGTTGGGGTGTTGGAGTGATGGAGTATTGCGGTAAAATTTTTTTCATTACTCCAATACTCCAATACTCCAATGCTCCATGTCGTTAATATGGCTTTAATCTTTTTCGGCACGCCTCAATATGCTGTCCCTTCATTAAATGCCCTTGTCGATGCAAAGGAAGATATTGCGCTTGTTGTCACTCAGCCCGATAAGGTGAAAGGAAGAGGACATATACTATCTGCACCGCCTGTTAAAGAACTGGCATTGTCCTTTGGCCTCAAGGTTTTACAGCCAGATAAAATCAGGAATGAAGGTTTTTACAGAGAATTGGAGGATATAGCTCCTGAATTTATTATAGTAGTTGCTTATGGCAAGATACTCCCGGAAGAGATTCTTAATATGCCAAAGTTCGGCTGTATAAATGTCCACGCATCGCTTCTTCCCAAGTATCGCGGTGCAGCGCCAATACAATGGACGTTGCTTAAAGGCGAAAAGATTACAGGCGTCACGACAATGCTTATGGATAAGGGCATTGATACCGGGGATATTCTCTTAAAGGCACAATTGGAGATTCGGGATGATGACACATCAGAAACGCTTTCAAGGAAATTATCAGAACTCGGGGCAGCGGCATTGATTAAGACTATAAGAGGAATGAGGGAAGGAAAAATAAGGCCTGAACCACAGACAGGGGAGGCAAGCTATGCTCCTCCGCTAAAAAAGGATGATGGAAGGATTGATTGGAAAATGAGCGCCGAAGATCTTTTTAATTTTGTGCGGGGCATGTATCCATGGCCTTCGGCATTTTGTTATTTGAATAATGAAAGGATAAAGATTATAAAAGTGAGAAAACTGAAGCAAGAGGATAGAGGTCAGAAAGAGGCGATTTGTGGGAGCATTGTAAAGGCATCCGATGGAGAGTTGATTGTTGAAACAGGAAAGGGTTTTTTGGCAATAGAGGAACTTCAGCCCGAAGGGAAAAAAATCATGTCTGCAAAGGCACTTTTAGCAGGTAGAAAGTTAAAGGTAGGTTATGACAAGTTTTATTAGAGGCGTGGTTCTGAAAGTTCTCTATCCTTTTTTGATGCTTGCTGGAGCATTTTTCAAGGACAAAAAAGAGAAGTTCCAGATGTTTGTTATAAATCTCAACAACAGGCTTGTAATTGCTGAAGGCATTAAGACAAAGAGGATATTGCTTCTTTTGCCGCACTGTCTTCAGATAAATGAATGTGATGTAAGGATTACTAATAATATTTACAACTGCAAAAGGTGCGGCAGATGCGGGATAAAGGACTTAATAGGAGTAGCAGAAGAAAATAAGCTTGAGCTGTTTGTTGCAACAGGAGGGAATCTTGCAAGACGAATAGTAAAAGAAGTAAAGCCAGAGGCAGTAGTGGCTGTTGCATGCGAAAGAGACTTAAGCAGCGGGATAACAGATTCCTATCCAATTCCTGTCTTAGGCATTCCAAATGAAAGGCCGTTTGGCCCATGCTTCAACACGCGTGTTGATTTAAAAAAGGTCAAAGAAGCGATAGAATTCTTTGGAAAGTAAATTAAGAAATTTAATTATGACTACACGCCAACTCGCTGTTGCAACTCTTATTAAAATCTTCAACAAAGGCGTCAAGCCGAAGGATGCCCTCGATGATTTGTCGGTTAATATCGATAAGCGTGACAGGGCATTTATTATGGAGATTGTTTGTGGCGTCATTAGATACAGAGATTATCTTGACTGGATGCTCAGGGATTTTCTAAAAAAACCTTCAGGACTATCTCCAAATACATTAAACAACCTGAGAGCCGCTGTTTATCAACTAAAATATATGCGTGTCCCTGAATGGGCAGTGGTTGATGAGGCAGTGAATCTCGAAAGGTTTAGTCAGGGGAAAAGGGCATTAGTAAATGCTGTGCTAAGAAATTTTCTCAGACACAAAGATGAGATAGATGACCCGTCTAAAGGTAACCCTGTCGAATATATATCCATTACAACATCCCATCCAAGATGGCTCATAAAAGGATGGATTAAAAGATTCGGATATAACGAGGCATTGAAACTGGCAATGAAAAATAACGAGATGCCGCTTCTCTCAATCAGAATGAACAACATGTCCGAAAAAGAGCATGCGCTTCAGATATTGCATAAAAAGGGGGTAGATGCGCACCCAACGAGATATTCTCCTGTTGGGGTAGTTATAGAAGGGCATTATTCCTATCAGGAACTATCTGAGATCTTGCCTTTTTCTTATTTTATCCAGGATGAGGCTGCACAGCTTGTAACATATCTTTTAAATCCGTTGCCTTGTGAAACGATTCTTGATGCCTGCGCTGCACCTGGCGGGAAAACAACGCATATTGCACAAATGATGGAAGATAGCGGAGAAATAATAGCAGTGGAGTCAGAAGCTAAGAGGATAAGGCAATTAGAGGAGAATGTTAAGAGGTTCGGTCTTCGATCAATAAAAATTATACATGGAGATGTGAAGTCTCTCGATATGGGTAAATTCGATAAAATACTCATTGATGCTCCTTGTTCTTCCATTGGCGTTATAAGAAGGAATCCTGATGTAAAGTATAGGCATATAAAAAAAGACCTCATCGGGTATAAGAAGAACCAGATTGACTTGCTCAGCGCTGTATCACGGCTTCTTAAGAAAGGCGGTATTATGGTATATTCTGTATGTTCTACAGAGCCGGAAGAGGGCGAGGAGGTAATAGAGAAATTTTTACAGGATAATCCTGATTTTAGTATTATAGATGGAGAGTATGCTTTTCTAAAGCCTTTAGAAGTTCTAAATGATAGAGGGAGTGTATTTTACAGGACATTCCCTCACAGACATGATATGGACGGTTTTTTTGCTGCAAGGCTCAAAAAGCTGGAGTAATGGAGAGCGTATTTTAAATGAATAAATTAATAAAGATACCGCTTTATATAATTGCTGTATTTGCTATCGGCGTGCTTTCAGGGCATCTGACCTTCAAGATGCTGAGTTTTAGTAAAACAGTTGAGGTGCCTGATTTAAGGGGTAAAAGCCTGATAGACTCCAATGACATGCTCAGAAGCAAAGACCTTTATATAATAGTTGAAGGCGAAGATCATGATTCATATATACCTCAGGGCTATATAATTCGTCAGGATGTCCCTCCAGGCAATGCTGTGAAAGAAGGAAGGGAAATAAAGGTTATATTGAGCAAGGGGCCGGCTATTAAGTATATTCCGGATATCGTAGGACAGCCTATTGATACCGCAGAAGCCATTCTGCTGGAGAATGGAATAAAAATTAAGAAAGTCATCTATGCGCATTCTGCAGAAATACCTAAAAACATCGTGATTGCTCAGAGGCCAGAGGCAAGTGAGAAGGGAGGCGATAACTTTAGTGTCGTAGTAAGCGCAGGAGGATATGAATAGGAGGACTCATGATAAAGATTGCCCCATCTATTTTGTCAGCAGATTTTATGAAGCTCGGCGATGAAATAATGGCTGCCGAGGCAGCCGGAGTTGACTTGCTTCACCTTGATGTTATGGATGGCCATTTTGTTCCCAATATCACTATCGGGCCATCAATTGTCGAGGCTATAAGAAGGATCACCAAACTACCGCTCGATGTGCATTTGATGATAGAAGATCCTGATAAGTTTTTAATTGATTTTATTAGAGCAGGTTCAGACTATATTACTGTTCATGTTGAGGCATCGGTTCATTTGCATAGAACTATTCAGCAGATAAGGCAGAGTGGCGTAAAGGCAGGAGTATCTTTAAATCCAGCTACTTCTTTGTCTGCGCTTGATCACATATTGGAAGATCTTGACATAGTGCTTTTGATGTCTGTCAATCCGGGATTTGGGGGGCAGGAGTTTATACCATCTGTTTTTGACAAGGTAAGCATGTTAAAAAGCACTATTAAGGAGAGCGGCCTGAAGACCCTTATTGAGGTTGACGGCGGCATAAAACTGGACAATGCAAGGAATATAGCATATGCAGGAGCTGACATTCTCGTTATGGGTTCAGCTTTTTTTAGTTCGGGCAATTACAATGATTTCATGAAGAAGATGAGGAATTTGCTGCAATGAAAGATGGTGTATATAAATTAATTAAAAAGGCAGAGTCTTTAAGAGACAGGTCAGAATACATAGATTCACTTAAGCTTTATAAAAGGGCGCTTTATATCAGCAAAAGATACGGCATGATTGACGGCATCCTTGATTCAACCATAGCAATAGCTGACATCTACAGAATGGTTGGGAAATTTGACGAAGCTGTCAAGAAATATGAAGAAGCGATCGGGGCATGCGAGGCATTGGGGAATAGGCTTACGGCTGCTGACTGCATGGTTGGAATGGGTTTGTCTTTACGGGCAATGGGGATGTGGAGGGATGCCATAAGGTTTATATCTGCCGCAAGAAAGATTTACGAGAAAGAGAAGGACAAAAAGGGGACTGCATTTTCTTTATGGGCAGAGGCAGGCGCCTTGAGGGTTGCGGGCGATATTACAAGGGCTATTAAAAAATTCAACGAGTCTAAGAATATATTCTCAAGTGCAAAGGATACATCAGGAGCGGCTTATTCATTGTGCGGACTTGGCGGTGCACACAGGATTGCAGGCAAATTTAAAGAGTCAATGAATTACTATAAGCAGGCAAACGAGACATTCAGGACTCTCAAAGACAAATTCGGTATTGCCTATTCCCACTGCGGCATCGGCAATGCCTTCAGAATGGCAGGTGATTACAGAAATGCCTTAAAGCATTTTGAAAGGGCATCTGTTCTTTATGGGGAGATAGGGGATGTTGTCAGCTATTCCTATACGCTCTGGAGTCTTGCCAATGTGCATAAGATGAAGATGGATATCGCCAATGCCAAGTTCTATATAACAAAGGCCTTGAGGAATTTTAAAAAGACAAAGGATCCGAGGGGAATTATATATTGCGATCTGACCAGAGGAGAACTCGATTTTATGGATGGCAGAAAAAGAGTTGCCGAAAAGAGGTTCATCTCTGCCATGATGAGCGCTGAAAGGCACGGATTCAAGCTCGAAAAATGCTATTCTAACCTGCTTTTGATGGGCATAAAGGGCAGAATTCCTAAAGCGCCGTCTTGCTATAAAGATATAGGAATAGACTTGGATTTTACAGGCATTCCATTTAATATGCCATGATGATACTAAACATACCAAACATCTTAACATTTATCAGGATAATAATATTGCCTGTCTTTGTTACTGCCTTGATATATGAAAAAAACGATTACGCATTGTATCTGTTCATTGCTGCAGGCCTGACCGACATGCTCGATGGACTTTTTGCGAGGATAGCAAGGCAAAAGACTCAGTTCGGCGCTTTTCTCGATCCGCTTGCGGACAAATTGCTGCTAATTACATCTTTTGTGATTTTCTCCATGTACGAATGGATACCTAAATGGTTGGCTATTATAGTAATAAGCCGAGATATTATTGTAATGCTCGGCTGGCTTTTATTGTATCTTGTTTACCACAGGACAAAAGTAGAGCCTTCATTGTTTGGAAAAGCAGCAATTTTATCGCAGGTCATGCTTATAGCATATACCCTCTTTTCTATCAATTTTGATATTAAAATGCCTGTTGCATGGATGTTTTTTCTGGTTGCTTTTCTTACAATAATTTCTGGAATACAGTATGTTTATATAGGACTTAAGCAGACTAATGAGAAATAATCACTGTGCAGAGATAGAGAGTGTACAAAAGGGAACCATTGCTGAAAAATCAGGGATAAAAGCAGGGGACAGACTTGTTTCTATAAACAATCATAAAATCAGGGACTTGATAGACCTTATGTTTTACGGAAGCGAGCAAAGGCATGACATCCTTATACAAAGGCAAGACAGGATGCTAAACATCGAGATCAAAAAGCCATTGCATAGCGCCTCTGAATTGGGCATTCAGTTAAGGCCTTTCAAGATTAGGACATGTAAAAATAACTGCATTTTTTGCTTTGTATCGCAACTTCCCAAGGGATTGAGAAGGACTCTTTATATAAAAGATGAAGACTACAGAATGTCTTTTCTTTATGGCAGCTATATTACAATGACAAACCTTTCAGAGGCTGATAAAAAAAGAATTATAGAACAGAGGTTAAGCCCTTTATATATCTCTGTCCACTGTACCAATACAGCAATCAGAAATAAAATGCTCGGAAATCAGAAGGCTCCCGATATCCTAAAGGAAATTATGTTTTTGTCTGACAACAGGATTAGAATGCATGCCCAGATAGTTCTTTGTCCCGACTATAATGACGGCAAGCATCTCGAAAAGACAATCAGAGACCTTTACCGTTTTTATCCATATATGCTATCAATAGCTGTTGTTCCTGTCGGGTTGACCAGATATCGAAAGAAACCTATTAAACCGGTTGGAAAAAATGAGGCGATAAAGGCGATAGAGATAGTTCGTAAGTATCAGGCAAGATTCAGGAAAAAGCATGGAGATAACATTGTTTACGCAGCAGATGAACTGTATATAAAAGCAGAACAAGAAATGCCTCTTTTAAAAGACTATGGCGATCTGCCACAGATAGAGAACGGGGTTGGAGGGGTGGCTTTATTTAGGCATGAGTCGAAAAAGATAAAGATTTTAGATTCGAACATAGATAAAGAAAATAGAAAGAAATTTATTACATTTACAGGGGTTTCTTTTTATCCGTTTCTTTTGAAATATATAGAAAGGCTGCGAAAAGGCGGTATTGATATCGATGTAATTCCTATTGAAAACGATTTTTTTGGTAAAAGTGTTACTGTGGCAGGGCTTCTTACTGGAAGGGATGTGATGAAGAATCTATCTGGTTGCATAAAAAGAGATGAAATACTGCTTATTCCTGATGTCGTAATGAGAGAGGGAGGCGAAGTATTTCTTGATGATGTATCAAGACAGGATGTTGAAGAAGTGCTCGGAGTAAAGACTATAGTTATTGAATCTACACCGAAAGGTCTTGTGGATGCAGTTACTAAGGAGGGCTTATGAATATTAGTGGAAAGACAAAGGTAGCGGGTCTTCTGGGCTATCCAGTAGAGCATAGCTTTTCTCCTGCTATGCATAATGCTGCATTTGAGCATCTCAATATTGACTGTTGTTATGTGACATTTTCAGTAAGAACCGACATGCTTAAAGATGCAGTAAACGGCATCAGGGCTTTAAATTTAATAGGAGTGAATGTAACAGTCCCTCATAAGGAGAATGTTATCCCTTTTCTCGATGAAATCAGAGAAGAGGCATTATTCATTGGCGCTGTTAATACAGTAAAGAATGACGATGGAAGACTTATCGGCTATAACACTGACGGCAGGGGGTTTATGCAGTCCTTGTCAGAGGAAGGCATAATAATCAAAGATAAAAGGTTGCTAATTTTCGGCGCAGGTGGCGCTTCACGCGCTGTAGGATATTATCTCTGCAAAGAGGCGTCTTATCTTTATCTTTATGATGTTGATGAAAAAAAAGCTAATTTGCTTAGGGACCATCTGAACAAGCTAAAGGGCAATGTATCGGCTGTGGATGAAGGTTTTACAAAGAATAGGGATTTTTTATCAAAAATAGATGTTATTATCAATGCAACGCCGCTCGGATTGAAGCCTGATGACCCAATGCCTTTCGATATATCTTTGGTCAATAAAAATCATGTTGTCTGCGATCTGATATATAAAGAGACCCCTATCTTGCGAGGGGCATCCAAAATAGGCTGCAAGACAATGAACGGTCTCGGGATGCTTCTTTGGCAGGGCGTGTTCGCATTTGAGATATGGACAGGCATAAGACCGCCGGTCGAGATAATGAAAAAGGCTCTTGGCATGTAATTTGCCTTTACAATGTTATTATGCTGTGTTAAAATTTTATATATGAAAAGGCTTGTTTATCTGTTCGCTGTTGTTTTTTTATTTTCTGCCCTAACAGCGTATTTAATTCAGGACAATGATACAAACACAAAACTTCTACTCGATGATAATTCTTACATGGACGATGTCAGCATAATTCAGAAGAAGAAAGGGTCAGCCCAATGGATGGTCAATGCTAAAAAGGCTGTTTTTCTTAACAACACTGATGTAATGCTTTCTGATCTGAAGATAATATTTCCTGAAAAGGGACTCACCCTTACTTCTGATAAAGGATTGTATGACATTGAAAGCAGAGATCTCGAGATAGAGGACAATGTAAATGCATTCACGAAGGATTATGAGATTGCAGCAGCCAAACTGCGCTGGGATTCTTCAAGAAATGAGATTATTTCTGATGAGAGGATACAGATCAAGGGAAAGAAGTTTTTCATGGAGGGCGATTCTTTCAAATCCTCTGCTGACAAGGCAATGTTGAATAAAAATGTAAAGGCGGTATTTTATGGAAAATAGACCAAGTGTCAAGCGTCAAACGTCAAGTGTCAAGAAATTAATAGAGCTTGAGAGCAGACCTGCAGCGCTGCTGTGCTGCTGCGCTACGGCGATAATTGCACTATTTGCTATTTACTATTCACTATTCGCTGATCTATCTTTTGCTCAGGATAAGAAAGCCCCAAAGGAGCCAACAGTCATTACATCCCAAAAGCTAACTGCTGACAACAAAGCAAAAACCGCTTTTTTTGAGGGTTCTGTTGTTGCAAAAAAGGGCGATATGACTATGTTTGCTGACAGCATGATGGTATATTATTCAGAAGATAAGGAAGGAAGCAATATAAAGAAGATTGAGGCAGAAGGTAATGTAAAGCTAATAAAGGAAAGTCGAGTTGTGACCTCGAGGTTTGCGACCTATTTTTCTGAGCCGGAGGAAAAGATTGTGTTTACAGGGGAACCAGTGGCATCAGAAGAAGAAAATGTAATAACAGGCACAAAGATGACTTATTTTATAAAAAATGACCGCTCTATAGTAGAGAACAGCAAGGTCTTTCTGAAGAACAAGGGCGGCAGATAATGCTTATTGCTTAGGCATAATGCATGCCCCGTCTAAATTTTATGAATCACTACCTTGAAATAAGAGGATTATCTAAGGCATACGGCAGCAGATATGTAGTGAAAGATGTTAGCATCTCTGTCAAGACAGGGGAGATTGTTGGACTTCTTGGACCTAACGGCGCAGGCAAAACAACGACCTTCTATATAGTAGTAGGAATGATAAGGCCTGAAAAGGGCGAGATGTTTCTTGACGGCGAAGATATAAAGGGGCTCGCAATGTATCAAAGGGCAAGGAAGGGAATAGGATACCTGCCTCAGGAGCCTTCGATATTCAGGAAATTGACTGTGCGGGAAAATCTGAGGGCTGTGCTCGAAATGCAAAATTACACCCTAAATAATGTTCAGGGCAAAACTCAGGATCTAAATGAGGAAGTAAACAGGCTCGTTGAAGAATTTAATCTCGGAGAGTTTTCTGACAGAGAAGGATACAGGCTTTCCGGCGGAGAGAGGAGGCGAGCTGAAATTGCACGCGCTATTGCTCTTAAGCCTACATTCATATTATTTGACGAACCATTTGCTGGGATAGACCCTATTACTATAATTGAATTGAAAAAGATGCTGAATTATCTGAAGTCAAAAGGCATAGGCATTCTTATAACAGACCATAATGTTAGAGAGACCCTTTCTATAACTGACAGGGCGTATATTATAAGCAATGGAACTGTTTTAGCAGAAGGGACTTCAGAAGATTTGATAGGCAATCCTTCGGTCAAAGAGGCTTACCTTGGAAACGAATTCAGGTTATAATAATATTAAGCAGAAATGTTTGAAAATTTAAATTCGGCAGGTTTATTTAGCTTCAAGGGAGCATGATATGGCATTAGAAAGCAGATTAGATTTAAGGCTGGCGCAGAAGCTTGTTCTCACACCTCAGCTCCAGCAGGCTATCAAGCTCCTTCAGATGCCCCAGCTTGAACTATCCCAAACATTAAAACATGAGCTTATGGAGAATCCTTTTCTTGAGGAGCTTTACGAGCCAGATATAAACGAATATTTTGCCGAGGAATCGCAGCGTATTTCTTATAATGACAATGCAGAACTTTCTTTTAAAAAAAATTCAATGGATTTTGGAGTTGATGAATATTTTGAAGAGAGAGCCAGTGACGGAAGGGATCTCGGCTATTTCTCTTCGGGTGTTGAGGAGCAGCCGTCATACGAACTCTTTTATTCAAAGAAGCCCGATCTTTACGACCATCTGCTCTGGCAGTTGAGGTTGTGCAATGCAGATGATGATTTAAGGAAGGTTGCAGGCGCAGTAATAGGGAACATTGACAGCGGCGGCTATCTGCGCGCTACAGAGGAAGAGTTGGCATCGATAGCAGGTGTGGATGTCGAGACCGTTATGTCCGCTATTGCATTGGTTCAGAGTCTTGATCCTCCTGGGGTTGCCGCAAGGGATTTGAAGGAATGCCTGCTGCTGCAGACTGCTGCATTGAATCTTAACGGCACCCTTGTTGAAAAGATAGTCAACAACAACTTAGAAGACCTGCAAAAGAAAAGGTACAGCAATATAGTAAAACAGCACAATGCTTCCATCGAAGATGTAATGGCTGCAGTAAAGATTATTGAAGGGCTCGAACCGAGACCGGGCATAGGGCTGTCTTCGGCAGAGATTGACTATATTGTTCCGGATGTTTATATATCCAGAATCGAAGGAGGGTATCAGATTCGGTTGAATGAAGAGCATATCCCTAAAATTGGACTGAATCGGAGGCTAATATTGACACCCGAAGAAAAGGAGTACCTTAAAAATATATTGAAGGCAATCTCTGCAGAACAAAAAATAAAAAGCGGCAAGCTTTTAAAAAAGCTTTCAGGAGAAAGGGTTAATTTGGTTTTTAATTTAAAAGAAGAAGATAGGGAGACTCTAAACAGCATTCTGAACGAGAATTTCAGACCGTCTGATATAACAAGTGGAGAAAAGGCTGTCTTGAAAGAAAAACTGAGCCAGACTGTAGATCTGGATGAAGAAGAGAAGAATTTTTTGAAGGAAAAGTTCAGATTGGCTAAAGAATTAATAGAGGGGCTTGATCAAAGGAATAAAACTATATATAAGGTCTCAGAGAGCATACTAAAATTCCAGAGGGAATTTTTTGACAAAGGGGCGCAGTATTTGAAGCCGCTTAATCTGAAAGACGTGGCATCTGATGTGCGTATGCATGAAAGCACTATCAGCAGGGTTACATCTAACAAATTTATTGCATGCGATCACGGTATATTCAGCTTCAGGTTCTTTTTCAGCAGTTCTATTAAAACTGACAACGGCGATATATCTTCTGTATCTGTAAAGGATTTGGTTAAACAGATGATATCAGAGGAAGATGCTAAAAAGCCGTTCAGCGACCAGATGATAGCAGAAAAACTGATGCAGCAGAATATTAATATAGCAAGAAGAACCGTTGCAAAATACAGGGAGGAATTAAGGATTCCTCCGCAGAATTTGAGAAAGAGACTATAAATAATAATAATTTAGGAGGGAAAAATGAACATTATTGTAAATGGCCGTCATCTTGATATAACGCCTGCATTAAAAAGCTATGCTGAGGAAAAAATTGGTAGGTTTGGAAAATATACATCAAACATTACAGAGGCTGTAGTGACTCTGAGTGTAGAAAAATATAGACATAAGGCAGAAGTGCTTTTTAAGGTTAACGGCTTCATGATCCAGGCAGAAAGTGTTACAGGCGAGGTTTATTCAGCAATAGACGATGTCGTCGAGAAGCTCGAAAAACAAGTTTTAAAATACAAGGAGAAGATACACTCTTACAGAAAGGGAGAGAAAAAGGCTTTTGCTGCAGAAACAGCAGGGACATCCGAAAAAGGAAGGATAATTAAAAACAAGAGATTTGACATGAAGCCAATGAGCCCTGAAGAGGCTGTTGATCAAATGGAGCTTCTTGATAAGGACTTCTTTGTATTCAATAATGATATGAGCGGCGAAATAAATGTCGTATATAGAAGAAAAGACGGCAATTACGGACTGATAGAGCCGATAAGATAATGGTTTGTGGCAGGTATGCATACGGTAAAAAGCTCTACAAATGCACGATTTGGTTTAAAGAAATATGCAATTTTTTATACACTAAAGAACGATTGTCTTTTAGTATATAAATGTCTTACAACGGTGGTGCTTGCAGATTTTTTTACCGCACACATACCTGCCATTATAAGCGGTTAATAGATGGAAGATGAAAAAATAAAGATCGTTATCGTCAGCGGGCTCTCAGGCGCAGGCAAGACAGTTGCTTTGAGAGCGCTTGAAGACATCGGCTATTTCTGCATAGACAACCTTCCAGTTACACTTATAGAACCATTTCTTTCTACCATTAAGACCGAAAAGAACATAGAAAAAATAGGAATAGGAGTAGATATAAGGGAGAAGGCATTTCTCTCAGACACATATAATATCCTTTCTTCTCTTAAAGGTCGGTATAGGATTGAGATACTGTTTCTTGAGGCGGAAAGGGATGTAATGTTAAGAAGGTATAAAGAGACAAGGCGTCCTCACCCAATGTTGTCCATACGCGGTGAAATGAGCATGGAAGCGGCCGTAGAAGAAGAGAGAGTGCTGCTTTCGGTTATAAGGGACGCTTCCGATAAGATAATAGACACTTCAAACTATACCCCCCACCAGTTGAGATACCTAATAACATCAATGTACGGAAATGTGGTAGAGACACAGGCCATTAATATATCGCTCATATCATTCGGATATAAATTCGGTGTACCGCAGAATGTAGACCTTCTGTTTGATGTCAGGTTCCTGCCCAATCCGTATTTTATCCCTGAACTCAAGCCTCTAAAAGGCACCGACTCCGTTGTATATGACTTCGTCATGAAGAATAATGAGACAAAAGAATTCTTAGGTCATATAACACGTCTCATTGATTTTCTGTTGCCGCATTACATCGGGGAGGGAAGGACATATCTCGTCATGGGCATAGGATGCACCGGAGGGAGGCACAGGTCTCCTGCAATTGTAGAGGATGTTTCGAAATATATTAAAGAAAGGCACAACTTAAAGCCGAATGTAATACACAGGGATATGGAATGATTTATCTCGATTATAACGCCACAACACCCATTGACGAAGAAGTTAAGAAAGCAATGTCAGATGCCTTCCAATTATTCGGCAATCCTTCAAGCAGCCACAGCATAGGCAGGGCTGCAAAGGCTGTTATAGACAATGCAAGAAGGCAGGTTGCGGATTTAATTGCCTGCGATCCCTCAGAAGTAATTTTTACATCAGCCGGTACGGAGTCGAATAATCTTGCTATAATCGGCGCTGCTTATAAATACCAAAAGGGACATATAATAACATCTGTTATCGAGCATCCTTCTGTTTTAAACCCTGTGAAATGGCTTAAAACAAAGGGTTTTGCAACCACCCATCTTCCGGTAGATTCTGACGGAATTGTTAATCCTGACGATGTAAAAAGAGCGATAAGAAAAAATACTATTCTGATTACTATTATGCATTCCAACAATGAGACAGGAGCGCTTCAGCCTATTAGGGACATCGGCAGGATTGCACGTGAGCACAATATAGCATTTCACTCGGATGCTGCGCAGAGTGTTGGGAAAATGGATGTTAATATATCAGAGTTAATGGTTGATATGCTTACCGTCGTATCTCACAAGTTTTATGGACCAAAGGGAGTTGGAGCATTATACATAAGGAATGGGATTGAAGTGATGCCCATAATGTTTGGCGCAGGTCATGAAAGGGGGATAAGACCTGGAACAGAAAATGTTATCGGCATAGCAGGCATTGGAAAGGCTTGTGATATAGCAAGGCAGGATATGATTAAAAGATATGAGCACGCCATAAAGCTCAGGGACAGGCTTTATTTTCTTCTAAAAAAGGATATAGATATTAAACTTAATGGACACGAAGTCAAGAGGCTTCCTAATACGTTAAACATTTCTATAAAAGGGCATAAAGGTGCAAAGGTTTTTGGAGAGGACATTGTTGAAAAATTAAAACACAGGATAGCTTTATCATCAGGCTCAGCATGCCACGCGGGTATCAGAAAGCCTTCGACTGTTTTAAAGGCAATGGGTTTGTCAGGCTCTGATGCTATGTCATCAATAAGACTAAGCGTTGGAAAGGATAATTCCTTTAACGAAATAGAAGATGCATCTGAGATAATAGTTAATTGTGTTAAAGAATTGCTGTGCCGATGACAGGATGTTTTTTATCCGAAATGCACAACTATAATATTAATCTAATTAATTATAAAAAATTATAATTGCCAGATTGTTGACAAAAAAAAAAACCTGTGTTAATGTTCTTTACATTTTTTTTGTTTTATTGAAATCCAATACCGCCTATTAGATAGAAAGGTGACAAATTAAGGTGACTAGTTATGTTAGAGTTTAATCAATGGTTCTTTGTTCTCCTCGCAAATTTTCTTGTGCTCCTTTATGTTCTAAATGCAATACTTTTTAAGCCAATCAAAAAGATGTTTAAAGAAAGGGATGATGTTATAAACGGCGCCGTTGACGAGACAAAGAAGATGACCGTTAAAAAGGATGAGGCCATTGCGAGAATGAATGCAGAACTTATTTCGGCAAAGGCTAAGGCAAAAGATATCTTTAATTCAATCAGGGAAGAAGGACTTTATGCCCAGAAGGAAATGCTATCAAAGGCAGAGGCCGAGTCAGTGGAGATGATAGAGAAGGCGCGGAGGGAGTTGCAGGCGGAGACCGAAAAGGCAAAGGCAGAATTAAGGGCTGACATTGAGAAGTTCTCCGAAGAAATCGTGAGCAAGTTGGTGAAGGCATGATTAAAAACAGTTACAAGTTACAAGTTGCAAGTTGCAAGCTAAAAAAAGAAAGCAAATTGTTACTAATTGCTTTATTATCACTATTAACTTTTCACTATTCACTATTTACTGCAAATGCTTTTGCAGTAGAAGCCGGCGGCGAACAGGGAGGCGGTTCGCTTATGGATTGGGTTTGGAGGATAGTAAATTTTGCGATTTTAGCAGTTATACTCATTAAATTTGGAGGAAAGCCCTTAAGGGAATATTTTAGGCATAGGAAGGAACTCATAGAGAAGAGCATTAAGGAATCGAGGGAAGCAAAGGAACTCGCGATGAAGGCTCTTGCTGAGGTGGAAGAGAGGCTTAAACTGAAAGATAAGGAGATAGAGGAGATTATTTCCTCTGCAAAGAATTCCGGCGAGAAGGAAAGGGAAAAGCTGATAGAAGAAGGGGAGAAATTAAAGGCGAAGATATTGGAGCAGGCGAAGACAAATATCGAATACGAGGTCAAAAGGGCGAAAGAAACAATTAAGGCGGAGACGGTGGACGCAGCTATGCAGATCGCGGAGGAAAAGATCAAGTCAAAGATGACAAAGGATGATCATGAAAAACTCCTTGCAGAATCCTTAAAGCTGCTGCATAAAAATTAATTAAAATTTAGCGCAACAGAGGAAAGAAATTGAAAAAAGTAAAGGGCGTGAAGAGATTCGCTAAGCAGTTTCTAAACACTATTGATTTGGCAGAAGTTCCGCAGGCTATTGAACAGTTAAGTGCTATTTCAAGCCTGATGGAAAAGGACAAGACATTTAAAAACATAATGGCGGGACCAATATTTAGTGAAACAGAAAGCCGGCAGATAATAGGCTTCATTGGACATAAGCTCAAGATGTCGGAGAAGACTGTCAAGTATATTCAGTATCTTTTCGCGTCAAAGGCTATCGGTGCAATGCCAGAGATAGTTAGCGCTATCGCAGCACTATATCTTGATATGAAGAAAAGGACAAAGGCGATTGTCACATCTCCTGTTCAGATAAGCAAGGATTATGAGGATAAGCTAAAAGACGCTTTAAAGGAGATTACAGGAAGGGATATAGATCTCGAATTTGTAATAGACGCTGCCCTGCTAGGCGGCGTCCGCATAAAAGTTGGCAGCACTATGTATGACAGCAGCATAAGAGGCCAATTAGGGCTTTTAAAAGATAAGCTTATGAAATAAAGAAGGAGTGAAAACATGGAAATCAAAGTGGAAGAGATTAGCGATTATCTGAAAAAACAAATAGCCGATTTTGAGAAACGTGTAGATGTAAGCGAGGTTGGCATTGTTACCAATGTTGGTGACGGTATTGCCAGAATCTACGGCCTTGACAACTGTATGGCATCAGAGCTTCTTGAGTTTCCAAACGGCGTATTTGGAATGGCGCTAAACCTCGAAGAAGACATGATTGGCGCTGTTCTCTTTGGTGAGGACACCCTTATTAAAGAAGGCGATTTAGTAAAGAGAACAGGAAAGATTATGTCTGTGCCTGCAGGAGAAGAGATGGTAGGCAGGGTTATCAATGCTATCGGCCAGCCTATTGACGGCAAAGGTCCGATAAATGCAAAGGCGAGCAGAATTGTGGATGTTGTTGCGCCTGGCATTGTTGATAGGCAGCCTGTCAGAGAGCCTCTCCAGACAGGAATAAAGGCGATAGATGCAATGATCCCAGTTGGAAGGGGACAGAGAGAACTTATTATTGGAGACCGCCAGACCGGAAAGACAGCTATTGCCATTGATGCAATCATAAATCAAAAAGGCGGAGATGTTATTTGCATATATGTTGCTGTTGGTCAGAAAAGGGCTTCAGTTGCCCGTGTGGTCAAGACCCTTGAGGAGCACGGTGCAATGGCACACACGATAGTTGTCTCTGCAACTGCCAGCGAGCCAGCACCCCTTCAGTACATAGCCCCTTATACAGGCTGTGCAATCGGCGAATATTTCAGAGACAATGGAAAGCATGCATTAATTATATATGATGATTTAAGCAAACAGGCTACTTCTTACAGACAGCTCTCTCTGCTCCTTAGACGCCCCCCTGGACGTGAGGCGTTTCCCGGAGATGTTTTCTATCTCCACTCAAGACTTCTTGAAAGGGCAGCAAAATTGAGCGATGAGCTTGGCGGCGGTTCATTGACCGCTCTTCCAATAATCGAGACACAGGCAGGCGACGTTTCTGCATATATCCCAACAAACGTCATCTCAATTACGGATGGACAGATATATCTCGAGCCCGACCTCTTTTATGCAGGTGTAAGGCCTGCAGTCAATGTTGGCCTTTCGGTCAGCCGCGTAGGCGGTGCAGCACAAACAAAGGCAATGAAGCAGGTTGCAGGAACACTGAGGCTCGACCTCGCACAGTTCAGGGAGCTTGCAGCATTTGCGCAGTTCGGTTCAGACCTCGATAAGGCTACACTGGCTCAGATAGAGAGGGGCAAGAGGATGGTCGAGATATTGAAGCAGGACCAGTATGTGCCGCTTCCGGTTGAGGATCAGGTGGCAATAATCTTTGCAGGCTCTCAGGGACATCTCGATGACATACCTGTTGAAGCGCTTAAGAGATTCGAAGCCGAGTTCTATAGTTTTATGAAAGATAAAAAGGCTGATCTAAGAAACGAACTGAGAGAAAAAAAGGCTATTGACGATACCTTGAAAGAAAAGCTTAATGCTGCAATTGCCGAATTCAAGAAGGGCTTTATTATTTAAAGCATGGGAAGGGGTAGATAATGCCTGGTTTAAAAGAGATACGAAAAAGAATAGGCTCTGTCAAGAGCACAAAGCAGATCACCAAGGCCATGAAAATGGTTGCTGCAGCTAAATTCAGAAAGGCGCAGACAAGAATATTCGAACTCCGTCCCTATGCTGATAAGATGAATTCTGTGCTCACATCTCTTTCAAAGACAGTAGAGACAGGACATCCATTGCTTGAAGTTAGGCCGAGGAAAAAAGTTGAGATACTTATCCTCACTGGTGATAAGGGGCTTTGCGGCGCCTTCAACACAAATATAATGAAAACCGCATTCAGGCTTATTAAGGAAATCCAGTCAGAAGGCATGGATGTGAGCGTCAGCGCTATAGGAAAAAAAGGAACAGACATCTTAAAGAGGAGAGGGTTCACGCCGCGGCAGTCATGGGTTGGCATATCTGGAAGGGTGTCTTATTTGAATGCAAAAGAAATCACTAGCAATATCATAGAAAACTATATTAACGAGACATTTGACGAGGTTGTTCTCATTTACAATGAGTTTAAATCCGCCCTTTTTCAGAAGGTTTCCGTTGTTCGGCTCTTGCCGCTCGCAGCAGTAAAGACCGAAGAAACCGAGCATCAGGAACAAACAGCAGCATTTCTATATGAGCCTTCACAGCAGGACATATTCGACAATTTACTGCCTAAGAATCTTGAAATACAGGTATTCAGGGCATTGCTCGAATCGCAGGCATCGGAAGAAGCAGCGAGGATGACAGCAATGGAGAATGCTACGAAGGCAGCAGATGACATGATAGCAAGCCTGACACTGCAATATAACAAGGCGAGGCAGGCATCCATTACAAAAGAACTTATGGACATCGTTGGCGGTGTGGAGGCGCTGAAGTAGTGATGAGTAACGGGTAATGCGTAATGAGTATTGACAAAATGAATTTAATAGAATTTTTTCGTTAACCGATTACGCATTACGGATCACGGATTACGATATAAATAATAAAGATACGGGAGGTCGTAAAAATGAATGAGGGTAGAGTAGCTCAGGTAATCGGAGCAGTTGTTGATGTGGAGTTCGACAAAGAACTTCCGGCGATACTCAACGCATTAAAGATAGAGTCTCAAGGTGATGCATCAAAAGGTATTCCTGCATTGGATATTACCCTTGAGGTTGCAGCCCATCTCGGCGACAACAAGGTCAGGACCATCGCCATGCAGACCACAGACGGCGTTGTGAGGGGCATGAAGGCTGTGGACACAGGGAAACCCATATCTATCCCTGTTGGGAAGGGCACACTCGGAAGGATTATGAATGTTGTAGGAGACCCTTACGACAAGCTTGGTCCCATCGATAGCGCCGAAAAGCTGGCCATTCACAGACCTGCGCCTGAATTCGTAGACCAGGAGCCTGTATCACAGGTTTTTGAGACAGGCGTTAAAGTTTTTGACCTTCTTGTCCCATTTGTCAGAGGCGGAAAGATGGGAATGTTTGGCGGCGCAGGTGTCGGAAAAACCGTTGTTATTATGGAGATGATACACAATATTGCCTTGAAGCACGGCGGCGTTTCTGTTTTTGCTGGTGTCGGCGAAAGAACAAGGGAAGGCAATGACCTTTACAGAGAAATGAAAGAGTCAGGCGTTGTTAATAATGTTGCCCTGATCTATGGTCAGATGAACGAGCCTCCAGGAGCAAGGCTGAGAGTAAGTCTCACATCTCTTACAGCAGCGGAATACTTTAGGGATCAAGGCCAGGATGTTCTTATATTCATAGACAATATATTCAGATACACACTTGCAGGTTCTGAGGTTTCAGCGCTTCTCGGAAGAATGCCTTCTGCTGTTGGCTATCAGCCGAACCTCGGTACCGATATGGGACAACTTCAGGAAAGAATTACAACAACAAAGAAAGGATCGATCACATCCATGCAGGCAATATATGTCCCTGCAGATGACCTGACTGACCCTGCTGTTGCAACTGCTTTTACGCATCTTGACGGAACAGTAGTTCTTTCAAGGCAAATTGCAGAACTCGGCATCTATCCTGCTGTCGATCCTCTGGACTCGACATCACGCGCACTTGACCCAAAAGTCATAGGAGACGATCACTATGATGTTGCAAGAAAGGTGCAGTCAATTCTTCAGAGATACAAAGAACTTCAGGACATAATCGCAATTCTTGGCATGGAAGAGCTTTCAGAAGACGATAAGCTCACTGTTGCGAGGGCAAGGAAAATACAGAGATTTCTTAGCCAGCCATTTTCGGTTGCGGAGGTATTTACTGGGACTCCAGGCAAGTATGTAAAGCTTGAAGATACCATAAAGGGATTCAGGGCTATTGCGGAAGGCCAATATGACGATATGCCTGAGCAGGCATTCTATATGGTTGGAACCATTGAAGAGGCAGAAGAAAAAGCAAAGAAACTCGGCTGGAGCAGATAACATTAATTTCAAATTTAAAATTTCATATTAAGGAATGGATATGGACAATAAATTAAGGTTGGATATTGTAACACCTCATGGCCTTGTGCTTAGCGAGGACATAGATGAAGTAACTGCAGCGGGCACTGAAGGAGAATTCGGTGTGCTGCCAGGTCATGTGCCTTTCATCACTACACTAAAAATTGGGATGCTTACAATAAGAAAGGACAACAAGACAGAGTATGTTTTTGTGAATTCCGGCTACGCAGAGGTTTCTTCTGACAAGGTAGTGATACTTGCTGACAGCGCTGAGCGTGCTGAGGATATTGATACTGAAAGGGCTAAGGCTGCTATGAAACGTGCAGAGGAAAGGCTTGTACAGGCCGAGAAATATGACTTTGCAAGGGCGCTGAGTTCTCTTGAAAGGGCATCTATCAGGATTCAAATAGCTGAGAAAAAGATTCCTCGATAGCAATCAAAATATAAAAATGATTAAAGAGGGTCAGCTTTCGCTGACCCTCTTTTGTTTAGAGCCTTCTTCTGAAAAACGAAAAAAAATACTCTTTCAATTTTTCTTTTAAGGGTCTTTTTTTCCACTCCTCAAGGTTTATTTCGATCGAATTTCTTAAGTCTTCTTCGAATATCTTGTTCATCTTTGCTGCAAAGTCTGCATCAAGGATTCCCACATTACCCTCATCGTTATATCTCAATGACTGGAAATCGAGATTTGTAGAGCCTATGATAATCCAGCAGTCATCGAATATGTATGTCTTTGCATGAAGTATCTCACCCGTATAGTGGTATATCTCCACACCTGCCTTTAAAAGCCTCGAGAAAAATGCCATTCCTGCATATGATGCAGCAGGCACATCGCTTATTCCCGGAACAAGCAATCGAACCTTTACACCGCGATTTACAGCGTTTTCCAATGTTTCCACCAATCTCCTGCTTGGGGTGAAATAGGCAGTTGTTAATGATATGCTTTTTTTAGCATGATTGATGCTGTAGTAGAGAAGCCTTCTCATTCTTCTCCTTCCTCTTGCAGAAGCAGCAAAAATAGGGATTGCAGGAATGTTATCCTTCAAATTTGAAATTTGACATTTGAAATTTGAAATTTCGATTTGTTCCCCTCCCCACATATACCACCATTTCTTAAATGCATTAAAGAGTTCATTTACTATCGGCCCTTCGAGCATTACTCCGGTGTCGCGCCATCCCCTTCCTTTGGTCCGCAGATGGAATCCGCTGTACTCGTTAGCAATATTTAATCCGCCGGTAAATGCCTTTTTGTTGTCTATTACAATGAGTTTCCTGTGGTCTCTATGCACATAATTAAAAGGAGAAGACCATTTAAAAGGACGGGATGCCCTTATTTTTATCCCGGCCTTTTTCATATCATTCCAGAATTTTCTCGGAGTTCCTAATGAGCCGAAATGGTCATACATAACATATATGTTTATGCCGCGTTTTGCCTTTTGTTTTAATATCTCTGATAGTTCATTGCCTGTTTCATCGTTCCTGAATATGTAGAATTCAAGGCAGATTAAACTCTCTGCGCTTCTTAGTGCATTAAAAATCGCTTCAAATGAATCATGCCCTTTATAGAGGAGTTGTATGTTGCTGGCGTAAGAGAATTTGCCTTCAAATATTTTTTCGATGGCATGCGTTGTGAATGTATTGGTCATGTGCGCCTTTTATACCCACACAATAGTTGACATATGCTGTACTTTTTTGAACTCGGGGTCTCCTGTGACTATAACAGCCTTATGTTCCACAGCAGAGGCGAGGATAAAACAATCGGCATATGAAATGCTGTATTGGGCATTATATTCTGCAGCCTGAAATATCAGGCTGTTAGGGACAGGCAGGATATTGAAATTTAGTCGTTCAATATTTGCGAGCACTTCCATTTTTTTCTGATCTCCAAACTCTCTTTTTGTTATGTATATAATTTCTCCAAGATTGACGGCATTGATATATTTGACCGTCGTTGTTTTTCTTATATCTGAAAGAAGGCTTACGATTTTTTCGTAGCCCTTTTCCTTCTGAAAGAGCTTCAATAGGGCATAACTGTCAAAAATAAATGGTCCCTTTTTCATTGCCGAAACTCTTTCTTCCGTTCCTTAATGAGTTTTTCTGAAAGTGACGGCTGGGAGGGTAAAATACCGCATGCTGCCTTAATAGGGTCTTCCACAGGAGGGATAAGGTATATAATGCCGCCGTATTCCATGATCTGCATCTCGGTGCCAGGCTCTATATGGTATTTTTTCCTTATCTCGGCAGGTATAACCACCTGCCCTTTTGCCAGTGCCTTTACTGTAGACATAAGTTTCCCCTTTCTTGTAAAGTTATACTAATAATTTTAATGTATAACTTTTTTGCAGAATTGTCAAACTATTGGATGTAGTTTTAAGTGAAACTGCTTAAAAAATATCATGTTTCTGATACTTTAATCCATGTCTATAGAGGATACTGAAACTAAAGAAAAATATGCTTTAATTGACCTTACTTTTTATACAAATGACCTGACCAAACACCCACGCCTTGAAGCGGAGATAGACAAAATGGTCTATGCCCTCTACAATCTCATCCCGGAAGATATTGCGATTGTGGAGGGGAAAGGGTAAAATAAAACAAATAAACAAAGGAGGCAATTGATGGGAGCAAAAGGAGCAACAGCAGAAGTATTTTTAACAGCATTTAAAACATTGGCACGAAAAGAGCAAGACATATTCTTTTCAGAGATATTAAAGGACAAAAGACTCCGCGAAGACCTTATAGATATAGCCATAGCTGAAAGCAGGGCAAAAGACAAAGGCAGACCATTCAGAGATTTTTTAAAAGAGCATGGCAATTAAGTGGGCAAATATTCTGTAGAGATAATCTCAAAGGCGGAAAAGGAATTTATGAAACTGCCTGAGCTTACGAGAATAAAGATTGGCAAACAGATACTCTCACTTGAAGATAATCCAAGACCCTTCGGGCATAAGAAACTAAAAGAAACAGAATACTATAGAATAAGAAGTGGTGACTATAGGGTGCTTTATAGCATTAATGATAAGCTGAAAATTGTAAAAGTGCTGTCAATTGCTCACAGAAAAGATGTTTACAGATGAATCAGCCCTTTATCACCCTTGTTGCCCCAATCCTCGCTGCCAAAAAGAAAGACCACAACGTTGATCAAAAGATTTTTTCAAGAAGACCACACGACAGTCGCCAAGTATTCAACCTTTTTTTGTAATCGGGAGTTTTGCTTTTCGCACAAGTGTCAAATCATCTTCTTGAATAATAGATAATAGATCCACCTCTGAATAAAACATATTTGTTGTATATGGTATCATTTAATATGAAATTCGAAATTCTGGACATATCGGGTGATGTGGGCATAAGGGCTTATGGGTATAGCTGCGAAGAGGTGTTTGTGAATGCGGGCATTGGCATGTACAGCCTGATTACGGACATTGAAAAGATTGATGAAAGGCAGGCAATAGATATAGAGGCCAAAGGCGATTCATTGGAGGGGCTTCTTGTTTCATATCTCAATGAACTGATATTTCAGTTTGATGCCTATGGATTTATCGGCAAAAGAATAGAGATAGTCACTTTCAGCAATCAGCCTTCGGCTTTTATTAAGGTAAAGGTATATGGCGAGGAGTTTGATCCTGACAGGCATGAAAGGAGGCTGCTTGTGAAGGCAGCGACTTATCATAATATTAGGGTAGAAAAAATAAATGATAAATGGGAGATCGAGGTTGTGTTTGATATTTAATAGAGGTGCGTCATGTCTATTGAGAGACTTAAAAGGATAGATGAAAACAGGCTGGAAGTTCCCAGCGACTATAAGTTAGGGATGAAGACCAAAGGGATTATTTATGTTGACGAAGTTCTTGAAAAGGAACTTGAATCTGAATCTATTGAGCAGGTAGCAAATGTAGCCACACTTCCTGGCATTGTTGGCGCTTCAATGGCAATGCCTGACATACACACAGGCTATGGTTTTCCAATAGGCGGCGTTGCTGCCTTTGATATTAAAGACGGTATAATATCTCCTGGCGGTGTTGGTTATGACATAAACTGCGGGGTTCGGCTTTTAAGAAGTAATTTAAAAAAAGATATAGTTGTCCCGAAATTAAAGGAACTAATAGATGCCCTTTACAACGAAATACCATCGGGTGTCGGTTCAAAAGGAAAGCTCAGGCTCGGTCCTGATGACGAAGAGAAACTTCTATTAAAGGGTGCGAGATGGGCTGTTGAAAAAGGGCTTGGTGAATTATCAGACATCGAAAAGATAGAGTCCGGAGGATGCCTCGAGGGTGCAGATCCATCAGTTGTAAGCCAGAAGGCATACGAAAGGGGAAGGGCGCAGCAGGGGACATTGGGATCAGGGAATCATTTTCTTGAGGTTCAGTATGTAGATGAGGTGTATAATGAAAAGACAGCGAATGCCCTCGGCCTTTTTAAAGGCCAGATTACGGTCATGATACATTCGGGTTCGAGGGGGTTCGGACATCAGGTATGCACAGACTTTCTCGAGGTTATGAGCAGGGCTGTCCAGAAATATAATATTGTTCTGCCTGATAAGGAGCTTGCATGTGCGCCGTTTAACAGCCCCGAGGCGCAGGATTATTTTGCTGCAATGAAGGCTGCTGCAAACTATGCATGGGGAAACAGACAATGCCTTATGCACTGGACACGGGAAGTTTTTATGTCTGTATTTAATGTTTCGCCCTCAGAACTCGGCATGGCATTAATTTATGATGTTGCCCATAACATAGCAAAGATAGAAGAGCATATTGTTAATGGGAAAAAGAAGAAATTGGTGGTTCACAGGAAGGGCGCTACACGGGCATTCCCTCCGGGACACCCCGAACTGCCAGCAGTTTATAGAAATTTAGGACAGCCTGTTCTTATCCCTGGCGATATGGGAAGGGCATCATTTGTTCTTGTTGGCACAGAAAAGGCGATGAATGAGACATTTGGCTCTACATGCCACGGAGCAGGAAGGGTGATGTCGAGGCATCAGGCGATCAGGCAGGCAAAAGGCCGTGCTATATGGCGCGAGATGGAGGACAGGGGCATAATTGTAAGGGCTGCTGGAAGAGAGACCCTTGCAGAGGAGATGTCAGAGGCTTATAAGGATGTCTCCAATGTGGTTGATGTTGTGCATAATGCAGGGATTTCTTTAAAGGTTGCAAGGCTGAGGCCGCTTGGAGTTATAAAGGGATAGAGAAGTAATGGAGCGTTGGAGTAATGAAATTAAAAATAGGCAAAATACCTTATGCAAATCTCTTTCCGATTTATTATGTGCTTGAAAAAGAATGCGACTGCTCATCTTATGAATTTATCGAAGGAGTTCCTTCAGAGCTCAATAAGATGATTAGAGAGGGCGAAATAGATGTGAGCCCTTCCTCATCTATCGAGTATCTGAAAAATTCTGCTCTTTACAAGATTATCACCGGGCATTCGATTAGTTCTAAAGGACCTGTTGGCAGTATTTTGCTTTTCAGCAAAAGACCTATTGAGGAACTGGATGGAAGTGCTATATATGTTTCTTCACAGTCAGAGACCTCTGTTGCTCTTCTGAATGTTGTCTTAAGAAAATTTTATGGAATTTGCTGCAGTTTGCAGACATCTCTAATCCCTGAAAACTCAGGCGGCGAGGCATTTTTGTTAATCGGCGATGATGCTCTGAAATACGGTTCACGGTTCACGGTTCACGGTTCACGGTTAATTTATGACCTCGGTGAGATATGGTATCAGTATACGGGTTTGCCGTTTGTCTTTGCTTTATGGATTGTGAGGAAGAAACTTTTTGAAGGTCAAGGGTCAAGGGTCAAGGGTCAAAAGGAATTGTTGAATAAATTCATTAGAGATTTGAATACTGCAAAGAAAATTGCTTCAAAAAATTTTTCTGAGATCGTAAAACACTCGCCAATGAAAAAGTTCATGTCAGATGATGAGATTGTATCATACTGGAATAAAATCGACTATGAGTTTACAGTGGAGCATAAAAAAGGACTCAAGCTTTTCAGAGAGCATCTGACAGGCATGTTATATCGCAGCCACAAGAATGCCAGCAAGGTGTTTTAACCGTATTTTGGGGCAGGGCATAGATTGACAATGTATATTTAGAACAAGTAATATTTTTATAGAGGGTATAAAAAAAGGCTTTGCCATTTGAAGATGATAAATATACCTTATTTGCGAAAATATTTGAGTGTAGAGACTCTCTAAGGGAGAAAAAGATGTTTGAGAAATTTACTGAAAGAGGCAGGCGTGTAATTATATATGCAAAGGAAGAAGCTGAAAGGAGAAACAATGACTATTTAGGAACAGAACACCTCCTTCTTGCGTTATTGAGGGAGGAAGACAGCATCCCTGTTGCAATGCTCAGGAAGATGGGATTGTCAATAGATGAGATAAGGTTTGAGGTGGAGAGAAACATTACGGTAGGCAACAACCTCCTGACATTCGGAGAGATACCGTTTACGCCGAGAGTAAAGAAGGTGCTGGAGCTTGCTATAGAAGAGGCAAGACTACTTGGACATAACTATATAGGCAATGAGCATCTGCTTCTTGGCCTTATCAGAGAAGACGAGGGCATTGGCGGGAGAATACTGCGGAGTCTTGGAGCAAATCTTCTTGGCGCAAGACAGTTGACCATAAATTTTTCTATCAAGCCTCAATATCATCAGACGCATCAAAAGGATAGAAGAAAGACAGGCACTCCAGCTCTGGATGAATTCGGAAGAGATATTACATTAATGGCGGTCGAAGGCAAGCTTGACCCTGTTATCGGAAGAGATGATGAAATTGAAAGGGTTCTTCAGGTGCTCGGCAGAAGGATGAAGAATAATCCGGCGCTGATTGGAGAACCAGGCGTCGGAAAAACTGCTATTGTTGAGGGGCTCGCACAAAGGATAATCTCAGGAGATGTGCCTGACAGCCTTATAGGAAAGAGAATTATTTCGCTTGACCTTGGAGCCCTTATTGCAGGAACAAAATACAGAGGCCAATTTGAAGAAAGGCTTAAGGCAATAATGAGAGAGATAACGCAGTCTGATAATGTAATACTTTTTGTTGACGAACTTCATACGCTTATAGGAGCTGGCGCTGCGGAAGGGTCAGTGGATGCATCCAATATGCTTAAGCCAGCATTGTCAAGAGGAGAGATGCAGTGCATTGGCGCCACCACGCCGAATGAATACAGAAAGCATATTGAAAAGGACGGCGCTTTCGAGAGAAGATTTCAGCCTATTTATGTAAATCCCCCAACAGTTGAGACAACTATAAACATTTTAAATGGGCTAAGGCCAAAGTATGAAAGCCATCATAAGGTTAAAATAAGCGACGAGGCTGTTACTGCAGCAGCAAAGTATTCAGATAGATATATAACAGACAGGTTTTTGCCAGATAAAGCCATAGATGTTATTGACGAGACTGGTTCAAGAATAAAGCTTAAAAGAAACACCATGCCTCAGGAAATAAGGAGAATGGAGGATGAATTAATTCAACTATCAAAGGAAAAAAACCTTTATGTTCGTCTCCATGATCTTGAAAGGGCGCAGTTTGTAAGGGCAAAAGAGGATAAACTTAAAAAGACTTACGAAAATAAATACAAGAAGTGGAAGGAGTCTCTTAATAAAGAGGTTCCTGTTATTTCAGATGATGATATTGCATATACTGTATCTAAGATGACAGGCATTCCAATTTACAAGTTAGGAGAGAGCGAGACAGAAAGGTTGTTAAAAATGGAGGATCTGCTGCATTCCCGCATAATTGGCCAGGATGATGCTATAAAGGCTGTTTCAAAGGCAATGAGAAGGTCAAGGGCAGGCTTGAAAAACAAAAACAGACCAATCGGCTCATTTTTCTTCTTAGGACCAACAGGTGTTGGAAAGACAGAGCTTGCTAAGGCACTGTCAGGATTGATGTTTAATGACGAAAATGCCCTTGTGAAACTCGACATGTCAGAATATATGGAGAGGTTTAATGTGTCAAGATTAACTGGAGCGCCTCCTGGATATGTAGGATACGAAGAGGGCGGACAGTTAACGGAAAAGATAAGAAAAAGGCCATATTCTGTTATTCTTTTCGATGAAATTGAAAAGGCGCACCCAGATGTCTTTAACATGCTTCTTCAGATATTGGATGAAGGCATGTTGACAGATGGCTATGGAAGGACAGTGGATTTCAGAAATACTATAATAATCATGACTTCCAATTTAGGAGCGAGGATTATTGAAAAGGCAACTCCTCTCGGTTTTCAGCGCAAATCATCAGAGGATGAATACTCCAAGATTAAAGACAGTGTCCTGTCAGAGCTGAAAAAGACTTTTAATCCAGAGTTTCTTAATCGTGTGGATGAGATTGTTGTATTTCATCCGCTTCAGAAGGGGCATTTGCTCTCTATTATTGATCTCATAATAATTGAGACAAACAAGAATCTATTGGAGCATGGCTTGACCATAAATGTATCGAGCGATGTTAAAGAGTGGATTCTAAACAAGTATTACCAGCCTGCATATGGAGCAAGACCTATGAGAAGGGCTATTGCCAGTGAGATAGAAGACCCGCTTTCTGAGGAGTTGATAAAAGGCAGGTTTAAAGGCACAGAAGTCGTTAATGTAGTTCTTAAAGATAATATAGTGTCGTTTGTTCAGTCAGATGAGTTGATGTTAGTCTCTGTCAATTAGATGAGGAGGAATAGTCGCCTTGAAAAGGGGTGTTATTTTATTTATTGGTTTGGCAATTGGGATTGCTTCTATCCTTTTCCTTTTAAGAACGGATAGAGAGCCGGCAAAAGAAAAGGCTGTGGCAGGCCTTCTGTCTCCAAACTTTGAACTAATCGATACGGACGGCAACATTTGGAGGCTTTCTGACCTTAGAGGCAAGGTAGTGTTAGTTAATTTTTGGGCGACGTGGTGTGATACATGCAAGGAGGAAAAGCCTTACATCAGACATATCTTTAATGGGGACATGAATAATAAGGTTGCATATCTTTCTGTTCTTTTTAATGACAGTCCTTCAAATGCTACAAGATATATGAAG